>WOR8_10001406_pt1 | contig 24413 bp, 21 predicted proteins | sample DeeMarSeWOR38_10_FD_19890 | JGI IMG/M metagenome (IMG submission 19890) | reverse complement strand
TCATCTGATTGCCATCTGCCAGCCCGGCCCTTTGCTGATGAGCACTCTGATTTTGAATCCCCAGCTGGCAAAAACCTTCGGCTCGGCCGGATCCCCCATGCACACCGAAGCAGAAAAAGGCGTTTTAACCGATTTTGCCCGGCTGATGGGAGAAGATTTTATAGACGCGTTAATGCGCTTTTGCGGTCACGAAATTGGCGCCCATCGCCCGGGTCATGGAAGACAATGCTTTGATGGGGCCCTTCAGGTTTTAGGGTTTTATTTTTTGGGAATGGATCAACATGCCAGGAACTTCAAGCACCTTTTGCAGGATTTAAAGCAGGGTAACACCGAATCAGCCGAACGCCAGATGGCATTCTACCGGTGGTATCATACTGTCCATCACTTTCCGGCCGGTTTTATCAAAGACACCTATAAAAAAATATTCGTTAAAAATGATCTCATCCGGGGAAAGCTCTCTGTCGGCAACAAAAACATCGGTATTAAAGATTACCCCGGCCATGTCCCTATCTGGGCGCTGGGGGGTCGCCGGGATAATATTGCCCCGCCGTTCCAGGCAACCGCTCACCTGGAATTGATCGACTCCGTAAAGGCGGGCGATAAACTGAGCCTGACCTGCAACGCCGGCCATATGGGCCTGTTCCGATCCGAAAAAATTCTCAAGTCGGTTTATGCCAGAATCGCCCGGTTCATCCTGGACCGGAGTGATCGGGGAATGCCTGCGAAAAAAGGGTTTAAAAATGGCTTCTAAAGCGGATGCTTTGATTTAAAGGTAGGTAAAAGTTGCCGGGCGGCAATACGCTCGGCTATTTTTCAGGCTTCTTTTTGGCGCTTTTTTTTTCTTTGGACAGTTCTTCGAAGACAGATTGAAAGGGGTTTGCTTTCATCAAACTTTTCTGAGCCACCTCGGAGAAATCCATTCCCATGTCCAGCCATTTTTTAAACTGATCGTCCATCGAGCTTTTGTAAGCCAGGTAGCTCTTGATGGCCTGCTGCAGATAATTCTCAAAAAAATCCACCAATACATTGTCGCCGTAGCGAATGATCATGTAGAGGAACGGCACCGGCAACAGCACGTTTCTATTTTTGGCTTCCTCCAATACGATCTGGGTCAGGATGAAGGCCGTCACATCCGCTTTGGTGTTGGCATCGATGACCTCAATCTGCTGGCCATTGCGGATGCGCTCGGCAACCTCGGTGAGTGTCACATAGCGGCTCTTTTCCGTGTCGTACAGCCGTCGGTTGGCATATTTTTTTAGCAGAATTTTTTCGGCCATTGCGCGTTCTCATTCATTGTCATATTGCAACATTTTTTTTGTTTTAAAAGACCGCCTTTTTCAAGAGGCATATCGCAATTTAATTATTTATATATTATTTCAATAGTATATATCACAAATCGAATTTTTTGCAAGCAGAAAAGAGATTAAAAATATTTTGTGCAATGCACAATTTTTTATTGACAAATCAAATGGGGATCCTTATGATACCAGAAAAAATAGTTAGAAACTTTTCACAAAACAGGAGGGAACCTTAACATGGACGCCAGTCGGATTGCAAAGCAAATGATGGACTTTCAAAAAACAACCTTTGACAATATGTACAATTCCATGGTTATGCTTCAGGACCACACGGAAAAATGCGCCAACACATTTATTGAGCAGGCCACCTGGGTTCCGGCGGAAAGCAGCCGTCTCTTTACTCAGTGGACCCAGATTTTTAAAAAAGCCCGCCATGATTTCAAACTGGCAATGGATGATGTCTTCACCAAATGTGACGATTTTTTTGCAGCCGCAAAATAAATGACGCGAAAATATTATAACACCCCATAAAAAGGAGGCGATAATGATGGATCAAAAACAAATCGCGAAACAGATGATTCAATTTAACAAAACCGCTTTTGACAACAGTTTCAATGCGATGACCATGGTCTATGAACAGAATGAGAAAATGGTCACGACTTTCTTACAGCAGGCGACCTGGATCCCCGAAGAGGGCCGCAAAGCCATTGAAAACTGGATGCAGTCCTACAAAAAGGGCTGTGAAGATTTCAAAAAAATGGCCGACGACAATTATCAGAAAGTTGAGGAGTTCTTTGCCGGCTCCGATGAATAAGACGCTTGGATGCGAAAACGGATGCATGCAAGGTTCATGGCTGTGTGGCCATGAACCTTGCAGCCGATTTGAATAGGAGTGGCGCCTCATGAACGAACGCACAGAACCTTCTGACTATTCCTCGTTTCTGACCCAAACCCTCGACAAAAACATATCTGCCATTTATCAACTCATCAGCATCACCCAAAACTACCTGGCCGGCCTGTCCCGGTATGCCGGCGATTTCATGATTCCCTATCTGATTTCCACCAGTTATTTCAAACAGGTGGAAAACGAAAAACTGTCGCAAACCGCCCCCCTGGACAGCCTGGCAGCCTACCTGAAGCTGCTGGATTTCAATCTGAATATTTTCAACCGCGGCTTTTTGGGCGGAATGAAATCCATCAACGGCTATGCCCAATTTGAAATGGGCAGCTTCATGGCGGCTTTCTATAATACGTTTTTAAACATGGAAGGCGAGGATTTGTACGCCTTTGTCGAGCGCCAGGCGCGCCTCATGGACCTGGTCGTCAATATTTACCCCCGGGCCATCCAGGCCATTGAGCCCGAATACGGATTTCATTTTGAGCTGGGAGAACATAAACGGGTGGCGGAAACGGACCGTTTCTACCTTTACCGCATCGCTCCGACGGATAAAACCCAACAAATGAATGAATCCGGCAAGCCCGTCATCATCATCCCCCCGTATGTGCTGGGCGCCAATATCCTGGGCTTTTTGCCCGGCGAAAACAAAAGTTATGCCCACTGTTTTGCCAACCGGGGAATTCCTACGTACATCCGAATTTTAAAAGATATCGAAACCACCGAAGCCCTTCAAACAATGACCGCTGAAGATGACGCTAAAGATACCCGGCTGTTTTGCGAGACCGTCATGCAAAGCCACGGCAAACCGGTGACCTTAAACGGCTATTGCCAGGGCGGGTTTTCCGGTTTGTGTGATCTGCTTTCCGGCGAGCTGGACGGGCTGGTGGACGCATTTATTACCTGTGTTGCCCCGATGGACGGTACGCGCAGCAAGGGCCTGGCCAATTTTTTAAAAACATTACCCCCGCGCTTTAACGACCTGGCTTACGGCACCAAAAAGCTGCCCAACGGCAATTCGGTGGCGGACGGCAAATTGATGGGCTGGGTCTACAAGCTCAAAAGCATCGAGGCCGAATCGCCGGTGGCCGCATTTTACCGGGACCTGATGATGTTTGCCCGACAGCAGGGCAAGAAAGATTTTCAAATCAGCAAAACCGCGGCCGGCCTGAATTTCTGGCTGAACAATGAACGTTTCGATCTTCCCCTGGAAATCACCAAGCTCAGTTTTGCCTCCTATAATGTTCCGATTTCAGATGATGGGACGCTTCCGGTCAAATTGTTTGGTAAAAAGCTCAATTTAAAGCGCCTCAAGGAAATGGCCATCCCCTGGTTGATCTGCTATGGAGAGGGGGATGATCTGGTGGAAAAGCAAACCGCGCTGGCGCCGCTGGATTACGTAGAAGCCGAAGTCACGCCCTTTCCAAAAGGGCATGTGGCCATCGCAACGTCGTGGTCCCACCCCGAATCGGCCTGTGCGCTGCATACCCGTTTTGGAGACGGGAACTGGCGCGGACCGGTTCGCTTTCAGCTGGATCTGGACAGCGCATCCTCAGAATCCCGCTCTTAAAAAGGGCGGCCAACTACCGACACGAAGAAGGACAATCATGGACAGGCAGTTTCTTGAATTCCTGGGAAATTTTTTTCTCAATGCCGCCAAAGGTCAGAAACAGCTTGAGGAGTTGGCCCGCTGGATGGGCGGCGGATTCAGCGGATTTGATGATTTAACGCGCATGTTTCGCAAATTCTACGGCATGAACGGGCTGCCGCCGGCCTCGCCGGATTATGCCCGGGCCTGGGAAAAGGCCTCGGAAAATTTCAGACGATCGTATCGTGAGTGGCTCGACCTCATGAGCGTCATTCCCAAAAGCGAGTATCAACGCCTGGAAAAAAAATGTGCGGCCCTCCAGGAAAAAGTTGCCGCGCAGGATGAAACCATCCGGCAACTGCAAGGTCTGCTGGGTGAAAAGGGCCTGCCCTATGCCGATGCGGTTGATGGCTTTATCAAGATGATGGAACAGCAGGGACATCAATTCCAGGAACTGATGGACAGTCTGGGCAACGCTTTTAAAAAGGAATGATCTTCATTTTCTAAAACCAGGAGCGGTGGCTCCAGATATCCTCTTCCAGATCTTCCTTGGCTTTTTGAAGTGAGAGATACATGGAGGCGTTCTGGATGGCCAGAGCGCCTTGGTGCGCCAGCGCTTGAACCATGGTGACCACATCCGGTGGAAACTCCCGTTCGACACCCGCATACAGCCGCAGCACCCCGATAATCTCATCCCGTGACTTTATCGGGGTAACGATCATAGAGACAATGCCTTCTTTTTTCATCTCTTTTTTGTACTGAATCCGTTTGTCTGTGGTCGCATCTTTGATCACCAGTGTTTCACCTTTGAGGGCCTGCGCGGCGCTCTGGGTTGCAGATACCGGTCCCTTGTTCAAAAATTCATCACTGAGGCCGTAGCTGGCCACCAGCTTCAAGTCGCCGCTGTGCTTATCCAGCAAGCGGATGGCCGCGCCTTTCATCCCCAGCGCCTGGCTGATATCGACCGTCAGATTGTGTAAGATCTTTTTGATATCCAGACTGGAATTAATGTTTGAAGCCAGATCGAGAAAAAGCGTGGCGTTTTTCTGAATGCGATCCAGCAGCCGGGCATGCTCGATGGCAATTCCGCCCTGCTCGGCCAAAGCGGACAGAAAATCGATCTCGTCTTTGCTGAAATCCCTGGTCTCAGCGGTATACAGCGATAAAATTCCCTTGGTCTGGTCTCTGACCATCACCGGTACGCTTAAAATCGACGCAATTCCTTCAGCTTTTTTGGCGTCATGATGTTCCAGGCGCGGGTCGGAGGTTGCATCCCGAAAATGCAGATGGCCCGCTTTGATGATCGCCTTGACCAGCCGCCGGGCCTTCAAAGGCTTCTGGTGCAGATAGTTATCCGACAAACCCTTCTGGGCCACCGGCACAAAAACATCTGCTTCGGCTTCGGCCATAAACAGACAGGCCGCCTTGGCATCCATGGTATCGATGGCGCTCTGAACGATCAGATCCAGGAGTTTTTCACTGGAAAGGGTGGTTCCGAAGGCCTTGCTGACCTTGCAAAATGTTCTGAAATAATCCTTTTCTTTTGCCATAGATACGCTCCTCACTGTCCGGTTCGTCGGGCATGCTTGCGGGGCCGCCGGGATGATTTGGTTTTTTTAGCGGCCTTGGTGGTTGACTTCTTTAAGGCAGCTGATTTTTTCTTGCGCGTTTTTTGCTCCGGTGCATCTCTTTCGGCCAGCCAGGCGGCGATCCGGGGCGCAAACTCTGCCTGGCACTTTGAACTCACATAAATACCGATATGCCCGGTTTCCAGGCAAACATCAGTTGCATCCTGACTGCCCACGCAGCCCGTCAATAGCTCACAGGCTTCCGGTGGAACAAGGTGATCGTATTTGCCGTAAAAATTGATCAGCGGCATGCTGATATTTTTCAGATCAACCCGTTTGCCGCCCACTTCGAGCTTGCTTTGGATCAGCAGATTTTTTTGGTAGAAATCCTTGATGAACTGCCGGAATGTTTCCCCCGGAAGGTCCGGGCTGTCAAAGATCCATTTTTCCATGCGAATGAAATTTTCCACAAATTTCTTATTGTCCATATTCTCAAAGAATCCCACGTATTTGTCGATCATCAGGCGGGCGGGGTTCAGCAGCAGAAAGCCGAAATTCATGACATCGCCGGATATATTGCCAAAGGTATCTGTAAGGCGGTCCGGATCGACTGCCTTCATCCATACGTGCAACAGTCCCTTGTCCGTGTCAAAATTTGTCGGGGTTACCGTGGTTATCAGGTTTTTAATTTTACCGGGGTTCAAAGCCGAATAGATCACACAGAAGGTTCCGCCCATACAGATGCCCATGAGGTTTATCTTTTTCAGATTGTGTTTCTGCCGGATGAAATTCACCATCGTATCCATGTAGCCGTTTACATGATCGTCAATGGTCAGGAATCTGTCTTTGCGGGTCGGATATCCCCAATCGATCATATACAGATCGACACCGTGTGCCAGCAATGTTTCCACCACACTTCTTCCCGGTTGAAGATCCAGCATGGTTTCGCGATTGATAAGCGCGTAAACCACCAGCAGAGGTGTGTTGTATTTGATGTCCGTCACGGGGATATAGTGCTTTAGCCTTACGCGGTCTTCCTGGTGGACAACCTCATATGGCGTTGTGGCGATTTCAGAATCCAGCGGCCCGAGAAGGACGTCCGAGGCCTTGTGTGCCCGCGCGCGCGCCTTATCGGCATCTTCGACCAGCTTTGAGAGGATAAGATCGACTGGAATTTTAGGCTCGCCCATGACATCACCCCGCAGCTTTTTTGGGATTACGATCCAATTTCTTTTCCAATGCCTTTATGCGCTTTTTCAGCAGGTAAATTTCGTGATAGAGATCATCCATATCTTTCTGGGTGGAGACGGGCAGCGCATTCAGCAGATCCTGCAGCAGATCATTTTTAGCAGCGGAAAATTCAGCCAGGGCGTCCATCGTTTTGGCGAGTGTTTCAATGTATTCGGCGGATTGGAAGAGGGTCATGTAATGGCCCTCCAGTATTTTTATCCACATTTGATAATATTGTTTTGAATCTTCCGGCAGTTCGCCTGCTTCCGAGAGCTGGCCGAGTTTTTCCTGAATAACGCTGAAAGACTTTGTCATCGGCAAATACAGCAGCCGGAAGAATTCACCTGTGGCGGCCTGAAACAAATTGAATTTATCCAGCGTCCGGTGCAATTTTTCCTGGTAAAAACGCGTCAACCCCAGCTGGGGAATATGGAAAAATTGTCTGAATTCTTTCTCATAAATCTCGGTCCAGGCTCTGAAGGCATTTTTATCGAGGTCCTCAAACGTATACGCCTCGGTTGACTTGCCAATCCGCCCGGCCCGTTCAAACCACTTCTGCAGAAACTCAAGAAAACCGGCAAGGCTCGATTGAGCCATCTTCATGAGAATGTCGGGTGTCGTACCGGCCCCCTTCAAAAGGGAATCCGTGACTTCCGGTCGCGCCATTGTTGACGACATGACCTGCCAGGATTTCAGAACGGCATCCAGTGAGATCTGGACATGACCGGATGCGTCGCTTGAAGACGCATCGGAGGGTTGGAAGGTAGCGGCAGCATCGGACCAGACCCGGAACATATTTCCCCACAGATCACCGGCCGTCTTCATCCACGCTGACAGAAAATCTTGATCGCTGGCATTATCATCATGCTTGGCATTCATCGAGGGCTCCTCGCATGGCAAAACTGGCACCGCTTGCGTTAGCAATGACCAGCGTCACACGCATATCGAAAACAAGGCCGTTTGTCAATGCGGCCGTATTCGGCAACTGAACTACAAGCTCAAAAATGCATCTTACACTCAATAACTGCGTCAGAAGCCTCCTTAAAACGCTCACATACTGCAGGTATGCTGCGCTTTTGCGCTTGTCCCGCAATAGCCGCTTATTAAGGCGACGGCGGATCGACTTCTACCTTGTTCTTGAGCGGTATCTACTATTTTTGAGATGGCTTGTAAAAACGACAGGAAGCGGGCTGCGCTAATTTTGCCGGAAGGGCATGCTGTTTTCTGACCCCGCCGTGCGGGGGACAGAAAATGACATGGCAGTAGCGCGCGCTAATTTTGTCAATTATTTCCGGAATGGCACCCTATGATTTTGTCTTTTTAGACAGAATGTGGGTAGCGCTGCCCAGATACAACTCGGCGGCTTCGCCTTCTGTTTCTGAGAGCGTGGGGTGCGGGTGAATGCTCAAAGCCATATCCTCGGCCAGGGCGCCCATTTCAATGGCCAGAACACCCTCGGAAATCAGCCCCTCCGTATCGCGACCGCATATCCCAACGCCCACAATCCGACCGCTTTCCGGATCAACCAGAATCTTGGTCAGTCCTTCGGGCGCACCCATGGTCGTGGCACGGCCGGAAAATTTCCAGGGAAATCGCTGGACTTTTATCGGAATGTTTTGAGCCCGGGCCCCTTCCTCGGTCAGGCCGCACCAGGCGATCTGCGGATCGGTGTATACGACGGCCGGTATGGCCCGCACGTCGAAGGCGGAGGGTTGTCCGGCAATCACCTCGGCTGCAATTTTGCCCTCACGGGTGGCCTTATGGGCCAGCATCAGTCCGCCGGCCACATCGCCCACGGCAAAAATGCGCTCATCGGTGGTGCGCAGCTGATCATCGACTTTTATAAATCCGCGGTCATCCGCTTCGACCTGCGTTTTTTCCAGTCCGATATCGGCGGAAGCGGCCCTGCGTCCGATGGCCACCAGGACCCTGTCATATTGCTGCTCTGGCTTTTCAATGTCCCCCTCCAGAACGACCGTCACGCCGCTATCGGTTTCCTGTATGGAAGCCACTTTGGTCTTGAGGTGGATCGAATTGAAAATACGCGAGAGCCGCCGATGGAGCGGTTCAACCAGATCGGAATCGACACCTGGAAGCAAACGATCTTCGAGTTCAACCAGACGGACCCGGCTGCCCAGCGCCGCGTAAACCGTGCCGAGCTCCAGGCCGACATAGCCACCGCCGATGATGAGCAGGTTCTGCGGGACATCCGCCAGTGCCAGAGCACCAGTGGAGCTCATAATGCGTCCACCGGGTTTAAATTCTGTTCCCGCAAGCGCAATGGGCCGCGAACCGGTGGCAACGATCGCATGCCGAAATTTCATATGGCTGACCTCGCAATCGTACAATCGCGCCGTAGCGGAACTTTCAAACTGCGCCCGCCCCTGCAGGAGCTGAACACCGCGCCGCTTGCTTAAACTGACCAGGCCGTTGGCCATCGTGTCAATAACGGTGGCCTTCCATTCCCGCAGGGCCTTCAGATCGATTTGAGGCTTGCCAAAGGTTATGCCCATGCGTTCGGCGCGTTGCGCATCATGAATCAGTTCGGATAAAAAAAGGAAGGTTTTCGATGGAATGCAGCCTTTATACAGACACACCCCGCCGGGTCTTTGAGCCATATCCACCATGGTCACATCCAGCCCCAGATCGGCGGCACGAAAAGCAGCCGCATAACCGCCCGGCCCGCTGCCGATGACCAGCAGATCCGTTTCCTGCCATAATTCACCCATTACCATGTCATTCTCCAAAAAAAACTTCATATTTTGTCCGATGGCTGTGTTGCAATCCAATCCAAAATGCTCACGTACTATCGTGTACACTCCGCTTTTGAATCGAATTGCGCCTTGCCCCTTGCCCTCGAACAAAATCTTAAGTTTTTAACTCAATCTAGATTGAGCCGCGTTTAAGAATCGATTTCGCAGCTCATATTTATAAGAATTTTTGTACAAATTCATACAATAAAATTCCGGAGTTCAACAAACCACACAACCCGCCGTCGCTATCGTTATGGCGCGGCAGGGGATTTTGGCCCTCAGCGTACTTGAAGTAGGTTGAAGGCTGAAATTCGCGGAGAACACCGCACAGCGAAAAAAAGGCCATTTGTAAATGCAAACTGCTAGATCATGGAGATGAGCAACTCATCCGGATCCTCCAGGGCCTCGATAACCGTCTTGAGAAACTTTATGGCATCAGCGCCATCCAGCACGCGGTGATCGATACAGAGCACAATCGGCATGATCAAACGCGGAGCAATCTCGTGCTCCCCGTCACCCTTATCGACGACAGCCGGTTGCAGCCGCCCCTGGCCCATTCCCATGATCGCTACCTCGGGGAAATTAATAATCGGTGCAAAATAGCCTCCACCCATGGCACCGGCATTGGTGATCGTAAATGTTCCGCCCTGCAGTTCTTCGAGCGCGACTTTGCGGGATCGGGTCCGCTGGACCAGATCGTGCAGTTCGATGGCCAGCTCTTTAATGCTTTTGCGATCAACATCGCGGATCACCGGTACGATCAAACCGTTTTCGGTGTTGGCCGCAACACCGATATGAAAATAGTTTTTGTAGATGATCTCACCGGCGGCGACATCTATGGTGGCATTGAACTGCGGATACATCTTCAGAGCAGTGGCAACTGCTTTTATGGCAAATACGGTCATCGTTAATCGGCCACCCTCAGCCTCGATATCGGCCTTGTGTTTCCGGCGAAACGCTTCCAGCTTGGTGATATCCACCTCATCCTGACTGGTCACATGGGGTATTTGAGACCAGGCAATAACCATTTGTTTGGCAGTTGCCCGGCGAATGGAGCGAAATGGCACTCTTTCGATCGGACCCCAGCGGGAAAAATCGGGCAGGGTCGGGGATGGAATCAGCATATCGGCCGTCTGTGCCTCAGAGGGCATCTCGGCAGCTGCCGGCGGTCCGGCCGCATCCGGTCCCTTTCCGGCAAAAGCGCGAACATCATCGGCGCTGACTACCCCACCGGGCCCGGTAGGCGTTACGCGGTGAAGATCAACGCTGAGTTCCCGCGCCAGGCGACGCGTCGCCGGTGAGGCCGGCACCGGCCCGGTTCTTTTCCCGGTTTCGACTGAGGCAGGCACCTCCTCAATGGCAGCGCTATCCATTTGCACCGCTTCGGGCGCCGGTGCACCCGTGGTTTCGGCTTCTTCGCCGCTGCTGAAGGTCATCATGACATCCCCGACCCTTACCGTATCTCCGGGCTTAACCCGTATGTCGGCCACTGTTCCGCTAAACGGCGACGGTATCTCCACCGCGGCTTTATCGGTCTCAACCTCTAGAATAATATCGCCTTCCTTAACCACCTGACCTGCCGACACATGTACGGCAAGCACCTCGCCCTCATGAACACCTTCGCCTAAATCCGGTAATTTAAATGCTCTGGACATGTTTCCTCACAACTTTGCCTGTCAAGCTATTTGCAAATTAACCACACCCTCATTCAATATATACCTTTGCGAAGACACGGCTGCTGGCCTTGACCGGGTTGAGACCCTGTATTTATGACTCCTGTCCTTTGCTTGCCGCGGCGAAGTCACGCTTCCAGCGTGACGAAGACGGGTCTTCTGTCCTCTGTCCTCTGTCTTCTGTCCTCTGTCCCTACTAGACTGCCAGCACCTTTCTGGCAGCGCTCAAGATGCGTTCGGTATCGGGCAAATAGGCCTTTTCACGTTTAAACAATGGAATAACGATGTCATAACCGGTAACCCGCTCAATGGGGGCTTCCAGATAGAAAAATGCATTTTCCATCAGCCGGGAAACAATTTCGGCACCGGGACCAAAGCTTCGTGGCGCTTCATGAACCACGACCGCCCGGCCGGTTTTTTTAACCGATTGGACCAGAAGTTCTTCGCAAAGGGGTGAAAGGGTCAGCAAATCGATGACATCTGCCGCAACACCGTCTCTATCCTGAAGGTGCCCGGCGGCTTCCAGGGTAGGTCGCATCATGGCCCCGTAGGAAATCAGGGTTAAATCCCGGCCCTCTTTGACACGTTGTGGTTCACCGATCGGCAGCGTCTCTTCCGTTTCGGGTACTTCCTCTCGAAATGCCCGGTACAGCGCTTTGGGTTCATAGAAGATCACCGGATCCGGATCCCGTATGGCGCTGACCAGCAACGCCCGCGCGTTGCGCGGTCCGGAAGGGATGACCATTTTGAGCCCCGGTGTGTGGGCCCAGTAGGCTTCCCTGCTTTCGGAGTGGTGTTCGAGCGCTCTGACACCGCCGCCATAAGGTGTTCTGAGCACCATGGGGACACTGAACCGCCCGCGGGAACGCCAGCGCAAACGGGCAGCATGATTTTCGATCTGGTGAAAGTTTTGATAGCTGAAACCTGAAAATTGAATCTCACAAACGGGCCTGAGCCCGTAGGCAGCCATACCGATGGACATACCGACAATGCCGGATTCGGCCAGAGGTGTATCCAGCACACGCCGGTCGCCAAATTGGCTGATCAGGCCGTCGGTTACCCTGAACACCCCGCCGTCAACCCCGACATCCTCACCTAAGATGATCACCCGATCATCTTTTTCCATTTCCTGCTGCAGGGCCAGATTGAGGGCCTGAACCATGGTCATTTTAGCCATCTTTGCCCTCCTTGGCGGTTGCAGATAATACCTGCTTCAGCTCTTCTTTTTGCGCCTTCAATGAGGCGGGCATTTCAGCAAAGGTATGATCAAACATGTCAATGGGATCTCCCATTGATTCCATCTGTTTTTCAGCGCGGTCGATGGCCGCCTGAATGTCTTCCAGGACTTCAGATTCAACTTGACTGCGTTTGTCTTCGGAAAGCAATCCCTTACCGGCAAGGTATTTTTCAAACCGCGGCAATGGATCACGCCGGTTCCAGCGTTCAACTTCTTCATCGGTCCGGTAGCGCTTGGGGTCGTCTGCGGTCGTGTGCATCATTAGGCGATAGGTGACGCACTCGATGAGCGTAGGCCCTTCACCATTGCGGGCGCGCTGGACAGCTTCCTGGGCGGCGGCATACACGGCCAGGATATCATTGCCATCCACCTGAATGCCGGGCATTCCGTAGGCCAGTGCTTTTTGCGCCAGGGTTTGCGATCGGGTCTGCTGCGAAACCGGTATGGAGATGGCCCATTGATTGTTCTGGCACACGAAAACGACCGGGGCCTGGAAAACAGCAGCAAAATTGAGCGCTTCATGAAAATCACCCTGCGAGGTGGCACCATCCCCAAAGAAGGTCATGGCGATATCTTCCGTTTGCCGGTATTTGGCAGCCCAGCCCAGTCCAACAGCGTGAATCATCTGTGAGCCCACAGGAACCGATATCGGAAAATCATTGTGATCATCCGGGATCGCCACACCTTCGTTGAACCCGTTGAAATAGAGAATAATGCTTTCAAGGGATCGGCCGCGCCATAGTTCGGCCGCTGTTTCGCGGAAGGCCGGCACCATCCAGTCATTTGAGCGCAAATGCGCAATCGTGCCCAGTTGAGCCGCCTCCTGTCCCTTAATCGGTGCAAAGGTGCCGATGCGGCCCTGGCGTTGAAGATTTAACAAACGTTCATCAAATTTGCGCGCCAGCAGCATGGTCCGATGAAGCTGCAAAAGGACATCATCCGCAATACTGGGTTCAAGATCCTTATCCAGGTGACCCTTTTCATCGAGGATAGAAAGGGTATCGATTGTTTCGGATAGGGTTATTTTTTTTCGCGGCATTGCACCTCTCCTTGACCATATATCGAGCAAAAAATAGGGAGCCTGCCATATTTAAGCATTTTGCGCTTATTTCTGACGGCCCGCTTAACAGATTAAAAATGATGCGGATTTTGGCTTAGTCAAGCACCGATCACCATAAGTCATAAAAACCAATTGTTTTTTTATTGACTCAGATAATGTCTTCTATGAAAGGCTTTTGACACCATCCGGAGAGATGATTGAAAGGAATATTTGACTGAAACGGGCCGGAAGATATGCTCTGTCCTGCTATCGAAAAATAGCCCTGCCAGGCCGGTAGCAAACAGGTCTAGATCCGTTAAAGCCCGGGCGCAGATAAACATTTCGGCTGGTTAATGTGATTGCCAATTTTCGTTTGGAGGCGAATTCGCGACGAAATGGATGAACATGTCAACGTAAGGCTACTCTACGATTTCAAGGACGGTGCGTTTGTTTTCCTTGGCCGATGCGGCACCCAAAATCGTACGAATCGATTTGGCGGTCCGTCCCTGTTTGCCGATAATTTTCCCCAGGTCCTCTTTGGCCACTTTCAATTCCAAAACCGTCGCCTGGCTACCTTGGAGTGCGGTTACGGTAACCTGCTCAGGATTGTCGACCAGTGCCTCCGCAATACGTTGAATCAGATCTTTCATTTCCATAAGCCCCTCCAATGCCTCTGCAACGTGAAGATCAAAAAGTATTCAGCATCCAAAAACATCCAACAGACGCACAGTTTGAATTGCACCTTTTGGAAACTGGCTTTGTTCGTGCATTGAAATAAGGGTAACCATCCATTGCAAATGGTAGAATCTGGTTCAGCTTCAATTTAAAGGTCTAAGCTGTCTTCGCGATCTGATTGCACTATGCCCTCTTGGTACGTTAAATACTATTTTACGCCGGTTTTGTAAATTATAAATTTGTGCGTCTTGTTTTTTGATTGTTTATGTCTATTTTCGGAAAGAATTTGCAGGCATGGCAACACCGTTCCAACATCAACAGCATCTTGTCAGCGTTTACTTGGCAAAAAGGAGCCATTATGGATTTTACAATTCCTGATGCAATTTCAAAGAATCTGGCTGGATTCAAGCAATTTCTTAAAGACCGGGTCCAATCAAACTTGCCTGAATGGTATCAGCGCCAGGAAATACCGGCTGATTTCTTTCGTGAAATGGGTGCCGGCCGATGGTATGGAATTGTGTCAAAGTCGAATAAATTGGTCAAAGGCAGCGCCTTAAGGGAAGCATTGATTGCCGAGGAATTGGCCAAGATCTCACCGGGTTTGGCCGTAGCGGCATTGGTGCACATCGACCTGGGGCTGATTGCGCTGCACCTGTATGGCTCTGACGATCTGAAGTCACGCTATGGACCATCTGCTGCAACGGGGCAAACATTGATGTGCGTCGGTAATACCGAGCGGATGGCGGGCAGCGACTCGGCCGGTATCAAAATGACCGCCCGTAAAGTCAAAGACGGCTGGCTGCTCAACGGCACCAAGGCGTATGTCACCAACGGCTATATCAGTGATCTGGCGGTGATTACAGCGGTCTCAGATCCCCGGGCTTCAAGAAACAATCGCATCTCCATGTATCTGGTTAATTTGAATGCCGAGGGTGTTCAGAGAAAAAAACTCAACAAGCAGGTCTGGATTCCTTCAGATTTGACCCGCCTGCAATTCAACAATGTATTTGTCCCGACAGACCATCTCCTGGGCCGTCAGGGTCAGGGACTACAGCAGGTTTTGACCGTGTTCACCTACAGCCGGGTTCCCATTGCCGCCATGACGCTGGGAACGGCGGTCGGTGCTTTTGAACTCGCCCTGGCACATGCCAGAAAACGCAAGGTCTTTGGCCGGCCTATCACGGAATTTCAAGCAAAAGCATTTGAAACAGCTGATTTTTATGCAAAAATTGAGGCGACGCGGTTGATGCTCTGGAAGGCTTGCTGGAAAATGGACCGCAATGAAAATTTCAGGCAGGAATCTTCGCTGGCCAAATATCTGGCGGTGGAGGTCACCCGCAATGTCACCACCTGGGCTGCAGATATTTTCGGCGCCGCTTCCGTCATCCGGGAGCATCCCATCCACAAATTCCCCATGGACGCCTGGGCATCATCATTGGGTGAGGGCACCCAGGATGTTCAAAAATTGGTAATCTTCCGGGAATTGATGAAGCAATACGCGCAGGGTCAGTAGTCCGTCGTTAGTTGTCCGATGCAGACAATATGCAAAGTGCTTTGCGGCTGTTCCGCATCATTTATCAACAACAACCAACGGACCACTGACAACGGGCTGTAAGGAAAAACCGCAAAAGTCAAAATCACCATCTATATTATATGTAACTATTTAAGGCGTCAAAACAATCTTCCCTAACAACTCCCCTCTTTCCATTTTCTCGTATGCAGCGCGCCCTTCGCTTAGCGGCATCACGCTATCGATCACGGGTTTTAGTTTGCCGGCCCAGAGCATGCCCACCACATTTTTAAAATCCTGATGACTTCCCATGGTGCTGCCAATCAGGCTGATCTGTTTACCGAAAATAAAACGGATATCGATTTCCGTCCGGGGCCCGCTGGTGTTGCCCACAATGACGATGCGACCGCCGCGTGCCAGCGCCTGCATGCTCGCAGTCAGGGTGGCCTTGCCTACATTATCAACAACCACATCGACACCGCGCTTTTCGGTCAGTTTATAAATCTCTTTGCCCCAGTCGACCTGGGAGCGGTCCAGGACCACATCGGCCCCGAGTTCCTTGGCCAGCTGCGCTTTTTGATCATTGCCGGCGACTGCATAGACAAAGGCCCCGGCAAGTTTGGCAAGCTGGATGGACATGCTGTTGACGCCTCCGCCTGAGCCTATCACCAGCACGGATTCACCGGCCCGCAGCCCTGCCTGATGGATGAGCATGCGCCAGGCGGTGAGGGTCACCAGCAGGGGGGCGGCCGCTTCCGGGTAATCCACATCATCCGGCATGGCGGCCAGACCGTTGGCCGGCAAGACCACATATTCGGCAGCACCACCGCGCTGATGCTCGCCAAGCACATGATAGCCGGGACTCAAGCTATCCTCACCCCGGGCGGTAAATTCGTCTTCAAACAAGTTGATCCCTGGATCCCCCACCACCCGCTGCGCGACCTGCCATTCGGTGACACCCTCCCCGAGCTCAGCGACCTCACCGGCCACATCGGCCCCGCACCAGTGAGGCATTTCCAGCTTTAACCCGGGCCAGCCGCGCCGCACCCAGATATCCAGATAATTTAAAGCCGTTGCACGCACCCGCACCTTAACCTGCCCGGGCCCGGGTTTTGGTTCCGGCACATCCCCATACTGGATGACATCCAACTCACCATGCTTTTCAAAGTACAATGCTTTCATGGTGCCCCTCCTCTTTCTTTATGGGTTCATGCTCCAACAATTTAGTTTCGTGCACTTAGCGAAATGTTTGCAGGTTGAGCCCGTTACCCGGTATAAATATGAGAGCTAATTTCCCGTGTTCAATCATTTCAACAAACAACACTGCAACCTCACAGCCATTTGAGAAGTCCAAATTTTATTGGAGCCCGTATCAAATGCCTTTCGGTCTTTTTTCCCAGGATAGATGTTTTCACCCGGAAAGAATAGCCAACTAAAAAAGGGCCATTTCCGACAGCCCGCTAAATCGAACCGATGTCAAAGGCCTGCCCCCATGCCTCAATCAGTTTATCGGTCCGGTTGCGAAGGCGCCCGGCGACGATGTCGCACAGGCGCTTCATGATGGCATAGCCCAGGGTGTGGTCCTTGGCAAACATGGCTCTCAGATCGTCGGCCGGTATCGCAATGACGCGGCAGTCTTGTGAACATGCGGCGGTGACGGTGCGCTTTGGAGGCCCCACAATCGAAGCCCACCCGAAAACCTGCCCGGCGACAACCGTATCGACAATGATCTCCTTTTCTTCATCGACCATGGTTGCCTGGATGGCTTCTTCGTATTCGATATCCGTTTTTAAAATTTTGTTTTTGAAAATAAGAATCAAATCGATTTCGCCTTCCAGAAGGCCGTAAAAATGCGTTGCCGGCTGGTCTACTTTAAAAATAGTATCCTGCGCTTGAAACTCTAACACTTCGCCTTTTTGGGCAATGGCTTCCAACGTCTCTGGATCGACATCGGAAAAAAAAGCCAACCCGGCCAGCAAATTTTTCTGCGGCATATTTATCCTCCCCTATTTCTTTTTTGCTTTTTGTTTGACAGCCCGTTTGATCTGTCCCAGACATTTGGTGATGGGAATCTCTTTGGGGCAGACCTCGGTGCACCACCACATGGTCTTACAGCCCCAGACACCGTCATCGGAATCAATTTTTTCAAGACGCTCTTCTGTTATGGAATCACGCGAATCAAAAATATAGCGAAAAGCACGCAGCAATGCGGCCGGGCCCAGATAATCCGGATTGGCGCGGTTAATCGGGCAACCGGCAGTGCAGGAGGCACACAGGATGCATCTGAGCGCCGGTTCGATAAATTCCTGATTTTCAGCCTCCTGGATAAATTCTTTATCCGAATCGTTTTTGCCGGCTATCAGATAGGGCTGTACCTGGCGATATTTTTCAAAAAAAGGCTCCAGATCTACAATTAAGTCTTTGACCACTTCAAACAGCGGCAGCGGTTCGATGACAAAATTATTGCCGGATTTAAAATCACGCACCAGTTTTTGGCAGGCCAGCTCTATGCGACCGTTGATCATCAGGGCATCAGAACCACAGATCCCGTGGGCACAGGAAGATCGAAAAGCAAGGGTCGCATCCTGCTCCCACCTGATTTTGTTCAGACAATCCAGAATCTTGTCGGTCGGTTCGGCACTAATCTCATATTCCTGGTAGCGCGGTTTTTCATCCGCAGCGGGGTCATATCGATAGACGGTAAAATGGCACTGCATTTTAGTATTTCCTCTCCTTGGGCTCAAATTTGGTAATCGTAACCGGTTTGGTAAATATTTGCGGCCCTTTGTCTGCATCGTGGCGGGCCATGCTGTGGACCAGGAATTTTTGATCGTCACGCTCCGGAAAATCTTCCCGGGAATGGGCACCTCGGCTTTCTTCACGGTTTAGCGCACTGCAGGTAATGACTTCAGCCAGATCCAGTAAATGACCCAACTCGATGGCATCCAGCAGATCGCGATTAAAACAGTTCCCTTTGTCCTGCATGGAAAGATTTCGATATCGTTTTTTCAGCTGCGCTATTTTTGTGAGTGCTGTGTTCAAAGAATCTTTATGACGGAAAACAGAAACATTTTCCATCATGCTTTCCTGCAGCTCTGCTCTGATGGGCCCGCTGCTTTCTTTGCCGCGACTGTTCATCAGGGCTTTAATTATGTCTGCGTCTTTTTTCTCCGGTCGGGCCGGCAGCTTGGGACGGGAAACCGATGGTATAAAGGCCTTGATGGCGATACCGGCCCGCCGACCGAAGACCAGCGTATCGAGCAACGCGTTGCATCCCAGCCGGTTGGCGCCGTGTACAGACACACAGGCACACTCACCGGCGGCGAAAAGCCCCTCAAAGTCCGTATTTTTCGCATCTACGATCACACGACCATCGGCATCGGTGGCGATACCACCCATCATATAGTGGCAGGTGGGCTGGACCGGAATGGGCTCTTTAATCGGATCGACGCCGGCATAGGTGCGTGCGAAGCTGGTGATTTCGGCTAACTTTTTATTGATCACATCTTCCCCCAGGTGCGTCAAATCCAGATGAAAATAGTCTTTGCCGTCGATGCCTCTTCCAGCACGCATTTCCTCGAGCATACACCGTGAAATCATATCGCGCGGTGCCAGATCTTTGATGATCGGGGCATATCTTTCCATGAAGCGTTCACCTTTATTATTCAGCAAAATGCCACCCTCACCGCGTGCCGCCTCACTGATGAGAATGCCCAGCTTATAAATACCGGTAGGATGAAACTGAACAAATTCCATATCTTCCAGGGGCGCACCGGCTCGATAGGCAATGGCCATGCCATCGCCGGTACTGGCAAAGGCATTGGAGGTGGTTTTGTAAATTTTGCCGGCCCCGCCGGTTGCGAGCATGACGGCTTTGCTCTTGAATAAATGCAGTTCTCCGGTGGATAGTTCATAGGCCACCACACCGTAACATTGTCCCTCGTGGACGATTAAAGACAGCATCTGGAATTCATCGAAGAATTCAATGCCTCTGCGCAAACTTTGCTCCCAGAGCGTATCCAGAATAACTCTGCCGGTGCGGGTCGCCGCATAGCAGGCTCGCTTAACCGGTGCCTCACCAAAGTTGCGTGTGTGCCCGCCAAAGGCCCTTTGAGCGATTTTGCCCTCCGGAGTCCGATTAAATGGAACCCCCAGATTTTCCAGCTCATAAATCGCACGCGGTGCGTCATTGGCCAGAATTTCGATGGCATCCTGATCGCCCAGGTAATCACTGCCTTTGACCGTATCAAACATGTGCCATTCGCAATGGTCTTCTTCTTCATTGCCTAAAGCAGCACCGATGCCTCCCTGAGCCGCACCGGAGTGGGAGCGGGTTGCAAAGACCTTCGTCAGAACGGCAACACGCGCATCTATTCCGATCTCAACCGCCGCGCGCAGCCCGGCCAGCCCCGCTCCAACGATAATCACGTCATACTGGTGTTCCATATGTCACCTCTTTATCAACCACTGGATTTATAATATTCGAATTTCATATGGTTATAACCATTTTGGTCATCATCTGGTAGAGATGCAAAAGGCAATAAACGGTCACGTTTAAAGGTTTGAGTGGCAAAGAAAGGAGCTGAACCGATACCATTTGCTTATATACCGCTTGCCATAAAAATGTTCCGAAAAAAGAAGGATGGCGGCATAAGTGTTGTAGCAAAAAAACGCTCCGCAATCGGAACGTTTTTTTGACAGCCACTATAAATCAGCTGGGTTTAGATTGTAAAGAAGTTTTTGGCGGTCATATCGGCCAGACATATCGATTGATGCCCGTCGGGTTCTCACGGCCCTGGCACCGGCAGATATTGACACGCTCATATGCGCGTATCGATGTGCCGCCGGACAGTTCTATTTTCTGATTACAAGATGGTGCTTGACTTTGTCGCTCCAATAGATAAATTTAAGAGAGTAGTCGAATGTAAACGCTTAGTACAGCTTGCCTATTGCAAACTTCATTCATTATTGCGGCTCATCCAATCGAATCGACACGATTCCGAATCTGATTTTAGCTGATGGTTCCGGGCACTGGAAAACAGCCACAATTGTTGCCATCGGTTTAACTTTACAATTGTTGTTCCCGCAATCAGCTTTGGTTGCTAAGGTGGATAATGCCAAGGTCAAAATTATTGCTTGGGCCATCAACGGGACAAAAGACAAACGCATAGCGGACATATTCAGTACTGCAATGGGCTTTGAGGAAATTGAACATACGGCTGATCATGCCTTGAAAGTTTATGGTAAAAACCTCGAGGAGCTTTTCATCAGTGCGGCTCAAGGAATGACATCCCTGATGATGGCTGATATATCCGGCGTTTCAGGGGAAATTGTAAAGGACGTTAAGTTAGAAACGATCGATACGGAAAGCCTGCTGGTAGAATGGCTCAGTGAACTGGCTTACTGGGCTGAATCGGAAATGCTGGTTTTTAGCAAATACAAAATCCATACGATAAGCGCTACTGCTATTGATGCCTGCGCTATGGGTGCGAGCGTAACAGCACTTGAAAAACTCATTAAGGCGGTGACCTATCACAATCTCAATATTGTGAAGACCCGCAAGGGGTTGGAAGCTACGATTGTCTTTGACGTCTAATCCGTGAATCTTGCATGAAAATTAATGAGAAGCTTAGATTCTTTTATATCCAGCCAGTAGGTGGATAATCAGCATAAATTTAAAACCGGAGCCCCTTAAATGGATTAAAATCGTAGTTTATCTCATTAATTTTCACCCTGCAGGCGAGCCGGAGGCTTCCATCTGCTGCGTTATTAAGGCCGAGGCATAGTTGACTATAACCTCGCCCTTAAGTGCCTTGCACATGAAAGCCTCCGACTCGTGCAAGCTTCACGCAAAGAATTTGCGATCATTTTTAATGTATAAAATTTTTTTGTCCGCGGCAATTAAACCCGGGAGGTCAACATGGTTACGAAGCATGAATTCAAACAGCTCGATGAGTATCTGTTTGAAGTGCCTGCCGAATTCCGCGCCGATATGCGGGTGCCGGCGCGCTTCTATTCCGATCAAGCGCTGCTAAAAGGCATTATGACCGACAACAGCCTGCAGCAGCTCATCAACACCGCGACTTTACCCGGAGTCGTTAAATACGCCCTCGCCATGCCCGATATTCATCAGGGCTACGGCTTTCCCATTGGTGGCGTTGTGGCGACCGCGTTTCCGGACGGCATTATTTCTCCGGGTGGTGTGGGTTATGACATCAATTGCGGCGTGCGCCTGCTGGCCACGCATTTGGATCATGAAGAAGTCGGTCCCTTTGTAGATGATCTGGCGACAGTTCTGTATACCAACTGCCCCAGCGGCGTTGGCAGGGGGGGCAACATTAAATTAAAGGCGCAGGAGCTGGATCAGGTGCTGTCAAAAGGCGCCCGCTGGGCCGTTAAAAATGGATTCGGTTCGGAGGCGGACCTGGAACGTACCGAGGAAAACGGCTGTCTTGACGGAGCAAATCCTGAAAAGGTGAGTCCACGCGCCAAGGACCGCGGCCTGAAACAGGTCGGAACGCTGGGTGCCGGAAATCATTTTATTGAACTGGATACGGTCGAAAGGATACTGGACCCGGAAGTTGCCCGGCGGATCGGGCTTTTTGAGGGCCAGATTGCGGTTCAAATCCACTGTGGATCACGTGGCCTGGGTCATCAGGTTTGCGGCGATTACGTCAGCCGTTTTCAAAAAGCCATTTCCCGCTACGGATTCAATCTGCCGGATCGCGAACTGGTTTGCGCACCGCTGAGCAGTCCCGAAGGCCAGGATTACCTGTCAGCCATGAAGGCCGCCGCCAATTATGCGTTCGCCAACCGTCAGGTGCTGGCCTTTCACATCCGGCGCAGTTTCGAGCAGGTTTTGGCCGGCAAGGTTTCCAATCATCATATTTTTCAGATTTATGATATCGCTCACAACATTGCTAAGGTCGAAACCCATCGAATCGACGAAAAAGACATGCAGCTTTGCGTTCACCGCAAGGGCGCCACTCGCGCTTTTGGACCCGGCTCACCGGAACTGCCGTCAGTTTATCGCGAGATCGGACAGCCTGTTTTAGTCCCCGGATCAATGGGCACCGCTTCCTGGGTTCTGGTCGGTACCCGTGAATCGATGGCCCGAACTTTCGGATCGACCTGTCATGGGGCCGGGCGCACAATGAGCCGCAAAAGCGCCAGAAAAAGCGTCCGCGGCGTGGCGCTGCGTGAAGAACTCGAGAGCCGCGGTATCCTCATCCGCGCGGGCAGCATGCCCGGATTGGCGGAAGAGGCACCGGCTGCATATAAGGACGTGGATCGGGTTGTGAATGTCGTACACTCGGCAGGCATTGCCAAAAAGGTGGCCAAGTTGAAGCCGATCGCCGTTATAAAGGGATAATATTTGCAAAGAGCCAATCAATTTTAACAATCAGGGGGCCTTGGTTTTTCGCGAGGCCGAAATTAGGGGGGCATGCCATGAGAGTACAAATGAAAAATATCCTTTGTGCCACGGACTTTTCCGATTTCTCCAATTACACCATACCTTACGGAGTTGCTCTGGCCAAAGAATTCGAAGCCAAATTGTACATCTGCCATGTGATCGATTTATCTTCGATTGCCATTTATGGTGAGTTTCAGCTCAATCCGGTCGACCAGCAAAGCCGTATCAAAAAACAGGCCGCCGAGCAGCTCAATGAGATCATCGGCAGACAGGCCGTGCAATGGGAGCCTCTGATTACCGTCGGCCATGTCGCCGATGAAGTCTCCCGGATCGTTGAAGAAAAAGAAATTGATCTGGTCATTGCCGCCACCCGCGGCCGTTCCGGCCTGAAGCGGTTGATTCTCGGATCGGTTACCGAACGACTGATGCGTGTGCTGCCCTGCCCTTTGCTGGTGGTCCACAGCCCCGAACACAAGTTTGTGGACCCGGTCAATCAAAAAATAACCCTCAAAAAAATCCTGGTCGGCTGCGATTTCTCGCCTGATTCCGACCTGGCCTTTCAACATGCGCTCAGCCTGGCGCAGGAATTTGAGGCGGACCTGCACATGGCCCATGTCATTGAGCCCTCCGCCTCCAGCGCGCTGCTCAAACCGGATAAGGTGCTGAGTGAAGAAATCGAACAGAAATTGCATCAACGCTTAAAAGAAAAACTCATGGGCATGGTTCCGGAAGACGCCCGCAACTGGTGTACACCGGAAACACTCATTTTAAATGGGCAGCCGTATGAGGCTCTGGGAAAATACGCAGAATCAAATGATATGGATATGATTGTGCTGGGAGTTCGCGGTCATGGACTCGTGAAAACGCTTTTTCTGGGATCAACAACAGACCGGGTGGCGCGTCAGGCCCCCTGTCCGGTTCTTTCGGTGAGCACAAAAGCGCAAAGCGATTAAAAAGTGATCACGCGCCGCTGCGCGTCGTGAAAGACTCCGGGCGGTTGATTAGAAATTCAAAAAGCTCGATGGATGCCCGATTATCCCATTCCCGGGGACCCAGCGCCACACCGATAATCCCGCCTTCTTTATCCATAAAATAAGTCGTTGGAAGCGCAGTGACGGCCATTCCCGCTGCAACTTCTCCGCTGGTATCCAGCAGTGCGGTAAAGGAAAGCTGCAGTTTTTCGAAAAACGATTTTACCCGCATTGCACTCTCTTGCATATTAACAGCGATCATCACAAAGTCTTGATTTTTGAACCGGTGATGCAATTTTTCCATCGAGGGCATTTCGACGACGCAGGCAGGGCACCAGGTGGCCCAGAAATTAAGAAATACAATTTTGCCACGGAAATCCGACAAACCGACCGTGTTACCGGAAATATCCTTAAGCTGGATTTCCAGCGGTCGGGTCGCATGGGGCATTTTTAGGATCCCCATGTTGCCAAACAGGCGCTCCAGCTCCTGTTCCGGGGAGCCGGCTACGGCAGCATACTGGGAATAAAAAAGATAACATCCGACGCCGGCAACAATAACCAG
>WOR8_10002298_pt1 | contig 24416 bp, 16 predicted proteins | sample DeeMarSeWOR38_10_FD_19890 | JGI IMG/M metagenome (IMG submission 19890) | reverse complement strand
CGTCGGCACCTCGGCGCGTCATCACATGAAGATCGTACCCGGCCTTGAGCGACTCGATATCGGCATGGATGTCCCGCAGGCTGTCGCCTACCTTCGCGGACTGCCGTTTGTCGAATTCGCCGAACCGGATTACGTGCTGCAGGCGGTCAAGGTCCCAAACGATGTCAGTTTCGAACAGGAATGGGGGCTGAACAACACCGGACAAAGCGTGAATGGCTCGACTGGTACGGCAGGGGCTGATATCAACATGCCAGAGGCATGGGATTCAACGACCGGCAACGGCAGCACAGTCATAGCCGTGATCGATACCGGCGTGCAATGGAACCACCCTGACCTGAATGCAAACATCTGGTCTAACGCGGATGAGATACCCGGCAATGGTATCGATGACGACAATAATGGTTATACCGATGATGTGCGTGGCTGGGATTTCTACAGTGACAACAACAACCCCACGGACTATAACGGCCATGGAACACATGTGGCCGGCACGATCTGCGCCGAGGGTGATAACGGCGAAGGTGTTGCCGGCGTGCTCTGGGACTGCCGGATCATGCCGCTGCGGTTTATCGGCGCGAATGGCGGGTATACCTCTGATGCCGTGCAGGCGATCAGCTATGCCGTGGCTAACGGCGCGAAGGTTTCCAGCAACAGCTGGGGCAGCTACAGTTTCTCACTGAGCCTGTTTAACGCGATCAGCAATGCCGCGGCGAATGATCATATCTTTGTCGCCGCAGCCGGCAATGAGGGCTATGACAACGGCGAGACACCTTTCTACCCGGCCTCCTACAACGCGGACAATATTATCTCTGTTGCGGCTACAGATAATCGTGACAGTCTCGCCAGCTGGTCCAACCATGGGATTTCAACTGTCGATGTCGGCGCGCCAGGCGTCAATATTTACAGCACATACAAGGGCAGCGGTTACCGGTTTCTGAGCGGCACCTCCATGGCGACACCGCATGCCGCCGGGCTGGTAGGGCTGGTTCAGGAACAGAACCCGGACTGGGGTTATCAACAGGTTATCAGTCACATCCTTGGTGCCGCGAGGACAGTACCAGGCTTGCTGGGCAAGACAGCTAGCGGAGGGATAATCAATGCCGGGGCTGCGCTCGTTGCCGTGCAGACCCCCCCGCCGGCACAGGGTGATGAATGCGGCGCGCCGGCCTACAGCAAGGGCAGCGAGGCGCATGTCTTTCTGTGGAAGGACTGTGACGGCTCGCAGCGCTGGCACCTGCGGGCGACCGCCGGTGGCAGCCCGTCCGTGATCAGCTACGCAGGCACGGTGACTGCGGATGCGGCCTTCGTTGACGTTTCACCTTACAGCCTCGAGGGCGGCGACACACTGGATTACACCAGCAGCCCGCAACGCATCGACTACACGCTGAATATGCTGAAAAAGGGCGAGGATGGCTTTAACTTCACCGTCCCGGCAAGCGCAGCGGCCTGCTTCGATGCCACTACCCTGCCGGGCGGCGCCCGGGTACTTCTCGGACAGGGCCGGATGGCTGTCACACCGCCATTCAACCTGGATACGCTGGAAGCGTGCGGCACACCGCCGCCGGGCGACTGCGGCCCGCCCGCCTACGACAGCAGCACCGATAATGCCATCGTCCTGTGGAAAGACTGTAGCAGCGACCGCTGGCATCTGATCGCAATGGCCGGCAGCAGGGGCTTTAACCGTTACTCCGGCAGCCTGCTGGCGAACCAGGATTTCACCGGCGTGACAACGGAATCACTGGAGAGCAATGATGTCGTGGACAACACTCCGGAATCCCGCATCGTGTTCGATCTCAGGATGTCCAGCCCATGGTATGACGGCATCCATTTCACCATCCCCTGCAGCGCGACGGTGCTGTTCGACGCCAGCGGCACTGGCGGGACGAATATCCTCGTTGGCCCCGGACGCACACCTGTCACGGCACCCTTCAATCTAGCGGATTACGGGGGTTGCGCCCCGTAGTTGTGGCAGCCTCTTCCCTCCCGGTGCAGTGCCTATACGGTCCCAGGCCGCCGTTGGTCAAACTGGCTGAGCCATGTATATGCGTTGCCGCATACAGTCCGGTCTGGCACCGGCTGAAGCAATCATTCGAGCCACTTGAACATAACAAGTGCAGCAACATAACCTTTGGCGGGATGTTTAAACGCCCCGGGCAGACGACCCACTACCTCAAAGCCGAGTTCACTCCAGAGTCCGACAGCAACCACATTTGTCGATGGAATAAAATCAAACTGCATCGCCTTGTAACCCAGCTCAAGCGCCATGTTTTGCGAATGCTCACACATGGTCGCGGCCAGTCCTCTTCCTCTTGCCTGTGGTGAAACCATGTACTCACAGCTACAGACATGACTACCAGGGCCGGCATGGCTGGTTTTCAAGTAGTATGTACCGAGTATCCTGTTGCTTTCCTCGATAATGAAAGTTTTTACCGGATCATGGATCCACGCCTTTAAAGTATCATCCCTGGATGTCTCTTGCGGGTATGCACAGGTGTCACCCGTTGAAACGACCTCTTTGAATACAGGCCATATTTCGTCAAAGTCATCCTCTGTTGCCTCTCTAATGTTCATGCAAGCAGGGGACTGAATACCTGGTTCCGGCAGCACCGGATTCTCACCTGGAAATAATACGTCTTCGGAAGGCATCGCTATCGTGCAGCAGTTAAACCGCTCTCCAGCGTATAGTTCACTGTGGCTGCCGAGGCGGAACCCGCTGACATGATTGCTGCCAGCCACAATAATAAAACCACCCGAACAACCCGGAGTCCTGTAGTCCCCAGTCCTGCTTTCATCGGTAATGCTCCATTTCTCCCGCCCATCCATTGAATAGACGCCGGGCCAACAGCTCACTATATGGGATATATTTCCCAATTGTAACAACTAAAGCGAATACTACAATATGCCTGGAGCGGTTAACAAGGATCTTGGTGTTTGCCTGCATGCAAACTGCTGATACCCACCGAACTGTCCGGGATGGGTTGCAGATTCAGGCGATTTACTCCGGCACCCTGTCAGGCCAACTCGGCCGCCTCAGTGGAATGGAATTGTCAAGCCCTGCCACCGTGACCTGATGAGGTCCAGCCGCTGGTTTCAACGGGCCCCGTTCGACTGTGACCGAACAGCCTGCCTTGATGAAAATCCCGTCAAAAGATAGCCATAAACAGTTTCCGGGTGTACTATTCAGTTTCTTACCTCCCCCTATTTGCTCCCATAGAAATAATGGCCGGTGAGTGCTTCAAGGCACCACTAACCGAACAGGAATGATTGCCACAGCGGAAGGCGGTTTTTCCGGTTAGACATGTAACCCGGCTGCTGGCGTGCGGATGCCATGACCCGGAATTCTTTCAGCACATCACACAGGTGCTGATGCCTCTGTCAATTTCACTATCTATGGTCTTGATATCCCCGTGATATCCCTGCCTGAAATGAACGCTTGAAGGATTCAACCATGCCCGGAAAACAACACACATCTGCCGTATTTTCTCGATCACTGATTCTTGCCGTGATCCTGATGGCTCTACCCGCAAGCGTATTTGCCCTGGGGAGTGCTGCCGAAGTGCCGGAGAATGCGCATGAAAATAACTACGGGAGCGGCTGGGAATGTGATCCGGGCTTTCGAATGATCAAGAATAGCTGCGCAGCCATCACCGTGCCTGTGAATGCATATCCGACGGATGTGTCATTCGGCCATGGCTGGGAATGCAATCATGGATACCGGCAGGTCGATGAGACCTGCGTTGCAATCAAGGTCCCCGAGAATGGCTATCTGGACGCTTCCGGTGACAGATGGCTATGCAATCGCGGGTATCGCCTGGTCGCGGAGAGCTGTGTCGGGATTATTGTGCCGGAGAACGGGTACTTGACGAATTCCTGGCATGGATATGGATGGGCGTGTGACCGCGGTTTCAGACAGGCAAACGAGTCCTGCCTGGCTGTGAAGCTGCCGAAGAATGCCCATCTGGACTATTCCGGAAACGACTGGCAATGCAATCGTCCATACCACAAGGAACAGGATGGATGTGCCCTGCCTTGAAGAGAAACTACACCGGGCCTGGCTCATTGTCATGCTGACAGGTCGTCAGGTATAAACACAATCAGGATAATTTATTGCAACAGATAATCTGCCTGCCAGTAAGCGGGTTCCGCTGGATTACCGGTTTTTGCATGTCACATACAGGAGTGCCTTGCTTGGAAGAGTTCCCTGATATCAGGATCACAGGTATCGACGAAAAACGTCCTCCCAGGATCCGTAAAGAACCCTATATTGACCTGTTCTTCAGGCTTTCAAACAAGCCCCCGGAAGAGTGGTGCGATGAGTTCAACGCACTTGCAAAGGATCTGGTTCCACCGGCCAAGATCGAAAAAAGTGCGGGTGCCTTCATTGATTCCTATGTACGGGACATGAAACACATTCCGGAACATCTGGCCAGAATCAAGGAAAAGATCATCGCCTGCAACCAGCGGTACATCGAAGGCATCCGGCTTAGAGAGCTGGCAAGCGCGGGAAAACATGCATCCCTGCGCCCTGATGAAGGCGAACAGCGGGCGCTGAATTTGATTGTCGCTACGCTGAACTTCGATGATTAAAGGCCGCCGACCTGCATTTATATCCAGTCGATATTCCCGGGATACGCGGGTGCTGCCTTCTGGCGGAAAGACGCAGTGCGTCACATAGTGCCTTTATTTGCTGGCTGATTAACCGTTATTTTGTCTTTCCGGCGCTTCCATGCCTGGCGCAGCCAGCAGATCGTGCTGAATTCCAGGAACACGATATCCACGCAAGACAATGATAACTATCAGCAATAGCAGGTACTGAAAACTACTGTCAGCATTATTTCGGGTCAACCGCATTGATTGGTGCATTAAGTGCATGTAAATCAGTAAACCATAAACTCTGGCAGATGCTTGCCCGACTAGTACGGTTATGCGACGTACGCTCAAACACGGGCAAATCAGACGAAAATCACGTTAACAATCATGTTAACAACATGCCAGAGGGCAATACCATGAAACAGCAAAAGGGTTTTACACTGATCGAACTGATGATCGTGATCGCCATCATCGGCATTCTTGCCGCCATCGCGATCCCGGCCTACCAGGACTACACCATCCGGGCCAAGGTATCCGAGGGCCTGAATCTCGCCGGATCCGCCAAGCTGTCTGTCTCGGAGACCTATGACTCGGAGGGCAAGTTCATGATCGCCTCCAACGCCAGTTACGGCCTGCCGTCAGCTAACAGCATCAACGGCAACTACGTCACCAGCGTGGCGATCTCTGATGCCTCCGGCACCATCACCATCACCTACAAGGACAGCGGCCTGGGCGGCACCCCGACGGCCGACGGCCAGACCATGATCCTGGATCCCAATCCGCGCCAGGGTTCCATGGAATGGGCCTGTGACGGTTCCGGCAGCGCCGGCAACGGCAGCATGCCTTCCAAGTACCGTCCGTCTGAATGCCGTCCGTAATCCCGGACAGCTGGCAATAATAAAAAACGTTTTTTTGCCCGCAGGGATGCGGGTACATCGCGGAGCGCAGGGAAGCGCGTGAGCGATGCGCCAAAGGGATGCGGGTACATCGCGGAGCGCAGGGAAGCGCGTGAGCGATGCGCCAAAGGGATGCGGGTACATCGCGGAGCGCAGGGATGTGCGTGAGCGATGCGGCCAGACGGTTCTACTCCGGTTGTCTGTTGCCTGCCATCACACGCCTGCCGTTTGCCGCCAACTTGCGCGCGACGCCGGCCCGAATATCTGGCAAACTAGCTTGCCTGGAACATCACGTAAACGGGGGCAAGCACATGCTTTCAAGTTCTGTCATCAGCTTTATTGCGGCGAGCGCCATCATGCTGTCGTCTTTGCCGTCGCACGCGGACGCGACGCTGGTCGTGCAGGGTTCGGACGGGCTGCAGTCAATGATTCAGCTCAGAAACGGCAAGGGAAAAATGAGTGCAGCCGGCAGGGATGAATACGTCATCTATGATGCCGTTGCCCGTACTGTCACTTACGTCGAACCGCAACTGCGGCGTTACATGCAGGTGAACGAAGAACTTCTCGAGGCGAATGTGCAGACAGCGGCGAACCTGCAACAGGCCGTCGAGCCCTACATGGCGCGCATGATGGCCGGTATGTCACCGGCGCAGCGCAGTATGATAGAGCAACGGATGGGGGTGGCGCTGGGCCCGCCGGCGGCGGGACGCGAACCAGCGACCGACATCAAGACGGTTGACAGGGGCAGCCATAGCATCGCCGGATTGCGCTGCAATGCCAGTGGTGTCGTGAAGAACGGTCGTCCTGCCGCGGAAGTCTGCATGGCAACCGCAGCCAGCGGCAAGCTGTCAGAGCAGGACTTCGCTACGCTGGAATCCATCGTGACGTTCTCGCGCGGCATGGCATCCTCTGCGAAAGGGCTGCTCGGTGATCTCGCGGTGCAGCTCGAATTTCTCGCAACGAATGTCGATGGTGTGCCGGTCGCCGTGCGCGACCTTGAAAACGACAGGCGCTACCAGGTCACGGCAGTTTCGAATGCCGCACTGTCCGATGCGCTGTTCGATGGCTATGGTCAGTTTGAAAGGCGGGAAATGCCGACCCTGCTGCGCTAGCGCGCGCCGACGGGTTACGGTAGCTGCGCAACTGGCCAGGCCTGCCTGATTATTGCGTCTGCCATACCGGGTGTGATCGCGCGCCGGATCAGGCCAGGCGCTGTTACCCGTGCCGTTGCGAACCTGATTACTTCAACGGCACGCTGTAATTGACGATAAGACGGTAGTCCTGGCTGTCCTCGCCAGCGTGACCATCCTGGTCAACGAACGCAGTGCGGGCACGGATCCACAGACCATCCGGCGTGTCACTGAAGCGGTAATCTAGCGTCAGATCCAGTTCCTTCTGGTCCGGCGAGGCCTTGCTGCCACTGTCCGGCGTGTCGCCGCTGGCGTAGTTGGCGAAGGCGCTCAGCCCGGCCAGGCCCAGACGCGAGAAATCGTAGGAAACACCGACCAGCCAGGCATCTTCCCCGGCACGGTCGAAGTCCTTGTTGACCAGTGACAAATAGCCCGGGTAGCCGCCCCAGGGAGAGCGGATGCCGCTGTTATTGTCGATTGAACTGAACGCCAGGCTCAGGATGGCATGGCGGTAACTGATGGCGAGTTTCCCGCCGATCGCGCGGGTTTCGAAATCCCCGATACGCTTGTCGCCGACGCCGCGCTGGTCGGTGTATTGTGCTGAAATCCGCAGGGCGAGGTCTTCACCCAGTGCCCGGACCACGTTGCCCTCTGTATAGAAGATATTCATTACATCCCAGCCGTGGTAGTTGATCGCGCCGATGTCGGTTTTGTCGCTGAAACTGTAACGCGCGCCGAGGGTCGTCACACCCTTGTCTGTATCTGTCGCGCCGGCGGCTTCTGACATGGAAATAAAGCCGGTTTCGTTGCGTCGCTTCATCTGGCGCAGGTGGCCGCCGAGGTAGTTGAGCCGCGGGTCCTCGTTGTCGAACAGCAGGTAGGCCTCGAAGGTATTCGGCACCATGCGGTTGTCCTGCCGGTTCACGTAGGGCAGGTTGATGTCCTGTCGATAAAGCCGCAGCATGACCTGTTCCGTGACGCGAGCCGTGAGCTGGCTCTCACCCGGCACGGTGAAGCCGTTCTGGCCCGGCTTGAGCAGGAGGGTGCCGTCCTTGCCGTCGGGGCCGTAGAGTTTCTGCGAGCTATACAGGGTGGCGCCAAGCTTCAGCCGCTCGCGCAGCCAGCCGGTCCTGTATGCGAGTGCGCCGCCCAGGGTCCATGCCTGGCTGTCGGCGGTATCATCGCGCTGGCGGTCAAAATAATAGCTGCGGGGCTTCAGCTGCAGGCTGGCATCCTGCCAGAGAAAATTCCGGATCCGGGTGATGCGGCGCTCCGCCGCCGGAATTTTATCTTCCGCCGGCGCCATTGCACCGAAGCTGCCTTCTACCTCGAGTACCGATTTCCTGACCGGGCGCTCGTAGGACAGGTAATCCGGGTCCGAGGCACTCGCCGTGAAGCTGGCGAGTATCAGGGGGGGCAGCAGGGCGAGGAGCCGGGTGGCGGCAACGGGGAGTGCGTGCATGCACGTGATGATAACAAGGGAGCAGCAGGTGATCAGCCACGTTCCCCGGCCACTGATCTTATATACAATAGACGCACCGCAATTCCGGGACGAAATTCCATGACTGACCTTGTCAAACGAGCGAGCGTTTACGCCACCCGGGCGCACCAGCGTATAAACCACCGTCGCAAATACAGCAAGCAGCCCTACCATGTACACCTCGAAGCGGTGGCCAGAATGGTGGCGACGGTCACTGACGATCCGGAGGTGATCGCGGCTGCCTGGCTGCATGACACGGTGGAAGACACCCCGGCTACGCTGGACGATATCGAGACAGCGTTCGGCAAGGCGGTTGCCGAACTGGTCGAGGAGCTGACGGATGTCAGCAAGCCCGGTGACGGCAACCGGGTCGTGCGCAAGGAAATCGATCGTAATCATACCTCGCAGGCCTCGAGGCGCGCGAAGACAGTCAAGCTCGCCGATCTGATCGACAATTGCAGGGACATCACGAAGCACGACCCGCGCTTTGCCCGTATCTACCTGGTGGAAATGGCGCAGTTGCTGGATGTCCTGAAGGGCGGTGATGTAACGCTGCTGGCAAAGGCGCGCAAGGTACACCAGGCAAGCCTGGAGAAGCTCGGGATCGAGGCGATGCCGGCCGTGCCAGAGATACCGCTGTGGCTCGAGGGCGAGTCGCTGCCCGGTTTTGCCGGGCCGCACTTCCGGCGCATGTTTACCGGGCTGTTTACCGCCGGCGATATTGCCGAGCCGCTGTTGTCGTTTGATGCGGCCCAGTCCTGTACTGATGCAGCCAGGGCACTGGACATGTACAGGCAGGACGTGGCCAGCGTGCGTATCAACGGTACCGTGCAGGGTTATATCCGTCGCCCGGACCTGACAGGGACGGAGTGCACCGACCAGATACGTCACTTTACCGTGGACCAGGTAGTGTCGGGCAACTCGTCCCTTCCTGACGTGGTGCACATACTGACCCGGCACGATTTCTGTTTTGTTTCCCTGCTCGGAGAGGTGACCGGCCTGATACGGCGCGACGATATCAACAAGCCCATGGTGCGCATGTGGCTGTTCGGGCTGGTGACCATGGTCGAGATGATGCTGGTACAGCTGATCCAGCAGTATTACCCTAATGATTCATGGCAGGAGCGGGTGTCGGAGACAAGACTTGCGAAGGCCAAAGAATTCCAGACAGAACGCCAGCGCCGCAACCAGCAGTGTTCGTTGATTGAATGCCTGCAGTTCTCGGACAAGGGACGGATTCTCGTCGGCCATGAGCAGGCGATGGAGCGGCTCGGCTTCGATTCGACACGCGTGGCCAGGCGCGCGGTCAAGGAACTGGAATCCCTGCGCAACAACCTGTCCCATGCGCAGGACATTGTCAGGCATGACTGGGCACAGATAGCCCGGCTGTCGCAGCGCATGGAAGAGATCGCGCGGGGTTGAGATTTGCCCGGGACATAAATAATCAAAATTATCATGATTAGTATATAAGTATATGAATAACATTGAAAACAATACCCGTTTCGGCTGGGCCAGGCGGCTGCTGCTCCTGCTGATCGTACTGCTGCTTGGCCTCACCGTACTGGTTGGCGGCGCACTGGTTTACCTGGATGACGAGGACTACCGCCGGCTGCTCATCTGGGAAGCCGACCGCTTCCATGATGCACGCCTGGAAATCAACGGGCCGTTTTCGCTCAGGCTGGGCAGGGACCTGGTGCTGATTGCCGGCGACGTCAGGCTGACCGCCAATGACGGCAGTTACACCGTCGAGGCGGGTGAGGTCGACCTGAGCCAGCGGCTGGGTTCCTGGCTGATGACGGGAACCCTCTGGATCAACCACCTGACTCTGTCGAATGGACAACTGTACCTGAGGCAGGGGGCGGCGCACGACCTGCGGCCGGAGGACTGGCGTCTGCCACCGGTGGTCATCCAGCAGGCCCGGCTGGAGAATCTGCATGTCGTCTACGAGGAACGCGATAGCGACGAAAGGCTGGAGATATCAGTGCTGCATCTGGAAGTTGATGACATCAACGACAGCGGGCCGGTCGGCATTCGCGGCGAGGGGCTTGTCAATACACGGCATGCAGAGATTACGGGCAGCCTGGATCCTGTCGCGGAGCTGGCCGATACCTCGAAGCCGTACTCAGTCGAGCTGAACCTCATTGCCGGCAGTCTCGAGTTGCATATTAACGGCAGCATTCGCGATCCGGTGCGTGGCAGGGGAATGGAGCTGCAGCTGGCAGTCGAGGATGCGTCGGTCTCCGATACACTGAAACTGTTTGACAGGACCGCGCCGGAAATCGGCGCATTGACTGCCAGCTGTGGTATTTCCGGTGACTATGCCTCGCCCTCCCTGCGTGATATCGATATTCAGCTGCTGCGTGGCAATGAGGTGGATTTGCGGGTTAAGGGCGGGGTAAGTGATCTCATTACAGGGCAGGGCCTTGACCTGGATATTGACGGTCGTTCCAGTGACCCACAGGTTCTGTCATGGCTGCTGTTCAGGAAAAGGGACAAGGTCGAATCGTTAAGCCTGTCGGGCCGAATAGTCGAGGAACATGGCCGTTTCCTGCTCAGGAGTATCGATGCCAGGGCCAGATCCCGGCAGGGTCTGGAAACACGTCTGAGCGGCAATACCCGGCTTCCGAGTCGAAAGGAGCCGCGACCGGCTGGCGGTGAAGCGCTGGCCTTCAAACTGACTGCGCCCAGCATGGCGGCGCTGAACCTGCCGGAATTCGGCAAGCTGCCGGAGTTCGGTCGTGTGACCGGCTCGGCCTCGTACCGGCCGTACTGGGACGGGACAGGATTCTTCGATGTGCGGCTGGAGGCCGGTACAGAAGATCGGGTCCGCGCGACCGCGACCGGTTCACTTGGCTTTATTCCCTACACGTATGATACCGGTCTGTCGGAGATTGACCTCGACGTCAATCTCAGCGCGGTAGACAGTGTCACACTTGGAGAGGTGCTCGATTACAAGTTGCCGGAACTGGGAGCCGTGCGTCTCGACATGCAGGTGACCGGTGATACCGGCAACCTGCGGGCTGACGGCATCCGCCTGGAGACCGGTCCTGCCGACCAGCCGGTTATACGCGCCAGCGGCAGCCTCCGGACACAATTCAGGCAACATACCAGCACCATGGCGTTGACCTTTGACGCGGCGGTTGCGGATATCGTCGCGGCATTCAGGCAAGTACCCAGCGGCTATCTCGGGCGCGTCGGGGGCAGTGTCGAGCTATCGGATGTCGATGGCAGCTGGGGACTGGACCGGTTCGATGTCGCCTCGTCGCAAACCGACTTGTATACCCTGAAATTCTCGGGATCACTCGATGATGTCATCAAGCGGGATCGTGCCGAGATCACCATAACGGCGGAAATCCCCGATCCCGGTGCATTTGGCCGGGCAGCGGACATCAACCTTGCCGGCATTTCGCCCTATCGCCTGGATGGCGTTCTTGAGCTAAGGGACCGCCAGCTGCATTACCGGGGCAGTACCTCGGTCGGCCGGACCCGGTCGAAATCCGAGTTGACAGGCAGCATGACAGATGGCCGGGCCGGCCTGAAAGGCGAACTCGTGATTCCTGTGCTGTTTCTGGATGACTTCGGTATTCCCCCGGAGCCGGAGGACGCCAGCCAGACGAAGGAGCGCATTGAAGCTGCCGGTAAGCGCAAGGCGCATGCCTTCAGCCGCAAGCCAGTCAATCTGGACATGCTGGGCCTGATGGACCTCGATGTCGGTATCGCGATTGAGAACATCGACAGTGGCGGCAACTCCGCTGCCCAGAAGGTCAAGGGCAGGCTGTTACTGAAAGACAGCGTGCTGCATATCGCGCCAATGCGCCTGGTTGCCGAGGGCGGGCCGACTGACATCGAGCTGAAGATCGATGCGCGGGATGTTCCCTCGATGGAGCTGAAAATGTCGGCCGACGACCAGAAGCTGGGTCCATGGCTGGCGCAGGTGCAGGGACAGGTTCCCGTGGAGGGTTTTGCCAACTATTCCATTGAATTGACCGCAAGAGGGGGTTCGCCACATGAGCTGGCTTCCAGCCTCGATGGCCACATCAGCCTCGCATTCGAGAATGCAAAAGTCCCGAAACATTATATCGAATACCTGGCCGTGGACGTGTTTGGCTGGGCGGTCGGCAAACTTTTTGTCGAGGAACGCTATGCCAACCTGGATTGTGTGCTGGGGGATTTCGATATCAGGGAGGGTGTGCTGAAGAGCACCCTGCTGGCGGCGGATGGCCCGCGCCTTGCCATCGAGGGGAACCTGAAGCTTGACCTCGACGCCGAGACAATCGATGCGGTCTTCATCCCCAAGCAAAAGCGGAAACTGTTTGCCAGTGCATCCCCGGTCAGGCTGAGCGGTGATATGCGGGACCCCGATGTGACGGCCATCCCGGCCAAGGAGGCGGCAGCGAAGATCGGCGCCCTCGTGCTGGTTCCCTACGTTGCCATACCTGTAACCCTGCTAGGCAAACTGTGGGAGTCCGTAGACGACAAGGACAGCTATGGCGGTGGCTGTGCCAACCTGCAACGGGAAAAAACTGCAGAGGCGGCAAAGGCAGCAAAGTCAGGCGAAGCCAGGCCAGGTGCCGCATCATGGTACGAGTGATACAGGTAACTGTCGCGTCTTATGCAGCTCCAGTGCGGGGTTTTTACCTGTCGCAGTCCCTGATAACCGTCATTCCGGCCGGGTATTCAGCTGGTGCAGGAACCTGTCCGGGTCGAGCGAATGCAGTGTCTCGCCGGTGATTTTTCCAGGGGGCACGTAGAGCCAGGGATCCTGTTTGCTTGCCAGGTCGTGACTGAAGCGGAACAGCGCGTTCATCGCGGCATTGTCGAACTCGAACGAAGTGGCCGGGCCTTCCACCTCATCCGGGATCCAGGCGAGGTAGATATGCATGTCGTAGAGCTGCGCCTTTAACCACATGTGGTAAATGCTGTTATCCATGACATTGCGCAGCAATGCCGCCGTGCTGGCAATGGCGATATCCGTGACATTGGGCTTGACCGGATTATAAGTGCCCCGGTCCTGAAGCCGGCTGTTACTGATGCCGTAGATCTCAAGGCGGATATCACGGGGGCTGAGGCCGGACATCTGCAGTACCTCCAGTGGCTCCTGCAGGACACCGTAGGTCATGATGCCTTCCTTCATACCGCCATCGGCATGCATCTGCCAGTATGTGCCATCCATGCCCTCCACCGGGATGTACACGGGCGAGAAGATCACCGGGGCTGAAGCCGAGGCAAGTACCACGGCGCGGTAGCGTTCAAGCCGATCTGCCCTGTCACTGGCGGCGATGGCCCCCATATCCCACAGGGTGAAGGTGTTCGAGTCCAGGTTGGTTGTGCCGATGAACAGGCGGCGACCTGTCTGGTACTGCCTGGCGACCCGGTCCAGGATATCCTCATCGATCATTTCAGCGACCAGTTCGCGCAGCGGCGTGGTGTCGGTCATGGCGTCGTTATTCAGCCAGCTGAGCAGGGAGCGCCGGCTGTAGATGTCGCGGTCGCTGATCCTGGTGTAGACATGGAGCTGATCATCGTAGGCCGGGCCAAGGAAGGCGAAGGTTGACATCAACGCGCCGGTGGATATGCCGGTGACCACGTCAAATGCGGGACGGTGGCCGCTTTTCGACCAGCCTGTCAGCAGGCCTGCCCCGAAGGCACCGTTGGAGCCGCCACCGGATAGCGCCAGGATGCGGTAAATCGGCCGCCCCTGTTCATCCCGGTCGGAATGTTCGCTGACACGCTGATACAGTGCAGCCATGAGGTGTTCTTTCTGCCGGGCCTCTTCGGGTGTGTCCGGGGCATCCAGGGAGACGGCTCCCCAGGGCAGGGTATACATGGCACCGGACCGGGGTTCGGCAGGCCGCTCGGTAACGGCACATGCCGTCAGCAGGATCGTTGTGATTATGAGGGCGGCGAGACGCATGTCGGGTGGCGGGATCCGGAACGATATCACTTCGATCAGGTAATGAACGGGGTGGCGATTGTACTTGCCCCTGGTTTCAGGGTTGCATCGCTGGCCGCGGATCGCCGTAGCTCTGTTCGCATTCCACCTGGTAGCGCTGGATGGCTGCATTGCGTGACAGCGGTCTGAGCGACAGCGAGTTTATTCGCTGTTTGAGCGCCTTGCAGTGGGCCGCCTGCTCATCGGCTGACGTATCTACCATCCGTTCCTGGTAGACCGGGTCCTGGTCACCGAACATGATGGATTTGCCCTTTTCGGCCTGGCCCGGGAGGGGCAGTGTGGTCAGCATGAGCAGGAGAATAGTGCGCTTCACAGGTGGGTCTCCCTGGATTTCAGTTGATTATGAGGGCTGCGTCGATATTGCAAGGGTAAAACGTTACGTTTCTGCCTGCGTTTTTACAAGTAGGCGCGGGAATTAAGTCTGAATAAATTATCACGAAACCGATGCGTCATTACCCCGGTCTGCTGACGATGACAGGAAAATGCCATTTTGTGATGGTAATGCAGGGATGCAGGCCTTATTTGCCGGCACGAATACAGGTAAAATCCTGCCATGTACACCCAGCCCTGTTGAGGAATGCATCATGAGAATCGGACGCAGTATCGGGATCGGGACATCGATCCTGGTAGTCATTATTATAGCCGCCGTGATCTATATCCTGTCATCGCTTGACGCCATCGTCGCCGGCGCCATTCAGATGTACGGCTCGCAGGTGACACAGACACCGGTACGGGTCTCCTCGGTGAGTATCGATCTTAAAGCCGGCGCCGGCTCCATCCAGCAGCTCAGGGTCGGCAATCCTGACGGATTCTCCGCCCCGGACATCTTCAGCCTCGGCGGCATCAGCACGAAGCTCGACGTCGCCAGTGTCAGGAACGATCCGATAGTCATCGAGGAGATCAACATCAGCACACCGGCCGTGTTCTACGAGATCAACAAGGCAGGTGCATCCAATATCAAGGAACTGCAGAAGAATATTGCGCAGTCCAGCGGTGGCGGCGGCTCTGCAGCAGACACGCCGGACTCCGCGGGTCCCAGGGTGGTGATTCGCAAGCTGGTCATCGATGAAGGCAGGATCAATGCACAGGTGGCCGCACTGGGCGACAAGCCACGGTCAGCCGAACTGCCGCGTATCCAGCTGAACAATATCGGCGAGAAATCCGGCGGCGCCACCGGGGCCGAGGTTGCCCGGGAGGTCATTAACGCCATCATTGCCAGGGTCGGACCGGCCGTGGTGAACCTCGGGCTGGACAAGTACGTCGGCCAGAGTCTGGATGAGGCAAAGGCACAGTTGAACGAGAAGGTCGAGCAGCAGGTCGGCGAGTCGCTCGGGGGCAAGGCGAAGGAAGGAACCGAGGGGCTGAAGAAACTGCTTGGCAAGTAACCACCTGCGGGAAGGTTGGGGCCGGCGGCAGAAACCGGTCTGTCTTGTCGCCGCTGCCAGGTCATTATGGTACGGCACGCGGTAATGACATGTTCATTCGCCCGGGTGGCCAAAACAGAGCCGTAGCGATCCGGCTGCCATATTCAGTATGATTGACTGGCCATCAACCTTTCTCCCGATAATTACAAAACCAACAATTCACCACGGCCAATGAAACGCAAGTTGATCATCCTGTTTGCGTCCCTCGTGGCGTTTGCCACCGGTATCACGCCGGTGGTCCTTGCGATATGGCTGGCATACGAAACCACAGTCAACCGGGCCGAAGCCACCCTCCGTGCCATATCGCAAACCATCGCATCGGAAACAGCGCACATCCTGCAGGATATCGACAAGGGCCTGATAGCGCTTTCCGATATCGGCTATGACTGTTCTCCCGAGGATGTCAGCGCCATGAACACCATGACCTACGACATCCCCGAGATCAGCGAGATTGGCGTCATGCGACCCGACCGGAAACTGGTCTGTACCAGCTGGGGTCCGGTGGTACCGCCCGTGGCACCTGAAATCCCGCCACCGGTTAATGGCTTCCGCCTGATCGGGCCGGTGGAGATCAAGCTGATGAAACGCTCCGGCCTGATCGCGATACGAAAATGGGATAATGGCATCGAGATCGGTGCCCTGATCCACCCGAGCGTGCTGATCGGCCACATGGTGGCTGACCTTGGCGATAGCGGTTTTGCCGTGCTGCTCAGGCGTGATGATACGCACCCGTTTGCCTGGAAAGGCAATGTCCCCGAGATGGAAATGGTGGAGTCGCAGCAGGAGGGCAGTGACGGGGCCACCCAGCTGAGGGCCAGGTTCAGCGATGGCATTGAACGAACGCTGTTTGCCGTTGAACTGGATGGCTTCCCTGACATCTACGCCGTTGCCGCGGCGTCGGATTCCTGGATCCTGCGTGACTGGATCCGGCTCGCCCTGATACTGGGTGCGATCGGCGCGGCAACCTCGGTCATCCTGGTGTTCCTGGTGCTGAGCCTGTTTCATCGCCGGCTCTCGCTGCAGGGTGAACTCCAGCAGAGCCTGCAAAAGAACGAGTTCGAGATCAACTACCAGCCGGTGATTGACCTGCAGGCCGGCAGGTGCGTCGGGGCCGAGGCCCTGATCAGCTGGGTACAGCCTGGCGGCAAGCGCGTCCGGCCGGACCTGTTCATTCCGCTGGCCGAGGATACCGGCCTGATCGAACCCATGACCGAATGGCTGATGCGGCAGATACGCCTGGAGCTGGAGGGGTTGCTGGAAGGAGACAGGTCGCTGCATGTTGCCATCAATCTGAGCCCTGTTCACTTCGAGTCTGACCGGATTCTGCGCACCTCCAGGCAGATTTTTGGCAATAGCGGGATCCTGCCGGACCAGATCATCTATGAAATAACCGAGCGCGGGCTCATCGCGGAAGACAACGTGATAGCCCGCGAAGTCATGTCGAAGCTGCGTGAACGTTCATCACATATCGCCCTGGACGACTTCGGTACCGGCTACTCCAGCCTGAGTTATATCAGCTCGTTTACCCTGGACTACCTGAAGATCGACAAGACCTTTGTGGAGGCCATCGGCACCGATGCACTGACAGCCGGGCTGGTGGACTCGATCATAGACATGGCCAAGCGGCTGGAACTGCGTATTATCGCCGAGGGTGTCGAAACCCGGGAGCAGGCGGAGTACCTGAGCGAGCGGGGCGTTGACTATGGCCAGGGCTGGTACTTCTCGAAGGCACGGCCGGCGGCGGAGCTCATGGCGTTCATCGAGCAATTCAACCGGGGGTAGCCCGAGGCGTGTAACCCGCGGCACAGACCGGATATCCGGCCGCTTGGCCACTTCGACAATCATAAGTACCGCTTTCGCCGAATTGCGGCGCAATGGGTCAGCCAGACTGCGTTCATGCTGAATCCGTTGCCGGCGCAGGTATGCATCAGGCGTTTGCGTTGGACGGCTTCCCCCGTATTGCTTAAACTCCCCAAGGTCTGCATGCAAAGAGAATAACGATGAACAGATGCATCGCTGCCGATAGTTGCGGCCTTTACGGACGGGCTGGCACACACACCGTCCTGGCCGTATTCCTACTTGTTCTGGCCCTGGCCGGCTGCGACAAGCAGGAGCCGCCCCAGCTGGTACTGGATATCCCGGTTGTCACCGTCATTCAAAAAGATGTTCCGATCCCCATTGAGCTGGTCGGTACGACGCGTGGCTCGGTCGATATCCCGATCCGCGCCAGGGTCGAGGGCTTCCTGGAAAGCCTGGAATTCATGGAAGGCCGCGAGGTCAGCAAGGACCAGCTGCTGTATACCATCGATCCACGCCCCTTTGAGGCAAAGGTCGTCGAGGCGCAGGGCCGGCTTGCGGAGGCCCGCACCATGCTGACCAAGGCGAAGAGCGATCTTGCCCGGATACGTCCACTGGCGGAGATGAAGGCCGTCAGCCAGCAGGATCTCGACTCCGCCGTGGCCGAATACGAGGCTGCAAAGGGTTCGGTACAGGCCGCCGAGGCGCAGGTCGAACAGGCGAACATCGAGCTCAGCTATACCCGGATTCACTCGCCGATAGACGGCCGTATCGGCATATCCAAGGCCAAGGTCGGCGAGTTCGTAGGCAGGGAACCCAACCCGGTCGTGCTGAACTATGTCTCGCAGGCGGACCCCATACGGGTGCGCTTCTCGGTCAACGAGCGGATCTACCTCGAGCGGGCGCGGCGGTTCGCCGAGTTGCGCATGCAGTCCCAGGATGAACTCGAATCGCGGCGCGGGCTGGAACTGATCCTGGCCGACGGCGCGGTCCATAGCCATCGCGGCCATGTCGTCGCCTACGATGCGGCGGTCGACCCGACCACGGGCACCTACACCATGGAGGCGGACTTTCCCAACCCGGATGGCATCGTGCTCGCCGGCCAGTTTGCGCGGGTGCGGGCCATCGTCGAGACGCGCCGTGACGCCCTGCTGGTGCCGCAGCGGTCGGTCAGCGAACTGCAGGGCAATTACCGCGTATTCGTGGTCACGCCCGGGAATACCGTCGAGTTGCGTGACGTCCAGCCGGGACCGCGCATCGACGACCTGTGGCTGATCGAGAAGGGACTCGAGCCGGGTGAGCGCGTCGCCGTGGAGGGCCTCCTGCGCCTGCAGAACGGCATGACGGTCAACCCCGTCTCACCGGATGAGGCCGCTGCCGCCGGGGACAGCGAATCCGGGGCGAAAGAGGCGGAGGACTAGGCCTTGGCCGGGTTTTTCGTCAGGCGGCCGATCGTGGCCATGGTCATCGCGATCATTATTGTGATCGTCGGTCTGGTCGCCCTTGGTCGCCTGCCGATTGCGCAGTATCCTGAAATCACCCCGCCAATGGTCTCCGTCACCGGCACCTATACCGGCGCCAACGCGGTCAATGTCGAGCAGTCTGTCGCCACCCCCATCGAGCAGAAGGTCAACGGGGTGGAGGACATGATTTACATGCGTTCCATCAACTCGAGTGATGGCCGCCTCAACCTCGAGGTGTCCTTCGAGGTTGGCACGGATCTCGACATGGCGAATGTCCTCACCCAGAACCGCGTCTCCGAGGCACAGCCCAGCATCCCCGAGGAGGTCAAGCGACTGGGTGTCACGGTCAAGAAGAAGCTGTCATTCCCGCTGCTGCTGGTGTCGCTGGTGTCCCCGAAAGGCACCTATGACGAGCAGTTCCTCACCAACTACGGCACCATCAATATCATTGACGAGCTGGCGCGCATACGCGGTGTCGGCCTGGCCGAGGTCCTGGGCGGCAGCGTCACGGAATACGCCATGCGTGTCTGGATACGGCCCGACCAGCTGGCAAAACTCAACCTGACGGTGCCGGACATCACGCGGGCCATCTCCGAGCAGAATGTGCTGGTCCCGGCAGGGCAGATCGGCGGTGAACCCGCGCCACCGGGCACCGACTTCACCTACACCGTGCAGACGGCCGGCCGTTTCGAGACACCGGAACAGTTCGGCAACGTGGTGGTGCGTTCAAATCCCGACGGCACCCAGGTGCTGCTCAAGGACGTGGCGAGGATCGAACTGGGTAGCCAGAACTACCAGATAGAAATGCGGCTGGACGAGCAGCCGACAGCGGTATTGCAAATATTCCAGCTGCCGAACGCCAACGGCCTGGAAGTCGCTGAAAAGGTCCTCGCCAAGATGGAGGAGCTGTCGCAGCGTTTCCCTGATGACCTGGAATACGTTGTATCGCTTGATACCACCAAGCCGATCACGGCCGGCATCCGTGAAATTGTCATCACGCTGTTCCAGGCCGTGGCACTGGTCATCCTGGTCGTCTATATTTTCCTGCAGAATGCACGCTCGACCCTGATCCCGACACTGACAGTGCCGGTTTCGCTGATTGGCACCTTCGCGGTATTTCCACTGCTCGGTTTTTCGGTGAACACGCTTTCCCTGCTGGGCCTGGTACTCGCCATCGGTATCGTGGTGGACGACGCCATCGTCGTGGTGGAGGCCGTGGCGCAGAAGATGGAACAGGGCATGCAGGCAAGGGAGGCAACCATCGAGGCCATGCGGGAGGTCTCCGGGCCGATCGTCGCCACATCGCTGTCGCTGATCGCCGTGTTCGTCCCGGTCGCCGCGATGGGCGGCATCACCGGACAACTCTACCAGCAGTTCGCCATTACCATTGCCATCTCAGTGGCGATTTCCTCGGTCAACGCGCTCACCCTGAGTCCGGCGCTGGCGGCATTGCTGCTGAAGCCGCCCGGCGAGCAGAAGAGCCTGTTCCAGAAGTTTTTCGACCGGTTCAACCGCGGATTCGCGGTGGCGACCGATAAATTCATGGTGCTGACCGGTTTCTTTACCCAGAAATTCGTTCGTGCCGGCCTGCTGCTAGTCGTAATTGTCGCCGGCGTGGTGTTGTTGTTCCGGATGGTGCCCGGCGGCTTCGTTCCGGAGGAAGACCAGGGTTATCTCCTGGCCGGCATGATCATGCCCGACGGTTCATCTCTGCAGCGCACCAACCAGACCCTGAAAAAAATAGAGGGCATCATCGGGGAAATCGATGCGGTACAGAATTCCACCGCGATCGCCGGCTACAGCATTGTCACCAGTACCGTCCAGCCGAATGCGGGTACAGTTTTCATTCAGCTGAAGGACTGGGACGAACGTCCCGATGCAAAGGACCACGCCAGTGCAATTGCGCGTTACCTGAATGCCAGGTTTGCAAAGGAGATCGTCGGCGGCGTGGCCTTCGCCTTTGGTCCCCCGGGCATCCCGGGCCTGGGTACCGGCTCCGGATTTTCCATGATGCTGCAGGACCGTGCTGGCAACAGCCCGGACTACCTGTTCGAGCAGGCACAGTCCTTTATCGCAGCGGCCAAACAGCGCCCCGAGATAGAAAATGTCTTCACCATGTTCCGCCCGAATTCGCCGCAGATCTTCCTCGATGTTGACGATGCCAAGGCGCTGAAACTCGGTGTGTCGCTGGCTGACGTCAATACCTCGATCGGCGCCTTCCTCGGCGGCGCCTACGTCAATGACTTCAACCGTTTTGGCCGGCTCTACAAGGTGTATGTCCAGGCAGAACCGGAATATCGCCAGGATGTCGGGGGCGTTAGCATGTTCTACGTGCGCAACAACCGCGACGACATGGTGCCGCTGGCAACCCTCGTGAGCACCAGCGTCACCCAGGGGCCGGAGTTCACCAACCGCTTCAACCTGTTCCGCTCGGCCGAAATCAGCGGCCAGGCGGCCAGCGGCTACAGTTCGGCGCAGGCGCTCGATGCCCTGGAGGCGGTCGCAAAAGAGGTGCTGCCGGGCGACATGGGCTACTCCTGGTTCAACATGTCCTACCAGGAAAAGGTGGCGCAGGGCACCGGCTCGATCGTCTTCGTCATGGCGCTGGTATTCGTCTTCCTGATTCTGGCGGCGCAGTACGAAAGCTGGTCACTGCCGCTCTCCGTGCTGCTGGGTACGCCGATCGCGGTGTTCGGGGCGGTTGGCGGGCTGTTTATCGCGCGCCTGTTCAGCGAGAGCTATGTCAACAATGTGTTTGCCCAGATCGGACTCGTCATGCTGATCGGTCTGGCGGCCAAGAATGCCATCCTGATCGTCGAGTTCGCCAAGCTCGAATCGGAGAAGGGACGTGACGCCATCGATGCCGCCATGGAGGCGGCGAAACTGCGCTTTCGCCCCATCCTGATGACGGCGTTTTCCTTCATCCTCGGCGTGCTGCCGCTGCTGGTCGCGAGCGGTGCCGGCGCCGAGGCGCGCAAGGTCATGGGCATGACGGTATTCAGTGGCATGCTGGTTGCCACCGTTGTCGGCGTGCTGATCGTGCCGGCCCTGTATGTCATCGTGGAGCGCTATATCAGCAAGTCGAAGCCGGCGCCAGCCAGTGAACCGGCAAGCTCACCGGAGGGGCAGTAGTATGCTTCTGCGTGTTCTGATCGTGGCCATATTCATGCTGCTGTCGGGATGCACCCTGACGCCGGATTATGAAAGGCCCGCACTGGATGTGCCCGGGTCCTATATGCAGCCGGCCGATGCGGGTGCGTCGATTGCCAATCTCGAATGGTGGAACCTGTTCAGGGACGCGCAACTGCAGTTCCTCATACGCACGGCGCTGGCGGAGAACAAGGACCTGCGTGTTTCGCTGCAGCGGATTCGCGAGGCCCGGGCACTGCTCACCTTTACCCGTGCCGACCAGTACCCGTTTATCGACGGTTCCGGTTCGGTTTCGCGTGAGCGGCCCAGCAAGATCCTGTTCCCCGGTTCCGACACCAGCAACAACTATGCCTTGTCTGCCAACCTGTCGTTTGAACTGGACCTGTGGGGCAAGCTGCGCCGGGCGACAGAGGCGGCACAGGCCGATCTTCTGGCCACCGAGGCATCCTATCGCAATGTCACCATCAGCCTGGTATCGAACGTCGCCAGCGTTTATTTCCTGTTACGTGACCTGGATGCGCGCCTGCAGGTTGCCCGCGATACAGTTAATGGCCGGCGGGAGAGCCTCGGAATCATCCAGGCGCGCTTCGACAAGGGGACGGTGCCGGAACTGGACGTTAACCAGGCTCAAGTCGAGCTGGCGATTGCCGAGGCGGCTGTCTCCGCCTTTGAGCGGGAATCCGTGCAGGCCGAAAATGCGCTGCAATTCCTGCTGGGCAGAAACCCCGGGCCGGTGCAGCGCGGCCTGGCGCTGAAACAGCAGGTGTTGCCATCTGATATTCCTGCAGGGCTGCCGTCGGAACTGCTGCAACGGCGTCCGGACCTGGTTCTGGCGGAGGAGCGGCTGGTGGCGGAGACGGCACGCATCGGTGTTGCCGAGGCGCTGCGCTACCCGTCAATCGGCCTCACCGGCAGTCTTGGCCTGCTGAGCGACGATTTCTCCGACCTCACGGACAGCGACGCCCGGACCTGGAATCTCGGTGGCGGGCTGTTTGCGCCGATATTCAATTCCGGCAAGCTGAAGGCCCAGGCTGAAGGCCAGCGGGCACGCGCTGAACAGGCCATGTCCACCTATGAGTCCACCCTGCTGCAGGCCTTGCGCGAGGTCGAGGATGCACTGGTGGCGATTCGCACCTATCATGCCGAGCACGCGGCCAGGCAGAGGCAGGCCATTGCGGCACGCAATGCCGCGCGCCTGTCCCGGGCCCGTTATGACGGCGGAGTCGTCGATTACCTCGAGGTGCTGGACTCGGAACGCAGCCAGTTCAATGCCGAACTCGAAGAGTCGTCCACGCAGCGGGAATACCTGAATGCCATCGTTGAGCTGTACAAGGCGCTGGGTGGCGGCTGGGATCCGGCTGGCTGACGGTGCTGCCTCCTCCGGCTGCGGGATGACAGCATCGGTGGTTTCCCTTCAGATCAGCCTGCCTGACACACCCTCCGGGCACCTCTCCGGCTAGATCTGGTAGAGCAGATTGAGTTCGTGCGCGATCAGCAGCATGTAAAGCGGCACGAACGCATAAATGAGATAGCGAACGGCAATGACCTTGTAGATGCGGAAATTGAAATGCAGAACCAGCACAATCAGTGCGATTCCCGTCATCGCCATTTTCACAATCGTGAACAGCTGGATGTCTTCCTTGATAAGCATGTCCATGAATACGTTTAACTCGACAGCACCATTGCCCAGCAGTATCAGGGTCAGAAAGGCATCGACAACGCACAGAATAATGATGATGAGGGTCGCGATCAGCGCCCATGGACCGTACCAGTCGGTATAGCTGTTAAGCACTTCCTCGTGACGGCGAGCGTTGCGACGGCGATACATGAACAGGGCGCCGAAGAGGGTGCGTATGGAATAGCGGCGCCGTTCGCCATCGCGGCGCTCAATCGCCCGGTTATCCAGTGATTTATGTGTCATGTTCATAATCTTTGCTGGACCTCGCTATTTTTCTTTTCTTTATTTATAGCACGCATGGCACCCGTCCCGAAATCTGTCCGGTCAATGCCACACCAGCTCCACCATGGCGTGGCACGCTGGAGTCAGGGCGTTTCACATCGCCCGTCATGGATCTCGGTGCCGGATTCAATTGCCGTCTAAACCATTATAAAACCGGGGATATTACGGGTCTATGTCCCGGCCCAGGGTCGCCTGTCGTATCGACAGCTGTGCGTGACACTGAAGTCATGCGATTCCTGAGCGGTATTGCAGCGCAGCCGGGAGGAATGAGGCCCGATACGGACGGTTCTGCAGGCAAAGACATGATTGCCCTGAAACACGCACGTCTCATGAACACATCATGTTGTGATGGCAGCCTGTATTTGTCGAATATCTAGTGTCCGCTGCTAAAATTGTTCTGTCTTTTGAACGACCGATTTGATATTCTTTTTCACCCTGTTTTGGGGTTTTCCAGACTTCTGTTCTATAAGTGATTTTTCCCCGGAATAGTGCTTTAATTGTTTATTGTAACGTTCCAAACAACATCAGCTTTATTAGGAGGAGACAAAAAAATGGCGGATATGTTTTCAGATG
>WOR8_10004895_pt1 | contig 24417 bp, 26 predicted proteins | sample DeeMarSeWOR38_10_FD_19890 | JGI IMG/M metagenome (IMG submission 19890) | reverse complement strand
CCATTGCACGCTGGTTCGTCAGAAAAAGAGGATTTGCAACCGGCATCGTAAAGGTCGGCACCGGTGCCGGGCAGATGACCATTCCTTTTTTGGCGAGCATCCTCATTATCCGTTACGGCTGGCGCAGTTCCTGCGCCATCATCGGAGTGGCGGTGCTGGTCATACTTTTTGGAATCGCACAACTGCTGCGGCGGGATCCGGGCGAGATGGGCCTTTCACCCGATGGAAATGCGTTCGGGTCAGCGGATGGGCTGATTTCGGACATTGAAGGCCTTACCCTGCGCGAGGCCATGCGCACGCGGCAGTTCTGGACGATTTGCGCTGCCATGCTGGCGATCGTCTTTTGCCTCTTGACGGTGATGGTGCATATTGTGCCCTATGGCCAGGAGATCAACGTTTCTCCGACCCGGGCCGCCAGTGTCCTCTCGGCAATTGCCGGCGTGAGCATGGCGGGTCGATTTATCAGCGGGCTTGCCATTGACCGGATCGGCAGCAAAAGGGTGATTCTTTTTTGCTTTATCCTGCTGATTGCCGGGCTTTTATGGCTGCAAATTGCGACCGAACTGTGGATGCTTTACCTTTTTGCCGTCGTTTACGGCGTTGCTCACGGCGGATTTTTTACAGCCTTTTCCCCCCTCATCGCCGAATTTTTCGGGATAAAATTTCACGGGGCGCTTTTCGGTATCACGATGTTCAGCGGCAACTTTGGCGGTGCCCTGGGTCCGGTGATGGCAGGATACGTTTTTGACGTCACCGGCGCATATGCCGGGGCCTTCTGGATCTGCACCGTGATCAGTGTGCTCGGATTCGTGCTGATATCGCTGCTGAAACCGTTAGCGGCGGCAGGTCATGAGGCGGCACATTAAGATGGCAGGTCTGAATTGACCTTCAGGATCACAGAGACACTTTTTGCAAAGTAAGGAGGTCCTATTTCTGCCTCGCCCGACTGCGCTGGTGGTCTTTGCTCAGCGTGGCCCACAGCCCCCCGGCAATGATCAGCCCTCCAAAGAAATAATGGTTTATTCCCAGAGGCTCACCGAGCAAGGTTGCTCCTAAAATTGCGCCATAAAGCGGTAGGGTGTTATAGAACACCATAGCCCCGCCGGCGCCGAGGATTGTGACCCCGCGGTTCCAGGACAAATAACCAATGATGGTTGGTACCACACAGATGTGAACAATAGCGGCGATCGTCTCCATCCGAAGATTGATGACGATGTGTTGAAGTTCAAAAGCGGCCGCCGCCGCGATCAGGGGCAGGCTTATGAAGTTCGACAGGGCGGTTGCTGCCACTGCGGATCGGTTGCGCATAACCCGGCGGCCGAAAACGGCGTAGAACGCCCACATCACAGCTGCGGCCAGCAGGATCAGGTCTCCCGGGTTAAATCGAAGCCGAACCAAAAACGTGAATGAACCGTTCGACAATAAACCGGCAACTCCGATGATGCCCAGGATCGCGCCCGCCAGCTGGCGTTTGCTGACCGGCTCCTGGATAATGAATCCGGCGATCAGAGCCGTAATCAACGGCGAGAATCCTTGAATCAGAGCACAATTTACGGCCGTGGAATACCGAAGTCCCAGATACAACAAAGGGCTAAAGCTAACCACCCCGGCCAGGCCCATTGCGATAATCCACCACTTGTCTTTTCCGTACCGACGCTCCTGCAAGGGTTTGCCCCTGAGAAGGATGCCAAAAAAAGCAGTGGCAACGGTGAAACGCAACGTGGTGAGTGTCAGGGGGCCGATATCATCGCGTAACCAGCGGCCCAGAACAGCATTGGTGGCCCAGCAAATGGTTGCCAGGTTGACGAATATCACCCCCATCGCCTGTTTTCGCCAGCTCACGAAATCATTCAATATTTTGCCCCTGGGGTGAGTGTATTTTTGAACCCAGTCTGGACTTCATTTTAGGAGTTCAGCACTTTGAGCTTCGCGGCGATCAGCTGGTCGTGAGATAGCCGCAGCAAATTTTGCAGCTTGTTCATCAGGTAGTGTTCATACTGGTCCATTTTCCCGTCAACATAGACGATGCGCCACAGGGTCTCGATGATTTCAATTTTTTCTTCGTTTGAATAATTCTCATTGATCAGGCTTGCAAATTGCCATAGATCCACGCTCTTTTCGAGTTCCCTTTCAGCTTCTGCGACCAGCGCGTCGGCATGTTCCGGGGATAAGCCGTATCTCTCTTTCAAAATCGAAAGAATGGTATTCATCTCTTCTCGAGTAAACTTCTCGTCTATTCGCGCCATCTCCACAAACAGGGCACAGGTTGCAACGCGGATATCGTGTTCTGTAGTCTGGCTTGAAGCTTCATTGACTTTGAGGGTAGCTTTGTTGAAAAACCGTTTGACGACATCAATCATTGAACGCTTTCCTTTTCGACTATTTGTTAACTTTTTTCCATATAAACTATTTCATGTATTTCACAATTACGATTTCAAAGACAGAATTTTTTTTAATATGACCCCAAAAAATAGGCGTAGCTGCCATATCCAACTGATATTTAATGATAATTTGACAGGCCTAAATTTTCGCCCGGGATCAGGTTAAATGGCATAGAATATGCTAAGCTTTTCGTCTTGCACCTTAACTCCATTAAACGCATATCCTTTAATTTGAGTTTTGCATAATCGGGGTTCATTTTTAAAAGAAGAAACAAATGAAAGGCAAAGATGGAACGCAGAAATTATCCAAGAGTTAAAACATGTAACCTTATTTCTTATATGGCGATAAAGGAAAATGGCGAGATCACGGACCTGGGCATGGGGCGTGCTTTAGATATAAGCCAAAATGGGATCTTTCTTGAAACGCCCCGGCTCATTTTTTCGGAATACATATCACTAATGACCACCGATCTGGATAACAATTTGATAGAAATCAAAGGGAAGGTTATATATTCAGGCGTTAACAGATCGGGAATGATTGGCAATGGAATTCGCCTGCAGGGGGAGCATCATGAAAATATTCAATTTGCCACCCGGCTGATAAAAGTCTTTCACAGCCGAAAAAACAAGTTTGCATCAGCCATGGCAGTCCAAAAATAATTATAAAATCTGCGCGCATCTTCAGGATTTTAACAGGGAACCCAGAACCTTGAAACTCAAAGCCCGCAGGGCTGCTCCTCAAACGAAGTGCTCCTAAAGCGCAGCGGGGATTAGACTTTCTTTCACACAGAACCCCGGAGATCACAGAGAGAATAACTTAAAAATTTTTAGTGAAAACCCTCTGAGCGCTCTATGTGCTCTGTGAGAGATAAACCAGCGCAGCGCTCCTTAAGGCCACTGGCCGCTCGGTTAGAGTGTTTGTTAGTGTCCGTGTGTGTCCGTGGCTAATTAAAAATTCGCAATCAAACAACCCTGAACCATTTTTATCACGGCGCCAAAAGCACTTGATCCCCAAATTTGTCCGAAAGAGAAGAGGTGAGGGCATCAACGGCCTTTTGATCGGCGAACTCCACCATCAGTTCACCGCTGCCGCCCAGCACAAGGTTGCCGTGCGCCTCGACGGTCTCGAGGACTTCGGAGGGTTCGACCGTCCACCAGCCGCGCGTCCGCATGAGCAGCTCCCGCCCTTTGAGCTTGCGGGGGGTGACCAGATCGATGGTGCGGAAGCGGGCGGCCCATCCGATCTGGGCCGGCGCTTTTAGAACAGGGCTGACCGGATCATGATATATGCGGCAGCGGCCAAACAGGCGTAATCGGATCATTTAAAAACCTCATCGACCAGTTTCTGTGTCTGCCTTTCCGCCGACAACATGCCCTTAGGGATTTCGACGCCCTCCGATCCCATGACCCTCGCCAGGCAATGGGCATAGACGGCCGGGGCCTTTTTTTCATTCATGCTGATCCCCATCTGATGGCCAACGCCCCATGACTGCTCGAATTTTACCAGTGCCTTTTCCAGCCATCCCCGAATCCGAGGGTCATATGGAGAAATGGCCAGCCGTTCCAGGATTTCCCCCAGAGACGTTTCCATTCCTTTGAAGACCCTTCTCATCCCCTGTACCGCGGGATCTTTGCCCCAATCATTCATATCTCCGCCGATCTGCCGTTCACCTTCATTTAGGCCCAATTTCCGCTCATCTTCTTACGCTGCTCCTCTGACACCTGAAACCGCATATGGGACATTGGTTTAGTATTTCTTCTGTAACTGCGCTTTTATCTCACGCACCAGGCTATTCATTTTCCAATCGATATTCAAACCCACCGAACTCATGCCTCCGACGACGATGGAATAGGCCGCTTTTTCCTGGATGCCAAAGTCCTTGGCAATATCAAAAATGATCCCCGCTTCCGGTTTCGCCAATTTCCCGTCGGCGATGGCAATATCCGCCAGACGTGAAAGAACGAAGGTTTTATGCCGATCGTCGCCTTTTTCGGAAATTTCTTTTACAGTCGTATCGATTAATTTATCAAGGTTTTTGGTGTCTTGCGTGACCTCTTGGATGACCTCGCCGGGCTCGTCGGTAAAATATTTATGCAATATTTGAATAATGACTTTGATCTCCTCGTCCATAATAACGGTTTCGGTCATGATGAGTTTGATACCGGCGGCAGTCACCAATTTCATGACCGCCAGTTCCAGGGGGCGGCGCGGATATCTTTTAATCCAGTTCACCCACTGATCCGTTTGATCTTCGAGTGCGCTCAATTCCGTTTCGGAAATATCGGATTTCCCGTTTACCACCTGAGTAAAAATAGACGACTCGGCGAACATCTGCATGACTTTGAGCCGCAGCGGCATCAGCGGGTGGGAGCGATAGTTTACCTCGAGCGCCTCGGGCTCCTCTTTTAGATCATCGATTTGCTGTAGCAGTGAATCCACGTCTAAATTTAGATTCTTCCCGGTAAGCCCGTAGGCTGTTTTCAACATGGCGCGTGCGGCATTTTCAAAGTCACCGCAGGCCAGGAGCCCGACGCGATCCGTACTGATCTCACATTTCTTGCGCCATCTCAAAAAAATACTTTCCCCCATACTGGGCAGCAGGGTAACGCCCTGGCTGGTCGGGTTTGGGTTGATCAAATAGTTCATCCGGTTGTGCTCGAACAAAAAATGCCCCAGTTCGTGTCCGAGAATAAACTGTATCTCCAGATCTTCCAATTCTTCCAGGGCTGCGGAAGTAATGCCGATAATAAAAAATTTTTTCGCTTGAGCCGGTTGAACATAGGCAAAGGCGTTAATGCTATTCGAATTCAAACAAAAAACCTCATATTCACCCTCGAGGTCCAGCTTTTGTTTTGTTTCCGTAACGATGTTGAAGATACGGGGCGAAATCGGTTTGCTCAGTAAAAAGGCGCCGTCTTTTAGCAATTTATTGCGAAAATCGGACTCTTCCAACTTCTGCCGATCTTCCGATGCTGAAATGATGCCTTCAAGGTTGTACTCCTTAAACAACAGTTCAACATCCTCCCTATCTCCTCTATACCTTATGCGGTGAAGATCCATACGGTTATCTCCTTGTCAAGCGGTAATAAATAGATCAAAAAAAGGATCGCCTGCCAAATTCATAGCTTATGGGTTATATTTTTTTTAAGCGGAAAGCAATCATTTTAATAAATGGGAAATTCCGATTTCTTCAAGAATGGGATCAACTGCGGTGGGCAATTCGTTTAACTTGTCTGTGTCTGTCTGTGACTAATTTTGCACAACTTATTTTTATAATCTGTTTAATCTGCGGATGAAAAGAGGGAGGAACCGCTGAACGGTTTTGACTACCCTTCGGTGGAAAACTGCATCTGGGCCGAACCGACTTCAATGATATCCTGATCGTTGAGGATAATCGATTTTTTAACCGGTTGGCCATTGACTTTGGGCCGGGGCATCCCGCCGATATGATTAAAGCAGAAACCCTCAGCCGTTTTGCTGATAGTGGCGGCGGTTGAACCCATCAGCAGACCTGTGACTTCGATGTCGGATGTGGGGTCTTTTCCAATGGTTGTAATTTTGCGGCTGAGTTTAATCTGGCCGATCCCGCCGGCCAAATAGTTTAAGACGCCCACCGGTTCTTCTTTTGGACGCTCAATGCGGGGCTCGGAAACCGGCGGTTCCACATCTTTGACCTTGCCGCGATTCTGGCTCCTGTCCCAGAATCTCACCACATGAATGCTTTTAGTGGGGTTGCTTTTGATCATCATCTTGCGGTGCTGCGTCGTATTCATTGCCAGCGTTTCATCAAAATCATCTGAATTATCTTCACTCGCCTGCTCTTCTTCATGATAATTAAAGATGAGAGAATGCTCGCCGATGGTGATAACGTCCTCATGTCTTAACCAGTGCGAGTTCACCAGTTGCTCGTTAACGAAGGAACCATTTTTGCTCTGCAAATCAATCAGTACGAAACGGTCTTTCAGCTCATCTATCTTGGCGTGATGCCCTGAAACAGCAGGATCTTCAATGACCACATCGTTGGTATCCCGCCGGCCGATCGTTAAAGAAGCACCCTTTTGAAGGGGATATTCTCCCAGGATTTTGTTTTTAAGTTGCAGTAATAAAGTCGGCATCTGGTTCACGCTTTAAAAATTCGTGGTAGCTGATTTAATCATTTTATCATATAAAACGTATCGATTTTCGTCAAGAAACCGCAAGATCAGTTATGGACGATCATATTGTAATTATTATATATACAACCCTATAAATCATGACACCCGCCGTTTATCCCGCGAAGCGGATTTTGTTGTCTTCAATCCTTGTTTAAACCTTCAACCTTTGAACCCTGAACTTCTGAACCCATGAAACAAACACAACATATAGTAATAATCCGTTGACAAATACCTATATATTGAGTATAGATAATCAATACAAATAACTTTAAAAGATTTATTCTCTTTAAAAAATTATGAATCGCGGGTAAATAAATGCCATGAGCTACGTTTCCTGTCCCAAAACCAAGGCGAATAACAAAAAGCACATCGCCATCTGCAAGCAATGTCAGCATCGTAAAGACTGTCCGTCATACCTGAATTTTCGGCAACCGGAATTGCCCTTAAAACACTGAGGGGGTCGTTATGACAGATGAAATGCGGGTTGAAGCAGAAGAAAAGCTTTTTAACGATCTTAGAGATGAGCCCTGCATCGTGTGCGGGGATCCATACCTTTACGTCCTGGGCAGTTATACGCCGGAGGAACCGAAGCGTTCCACAAACCGGGAAGATAAGGCGCCTGTTCTTTACTATACCCTGTGCAAGACATGCTTTAACAATGGACGCATCCCTATTGCCCTTATAGAATCGGCTTACAAAAGCAAATTCGGCAAAATTGCCGCTTAAAAATCTTAAGATTTATCAAAATCTAGTTAAAAAAATAAAAAACCCCCGGTTCCCCTTGCGAGAGACGGGGTTTTTTACTATTAAACAGTGTCACTTCCCGCAAAAATGTCACAAAAATCGTGATACCCTTAATAAACTCAATCCATATTTTGCAAAATACTTTTGGACATAATAATATAGGTAGAACCCCGCACCTTCGAACATGGAGGTTTTAAAGTGATCGTGTTGGTCATATCGGATGTACATGGCAATTATCACGCCCTTGCCAGCGTCATGAAAAAAATAAAATATGATGCCTTGCTCTGCTGCGGCGATATCGTGGTGGATTACCCTTTTCCGCAGCAATGCATCCGTGCATTGAAGGATGGCTGCGCCCACATCTGTTCGGGAAATAATGACTATAATGTCGCCTACGATCAAAAAGCCTCTGATTACATCAGTCAGAAATATGCTCACCTCGCCAAGGACCTTGACCGCAATACAAACCTAACCCTGGAGTTAATCAGTGATGCCGCCAAAAATTATTTACGGAAACTTCCGCGGGAATGTCGATTTGTTTTAGATGGAGTTTCATTTTATATGAATCATACCGTGCCACATTTGTCTGTTCACCACTACCTGGATAAAAACACCCCCCGATCAGAATTAGCTGAATACTATCAGGATATCCAGGCCGATGTGATTGTCACCGGCCATACCCATATGCCGTATATCAAAAATTTCAGAGATAAGATTTTGGTTAATCCGGGAAGTGTCGGCCAAAGTCGGGATGGAGACCCCCGCGCAAGTTTCGCCACGTTTGATACGGCTGCGCGCCGGCTTGAATTGGGCAGGCTCGAGTATGATATTACGGAAACAATCGAATCTCTGAAGAAATTGAATTTTCCCGGCTACTCATTGTTTTGCCTTGAAAATGGTTTTCTGCCTGAGAGCGCCAACCAACGCTAACTTTCGCGTTGTACGAATCAAGTTCCTGTATTTCGGTCTCTTTTAACCCTTATACCTTTCTCTTACACCAGCGTCTGACCCTTTGCGAGACCGGGAGCAGCCAGCAATGATATACGGTCAATCGTTTCTGAACTCAGTACGATCTCAGCCGCAGCTGCGTTTTCGGTGACGCTGCTCTGCTTGCGCGTACCGGGAATGGGGACAATATCCTCACCCTGGTGAAGCAGCCAGGCGAGGGCCAACTGGGCAGGCGTAAAGTCAAGTTCTCTGGCAACCTGCATCAGGGGAGCAAAACGCGCTTTGTTGGTCTGAAAGTTTTCGCCCTGGTAGCGGGGATTGTTGTTCCGAAAGTCATCTGATGCAAGATCCTCGATGGTGCCGGTGAGAAATCCGGCCCCTAACGGGGACCAGGGTACCAGCGCAATTCCAAGTTCTCTGAGCGTTGGCAGCAATTCGGTCTCAGCTTCACGGCGCCAGAGCGAATATTCATATTGCACGGCTGCAATCGGGTGCACATTGTGTGCCCGGCGAACCTGATCTGCTGTCACATTGCTCAGGCCAAGGAATCTGACTTTGCCATCGCTTACGGCTTCGGACATTGCGCCAACGGTGTCCTCAATTGGCGTTGCCGGGTCCGGATAGTGTAGATACCAGAGGTCAATATTTTCCACGTCTAATCGTTGAAGGCTTTGGTTCAATGACCGCCGGACATAGCCAGGATTTCCGTTAATGTTCAGTGAGAAACCCCAGCCCGTTGGCGATTCTGTGCCTTGTTGATCCGACTCAAATACGATGCCAAACTTCGTTGCGATGAAGGCGTCTTCACGTCGCCCGGCTACAGCACGCGCAATGAGCTCTTCATTATGGCCGTTTCCATAAGCATCAGCCGTATCAATAAAAAAACTTCCAATGTCTAATGCATGTTGAATCGTCGCGAGGGCGTCGTGCTCTTCCGCACTGCCGTAATAACCTTCAAGCCCCATGGCCCCATATCCGATGGCGCTGACCAGGGGACCATCGTTTCCGAGTTTACGTTTTGGTACCATTTTCCTGCCTTTCTTTCCAGTAAAATGGCGCACTTTTTTCATGTCTTGCCGGAATCAAAACTTGTCCACAACAATTTAGTTATTCAACTATATTTTTAGCCAGTGCATCTAAAATCAACTGAAAATTATCAAGGTATTCAGCAAATTTTTCCGTTAATTTTTCCCCCGCAATCTCGATATCTAAATTCATTTCTTTTTGTTTCTGTTTTAAAGGCGCTTCATAATTGAAAACATTATCCGGCCTGCTGCTGTAACGGCGCTCGTTTAATTTGATCAATTCAAATATTTTTTCTTTGGGCAGCACCCACATCTCATCATGTTTAACAGCGTCTAATACGAAAAAGTCGACTTTGTTTACTTTGTCAATCCATGTTTGGCCGGCATCGATTCCAGCTTTTTTCGCTGCCGACAATTCCTTTGGCTGCACTCTGATCTGAAACCATCTCCAATTTGGATCGTATTTTGGGTTTCTGCTTTTGACCTGGATTTTTATAATTTTACCCGGATGCTCCAAAGACTTGACCTCGATATCGATTCCACGATCCGGTACCGGCTTATTTGCGACTAATCCTAAAGATCGTAATTTAGTAAGTACTCTATACTCGGATATTTTGCCTGTTGTTACCTGGGGTGATAATTTTTCTGTCGGGCTTAATTTAGACTTGGGTTGATTCAAAGCCAAACATTTTTCGTAAAATGTTGATAATGCATCTCCATGATGGCGATCATTAGAGCGAATGTGCGATATGATTTCTTCCCAGGTGAGGCACTGTATATCAATGCATTCGAGGGTTGGCAGAAACCATGTTTGAAACCATTTATTCTTCGTTTCTGTATCTGTTGGTTCTGAATAGGCTTTGATCCTTTTCTGCACTTTTATTCTTATACTATCTTTTTCTAAAAAGGTTTGGAATGTTGGTTCGAATTTTAACTGATTTTCAGGAGCGAGCACATAAAAACCAAGCCTTGAAATATCACCAATTTGTCCTTGTCTGAGAAATAGCGTTTCAGCGATACAGGCGGTGGTTCGCGCTGCTTGATCATAATTTTCAAAATTTTTGATCCCTTTTGACAGTCTGCTGAAAATCTTCGCCTCAACCACTACCAATTGCTTTGCATCAGAATGTAAATCAATATCGCCCTTTTCAGGGCGGCCAATTGAAAAATGCCCGATGACACCATCAGCATGGGTATAAGCCTCCGCCTGTGGATCCCTATAATATCTTGGCTGGAACTGGGATGGTAATAGCAGCCCTGAATACCAACGTGCGCCTTTTTCAAATGACAATGGATGATCAGATGCCGGTTGTCTGGAAAACCAATCAAGGATGAGTCTAAGCATCCAACCATCATTAAATACTTCAGTAGGAGACAAAACTCCGTGATCGGTATCACACGTCTGAAGCATATTCATTATGTGACGAAACATCTATATGCTCCAATCTTCTATTTATTCAGTATTCCCTCGCAATTAAAAACCCCGCCTCTCATTTCAAGAAGTGGGGTTTCTATATCTCGATCTTTTTTAACCCTGAACCTTTCTTTTATCATGGCACCCTCTGGTTTTGGGTTATCGTATTATCGAACTCCAATTTTTAACAAAAAAGGTCTTTGATCGTCAAGCAAATAGAGAGCGCGTCTTATTGCTTGAAGGATTTCACCCAACAACCCAACGGCAAACGGGTAGCCAGGGATCGGGGGAATCAGGTATTCATTCTTGACTAACCTGCCGGTTGCTCTAAATTTGTGATTTAGCTTGCTAAACAAGATTGCCGCTATGGGTTTCTCACTCCTAACCATAACCCGGATATTTGATTGCAGGAGTGTGCCATGAAAAAGCGAATAGCTTTTGTATCCCTTTTATCTCTGCTCTTTCTTTTCGCTCTCCCTCCCTCTTCGGTTTCAACAACGCGCGGCATCAGCGTAACTGCCAAAAAGGGGCAGAACCTATACCTTTATAAGGATTACCATGCGCTGGTTGTGGGAATCAGCGATTGCGAAAAATGGCCGGATCTGCCCAGCGCCGCCAAAGACGCCAGGGAAGTTGCCGCACGCTTGAAAGAGATTGGCTTTGAAGTCAAACTCGCACTGGATCCTTCTGCCAAAAAATTGCGAAAGGTTCTAAACAACATTGTTTACGAAGCGGGCAGGGAAAAAAAATCGAGCCCTGCTGTTTTATTTTGCCGGTCATGGTGAGACGCTCGAGCTTGCCGACGGTACCGAGCTGGGTTACATCTTGCCCAGCGACTGTCCATTAAAGCGCAAGGATCCCACAGGCTTCGACAGCAAAGCGATTTCCATGAAAGATATGGAGGTTCTGGCGCTAAAAGTAAAGTCCAAGCATTTCATTATGGTGTTTGACTCCTGTTTTTCGGGTTCTCTGTTCAATGTGGTGCGTGCCGCTCCGGTCGATATTTCTGAAAAATCCGCCAGGCCGGTAAGGCAATTTATTACAGCCGGCGGCGCGGGGGAACAGGTTCCGGACCAGTCGGTATTCAAGGCGGTGTTCCTGCAGGGGATCAGCGGAGACGCGGACTTGAATGCGGATGGCTATGTCACCGGTTCCGAGCTGGGAATGCACCTTCAGGAGAAGGTGGTAAACTACACGCGGGGCGGGCAGCACCCTCAGTACGGTAAGATAAACAACCCCAAACTGGACCGCGGCGACTTTATCTTCGTGCCGCCACAGGCGCCTGAAAAAAAGATGGCTGTAAAAAGAACGCCCGAAGCAATAGAGCCGCAGGCAACCCCCCGGGCCTTGGAATCGGGATCTGCTGAGGGTCAGGACGACCGCGTTGCCTCTATCCCCAGAGAAGCAAGGACGCCTCACCAAGTTTTAAAACGGGGTCAGGGGCCTTTCGTCCTGGATGATTTTGAAGACCGGGACCTTTGGTCGCAGAATTTTTACGACAAATGGAGCCGGCATAAAAAGGGTCGTGCCAGGATTAACGTTTCGGCCGACACATCCCAGGCGGCCGACGGGACCTCCTGTGCCATGAAAATAGAATATAAGTTAAATGTTAAATCAGTCGTCAGCGTTCGCATTGGGATTAGAGCACCTTGCATAAATGAAAGCCACGGACAGAGGGCTTATGATCTTTCAAGGTTCAACAGCATTACGTTTTTCTTAAAAGGCGAGAAAGATCCTTCGTTCTTATCAAAACCCAACAAAATCCTGGCCACCCTCATGTGCTACAGTGCGGCGGCTAAATCAAAAAATGGGAAACTGGCTCAGTATTACCACCGCAGCAAGGTCGTCCCGGACAAAGAGTGGAAAAAAATTGAAATTCCGTTTGATGATTTTGTTCCTTCGATGTGGACGCGAAACAAGGTTGTCGATTACCCGCCCAAACCCGATCTGGCAAAAGTTTTGCAAATCGTCTTCATAGTCTCCAGCTTTGGAGGCGATGGCGGCTATCCGGATTCAAACACAATTTGGATCGATGAGATTGTGCTCCAATGAAGTTTTGCAACCACAGCCTCTCTGATCCGTTTTTTTCCCCCACCTTACTATCCACCTGAAAAACCTAAAGCAAGTATATAATGCCGGTCTATCAGTTTATCTGTGAAAAGCACGGAGGGTTTGAGAAAATAACGATTAAAGCTGAATGGGGCCATATCCGGTGCCCCAAATGCGGTGATAAATCCAAGGTGGATAAAAAATGCAAGATAAAGACTAGAGTTTCTTGAAAAACATTTAGCGCCCGCCGCTTAAATATTATTCCTCACGCAAAGACGCTAAGGCGCAAAGAATTAATATTTAAAAAACTTGGCGACTTTGCGTCTTTGCGTGAGGCCAAACGCTTTGCCTCAAGGATCAGGGGTCTTCAATCAGCATCGCGCGTGTAATCTTTGCGGGATTTTCGGCACCGATCATACTCATGATACGTTTCATTTCCTTTGTGATTTCATCGATGAGATGATAAACACCTTCCCGGCCCTGGGCGGCAAGGCCATAAAGGACCGGACGGCCCAGGCCGACCAGTGAAGCGCCAAAAGCCAGGCCCTTGAGGACATCGCTGCCACGGCGGAACCCGCCGTCGGCAATCAGAATGGTCTTGTCGCCGACAGCTGCAACAATTTCATCCATTACCTGCAGGGCATGGGGTAGGTAATCCAGCGTGTGGGCGCCGTGGTTGGAAATAACCATGCCGTCGGCGCCGGCCTCAACACACTTTTCTGCATCCCGCCGACTCAAAATTCCTTTGCAGATCAACGGGCAGGAAACTTTTTTGCGGATGTCTTTGAGTTCTTGCAGTGAAAGCGGTGCGCAGTCGGAGGCCACCTGCTTGTCGTGGATCTTGGTTCCTTGCCCGGCGTCGGTCTCGATCCCCACCCAGGTGACACCGGCTTTTTGGATTTCTTCCAAATCTCGGAACACCTTGTCTCGATCTCTGAACGGCTTGGCGTTGGCGACCAGCGGAACGCCGGTCGCAACCAGGTCCGTTAAATTCTTTGGGATGGGGGTGCCCACCCACATGAGGCTTCCGGCATCTTTAAGGGCCTGGGCAACATCCATCAAACCGTTGTCCGTTATCGCCGGAATCGGCATGGTCATGGCCGACATAATCACCGGGGTTGCCAACTCAACATCGAGGATTCGGCAGGTGGTTATGGGCTCTGCGCCGTCGATGTAATGGGGCCGAAACGTAAATCGATCGAGGATGCGACGGTCATGTTCGAGAATAAACCCGGTTTCAACCGCGTCCAGCACCCATCCGAACTCTTTTCCCCTGAGGATTTTTTTCCCTTCCTGGTAGATTTCTGTAAGCCCCATAGGACGCATCTCCTTTCATTAGAATTTAATCGTTGCCGCCTGCTTGTTTATTGCATTTTTACTTTGAATTTTGACGATTTGCAACCATCTCAAATACGAAAGCAAAAAATAGGGGTAAACCCCGTTTTTTCATCCGCCGCAGTCTCCCCTTTTTTCCTGAATTAATTTCTTGACATGAATAGGGTTTGCCCTTACTCAGCTCAAGAGCAGCGGAAATTTATTAACCTCAAATCGGGAGGAGGCCGAAAATGGCGCTCAAGGAAATAAAGCTTGAGGATATGGAGGCGCAATCCTTTATCGAGAAACAGTGCCGGGCGATTTCATCGGAAGTTGGCGATTCAATCGCGATCAATGCGCTTTCAGGAGGCGTGGATTCATCCGTCGTAAGTATGCTGGGGCATCGCGCACTGGGGGATAAGCTGAAGACCTACTTTATTGATAACGGAATCATGCGTGAAGGGGAGCCCGAATATGTGGTGTCGATTATTGAAAAATGTGGCGTTCCGGTGGAACTGGTTGATGCGCAGGATGAATTTTTTGAGGCCTTAAAAGGCAAAACCGATCCGGAGGAGAAACGACAAGCCATCACGGATACCTTTTATAAATCGGTGTTCGGTCGTCTGGTCAGGGAAAGCGGGACGCGATTCCTTCTGCAGGGAACGAATTTTACGGATGTCGAAGAAACAGTGGCCGGGATCAAGCGCCAGCATAACATACTGGCGCAGCTTGGCATCGACACCGAAGCCGCTTACGGATACAGGGTTATCGAGCCGATTATTCAGCTGAGGAAACCTGCCGTGCGGGCCCTGGGAAAGGCCCTGGGGTTGCCGGAAGAAATATTCAATCGCCCACCATTTCCCGGCCCGGCCCTTGCGGCCAGAGTCATTGGTGAAACGACGCGTGAACGAATCGAGCTGGTAAGGAAGGCAACCGCTGTTGTCGAGCGGGAATTAGCCGGGACCGACGCTTTCCAATACCTGGCCATATTGCATGAGGACCGGGTCACCGGTATAAGAGACGCGGAGCGGGATTACGGTTTTCAGATAGAGGTTCGATGCTGGGATAGCGAGGATGCGGTTACCGGCTCCCCAACCCGATTACCATATGAAATCCTTGAAAAGCTGGCCTCGCGAATTACGTCAGAGGTTCCCGGTGTCGTCAGTGTTACATACAACATCAGTTCAAAGCCGCCCTCAACCATAGAGGCCGTCTAGATAATCGATTTTCGCGGTGTAGCGCGGGTCTTCGTGCACTTCCCAATAGCGGTTTTGTAATTTCCGGGTAACCGGACCGGGTATGCCTGTGCCTATTGCTTGCCCATCGATTTTGGTAATCGGTATGAGGCCACCGGCGGTAGTCGTGATAAACACTTCATCTGCAGCAAGCGCTTCATCAGCAGGCAGGTTGCGCTGCACGACTTCATAACCGCACTCCGGCGCCAACTCGATCGTCGTTCTGCGCGTCATACCTTCGAGCACGCCCTGTCCGGGTGTCGTCAGCGTGCTGCCGTTTACCGCAAAAACATTGAAACCCGGCCCCTCGACCAGATTACCGTAAGCATCGACGACAACAACCGTTTCGCCCCCGCGGTCATAAGCTTCGAACAGGCCCATAACCATGTCGAGCCAGTGATAGTTTTTCACGGTAGCGTCGACCGATTCAGGCGGTATACGCTGCCAGCTGCTGATAATGAGGTGCAGCCCCTCTTTTTGTTTCTCAAAGGTTGCGATCCAGATAAACGGTATCGCAAAGGCGAAAAATTGATTCGTGCAGGTACGCGGGTCACGCGAGCCCGGCTGGGGCTGCCCTCGGGTACAAATCATTTCGACGTAGGCATCTTTCAGCCCGCTGGCCCGGACGCAGTCAATCAGAATAGCGCGCAGATCGCTGCGGCTGTGCGGAATTGACATGCGCAGTTTTTCCATGCTCGCAAAGAAACGTTCGATATGGTCATCGAGCCGAAAGAACTTTCCCTTTAACACACCCGCGACATCATAGGTGGCGTCCGAATGAAGGAAGCCCCAGTCAAACAGCGAGATTTTAGCCTCAGCGATGGGCACCAGTTGGCCATCAACATGGGCAGCCCCTTTTGAAAAGTCAGTCATGCTTTTATCCCTTCGCGGATTTTAAGGGTTTATCAGGTTGTCAGTATCGCAAATATGAAAATATTACAAATATCTTTCTGACATAAAAATCCTCTGAGCTCTCTGTGCACTCTGTGAGAGATAAACGAGCGCAGCGCTCATTAAGGTCCACAGAAACGCCTATTTGACCCTCAGTCCCAGTCCTGAAGTTCTGAACCCTAAACTTTTTTATTTTTTTAATCTGCGAAAATCTGCGTAATCTGCGGATAACCTTGTACCTGTTTTTAATTGTTGGTGTGTGTCCGCGGGGGTCCGTGGCTAATTAGGAATTCCCGTTCCGCAATCGAGCAACCCTGAACCTTCCATTGACATCCACCCGAAAGCTCTGATAGATACCAGTTCTTTAAATTCGCACGAAAACACAGTGAAAGGGACCAATTGCCCCCGGTGCTAAATAAAGCAACAATTTCGCCTGCCGCCCAAACCCCGCTGCAAGCGATCGGTCTTGTGATTTTTATGACGATCTGCTTTTCGTCTTTAGATGCCTCGGCCAAGTATTTTGGCAATGAACTTCCATTGTGGGTGCTATTATGGGGGCGTTATGTTTTTAACTTCCTCTTTGTTGCGCTTTTTTTCTTTAGAGGTGCACCCACAGATATCATTCACACCAGCAAAATAAAACTGCAGATTCTTCGTTCGATCCTGCTGGTGTCTTCAACCCTTACATTCTGGCTGGCGTTGATGTTTCTGCCGCTGGCGGATTGTGTCGTAATTCTTTTTATCGCTCCTTTATTGGTGACAGTGCTTGCAGCCCCGATTTTGGGTGAAAGTGTCGGCCGACACCGGTGGACAGCTGTTATTTTAGGATTTGTCGGCGTGCTGGTCGTCATGCGACCCGGGTTCACCATCTTTGCCTGGGTGTCCATATTGCCCTTTATCACAGCGCTTTTATATGCAGGGGTTCAAATTTCAACTCGAATCCTCGGACGGACAGAAGGTGCGCTCACCACCCTGCTTTATTCGAGTGCCGGCGGGGCTATCATTTGTACGATCGGCGTTTTGTTTTTCTGGGTCACGCCTTCGCCTGAACAATGGTTGGTTTTAGTCTGGCTGGGATTTCTTGGCGCGTTGGGTCATTACTTAATGATTAAGGCATATAAGCTTGCACCGGCCTCCTTGCTGGCACCATTTGATTACACCACGCTCATCTGGGCAACGATTCTGGGTTTTGTTGTGTTCGGAGACCTGCCGGATGCCGGGACCGTCCTGGGGGCCCTTATTATTATGTCAAGCGGGCTCTATCTTATCATGCATGAAGGCTGACGTATTGCCGCATAACCCTTCCTTATTCAGTTTCCCGGGGCTATTTATACCAGTTGTAAAATGGGCTCACATGCTTGAAATGGCGTCATCGGCTGCATTCAAAACCGTTGCAACATCTTCTTCGGTGTGCGCAATACATGCAATTGAATGAAGTCCGTTCGATACGGTGCTGTAGACACCGCGTTTGAGAAGTTCGTGAGCAAATCGACTGTATTTGTCGGTATCGACTTCGCTGCAGTAATCCCGGTAATCACCTATCGAATCCTTTTGCGTGAAATATAATTGAAACATCGGTCCAAAACCCTGGACGATTGCCGGCACCTTCCGGTGCTCGAATATGTCTTTAAGCCCGGCGATGATCGTATCGCCTATGGTGTGCAGGTGTTTAATGCCGGCATTGCCATTGCGGGTGAGCACATCGATATTGGTATCAACGATTTCCATGGCAAGACGAGTGGCATTAAAGGTTCCATAATGTAATACCTTTCCCCATGAAAAAGCCTCCATTATTTCATTTTTTCCGACTACTGCCCCTATGGGAATGCCGGCGCCCATTGCTTTTCCAAAAGTGGAGATATCCGGAACGATTTCAAAATATTCCTGGCATCCCCCGGGAGCGTATCTGAAGCCGGTCACAACTTCATCCATAATTAAAAGAATGTCGTTGTCGCTGGTGATCTGCCTTAAGTCTCTCAGATATCCGGGTTTGGGAGGAATAAAGCCGATGTTGCTCATGATCGGTTCGGTTATGATCGCAGCAATCTGCCCCTTATACTGCCCTATTTTTTCTTCCACAATTTCAATATCATTCCAGGGAGCCATAATGGTGTCCGCTAAAGACGCCGGCGTAAGCCCTGATGAATCCGGAATAGATACGGGGTCTTTGCGTGTGCCCAGTGTGTATGCGGGTCTGGCGTGACAGTTCAACAGGAAGGCATCATACCATCCATGATATTGACCCTCGAACTTTATGAATTTCTTCCGGCCGGTGTAACCCCGCGCCAGCCGGATCGCCGCCATCGTTGCTTCGGTTCCAGAATTTGCAAACCGCACCTTTTCGGCACTGGGGATCAACTGACACATTTTTTCTGCCACTTTAACTTCGATCTCCGCTGCGGCGGCGTAATGCGTGCCTTTATTTCCGGCCCGCTGCAAAGCAGTTATTATCTCCGGATGCGCATGGCCGAGGACCAGCGCGCTGAAGCCCAGCATCAGGTCAACATATTCATTTTGGTCTACATCATAAATTTTTCCACCCTGTCCATGGTCTATGAATACCGGACAGGGCTTGTAAAACTCTCCACCGCGCGAGGGTGAATTGACGCCTTCAACGAGCACATTCTTGGCCCTTTCATATAGCTTTTGCGACTTTTCCATGTTGGAGATCATTTCAGTTCCTCTCTTTCATTCCCGTATCGATTTTTATCCACTCAAGGTCATTCCATGTTTCCGGACGGCATGAGCGGCTTCTGTCACCTTGCCACGAAGGCCTTCTCTCCATTGCTCGGTTGATTTTTCAGGCATATGTTCAATCGCATTTTTAAGGGTGACCTCAATGGTTTGGTGAAAACAAAATATGCCTTTTTCGAGGACACCTCCCTTTGTTGCCGCCATGACGGTATTTTTGTCAACGACATGTCTATCTTCTGCCTCAAGGATATGCAGCTGAAAATCCATTAGAAGATTTAAAATGCGCTTGCTCAACTCGCGTGGAAACTTTACCTCCCCGAAATAATTTCTAATCCCTTCATACCATGCCAACGTCACATCATCTAAAAACAGCTGCAAAGGCGCCTCTATTCGTTCTGTCCCTGAAATATTACTGCGCTCAACAGCGCTGCCAAGCATCTGCTGTGCTTTAGCCCGCATATATTTGGACAAAATTCTGTGATCATGGGAACAATTTCATCCGGTTTGAGTTCTATCCCTTCCCCCATCGTTTCAAAGATTCTCTTTAGTCTGGCCTTGCTTTCTTGCGGCCAGGACCGGTTAAATGTCCGTGAATAAAACCCCTCATCTTTTAAAGGTTTTCCGCCAATAATTCGAACGGGATGCGGCAGAATGTTCACGACAAGTATATCTTTGCCCAGGATTTCCTCATAAAAAGCACCGGGAGGAGTTGGCGGAAAAGCATAAATTTCGGGAAGTACCGCTGATTTTTGCCGAATATAAGTAAGGTAATTGTTCAACTCGTTTTGAATTATACCGGGCGCCACATGCGGTGGTGGTGCAAAAAAGATAATATCCGGTTCCATTTTTTTAAGCGCCGCCAAATTGTCATTTAAAATTACAGAAATCCCCAAGATCTCTTGCTTCCTTCTCAAATCAGGCTGGTCGGTTGTCGTTGCATTCACCTGTGGGCCCAGGTTTTTTCTGCCAATGGTACCAACGATACAGGGGAAAATCGCTTCCATGAGATTCCCCAGCCCAATGATCGTAATTCGCAAATCCGTATCGTTTTTCATTTTCGCTGTCTTTCACTCCGTCATCTCTTTGCTGACACCTGACACCCGACACCTGAAACCGCTATTCATCAGAATAGAGTGTCTCAAATAAAAGCTCCACCATATCCACGATGCGAGGCCCCGTGCGGCAGGTTAATGCACAATCAAACCTAAACACGTTGCCCGACTGAACGGCCTGCAGCGACTGCCACTCAGGTTTATCCGCAATAGCGGCAATGGTGTTGAGATCGAAGCCGCAATTAAATATCACCTGCGGGTTCCATTCCCTCAGCTCGGTCAAAGTGATCTTGGGATAAGCTTCTTTTTTCGAGCCGCTAACATTTTGGCCGCCGGCCCGCGAGATGATATCGTATTGGAACGACAGGGGGCCGGCGACATGGAACCGGCCATCATCCAGGTCAAGAATTCGGCAAGCAGTTTGTCTGCTTTCGCTGGCTATTTTGCTGACTCCGGCATCGACCGCGGACAGGCGGGCACCCAGAGCGGATACCAGGCGTTCTGATGCTTCATGCGCCCCCAGTATTTCCCCAATTCGGGCGATGTCGGCGATGGCCCCTTCAACCGTAAGCGGATTTACAAATATAAAACGAATGCCCTGTGATTCCAGCTCGGATATTATCTGGCCGTGAGCGGTTTGCAGCCCTAACACCAAATCGGGTTTAAGGGCCAACAGTTTCGCTATATCCGGGTCGAACCAGCAGCCGACATTCGGCAAATCTCTAACCGCCACAGGGTAATCGCAGCTGTCGGTAACCCCCACCACACAATGACCGAATTCCAGGGCAAATAGAATTTCGGTTAAGGAGGCGGTTAGTGAGATAATTCTTTGCGGCATGGTCGTCCTCCTGAAGACCTTTAGCGGTTGTCAAAAATTTGTTCCGATAATCTGTCGTTGCGAGGAGCTTAGCGACGAAGCAATCTTATGGAAACCCTGGGAGATTGCTTCGCTTTGCGCGCAATGACTTTTGGAAGATTCGCTAAGTCAATCGGAACATGTTTTTGGCAATTACGATAGATTACCTGTTGCGGCATCTAGATAATTTTTTTGAGAGCTTGTCCAAGAATCACCGGGCTGACAGCTTCGATTTCAGAACGGTAATATTCGATATTCGGAATCGGATTCATCAGGAAAATCTTTTTGTTTAAGACGTGGGCAAATCCGATTTCCATCAATGTATTGCCGCCAATATAGTTCTTTATGCCTTTTCGGTCGTAGTTTAAAACAAGGATGGCATCACTTTTCTTGATTATTTCCCAAAACTTGCGGATGGCATCATTTTCATTCTTGTCATGCACCGCCAATTTTTCCTTTTCTTGCTCAGCTTTGCCAAGATACCCTTCGGCAAACTGCGAGATGAATACGGTGTGCCCGATTTCCTCCAGCTGGCGTTTCACCTGCACCATCTTTTCAGCGAATACCATACTGGCACAAATTGCAATCTTCACTATGCGCTCCTTATGTTAATATTATCAAAACCCTTCTGGAATCGTATGCCCCTTTGAGGTGCCACGATCGAATGACCATTATCGGGTATCGGCCTCCTGGAAACCTTGCCAGTCCTGTTAAACATTTCACGCAGCGCTTCAACCCTTGCGATTCACGATCGTTTGCAAGCGCATGGTTAATGGTCAACTGAGCTTTACGGCTGTTCCGTGCACTAACAATTCCGCTGCACTGCCGATAACACTCGTCGTCATGTAGCGAACATTGATGACTGCATCGGCGCCCATGTCAGAAGCTTGAGCTTTCATTCTCGCGGTAGCGGTTGACCGGGCGCTGCCCATCATCTCCGTGTATTCAGTCAATTCGCCACCAAGAATCAGTCTGACAATGGCGGACAGGTCTTTGCCAAGCCATACGGCAAATACCGTGTGCCCCTGGACCAGACCGAGAATCTCGCTGATTTCTCGACCGGGCAGTAGATCAGAGTTCAACAGCAGAACCGTGTGGTCAGGCTGAGTAACGAGCGGCTCTTCAACAGATGCCGTGTATGACCGCCGTTCGAGAGCTAATGTCGCCAGCACCACGAGAATACCCCCTAAAAGGCAAAAAACAGCTGTCCTTAGCCACCAGGGCACGGCCGGACCATCGGCAACCATTACGTGCCAAGGTATCCCGGCAAATACGGCCGTAAAAAGTCCGAGCACGAACGCCCCTGAGCCAATTTGTCGAAGTACTTTCATGGCTTCTCCTTTTGGAGATGAGTTCAAGTGATTATACGAGTCTGAATATCATCGCCTATGTTATCTGTTATTAAATGGCAGTTGTCATCGTGTTAAAAAAAGATACCGCTGAAGTTTAGTAACATGAGAATGAAAAAACGTTGACAATTTTACAGTTATGAAAGGAATATCGCAAGATTTTTAGTGGATTGATATATGCAGAGTGGAGTAACATGCAATTTTAGGATTTAAAAATATTTTGGTTTGACAGATGATATATGCAGTAATTTGGGATTTTGGCTTATAGCCGTAGTCAAACAAAAACAAATTGTATCCACCACCACACCAATAGTCGATAAGACGCATATTCACATTTGATAAACAAATTGATAGCATCATCAGCTTCAATTTCGCTATCTTTTCTTCTAATTTTTTTCATGATTCTCCTTTTTAACGCGAATAACGTTGAGCGTGAGCTGCGGCCCAAATTCATCCCAAGCCTGCATCCTTTTCATACCCTTGTAGTTAGAGCCTAAAAAGTCTGAATACCTTTCATTCTGTCTGCTTTGAATCGACGATACCTTGCCATTTCCAGACACCATTCTCTTTAACTATATGTAGGTCATCAGGCAAACGGAGCTCACCCAGTGCGCTGCCCTCGATATAACCTTGCGCCCGGTAGGCGGCACCATTTCGTTGAACTCCAGTTACATGCAGGTGTACCCCGGAGCGTCCTTGCAGAAAAGGTTGGAGGCGCTCGGCAAACAGCTCTCTCCCTCCTCCGGCCAATTGGAAAGTCTCAGCAAAACAATCGTTTCCGAATAACGAAGATTCCCCAATCAGGGAACCAGAACAGTCATCCACGAACCGTTGCTGCTCCTCGCTCAGCTCAGCATCAAAATAGTCATCTCGATCCAGCAGGGCGGTCTTTTCCGGCAACCCGAGCCATCTCCATCGACCTTTCAGTTTAATTAAATTCTCCAGTGACCACACACCATCCAAGCCTGCGAATATATTTATGTAATCAAATTTCAAAGTGCCTCGCAGATAGGCTCTGTTATTTTCAATACGAATCTTGGTAATGTGAACATATTCAAGATAGGGCGGGCTAGGGCCAAACATCAGAGGGTAGGGGGTGTCCCAGATATCTCGACCAAAGATATCCTGACCGTGTTCGTATGCGCGTGCATAGTTTGCAGCGATACGGCGGCGGTCCCTACTGACGATATCCTGTGCAAATTGATGGAAGAAATCCAATATGTCTTGTGGCACAGGTGTGGAGAAAACATAATTAGGCGCAAGTATGTTGGTATAGTGCCCTGACTCCTTTTCTGACTTCAGCTCTGGCTTGGCCACTATCCCCGCTGTGTCAGACGTTTCCAAAACAGCCTCGATAATCAGCTGCAGCAGTTTGTCATGCCCATTATCCTGTGGCAGAGGAAAACGGCTCGTCGATGTCGTTACCACCACCACATGCAAAGCCGGAACCAGGACAAGATATTGCCCCCCATCACCTCGCACCACCAAACTCTCATGCCCCCTAATCGTTGTCTTAACCCAGCTGCCCCCCGGAGTGTCATCAAATTCAGCGTGAGGGACCTGGAAAAATAACCAGCGAACCCATTCCTTAGAGACGATTCGCTGGCCCTCCCAAGCCCCTTCCCGAACCAGCAGATAGCCTATCTTGGCAAGATCCAGTGCTTTGAGCTGAAATCCGACCATTGGATCGCGTGGCAGGTCGTCATCGTCGGCTGCGTAAGTCGTAATTCCCAGAGGTTGGAACAGATAACGGTAAGCAAAATTGAATACGCTCTGGCCGGAAACCTGTTCAATCACCTGGCTCAACAAATACGCTGCGGCAAAGTTTATCGCTGGTTGGATCCTTGTCTGTTGCCGGGAAATTACTCGCAGACTGGCCCCAATTCGGTCTGCGGCGTAAAACAAATTCCAATAGTCCGGGTTCCCGGCACCCCAAAGTAGTGGTGCCTGTGCCCTTAGCAGGTGGCTAAGCGTCAGCGACGCTGTACCATCGGATGGGGTTTGCGCCAGATATTTTTGGAAAAAAGCAGATAGGGGTTGCTCCGGCCCCTGGATCAATTGATGATCGATGGCGATACCGATCAACACCTGGAGGAGTGGGAGATTCAGGCAATGCAAGTAATCCGTCGCCTTGGGACCACCGAGCCAGTAGTATTTTTCGACTACCGTCTTGCCGTTGCGAAGCAGCAACAGGCTTCGAGCGGTGGGTAGCCGCGTGTCAACGTAATCGAGCGCTTTGGTCAAACGGGTCGGGTCGATGTGCTGCGTTTCCGGTTCCGCCGGATGCCATTGTTTCTTATCGAGATGCAA
>WOR8_10001404_pt1 | contig 24429 bp, 13 predicted proteins | sample DeeMarSeWOR38_10_FD_19890 | JGI IMG/M metagenome (IMG submission 19890) | reverse complement strand
ATCAATACGCCAGAAGTACTGTGTAAACCAGGCGAGTTTGCCCGGATCGTAGCTCTCGTCGCCAAACGCTTTAGTGCCTTTGTACTCCGGCGAGCTTTTATCAGCATTTGCGACAGCGTCCGCATCGGTTCCGAAGTAAACCTCGTGCGAGGTGGCTGACACACCGGCGCCCCAGGTTAGAATCGGCGTCATTTTTGTACCGGTTGCTCCATTGGCAGGGCTCGGACCCATTGCCCTTAAAGGCGGCGACAGGGCAGCCTGTGGAATAATCTGCTTTGGTGTACTGGGACTTAACCAGCGTAGTTCGCAGCCTGCACCACCTTGATTCTCATACATCCAAAGTTCAATAGAGTACCTTTGACCAGCAACAAGGTCAATTGTTCCCCGATGCTCGACCATTCCTTGTTCTACCCACATATCGATGAGGGGCTGACCGTCCACCCACAACCGCTGGCCGTCGTCTGTCGTCACACAGAATGTGTAGGTCTCAGTGAATGCAGCTTCAACTTCGCCGGTGAATCTACAGGCGAAGTTGTTATCATTAACGAGATCATGTGGTGAGCCGGGATCACCCCAGTTCCAATTGATTTCAGGTACTATTTCAGTTGTTACAAGGACCTGGAAAGGATCTGATGGAGGATAATCACCGCTCCAGTGATAATACTCGGCGCGCAAGCCGCCGCCCACTTTCGCGGTCGTGAAGCTCCAGACATCGCCTTTGTGCGTACCGCCGGCTTCGAATTCATCGACTCGCCAGTAGAAGGTCTTCTCTGTTTCCAGCGGCCCGGGATTGAAGGTTGTGGATCCTTGTGACATACCTCCGGCAGCATTTGCTACAGTGTTGTAATCATCGCCGAAGTACACAGTATGCAACATGGCACCGAAACCGGGAGTCCATTTAAGAATCAGGTTTTCAGAGTCTATAAATTTGCTACCGTCGCTTGGAAGTGGTTCATAGGCCTTTTTCGGCGGTATCGAAAAACTCCATACTTTGCCCCTCCATGGACTGTTCGGGTCTGCATCGTTGAACTCATCGATGCGCCAATAGTATGTTGTTCCCGAGACTAGTCCGTCTGGGTAAGGGTATCCGAAAAAGCCGGCAATAAAATACGTCGCATTTAAATTCTGGTTGCCGCGGAATACTTCAGAGTCTCTTGTGGCATCGTTCACATCGTCAAAATTATCGCCGAAGTACACATCGTGTGAGACAGCAAAATCTCCCGCCCGCCAGTTCATGCTCACCCATGTATCTCCATAAAGCGCACCGTCCGCCGGGCTTGGATTTGAGGCATACGGATACTCTGGACCCACTATTACAATATTAATCTCCTCCTGCGTAAGTGCCTTGTTATATATTCGAGCGTCATCCAGCATCCCATTAAGGGGCTCTGGTGTATTGCTTAACCTTACACCAGAAGTGGTACCTAAAGCACCACCAGGTGTTTGGCTGGCGATTTCCACGCCGTCGAGATACAGACGCTGTGTTGTACCATCCCAGGTGCCCGTCACATGGTGCCACTGGCCTTCCATAAGAACATCGCTGACGCGAAGGTGCCGGAGAGACCCACCCGCATTGATATAGAAATGCAGTCGACCATCTGATTCCTTGCGAATCACCGCGATTTCCGGCTCTGCCGTTACGTATCGCTCGACTTGACTGGTTATAAAAGATTCGTGCTGCACCCAGGTGCATACCGTGATAGCGTTGTCACTATAGACAAAACCTCCTCTCTGTCCCTGCCCCTGACCAGGAAAGTATACAGCACCACCGAACACTCCATCTGCCCATAGTTGATCCAGAAGCGGTATATCGAATTCATTGCCGGAAGAATCAGTAGCTATATCTCCGGATCCCTCGTCGAACTTCCACCAGCCGACGAGATTTTCGTCTTCGGCTTTGGCTTCATTCGTTATAACCATTCCGAGTACCAGAACAAAACAAACTAAAAAAATCAATTTCTTATACATAATAGTCTTCCTTACATTATGAGTTGCGATAACGATGTTTTGCTCACACGAAGAGGCTATCAACAATAATTTTCACAAATCTTTAGATTAAAAACACCACGAGAATGGTTTTGTGCGTATTATTGCCTCCTTCCTTAAACGTCCAAAATGGGCAATTATTCAATTAAAATCTGAAACAAATCCCAGAAGTTCTCCTGCTGTGAGGAGATAAATATAAGAACTTTTATCTTCATTCTTTATAACAGATTTACTGCATTATCGTCAAGGGAAATTGCTCTTTCATACGATTAAATAAACGGGGCCTATGCCGCACTGGCCGGCATAAACCCCACATCAAGCAAATACTGCTGTAATTTCCTCAATAACGGCTCTATTCAGTCAGTGCCTTCTTTCGGCTTGTACAGACGGATGTCATCGAAGAACATCTTGCCTGAACCTGCTGCAGTCATGTTGCCTCTTGTACCCATACCAATTGCAATTCTGTCGACGTTGGTCAGATTAATACCCTGATCGGTAAAAGCCGACAGTGGAATCACCCACTCTATCCATGTATCGATTGTTGCCGCTGCCGGATCATCATGGACCAAAACTGCAGGATTGCCGGTTCTATTCGACACAGCCACATACAGCGGCTCAGCAGAATTATTTGGATCACCATAGAACCACAACGATAATTCCGAAACACCTTCATCTGTCCAGTCACGTACACTACTCAAAGTCAGCTCTACTTCTGAATATTTAGAGTAGCCCTGTTTATTATTGTCGTACGCCACGGGCATCGACTGGCTGCCGCTGTGAACTATAGCCTCCTCGGTGTAAGAAAGAGTTGTTTCATCACCGACAGCCGCACCTGTACCGTTACCGGCATAGTAGCCTGCTGTACCGGGAGTGCCATAGCCAAGACCATCATGCCATGCGAACCATATCTGATTTTCACCCGCATCGTAATCCTCGAAGTCGTCGATGACAAAGTAGTCGCTCGTTGTAAAGCTCCATACGTTGCCGGCCCACGGGCTGTTGGGATTAATGCTGTTGACTTCATCGATACGCCAGTAATAAGTCGTGGCCAATAAGAGTTGCCCGGGGGCGTAATTTTCGTCACCAAGCGATGTTGGGCCTTTATACTCAGGTGAAGTTTTTGTGGCATTCCTGACGGCATCCACATCTGAGCCGAAGTAAACCTCGTGCGAAGCGGCAACAGCTCCGGCATTCCATTTAAGAACCACTGTTGGCTTTACATCTACTGCACCATTAGCCGGATTCGGTCCGCCGACGCCACCGGCAGCAGTGAAGCTCCAGACATCACCTCTATGCGTAGCTATGCCTTCGAACGCGTCAACCCGCCAATAATAGGTCTTCGCCAGTTCAAGTGTGCCTGGCTTGTATTTCGGTTGACCTATAGGCGTACCCATAACGGTATTATTCACATCGTCAAAATTTTCCCCGAAGACAACATAGTGTAATATCGCACCAAAGCCGGGCGCCCAGCTAAGCTCAGCATCCAGATTTACTGACTCAGCGCCGTTAATCGGTTTGGGATTGAAGGCCTTCTTGGGTGCAATCATAAAACTCCAGACATTTCCCTTATATGTATTGGCAGAATCGACCTCGTCAATCCGCCAGTAGTAAGTTGTGCCCGGAACAAGTCCCTCCGGATAATGGTATCCGATAAAACCAATTGTTACATCCGTCAATGTCTGGTTACCTAGGAACGTATCACCCGTTCCCGCTTCGACGTCGGTGAAATTCTCACCAAAATAAACATCATGTGAGGTTGCTAAAGCACCCGGCGCCCAAATAAGATTCGTCCAAGTTTCCCTAAGTACGGCACCATCAGATGGGCTGGGACTTGCCGCCTTTGTCGCGATGTATTCTGCGACACGAATAACGTCTTCGGCGCTCGGAGGTATCCCTCCGGTGTCATAAATCCGAACAAATCCCCGGTATGTATCGCCCGGAAGATAATGCTTCGCCCAAGCTGCAGCGCTTCCGCTGCTAATCGTTGCCAATGGTGTTAGATTTGGAGTAATTGTAACTGATGTCGGTCGTTGTGACTCCCATGTTGTGGTCAGCCCCCATTCAATTCCGGCTTCAGTGATAACCACTTCTTCCATGGTGCCATTAGGCCCGCTGGAGGCATTAAATCCAAGCACGCTTGTCGCCCCGGCACTATCCCAGGTTGCCATGGAACCATCCGAACTTCCCTGGTAGTAAAAGGGCCAATCCGAATACCACACAACCTTACCGCCTGCATCCAGATATTTTCGAATCGTACAATTTGAATTCATGCTCTCTGCGACAGTGTCCGGCACAACATCTCGACAGAACACAACTACACTTAAGTCTTTGTCTTTGATATGACCATCCATCCAACTCTTGAGTTCGGCGGCATTGAGAACTGTATAGCCTGCAGTCTCTAAAGCATCTCGTATGGTCGTAGCTCCTCCGGCCCAGGCTGATGGATAATCATCGTCCCAGTATAGAGCACGATCCCACTGAGGATTTTGAGCCTGTACCGTTGTCGATCCCAGCAATAACGCTAAAAGGAAAATAGGATAAATGATTTTTTTGCACATCGTAATCCTCCTTAGAAAATTTTAATATTTAACTTTGGTTTTAGACCACTGCAACAGATAACGATTATCATTTCTCTACATTCAAATTTTTACCGGAATGATTGGTTATTCGATATAACTTCCTTAATTCAAACGTCCAATTTTCGCTCTCTTTTAATTAAAATCTGAAAAATCTTAGAAACTCCCCCCACAAGACAAAAATCGGATGTTATTCACTTAATCATTTATAACAGATTAATCGGCTTGGCGTCAAGTAAATTTTTACTTTACAAAGTTGATTATCGGACGTCTGATTGCTTTTCTAATATTCTTGCCTGCAGGATGATCACGGTTTCTGAAGCTCCTGTCGGAGAAAGCAAAAAAAGTATGCAGATATAAAATCAGTCTCGTGAGGGAGTAAATTCGATTCCCGAGATGAAAAAGCCCCGCTTTGGACGGGGCTAAAATGTTGATATTCAATGGATTATATGTTTCTGTTAGTCAAATATTATCAGGGCAAGCATTGATGAATTGTTCTGCGTTATCAATAGCAGGGCTCTTCCTTTTTCCTGAGCTTTTTTGATTTCTTCGTTAAACTCTTTGGTATTGCGGACTCGTTGCCGATTAACTTCCTTAATTAACGCTCCCGGCTCTATGCCGGCCTGGGCAGCTTCTGAACCAGGCTGGACTTCTCTGACAACCACTCCGCTATCACCTTCGTAGCCTAATTCACTTGCCAATTCTTCTGTCAGATTTACTACGGAAAATCCTAATTCCTTGATAGTTTCTGATGGCAGTTCACCCCTGAGTTCAGCTTCTGGCGGTCGTTTGCCAAGTTTTATAGTTAATGTCTTTCGTTTTCCATCTCGCAGCACAACAAGATTGACTTTTGTATCCGGTCTTAACATAGCCACACGATTAAGGAACTCATTACTTTTTTCAACAGGTTGGTCTTCGAATTCGATAATGACATCATATGGTTTTAACCCAGCTTTTTCTGCTGCAGAATCTTTGACAACTTCCGATATAATCACTCCCTTAGTATCTTCTTCTAATCCAAGAGAAGCAGCCACTCCGGGTGCAAGTTGTTCAAATCTAATACCAAGAAAACCTCGTTCAACGGAACCGCCCTCACGGATTTGCTCGTAAGCATGCTTAGCCATGTTTGCGGGTATAGCAAAGCCGATTCCAATATTGCCTGTTGCTCCGTAGATGGCGGTGTTCATTCCGACAACCTTACCTTCGAGGTTTAGTAAGGGGCCGCCGGAATTGCCGCGATTAATGGCGGCATCGGTTTGAATGAAGTTCTCGATATTAGCCAGACCGACGCTTCTGCCCTTGGCGCTGACGATGCCGGCGGTGACTGTATGGCTGAAGCTCAACGGATTGCCGATCGCAAGGACCCATTCACCGACTTCAAGTTTGTCTGAATCTGCGAATTCCAGATAAGGCAGGTCATCAGCGTCGATTTTCACCAATGCGATGTCGGAATCAGGATCCGTTCCTTTAATTTCAGCGGTGAATTTCCTGTCATCAGCGAGTTCAACGGTGACCTTCTCGGCCCCTTCGACCATATGATTGTTTGTCAGGATATAACCGTCAGGTGAGATTATAAAGCCCGATCCGAGGGCCGTTTGTGGCTGTTGATATCTCCGTGGTGAGCGAGGAGAGCGTTGACGAGGAAAATCGAAGAAATATTTGAAGAAATCGTCGCCGAATGGTGATTCGTAGTAAGTTTGGCTGTCCGGGGTGACAACTTTCTCGGCCTGTAGTCCGACAACAGCGGGCGAGGCATTTTCAGCAATCGAGGAAAAAGCTTTGCCCATCTGCCGCAGGGAGGCGATACTGTCCGGATCCGCCGCGAATGTGCTAATTGGTGTAGTAAATAGAAATAGTAAAGTTAAAGTGACAAGATGACGTGAGTAATTTCTATTTTTTTTGTAGCTGATAATCTTCATTTCGGTCTCCTATTTGTCGGTTGAACTAACAATTAAAAAAAATTGACGTTTAGGCACAAAATATACAGTTTTTAGTATCTTATATACGATTTTATTACATAAAAGTTCAGGACGTCAAAGATATTTTCATGCCGTCTAATATATTGGTTGATAAAGCTTTGTGGTCGCGATATAATAGATTGGTTTATAAAAGCGAATGTATATCATAAATTTTTAGGATTATAATTATGAAACTACTTTGGATTTTCAGAGCTATCTTTCTTGTTATTATTGTGGCAATTGTTTTCGTTAATATCAGCTCGGATATGTGGGGCAAAGAGGAAGACGGAATAAATTCCTCTGTGGAAATATACGAAACGAACTTACGAGCTATCATCTTCAGCAGTGTTGGGATGGCTGGTTTTGTTCTTCTTGTTGATATTTTGACGCCGAAGAAAAAGTTCAGCGCTCTGGCGGGGGTGTTTTTCGGTCTGTTGGTCGGCCTTCTTATTAGTTGGGCACTGGCGCCAGTAGTGGAAATGGTCAGCGAGACCTTCAGAATCGAGGTGACCGAAGTGGCAATTAAGGCGATCAAGTGGGTTCTTGGGATCTGTATTTGCTATCTTACCATAAGTATTGTTATGCGGACTAAAGATGATGTGCGCTTCGTTATTCCATATGTGGAATTTGCCAAGCAGACCAAGGGCGCCCGGCCGCTGGTTGTAGATACTTCGGCTATAATTGACGGACGAATTGTGGACTTGTGCCAAAGTAAATTATTCGATGCTCCGCTGCTTGTTCCTCGTTTTGTGTTGAACGAGCTGCAGCTTATTGCAGATTCAGCCGACAAGCTCAAGCGAAATCGCGGAAGACGGGGACTTGATATACTCAACAAGATGCAGACTGACCCAGTTATCGACGTGGAAATCGATGACACGGTGCTTCCAGAGGTGGAGGAGGCCAAAGGTGTTGACCAGAAATTACTGCTGTTTGCAAAGGCTTGTAACGGTCGGCTGGCGACTACGGATTATAACCTCAGCAAGGTCGCTCGTGTGCGTGAGGTTGACGTGGTGAATATAAATGATTTGGCCAATTCACTCAAAGTTGTTGCCTTGCCCGGCGAGACCATGGAAATAAAAATCTTGAAGCCTGGTGAAGAAGCGGAGCAGGGCATCGGTTATCTGGATGATGGGACAATGGTTGTTGTCGAAGGCGCCAGAAACAAGATCGGACGGGAACTAATTATTAGCGTTACCAGCTCGCTTCAAACCTCTGCAGGCAAGATGATTTTCGGCAAGTTCGAGGGATTCGTACAGGATATCAAGGGCTCGTCACAGGAGACAAACGGCAGCAGTAGACGGAGGCCTTATAGAAGGTCCGGAAGATCCGAAAATTCAGTGGACACAAGGAGATAGTAAAGCACTAGAATAATCTTTTGAATTTCTATTGAAAATCGATGCGGGATTACTTTATTTGTGCGCTTGTTATTTGGACTTCAGAAGGCATTTCAAAAATACCGCAATTCCAAACAAGTAGCCGGCGGCAAATAATGGCCAGTAAAAGTAAGATGCGTAATCCTGCTCAGTGCTATGCAGGCCTGGAATGCAGAAAGATACAACGATAATAATAGCTGATATTAAGAAAGCAAGCCAGTCGAGCAGCGTTGCTTTTATCGATCGACCGCAACAGGAGAAGTATAGAATTACCGCTGCGAATACAATCAATATTGCTGAGATAATTATGGGATAAAGAACCGGTGAGGCCCACGTAACCGGTATAAGGAATAAAATGTCCCAATCCATGATTGAAGCGGGCCAATCGAGCAAAACTTTTAGCCAGACATAGTAAAAAATGTCCCAGACAGCAAAGATTATCATGAAGTAAGCGACTCGCTGCTGACGATTGTGACCGAACAGCCATGCGCCGGTAAAGATTAAGACGATAGTTGCAGCCTCTCTGCCGATTTCTGTTAACAAAATTCGCTTGGATAATGCATCGATACCGAATACGGTCAAAGGGAAGGTAAAACCATCCGGATAGAAGATTTGTCTGAGGTAAACGACAACGGCAGCTTCAATGTATCCGAAGGCAATGCCGAAGACAACTACAATCAAGAATGTTTTGAATGTTGTTTTCAGATGTTTGGAAAATGTATGTGGTACTTTCTCAGCTATACTCATGATTTATTTTTTTTAATTCTGCCAGTAAGGCCGAAATGATTTGGCTTTCCGGGACGACAGAAATTCTTCGCCCGTTTCGGTAGATATATCCTTTGTTCTTTGCAGCACAGATTGCCATCTCAGCATCGGCCGCTTCGCCGGGGCCGTTGACAACACAGCCCATCACAGCAATACGAAGCGGCTTGTCGATTCGGCTGATGGCTTTTTCCACCCGGCGGGCCAGTTTGATGACATCAATTTCGGAGCGGGCGCAAGTCGGGCACACTATCAGTTCCGGACCCGAACGTTCGTAAAGGCCGAGTGCGATAAGAATCTGCTTTGCAATTTCCACCTCTTCTATGGGATTACTGGCGATACTTACCCTGATAGTGTCGCCAATGCCCTCTGACAATAGGGTTCCGAGAGCAATAGCCGACGGCATCAGTGCATCTTCCGGAAGACCGGCATGCGTCAGGCCGAGGTGGATGGGATAGTCGAACATCTCCGAGATGGCGCGATTGATTTCGATAGTTCGTGTTACATCGCTGCTTTTTGCACTGATGACCAATGAATTAAAACTGCGGCTCTCAAAGAGCCGGACATAACTTTTCATCTCTTTGAGCATTAGGGTGGTTCTTTTGTTAGCGGGTACGGGTTTCTTCCTAAGATCCCTGATGCTTGCCTCATTTACACCAATGCGGATTGCGGTTTTGTGCATTTTGGCCGCATCAATGATTCGGAGGATGTCCTTGTTGTTCTTGATATTGCCGGGATTGAGTCGTATTTTGGCGGCACCGGCTTCGATTGCCTCGACAGCTCTCTTGGCGCTAAAATGAACATCGGCGATAAGCGGGATATCTACTTTCTGCACTATTTGTGCAAAAGCAACTGTATCAGCCCGCCTGGGCACTGCTACTCGAACCAGTTGGCAGCCAGCTTTAGCAAGCTGTTTAATCTGTTTTATGCATCGAGCCACGTCGACTGTCGGTACCTTAGTCATCGACTGGATAACGACAGGAGCACGAGAGCCGATTTTCACTGAGCCGACCTTGACAGTTTTTGTTTTTCTTCTCTTAATCACACCAAAATTGTAGCTTGTTTCATGCTCGCCGGCAAACTAAAATAATCCCGGGCCTGTGAATGGAAAATTTATTATGAGTTCGATGTTGATATTATTTGTTGGATTATTGTTAATCACGTATTTGATTTTTGCAGCATTGCTTTACTTTATGCAGCCGAGGTTTCTTTATAGTCCCGAGCGAGAAGTTTCCAGTACTCCTGATGAGCTGAAGCTTGATTTTGAAGATGTGGTTTTCAAAAGTGCCGATGGATTGGAATTGAACGGTTGGTATATTCCTGCGAAGAACTCGAAGCTCACCCTTCTTTTCTGCCATGGTAACGCCGGCAATATTTCGCACCGTCTGGATAGCATCAATATCTTTCATAATTTGGGATTGAATTGTTTCATTTTTGATTATCGTGGATACGGTAACAGCCAGGGCAAACCGGACGAAGAAGGTACCTACGCAGATGCCATGGCGGCCTACAAGTGGCTGACAGAAGGAAAGAAAAAGCAGGCGGAGGATATTATTATCTTCGGCAGGTCCCTAGGCGGGAGTATTGCTGCACAATTGGCAAGCAAGGTTAATGCGAGAGCATTGATTGTTGAGAGTGCTTTTACATCATACGTTGATATGGGAAATGAATATTACCCATATATGCCGGTACGGTGGTTTGCGAGGTTTGGCTACAAAACAATCGACTATATCAAGAATGTTCATTGCCCGGTAATGCTTATTTATAGCAGAAACGATGAGATTGTACCGTTTAAATTTGGCTTGGAGCTTTACGAGGCGGCGAATGAGCCCAAAGAATTCATCGAGATTTTCGGCGGCCATAATGATTGTTTCATTGCCTCCGGTGAGATTTACACGGATGTCTGGGAAAAGTGGCTTAAGTTAATTGTTGCCAATAGAATTCAGACAGCAGGAAAGAAAAGGTAAAGGCAAATGGATAATGAACAAAAGAATTTTGTTATGATTTATAAGGCATGGGATTTTCTTCTGGTTTTATTTATCGCTATGGTTGTGTTGACTGGGACTTATGGCAGGAGTTTGGCTGATACTGTTCATTTATGGGAAAAGCAGGAGATTACCCTTCATGCCGAGAAGCATTATGAAAATCCTTACACAGAAGTGGAAGTCTGGGTCGACTTGGAAGGACCGGGATTCGAGAAACGATGTTATGGTTTCTGGGATGGTGACGATGTTTTTCGGGTGCGGATTCTTGCGGTTGCTCCGGGTTTGTGGAAATGGAGCAGCGGTTCCAATCAGGAAGATCAGGGACTTGACGGAAGGACAGGGGAATTTACTGCCGTTGCCTGGTCGGAACCTGAGAAAAGGGAAAATCCCTGCCGGCGCGGTATGATCAAGGCATCTGCAAACGGCCATGCGTTCGAATATGCCGATGGGACGTCGTATTTTCTTTTGGGCGATACATGGTGGTCGGTGCCGACCTTTCGCTACAGATGGTACGAAGATGACAAAGAGCGTCCGATTGGTCCGGATGCCGGTTTCAAGGATTACGTTCGGTTCCGGCGAAAGCAGGGTTTCAACTGTATTGCCATGATAGCGGCATTTCCAAACTGGGCTAACGACGACAAGCCGGCAACGTTTGAGATGCCCGATGGAACAGTGCTGCGTTCGGCGTGGAAACAGGCTGGCACCGAAAGTGCCAAGGAAATGCACGATGAAGATGGTAATCGTGCTTTTCTTTTCCCCGGCAAAATCCCCGGTTATGACCAATACTTCCCCGATGTTAATCAGATTAATCCGAAATACTTCAGGAACATGGACAGGAAAATCGATTATCTCAACAGTCAGGGCTTTGTGCCGTTCATTGAAGTCTCCCGGCGAGACATAGGGCAGGGCTGGAAAAAATATTACCAATGGCCCGAGTCCTATACGCGTTATATCCAGTACATCTGGAGCAGGTATCAGGCCAGTATATGTTTGTTCAGTCCGATTCACCTTGACTGGACCGGTTCGACCATACCACCCGAAGAGTGGAACCAGGCGGCGAACCTGGTAATTGAGAAATATGGTCATCCGCCGTTCGGAACTCTTGCCGGTACAAATTCGAATCCCTCGACGCTGCGAAACTTCGGCCACACGGACAAGGCCAAATGGCTTACGTTTCATCAGATTGGCAACAGGCGAACACACGACCTGTATCCGTTTCTGACCGAGATATTCAATGCTTCGCCGCCGGTGCCCGGCATCAATGGAGAACCGTATTACGCCGGTATGGAGGGAGCGGAAGGCGAGACGGAAACATCCGACTTATATTGCCGCTCGGCAATGTACGGCAGCGTTTTGTCCGGTGGACTGGGAGGGCACATCTACGGCGCCGGCGGATGGGACGGCGGAATGTGGGGCGGGAACGTCGAAGATGCCGCTGAAAACCATATCTGGGATGTTATCAAATGGCGCTCCGCAGATCAGATGCGGCACTTGCGAAGCTTTATTATGTCCGAAGGCAGCAAGTATCAGGATCTTATACCCAGCACAAATCTGATTATGCCGAACAGAGCGGGAGATCCTAAGTCGTGCATTGGATGGGCTTATTGCGCCCGCACCGAAGAGAAGGATTTGTTTTATCTGTACTTCGAGAAGGACTGTCCTAAAGCGAACTTATCAGGTGCAATATCCAAAGGCGAATACGCAACCAGATGGTTCAATCCGCGGATTGGTATTTGGAGAGATGCAGGTGTATTGGTCGCCGATTCGGCCGGCGTAATTGACCTGCCGAATTTCCCGGGCAATTTCAGCAAGTCCCACAATGATTGGGCGATGAAGCTTAAATCTACTGACACACAGTGAGTAGCATCATTTAAGATTCTGAGCACTAATTGACGGTTTTGATGGTCTATTTTGCCACCCACTTTAGTTTGGCTATCTGAATGCCGTCCAGACTCGACATCAGAGAAGCGATGTAGTACCGACCATCGAACAAAATGATCTCCGGGGCCGCTACCGGCAGTGTAGTAACTTCTAAGCGATTGTCATTGATGCCGAAATGAAGTGCTGTCTCAGAGCAAAAGACGGTCGAATGTTGACGCGATCCATACCTTTGCGTGTTAAAAAGGTAGTAATGTTTTGATTCCGGAAGGTAGATGACGTGCGGGCACTCGGCACAGTACGGCCCCTTGCGATAGGCACTTCCTTCAGCGACGATTTGTGATGGACTCCAGTTTTGCAAATCAGTGGATGTTCGGCAGTAGTTCACACCGCGATGATTCGATGCCGGAGATCGCATGGAGTGTGCTGTATAGTAACAATGGTAATTCTTACCTACTTTCAGAATCATCGGATCGCGGGCGTGTTCTCCATCTCCTTCGTTGAACATTCCTGTCTTGCCGTTGGCCTGGACGATGCGGGTGAAATTCTTGCCGTCTTTGCTTGTGGCGCGGCAAATATTTAGCCAGTCGCCGTAGAACATATGGTATGTGTCGCCGATTTTTACTACGTGCGGCGCTTGCAGCCCGCCGGGTGTTTCGCCAACAGATGGATCGCCCTCCATAGCAATACCCATAGGTTTCCAATCGGTATCTGCAAGATTTTGCCCTTCCCATCGATAAAAGAATCGAGTGCTGCCGTCTTTGCCGCCGGCAGTTGTATTGCGAATGCAGGACCATAGCTGCCATGTCCCATCTGCAGCCTGCCAGACGGCGAAGTCTACCGGCTCCTGCTTTTCGGTGGCGTATTTATGGTCCATCGGATTACCGGCAACCTGCCACCACTCACCATCAATTTGCGGTACTACGATTGACTCGGATGCATTGGCCGTATTTGCAGATACAAACAGGGTAAAAACGATTACGAATATTCCTGATATGTTTTTCATAATTATCTCCAAAATCATATGTCTGAGTGGCGATTATATTAGAATTTAAAATTAAATCTTCCTCAAATATTCGTTGGGTGGCAGCTTCATCCCTTAGGGATGGGAATGGTTGGAGAAAGCCATCCCCAAGCTTCGTTTGAGGCTGCCACCCTTTTGGATAAACTGCAATCTTGTCTGTTATGATTTACTACTAATTTTACTGGATTTTCGCTATAAAAAACACCCTCAAACATGTTCGGGAGTGCTATCGTGCATGTAGTTGTCATAGGAAAATGGGGCCACTGCAAAGCAACATGTAGTGGAACGTTCAATCTTGTTAATATTGAGGATTTGCTGTTCAGTCTCGATTGGCTAGAAAAGGCGACTTAGTGTAGTGAGTTATTATGTGGCTTTTTTCATTATTCGTTTCGTTTTTACCCAATTTATCGAATGTAATATGAAAATTACAGTTAAGAACAATATCCAAATTTGTGGAAATCTATCTCCAGTGTATGAATATAGCGTCTTTACTTTTTGAACAGGCAACTCTGCGATTAATACATCTGAATCATTGTCAAAAAAATCTCTTTCTTTTATAATTCTGCCATATTGGTCATAAGCAACAGAGAGGCCCCTACTGGTGGATTTCAAAACTGATATTCCGTTTTCGATCGCTCTGAATTTGGTGATGTAAGAATGATATGGTGAAATTGCCTTCCAATCCCCTGTAGGGATTAAAAGCAATTCGGTTTCATTCTTTCCAGTTTGTGATATTAAATCAGGGAAATCTGCGTCATAGCATATCGAAGGTGAAATATTAGCATATTCTGTCTTAATTACGGGTATCTCTCCATCTCCCGGGGCAGACTGTTCTACAAATGGGACTGGTCTGTTCTTTTGGAATTCGTTTACTATTTCCCCGCTTGGGTTAATCGTCAGAACTTTATTTTCGAAAATGGGTTGGCCTCTTTGAGGCTCTCCTTTGTAAAATGCTCCATAGGCCAATAATAAATAAACGTTATTCTCTTTAGAAAATGTTTTACCTCTTTTAATGAGATTGTCCTTGTTATCAAACATTGATAATCCTAGTCCTTCGGACCATACTATGATTTTAGTTCCTTTTTGGACTGCCTTTTTACTTTCTTCAAAAGCCCTTTCATTTAATTCTGCCATAGTATCTTTGATTGTCTTATATTCGTCCTTATCTGGATCTTTTAAGAATTCGATGAATGCTTTGTTCACTTCAGCCGCTTCCGGGGATGTTTGAGAAAGGTCGCTACTAAATTTAATATCCTTGCCATTTACAGTTTTGCAGATAGTCTCAAAGATGTAAGAATTGTCAAGAGTAACGGCTGCTGCTTTTACTGTTTTAGAATCATTGTTGTTCTGGTTGAGTCTGACAATGCCGAAAATCAATGTGAAGATAAAAACAGATAAAAATATTATGCCGCCAGTAATAGCATTTTTCGTATTATCCTTTCGATTTTCAAGAGTAAATACAACAGTTGAGGCAAACCAGTAAATCAAGAATACAATTCCCCATATTCCAACTACTGATGCTATTTGTGTTAGAGCTAAGAATGAATGTTGAGTTCCTGAAATTGATTGCCAAACGCCAGAGGGCGATCTAGCATTACAATATTCTACCAGAAGGAATGCAGACGGAAAAATCAGAGTTCCCAAGAATCTCCTGCTTTCTTTAACAAGGAATTTGTCTACCAAATATGGGATTAAATTTATAAGACTTCCTAATAATACTACAAAGATCAGGATAGGTAAGGGAAATGGGATTACACCATATCCCCCCAGTACTCCTGAAACAAAATATGCAAGCAGAATAAAGAAGCTGCCTTTTAACCATCTGTTATTTCTACCTATTAAGATTAAGAAAATCGGTGCTATCCAAGATGCTAATGGGAAAAGCCATTTTGGTGATTGAAATGCAAGACAGACTATACCCAACACAATCAATAAAATATTTTTAATTAAATTCATTGTATCGTGTCCTTTATTTTTCAGATATTGCATGACGGTTAAATAAAGCAGCGATATTACATATGCTCGAACGAATAGTTAGCCAGCTTTGTGGCATTCAACTTACAAGTAGTCTACGCTGGTCTCTGATGCACCTTAAATTTAACCTTTGCAACTTTCAAGTTACAAATGGTCTCATTGAGCAACAATGTCTACACGCTCGAGCAGCCAATCTGACATCATTTCTAAAAAACCGGGGGCAAACTTTTTTTCAAGATTCATATACTCGGTAGGACTGCCGGTGTTGGCGCTTTGGAACATATGGTTTGCCTTGGGAATTATTTTCAGCGTATAATTTTTATTACCACTTTTTTTCAATATATCTGCTATTGCTGTTCTGTTTATTTCCGCCGGAACTTGTGTGTCAAGCTCCCCTAACAAAAATAACGCTGGGCACATGACTTGTTTCAGTGCGGGTTTAGGATCATAATCGATGAAGAATCTGAACCAGGAGCTTTTATACATGGACAAAACACAGTCAACATGAGTATCTGCTTTGTCATCCTCATTCGTTTCTTTTTTGCTTTCTTGAGACATTGAGGCGCATTGATTCTTGAGCATCATCGTTATTAGAGGTCTGATTTCGGTCTCACCTGCCTCCTCGCGAATGAGTCTGATGATTTGTCTCAGATTCACTACGATACCCTCAATTTCGTGATCAGAAGCTCCGTCTGTCTTTGCTATCGTGGTCATTTGAGAAATATGTGCTTGTTCACCGGGGATACCGAAACCAGCCAAACATATGATAAAGGCTACGTCTCTTGATCTGGACGCGGCAATAGGCGCGACGACAGCACCCTGACTCTGCCCACAGAATCCGATCTGGGCCGGATTTATGTCGTTTCGAGTTTTGAGGTAACTGATTGCAGCCAGAGCGTCCTCGGCAACGTCTTGAAGTGTAAAATGATAAGGAGCACCGCTTGAATTCCCAACACCCCTGGAATCGTAACGAAGAACTGCAACGCCTTTTCGAGTCAGATGGTCTGCAATGATCCAAAAAGGTTTCATGCCGAAAATTTCCTGGTCTCGATTCAGCGGCCCGGAGCCGTGTAATAAAACCACAGCAGGATGGTGTTTAGGTATTCGTGGCAGCGTCAAGGTCCCTGCCAGGGTCACGTCATTGTTAGAGAATACGACTTCTTCTTGTGTATACGACATTACTTCATTCTGGATCCTGGATTAGGCACATTTTTTGCTATTGCAGGTTTATCGAGCCGCTATTGGTCTGCAAGTGAAGACTTCCGTTTCCGTCGCCTATTGTTCCTTTGAGTTTTTTCTTGCTAATTTCTCCACTTATCGTTATTGGCCGGTTGGTTCTTACTGAGCCGTAGCTGGTTGACAAATCGACCTGGCCGGCGAAGTTTTGTGGTGCAATAAGGTCGATGCTGCCGTATGAAGTGATTAAATCAGCAACAATTTCGTCTGGTGTCGAATCCGAACAGGCAATATCGAGATTCCCGCTGCCGGATTTTGCTGTAATCTCGTTTGTTGTAATCTGTCGACAAGTGATACGTCCGTATGAGGTGGACAGGTTCGTCGTATCGGCGCTTGAATTTGTTAAATTGATGCTCCCACTTCCTGAATGCAGCTTAATTGATTTGCCGTTAAGCTCTTCTGATTCTATAGAACCATAAGATGTGTGCGCATCACAATCGCCGAAAAAAGCATTTGAGAGCCTGATTTTGCCGCTATTGGTTTTAAGTTTTAAATCTCCGTCCGACATATCCTTGCAGGTTATAGAGCCATAGGATGTCGTTAATTGCACAGGGCCTTTGGTAATCTCAGCAGTAATCGAGCCGCTGCTGGATTTAACTGTAATATTGTCTCCTGTGATGTTCCTGCAGTTGACCGAGCCGTAAGATGTATCCAGATTAGTCGGGCCTTCGATATTTTTCGCTTCGATTGAGCCGCTGGAGGTTTTGCCTTTTGTTTCACCATGAATATTGGCAATCTCAATAGCACCGTATGAGCTGGCGCATTCGACATGCGTTTGTTTCGGGATGGTTATATCGTAGCTGATGCTTACTGATCGATTGTTCCTACTCGGCGGTTTGTCGGCCTTTACGGTTAGTGTGTCGTCGACTGTTTCAAGCTCTATCTTTACCTGCTCGACTAATAGCTGTGCTTCTTCTTCGGTTGGGGCCCTTCCGCATATTTCGGCTATAACACTGCACTCGGTAACATCACCGCCGGTGATTGTGATAGAGCCGGAACTGGTTTCAACGTATAATTTTGAGCCTGGATTAATTGGTGCCTGCTGTTGAACTGTTCTTTCGTATTTAGCCTGTCCCCAGCCGCCAATATGAATATCGCAGCCAGAAATAATTATCAGCAGACACAGGCAGCAGCTTATAGCAATGGTCAACCTATGGCGATTATTCATTTTTGGTCCTCTTAATTATGCTTATTATATATCATCTTATTATTATCGAGCCATTGTAGGTTTCGAGATGCAGTTGGCCCTCGCCCGCTCCTATCGTGCCTGTAAGTTTGTTCTTGCTTACTTTTCCGGTTACTGTTATAGGCAAGTCTGTATTTATCGAGCCGTTATTAGTCGAAGCTTTAACCTGGGCTGAGTAGTCAGGCGGAGTAGCCAGTTCTATGCTCCCGTTGTGGGTAGTCATTGTTATGTCACAGGTTGAAGATGCTGAATCAGCATAGAACGCTTTTACGCTGCCGTTGTGTGTGGTCAGTTGTGAATCGCCTGATATTTCATTGCACGTAACAGAACCGTTATGTGTTTTAAGTGTAGTGCTGCCGGTAACATTGTCAGTTGTTACCTTTCCATTATGCGTTGTGGCATTAAGGCTGCCACTACTATCAGTAATTTTAACTGCTCCGTTATGAGTAATAAGTTTCAGATCTGTCTGGTTAGGTAGTTTAACGTCAAGACTTACACTCACGGATTTATTAATCAAGTTAGTCGGTTTATCGATTTTAACAGTGAGCCGGTTACCGGAGGGCACGAGTGTGACATCAACTTGATCTGAGAGTTCCATGGCTTCCTCTTCTGTTACCGCTCGGGTTACGATCGTAGCTGTCAGACTACATTCAGGAACATCTGCACCATTGATCGTTATCGAACCGTTGTGAGTCTTGGCTTCGAATGTCGAGCCAGGCGACAGTGGCGCTGATAATTGTTCTGTTCTTTCGTATTTTGCCTGCATCGAGCTGCATCCAATGATAATGCAGCCTGAAATAAACATGACCAGGCATAGGAAACAACCCGAAGAGATCATTATGAACTGATGTTTTTTCATTTGTACTCCTTTCAATTTAATCCTGTTTTGCTTTGCTATCTGATTCCAATTGTACTGTTATGTTTTTTCATGTAAACTATTCCTGCGTAAAAACTTGCCATGTGCATATTCTTTCTGCAATATTTCTTTATCATTACCTTTTTCTGATTAGTCGCTGGTTATATGTCATAAATTTCAAAAAATCTTTCTTTTTTTGCCCCTGTAGGTCAAGAAATATATGCTGAAAGATTATTCTCTACCCACTTGGTACCCGTCTATTCTTCCAAATCTGCCCTGGTAAGCTAAAAATGCTTATTTGAGAGCGTTATATCATGCTGTTTTATGTATCCTGTTATTCTATATAGGCCGGAGTAATGCCGGAGGTTTCAATTTAAATATTTTCACATATAGACCGGAAAAGACGGATTAATATGTTTTTTTCTTAATGTCCACCTGTTTTTTGACGTAAATGCAATATATTATTATTTCTATGTAAAATGTTATGGCCGTTCAAGGTGAATATGATAAGGTTATTGGTGTCGTACGGAAAAAACATATTTTGTAACTGTTTAAATGTGAAATACCAGGTAATACGTATCATCGAATTTCCGTTCTTTCCACATCATTCTATTATAAACAAAGATTTGCCCTCATGCACGTGGTTGTTTAGGCCTATTTGAAATGTCCGGGTAAGAAAAGAAGTTACTTCCAGCTTCTCAGATGGCACTTGATTATAGAGAGATATATATGATTTTTTGAGAAAGTTCATAATATGGTGACAATCGTATGGTAGTGACAAAATTAAGATCATACGGCATAAAATTTTCATGGACTAATATGCTATTTGATATTGTACGAATGAATTTATATCGGTTTTCTTAAATTTATTAATCTTCTATAAGGAGGTTTATTATGTTTAGAAAAGTAGTATTTTTAACTTCTTTTGTATTGGTGCTGGGCTTAATTGGCAACGCCTCGGCTCAATTGCCGGTCGGATGGCAGAGCCAGGACATTAATACAACCGGAGGTAGTGCCAGTGAGAGCGATGGCACCTGGACGGTTATTGGCGATGGGGCTGACATCTGGGGCACCTCGGACGCCTTCCACTATGCTTATGTGCCTTTAATTGGCGACGGCGAGATAACCGCTCGCGTAGTAGACAATGGAACAGGCTCGAATACCTGGGCCAAGGGAGGCGTGATGATTCGCGAGACGCTTCAAGCCAATTCTAAACACATAATGGCAATAATAACCGATAGCGATGGTGGTGGCATAGCCTACCAGGGCAGACCGAGCACTGGCGGTAGTTCCGCCAGTTTCCATGGTGATATCACAGCATCGCCTCCTCACTGGGTCAGACTGGTCCGAGAAGGTGACATGGTTACAGGCTACCATAGCGATGATGGTATTGATTGGGAGCTGTTTACAGACACATCGCCTGATGGCGCTATGACGAATCCGCTAAATCTACCGATGCCTGAGCAGGTTTACATCGGTTTGTGCGTAACCTCTCATGCTGCGGGTGAATTACGCACATATAAATTCGACAATGTTAGCGTAAAACTTCCCGTTATCGCCACATCGCCGGATCCTGCTGATGGTTCTATATATCCGGAAACATGGGCAAGTCTGAGCTGGAATGCCGGACAAACGGCTGTCTCACATGATGTGTTTTTCGGCGAAAGTGAAGTTGATGTTGAGGCCGGAACAGGCGATACGTACCGGGGCAACGTTCCTGATACATTTTTTATTGTGGGATTTGTCGGAAATCCTTATCCGGATGGCCTTGTTAACGGTACAACTTACTATTGGAGGATCGATGAGGTTGAGTCCGATGGTACCATAAATACAGGAAAAGTCTGGAGTTTAACGGTTCCGCCGATAACAGCCTATGCTCCGTTCCCTGCCGATAACCAAAATTTTGCAGCAATAGATTCAATTCTAAGCTGGTCGGCGGGTTATGGATCGAAGTTACATAATGTCTATTTTGGCGATAATTTTGAAGAAGTTAACGATGCAACCGGAGCCCCTCCATATCCTACTACGACTTTTAATCCGGGGCTTCTTGAGTATAATAAGACTTACTACTGGCGTGTTGATGAATTTAATCCCCCGACTACGCTTAGAGGCGAAGTCTGGAGCTTTACAACGACTCTAACCGGTCTAGGTTCTGCTGTCATGGACAGATGGGAAAACATCCCTACAACAGACCTAAACACACTAAAGAGCAGTCCTAAGTACCCGAACAATCCCGATGTTACCGAGACCGTTGACAGCTTCCTTTGGGATGGAGCTGATTTGAGCGATTACGGAGCACGGATTGAGGGTTGGGTCTATGCTCCGGAAACAGGCGATTATACATTCTGGCTTGCAAGTGACGACCAGGGCGAGTTGTGGCTGAGTACAGATGACGATTCCAGCAATGCAGAGTTGATTGCATATGTAAAGGATTCGCCTACCGCAACCGGCGGGTGGACCAATCTCAATGAGTGGACCAAATACACCACACAGATGTCGGAGCCCATTCCGCTTGTAGCCCGTGAGAAATACTACATCATGGCAATCTGGAAAGAATCCGGTGGTGGCGACCATTGTCATGTAGCCTGGGAAGGCCCCGGCATTCCGGTACGTACGACCATTCCCGGTTCGAATCTATCGCCATTTGAACCGATGAGTGCTTTTGGTGCCAAACCTGCAAACCGTGCTACCGGCGTAACTCAAACTCCTGTTCTCCAGTGGAAACCGGGACTTCAGGCTGCATCACATGAGATTTACTTCGGTACCGATGAAGCTGCTGTGGCCAACGCTACCAATGCCTCGCCGGAGTATAAGGGCAGCAAAGCGCTTGGTGATGAGAGTTTCGAGCCTGGGAAACTGCCGTGGGAGAGCACATTCTACTGGCGAATCGACGAAGTTAACACTCTCAATCCCGACAGCCCATGGCCAGGCAGTGTTTGGAGCTTTACGACAGCCGACTTCCTTATCGTGGATGACTTCGAGGACTACGATGTGGACAAGCCGATCTGGGAGTATTGGCTTGATGGGGTTGGTTTTGGCGCTATTGGAACTCCGGATTTCTATCCCGGTAATGGTACTGGTGCGGCTGTAGGTGACGAGACCAGTCCTTCCTACATGGAAGAGAACATTGTACATGGTGGTCGTAAATCGTTAGTAGTCAGCTTTGATAACAACAAGCAAGGTGCTGCTAAGTATTCTGAGACGGAAAAAACACTGACTTTCCCGCGAGACTTTACCGAGGAAGGCGTTTCGAATTTATCGCTGTGGTTCAGAGGTTATCCGGCATCAGTCGGCAGCTTTGTCGAAGGGCCGACCGGTACTTATACGATGACCGGCTCCGGCGCGGACATCTGGGCGGTAAACGGCGTGGAAGCTGATGAGTTTCATTATGCATTTAAGATGTTAGCCGGTGCCGGCTCGATGGTTGCAAGGATTCAAAGCGTTGACAATACAAATGTCTGGGCGAAAGCCGGGGTTATGATCCGTGAGACGCTTAATCCGGATTCTTCGCATGCGATGATGGTTGTGACGCCTGCTCAAGGTGCTTCCTTCCAGCGACGTCCTGGAACGGGTGCGACCAGCTTGAATACAGACGATGCCACGATTGTTGCACCATACTGGGTAAAGATTGAGCGTGATTTGGCCGGAAACTTTACAGGATCAATCTCGCCTAACGGTTCCACATGGACGATGGTGGGTACGGAGAACGTCCAAATGGGCGCGAATGCCTATATTGGTTTGGCGGTGACCGCTCACGATGCTGCTTTGACGTGCCAGGCAGTATTCTCCGATGTCACGACTACAGGTAACGTGACCGGACAGTGGACCAATCAGGACATTGGCATATCCAGCAATGATGCCGAGCCGCTGTATGTGGCCCTGTCCAACAAAACGGGCACACCTGCAGTGGTAGTCCATGATGATCCGGCTGCGGCGACTATTGATGTCTGGACCGAGTGGGTAATCCCGCTTGTGGCTTTTGCCGATCAGGGCATAGTTCTTACCGACGTGGACAGGATTGCTATTGGCCTTGGAACCAAAGGCAACATGACGGTCGCTGGTGGTCAAGGTCAGATGTATATCGATGATATCCGGCTGACTAAGCCTGCTCCGGAACCGGAACCAGAGCCGGAACCACTTCCATAAGCTGGATTATACGTAGCAATTGAAGCTACGGATTAGTATAACAACGAGGCCTATGCCGATTCGATTCGGTATAGGCTTCGCCTTTTTCTTGACTAACGTAAAGCAAAGTTCAAAGATTTTTCTTGACGGGAAGACTATAAATCGAGTATAAAAAGAATCGTGCAACTGAGGAATGTTGATTTTGTAGAGGATGTAATTACGGGTGTTTATCTTTTGTTTTACGATAGATAATCGCCCATATTGCTATTTGAAGGAAGGAAGTGATGTCAAATCGTCGGCGTGTCGTCCCTAAATAAGCATAACATTTAGTAAAGATGTACGTTTTATCAGTCGTTATAATGAAAATTAAGAGGTGTTTTGGTGTGTGACCAAGATACAGGTATCTTCTATTTTTTTGAAGGAGGATTATTATGTTCAGAAAATTAATTCATTTTATCTGTGTTTGTTTTGTGCTTGGACTGGCCTTCACAAGTGTCGTCAAGGCAGATCTCGTCGGCTGGTGGAGGCTCGATGAGGGTGCCGGCACGACCGCTTTCGACTCAAGCGGTAATGGTCGAGACGGTACATTGAATGGTGATCCGCAGTGGGTTGCCGGATATCTCGGTGGCGCGCTGGAATTTGATGGCGACGACCACGTTGACACAGGTTATACAGAAAACCTAGCAAACTGGACCATCGCCGCCTGGGTTAAAAGCCCTGCCGCTCCTTCCGGAGACTCACCAAGCGGGCCAGTCCATCGAGAGCAGAATTATCAGTTCAACTGGAACCACAGTGATGCAACCTTCCGGGGATCGGCCGCCCTGAACGTAGGAGGAACATGGTATGCTGCCAAATACGAGCCTTTAGAGGCCGATACATGGTATCACCTGGCTGCGACATATGACGGAGAAAATTTTATCGCGTACAGAGATGGTGTCATGATCACGAATAACAGTGCTCCGTCAGGACCTCCGAACAGCGAGAGTAATACCCTGAAACTGGGAAGGCATGCAGCAGCAGCACAGTTTTTCACGGGGATAGTCGATGACGCTCGCGTTTATAATGAGGCACTGACTGAAAGTGATATTAAAACCATTATGTTCGGTACCGGTATTGCAAAGGCAATTTCTCCTACCCCGGAAGACGGCTCCATACATCCCGATACGTGGGTGACGATGAGCTGGCGTCCGGGAGATTTTGCCGTCTCACATGATGTTTATATTGGAGAAAACTACGATGATGTGAATGACGGCACTCGAGATTCAGAAGTATTCCGAGGCAACCAGGGTTTGGGTACGGAATTTTATATCGCCGGCTTTATCGGGTATGCTTATCCGGATGGCCTTGTTAACGGCACAACCTACTATTGGCGAATTGATGAAGTTAACGAAGCGGATCCGAATAGTCCGTGGAAGGGCGACGTATGGAGCTTTACAGTCCCACCCAAGACCGCATATTTTCCTGACCCGGCTGATAATGCCGAGTTCGTCGATCTCGATGTGACGCTGAG
>WOR8_10002886_pt1 | contig 24459 bp, 37 predicted proteins | sample DeeMarSeWOR38_10_FD_19890 | JGI IMG/M metagenome (IMG submission 19890) | reverse complement strand
CGATCGCCATGGAGAAAGAGCTCCGCTTTGCCATCCGTGAAGGCGGCCGTACGGTTGGTGCGGGTGTTATCAGCGAAATTATCGAATAGGAATATAAACAATCATGGTTACAACCGATAAAATCCGAATAAAGCTGAAGGGATATGACCATAAGCTGCTGGATCAGTCCACCAGGGAAATTGTAGAGACGGCAAAGCGTACCGGTGCTACTGTAGCCGGTCCGATTCCCATGCCGACGTCAATCAACAAGTTTTGTGTTCTGCGTTCACCGCATGTGGACAAAAAATCCAGGGAGCAGTTTGAAATGCGGACGCACCGCCGTCTTCTTGATATCCTGGAGCCGACGCAGCAGACCATAGACTCCCTGATGAAGCTGGAACTGTCGGCTGGTGTTGATGTAGAGATCAAACTGCCATAGTGAAAGACGTGATTCCGGGCCCTTATCTGTTTATGATACCCGGTTGCTAACCAGTTAAATATTATAGAAGTGAGTGTAGAGTACAATGCCGAATACAATGGGATTGCTGGGTAAGAAAATTGGAATGACCAGAGTTTACTCCGAGCAGGGGCAGGCTATACCTGTGACAGTAATTGAGGCAGGTCCATGTGTGGTTCTCCAGAAAAAGACAGAAGCCAAAGAGGGCTATAATGCCATTCAGATCGGGTTTGGCCCCAAGAAGGAAGCGCGGCTTAATAAACCACAGGCGGGTCATTGCAAGGCTGCCTCCAAAGGCGGATTTTATCATATAAGGGAATTCCGCGTAGCCGATCCTGAGGTTTATGCACTTGGCCAGGAAATCCAGCTTGCCGAGCTGGTAAAGATCGGGGATGAGGTCCATATCAGCGGCAAGAGCAAGGGACGCGGCTTCCAGGGTGTTGTAAAAAGACACGGTTTTAAGGGCGGCAGAAAGACCCATGGCTCGATGTTCCACCGGCGTCCGGGATCTATCGGCAGTTCCGCCTGGCCCAGCCGCGTTGTTAAAGGCAAGAAGCTTCCCGGCCGCATGGGGAATGAACTGTTAACCAGAAAGAACCTTACCGTCATAGATGTTCGGGCTGACGAGAATATCCTGCTGGTTAAAGGATCTGTCCCGGGTGCCAAAGAGGGACTTCTGCAGATCTATACTAAATAAGGTCAGCCGCCAGACGGCTGTTTGAGGAGAACTCAAAATGGCAGTAACCGAGGTTTATAATACCGATAACAAGAAAGTCGGAGAGGTTGAGTTGAACGATGCCCTCTTCGGTCTTGAGGTCAAGAAACATATATTGCACGATGTGGTCAGGATGCAGCTGGCCAACCGGCGGGCTGGCACGGCATGTACCAAGACCAGGACCGAAGTCAGCGGCGGCGGGAAAAAACCTTATCGCCAGAAGGGAACAGGGCGGGCCCGTGCAGGCACGAACCGTTCCCCGCTTTGGCGCGGCGGCGGTGTCATTTTCGGCCCCAAACCAAGAGATTACAGTTACAAACTGCCCAAGAAGGTCCGTAAACTCGGGGTGCGTATGGCACTGAGTACCAGATTTTCTGAAAAGAACATGCTCGTACTCGATGGTTTTGATCTTGCAGATATCAAAACCAAGCAGTTTGTCGAAGTCATGAAAAAACTTAATATCGAGAACGGGTTGATCGTTATTCCAGAAAAGAATGAAAACCTGGAAAAGTCATCCCGTAACGTCCGGGGCTATAAAGTGATTCCGGCTGAAGGCCTGAATGTCTATGACATCCTCCTGCATCGGAATCTTGTTTTGCTGCAGCCCTGCCTGGGTCAACTGGAGAAGAGGTTGTTGTCATGAATAAATATAATGTGATCAAGGGCCCCTGCCTTACTGAAAAGGGAGATCAACTGCAGGAGAGTTACGGCAAGGCAGTGATCAAGGTGGACAGGAAAGCCAACAAGGTCGAAATCAAGGAAGCGGTTGAGCAGATTTTCAATGTCAAGGTTGCCACTGTCAGAACTACAAAAGTCCGGGGCAAACAGAAAAGAGTCGGAAAGTACATGGGCCGGACTCCTGACTGGAAAAAGGCTTATATCACCCTGAAGGAAGGCAAGATTAATTTCCTTGAAGAGTTATAGGCGATTTCAGGAAATGAGACGTCCAAACGGGTTGGCAGCGGCAAGACTTCTTCAAGACCGACTTGGCAAACAGCCCCAGCCATGGGGTGAGAATTACAGCAGTTGAAAATTATCGGGGTTTGAAATGGCTATTAAAACATATAAACCAACATCACCAGGGAAACGGAATCACGTTTCTATTATCAATCCTGAGCTTTCCAAGGGGGGACCTGAGAAAAGTCTGGTCAGGAAATTAAACAGTTCCGGTGGCAGAAACAATAACGGCCGTGTGACATCACGGCATATTGGCGGAGGACACAAGAGGAAATACCGGGTGATTGACTTCAAGCGCAACAAGATTGATATCCCGGCCAAGGTTGCTGCCATTGAATACGATCCAAACCGTTCTGCCAATATTGCCCTGCTCTTTTATTCCGATGGCGAGAAAAGATATATCCTCTCGCCGGCAGGGATAAAAGTGGGTGATACCGTTGAGGCGGGTGACAAAGTGGATATCAAGGCTGGGAATTGCCTGGCCATGGGCAATATCCCACTGGGTACAATCATACATAATGTTGAGATGAAAATAGGCAAGGGAGCCCAACTTGTAAGAAGTGCCGGCGCCTCTGCCCAGTTGATGGCAAAGGAAGGCGATTATGTCCTGGTAAAACTGCCCTCTGGTGAAGTGCGGCGCTTTCATAAAAAATGCCGGGCCTGTATCGGGCAGATAGGCAATGCTGAACATGAAAGCCAGAAACTGGGGAAAGCCGGCCGTTCGCGCTGGCAGGGCAAGCGTCCCCATGTCCGTGGTGTCGCCATGAACCCGGTTGATCATCCCATGGGGGGTGGTGAAGGCAAGAGTTCCGGTGGACGGCATCCCTGTACACCATGGGGCTTCCCGACCAAGGGTTATAAGACGAGAGGGAGGAAACCCTCCGATAGGGATATTGTTAAAAAAAGGTCATAAGACTGTTTTAGGGGGTAGTAAAAGTGGCTCGTTCTGTGAAAAAAGGTCCGTTTATTGATGACCATCTCATGAAAAAGGTGCAGCAGGCCAGGGAAAGCAAATCAAGAAAGGTGATTAAGACCTGGTCAAGACGGTCTGATATCATACCTGACATGGTAGGTTTGACCTTTGCAGTCCATAATGGCAAGAAATTCATTCCGGTTTTTGTTACCGAGAATATGGTTGGGCATAAGTTGGGTGAGTTTTCACCAACCAGAACTTTTTACAGTCATGCCGGCGACAGGAAAGGCAAGAAATAATAGAACTGCCCAGCGTTGAGATATCTGCAACCTGGAGTTTACGAAGTTTAATAAACAGGATCGCAAGAAAGAAAAGGAGTTTACGCCATGGAAGCAAAGGCGGTTGCTCGATTTATCCGGATATCACCCCAGAAAGCCCGTTTGGTAGCGGACGTTGTCAGGGGGCTTGAAGTTGACAAGGCAATAACCACACTGCGGTTTATGCCCAAAAAAGGAGCACAGCTCATCCGGAAAGTTATTGAGTCGGCTGTGGCAAATGCAAGCCAGAGCCAGGAAATTGATGTCGATACCCTGTATGTCAAAAAGATTTATATTGACGGCGGGCCGATGCTGAAGAGAATCAGGCCGCGCGCCATGGGACGGGCAAACAGGATACTGAAAAGAACAAGCCATATAACGGTTGTGCTCGATGAGCAATAACCAGCGGACGCTGTTTGTCAATCATGGTTAAAAATAACTTAGAGTAATGGAGGAAGATTTTGGGTCAGAAAGTTAATCCTATCGGTATGCGGCTCAACATTACACGGGGCTGGGAATCTACCTGGTATGCTGATAAAGGGTACTCCAAGTATCTGTTGGAAGACCAGGCGATCAAGAAATATCTGAAAAAGAGGCTCTTTCATGCCGGTATTGCAAGAATAAATGTGGAAAGGACCGGCGAAAAGGTAAGGGTGAAGCTCCACACCGCAAGACCCGGAATCATTATCGGTAAAAAGGGCGTTGAAATTGAAGCCCTGAAACAGGATCTCGACAAGCTGACCAAAAGGGAATCCTTGATTGACATCCAGGAAGTCCGGCGGCCTGAGGCGGACGCGCAGCTGGTAGCTGAAAATGTTGCCATGCAGCTCGAGAGGCGTGTCGCTTTCCGCCGTGCCATGAAAAAGGCGGTCAATACCGCATTACGCTTCGGCGTAAAGGGTATCAAGATTGCCTGTTCCGGCCGCCTGGGAGGTGCTGAAATGGCCAGGCGGGAATGGTACCGCGAAGGCAGGGTGCCCCTGCATACGCTGCGTGCCGATATAGATTACGGCCTGGCAGAAGCCAAGACAACCTACGGCATTATCGGCGTCAAGGTCTGGATCTTCAAAGGCGAAGTCCTTGAAGGTATGGAAGAGGAATAAAGATTATACGCAGTTGTTAAGCAGGAACGCATTAGACCTGCTGAAAATTGTCGGCATCATAAAAGCATAATGCGGAGAGGTGTTCCGCTTGTAACCTGCTGATTTTATTAGACCCTGTTGCTGACTGCGAGACTATTTATGATTGTAAAAAAATTGAGGAATATCCATGTTAAGTCCGAAAAAAGTCAAATATAGAAAACAGATGAAGGGCAACATGCGGGGCACAGCCTACCGCGGGTCCACCATAACTTTTGGTGAATATGCCTTAAAAGCTATGGAATGCGGGCGTATGACCGCCCAGCAGATCGAAGCTGCGCGTATCACCATCAACAGGACAGTGAAACGTGGCGGCAAGATGTGGATCAGGGTTTTTCCGGATAAACCTTTGACCAAGAAGCCGGCAGAAACAAGGATGGGCAAGGGGAAAGGAAGCCCGGAACAGTGGGTGGCTCCCATCAAGCCCGGACGTATCCTTTACGAGTTGACAGGAGTTGACGAGGAACTGGCCGTCAAGGCCCTGACCTTGGCCGGCAACAAACTGCCTTTTGCAACCAAGGTGATTTCCAGGAGAACAACGTTATGAAAGCCAAGGACCTTCGCAGTAAACTTCGCGAAATGAGCGAAGAGGAACTCGCTGCAAAAGAACGCGACCTGCGGGAAGACCATTTCAAGCTGAAATTTCAGCACGGGGTCGGCCAGTTGGAAAATACCGGCAGGCTCAACCAGGTACGCAAGGATATTGCCCGAGTTAAAACAGCCAGGAATGCCAGGAAAAAAGCCCGGTAGAAAAGTGTAAGCCCTATTTTGAATACTTTAGGAATATAACAGATGAGTGAGACAAAAATAGCACGTAGGACAAAAATCGGTTCTGTGATCAGCAATAAAATGGACAAAAGTGTCGTGGTTCAGGTTGATCGGCGCATCCGTCACAAGCTGTACGGCAAGTCCATGCACAAGCGCGTCAAATATATGGCAGATGATCCGAACAATATTTGCAAAATCGGTGACCTGGTTTTGATTGAAGAGTGCAGGCCGTTGAGCAAGAATAAAAGATGGCGAGTGCGTTCCGTGGTTGAGCAGGCGGTCTGATCCCACGGTAAGTAATTAGGGATAAACGGGGGCTGCAATAAAGCAGCCTGCAATTAAAAAGAACACAACCTGCTGGTTGTTTGGTGATGCTATGATACAGACAGAAACATTACTTAATGTAGCTGATAACTCCGGGGCCAAGAAGGTGCTTTGCATCAGGGTCCTTGGCGGTACTCGGCGCCGGTATGCAAAGATCGGCGATATTATCGTGGTAAGCGTCAAGGAAGCTATTCCGCATTCCAAAGTGAAAAAGGGCGATGTCATGCGGGCAGTTGTGGTCAGGACCGCCAAGGAGCTGAAGCGCTGGGACGACACCTCGGTAAAGTTTGACGAGAACGGCGCTGTACTTCTCACGGGGAGCGGAGAACCTGTCGGTACCCGAATATTCGGTCCCGTGGCAAGGGAGCTCCGTGCTTTAGGATTTATGAAGATTATCTCTCTGGCCCCTGAAGTCTTATAATTGATTGAACAAGAAGCCGGCCGGAATAATGGCGGGAGGCAGATATTATGCAGCAAGGAAAAAGTTTTTTGAAGGTGAATGATCAGGTTGAGGTCATTACTGGCAAGGATAAAGGCCGTGTAGGTAAGATTCTCAAGGTCTACAAGAAGAGCGACAAAGCGCTGGTGGAACGCATTAATATGATCAAGCGCCACACCAAAGCCAGGGCGGCCGGCCAGGAAGGCCAGATTGTTGAAAAGGAAGCGCCAATTCATGTTTCAAACCTGATGCTGGTATGTCCTAAGTGTACAAATACGGTTCGTGTGGCCAATAAGACCCTTGATGACGGTTCAAAGGTGCGTGTTTGTAAAAAGTGCGCTGAGAGCATTGAGCCCAGCAAGAAGAAGTAAGAAAGACAGCGCGGTTAGCGGAGGCGATTTTAATGTCTACAATAGAAGAATATTATCAGAAAGAATGTGTTCCCCAACTCATGGAGCAATTTGGCTACAAGAACGTCATGGAAGTGCCTAAACTTGACAAGATTGTTCTGAACATGGGCCTGGGAGAGGGAGTACAGAATCCTAAATCTGTTGATCTTGCAGCCCAGGAGTTGACTCTTATTGCAGGCCAGAAGGCGGTCATCACCAAGGCCAAGAAATCCATTGCAACTTTCAAGCTCCGCCAGGGTATGCCCATTGGCTGCCGGGTGACGCTGCGCAAAGAGCGCATGTGGGATTTTTTCAGCAAACTGGTGCATATTGCCATGCCCAGGGTCCGGGATTTCCGCGGCCTGTCGCCAAAGATGTTTGACGGCCGCGGCAATTTTGCCATGGGCATCAAGGAACAGATCATTTTTCCTGAAATCGATTATGACAAGATCGAAAAAATCAGGGGGTTGAATGTGGTCATCACCACAACTGCCAAGACAGACGAGGAAGGCAGACAGCTCTTGCAGCTTCTGGGTATGCCGTTCAGGAAATAGAAGGGGTAACGGGTGTTGCGTGCAAGTTCCCGGGTATCTTATTAACAAAAGCAGCCAAAGGAGGACGATTTGGCTAAGAAATCACTAATAGCAAAGAGTAAGCGGCAGGCGAAATTTCAAGTTCGGGCCTACAACCGTTGTCCGTTATGCGGCCGGCCTCGCGCTTTTATAAGGAAGTTCGGAGTTTGTCGTCTGTGCTTCAGAAGTCTTGCCTCCCGCGGTGAGATTACTGGAGTAATCAAATCAAGCTGGTATTGGCAAGGAGAGCAGGCTAAATGTCTATGAGCGATCCCCTGGCAGATATGCTGACCAGGATAAGAAATGCTGGAATGGTTCGATATGAAACGGTGGATGTTCCGATGTCCAACCTGAAAGTTGGTGTGGCCAAGGTTCTGCGTGCAGAAGGCTATATCAATGATTATCAGATTATCGAGGATGACAAGCAGGGCACCCTGAGAATCGAGCTGAAATACGGCCCGCATGATGAAAGGGTTATTAACGGATTACGCAGGGTAAGCAAACCCGGCTTGAGGAAATATGTGAAGGCTGATGATATCCCGAAGGTCATGAGCGGCCTGGGAATATCCATTATCTCGACTTCCAAGGGTATCATAACAGACCGCGAGGCGCGTCGGTTGCGTATCGGGGGCGAGATTCTGTGTGAGGCCTGGTAAAAGAGCCATTCATAGGGGCAAGAGGAGGATTGCATGTCCAGAATAGGAAATAAACCGATTCCGCTGCCAAGCGGTGTCAAGGTCAATATAGATGAGTCAAAGGTCGTTGTTACCGGCCCCAAGGGGAAACTGGAACGCGAAATCAGGCCTGAGGTTTCCATAAAAGAGGAAGACGGAAACCTCGTGCTTATGACCCAGGATGAAAGCAAGAAAAGCATGGCCATGAAGGGTCTGACCCGTTCACTGGTCAATAACATGGTGGTGGGTGTTGGCACCGGTTTTCAGAAAAAACTGATTGTTGAAGGTGTTGGATACAGAGTGGCTGTTGAAGGCTCCTCCCTCATGCTTAATGTGGGGTTCTCCAATCCGGTCAACTTCAAGCTGCCTGCCGGTGTCTCGGCAACCATGGTGGATAAGGTGACTACCGTGATGCTTGAATCCATTGACAAGGAGCTTTTAGGCGTGACGGCTGCAAAAGTCCGTGAGATCCGCAAGCCTGAACCCTATAAGGGAAAAGGCATCCGGTATGAAGACGAGCATATCGTCCGCAAGGTCGGTAAATCGGCAGCCAAGAAATAAGAACCATTTAAAGCGAAGTTGCTGACAGGGATAAGGTTACGTCACAACTAAGATACCAGGTAAAGAGAAATGGCAAAGACAGATTCTACAGTCGCAGCGCGGCAGAAACGCATTAAGCGCATCAGGAAGAAAATAACAGGCACCGCAGAAAGACCACGCATGCGGGTTTATAAGAGTGCCAAGCATTTTTATGCCCAGGTTATTGATGATACCAGGGGACACACCCTGATCTCCATGTCCTCCCTGGATAAATCCATTGCAGGTGAGGACATCAAGGGAAAATGTGCCCTGGCCAACAAGGTCGGGAAACTACTGGCTGAAAAGGCAAAAACAGCTGGAATTGAAAAGGTGGTGCTCGATCGCGGCGGCTATATCTATCACGGCCGGGTCAAGGCATTTTCCGAGGGCGCCAGAGAAGGTGGTTTGATTTTTTAAGGAGTACTGACTGCATTTGCGAGAATGCTGAGCAGTTAAGTTGCCGTAAAATTATTTGAATTGGGAGAGACGTTTTGGCGGAATATACAAAGTCAAAAGGCGACAGTGCAACGGAGTTAATTGAAAAGATCGTCTACATCAACAGAGTGGCAAAGGTTGTTAAGGGTGGCCGGCGTTTCAGCTTCAGCGCCATCGTGGTTATCGGTGACGGCAAGGGCAAGGTCGGCTACGGCCTCGGTAAAGCCAACCAGGTGCCCGAGGCAATACGCAAAGGAGTTGAAAGGGCCCGTAAGGATATGCGGCATGTATCCCTGACCGCAAACAGCATCCCCCATGAGATCATCGGGAAGTACGGAGCAGGTTCTGTGTTGTTGAAACCAGCATCTGAAGGTACCGGTGTCATTGCCGGCGGCGGTGTCCGGGCGGTTCTTGAAGCGGCAGGCGTGCAGAATGTCCTCACCAAGTGCCTTGGCTCCCATAATCCCCATAACCTGGTGAAGGCGACCCTGGACGGTCTGCGCAAGTTGAGAACCGCTGAACGAATTGCGGCACTCAGGGGAATAAGTGCGGAAGAACTTAGCGCCTGAGGAACTCCCTAGTTATAAAAGACTTAAGAAGGTGAAGTAAAATATAAATCTTGCCGGCCAGGACAGAATAAATTTCGGATCGGTACAGTTGATAAAAAAATTTCGGATGGATAGTGAAATGGCTGGAACAATAAAGGTTACCTTAACCAAAAGCGAAATCGGAAGCACCAAAAAGATTCGAGCTACCTTGGTCGGTTTGGGACTTACAAAAAGAGCAAAGACCGTAGTCCGCAAGGATACACCCGAGATCAGGGGAATGCTGCGTAAGGTAGAGCACCTGGTCACGGTTGAGGAGGTATAATCCTATGATAACGTTAAGCAACTTATCGCCCCAAAAGGGAGCAACCCGGGATAAGAAAAGAGTTGGCCGCGGACCGGGTTCAGGACGAGGCAAAACAGCTGCCCGTGGCCATAAGGGTTCAAAATCCAGGTCAGGGTATGGTGTCCGCCCCGGATTCGAGGGCGGCCAGATGCCCCTGCAGAGAAGGCTTCCCAAGCGGGGCTTCACAAATATTTTCCGCAAGGAATATGTTCTTGTCCAGGTTCGGGACTTGGAGGTTTTTGAAGCAGGCAGCCGTGTTGACCGGGAAGCCTTGGTGCAGGCCGGTTTGATCGACAAGAAAAATGCGTTTGTTAAAGTGTTGGCCAACGGTGAACTGAGCAAGTCATTGACAGTTGCTGTTGATAAGGTCAGCGGGGGTGCCAAAAAGAAGATTGAAGCAGCCGGCGGCACGGTTGAGGTGTCAGCATAATGCTCGGAGGAATCAGAAATACGGCGGCATTGCCGGAGCTGCGGCGCAGGCTGATCTTTACCTTCCTGATGCTGGCTGTCTACCGCATCGGTGTGCAGATTCCCACCCCCGGGATTAACGGCGAAGCTCTGGCGGCTTTTTTTGCAAAAAATGCCGGGACGCTTTTTGGCATGTTCAACATGTTTTCCGGTGGGGCCCTGGAGAATTTCTCCATTTTTGCCCTGGGGATCATGCCGTATATCAGTGCCTCAATTATCATTCAGCTGTTAACCGTAGTAATTCCGCAGCTGGAAGCCTTGTCCAAGGAAGGGGAATCCGGACGACGTAAGATTACACAGTATACCCGCTACGGAACCGTGGGACTAAGCTTGATCCAGAGTCTTTTTATCTCTGCCGGACTCGAAGGCATGAGCGGCCCGGGCGGTGAAGCCATTGTTATTGTTCCGGGCTGGCAGTTCAAGATCATGACCATCATCACCCTGACCTCTGGAACCGCCTTTATCATGTGGCTCGGTGAACAGATGACAGAGCGTGGAATCGGCAATGGTATCTCGCTCATTATTTTTGCCGGTATTGTGGCCCGGATGCCGGCAGCTATCGGCAATACCATCCAGATGGTTTCAGCAGGCGAGATGAATATTATGTTTCTTTTCTTTCTGCTGGTCGTGATGGTATTGGTTGTCGGGGTCATTTTATTCTTTGAAACTGCCCAGAGGCGCATCCCGATCCAGTACGCCAAGAGAGTCGTGGGGCGCAGGATATACGGCGGGCAGAGTTCGCATCTGCCTCTGAAAATAAATGTTGCCGGTGTTATCCCGCCGATATTTGCCTCCTCGATCATGATGTTCCCGGCCACCATCGGCGGCCTCATACAGATTGACTGGATCCAGAGGGTTTCTGCAGCGCTGAGTCCCGGAACTATTTATTATTACATGCTGTTTGTAGGCTTTATCATCTTTTTCTGCTTTTTTTACACGGCTGTAACCTTCAACCCTGTCGATGTGGCTGAAAATCTGAAAAAGCATGGTGGATTCATACCCGGCATCAGGCCCGGGAAAAAAACATCGGATTTCATTGACAAGGCCCTGACCCGCTTGACTGTTATCGGAGCCATCTATGTCAGTGTGATCTGTGTCATGCCGACAGTCCTGATCAGTAAATTCAATGTGCCCTTTTATTTTGGCGGTACAGCTCTGCTGATCGTGGTCGGGGTTGCGATTGATACCATCTCGCAGATTGAGTCGCACATGGTAATGCGCAACTATGAAGGTTTTATGAAAAAAGGCAGGATAAAGGGACGCCGCTAATCCTTTAATTTGGTATGTGGTTCGGATCACTTCCCGGCATAACTTACAGGAGGATACTTCTTTCGAACAGCCGGGCTGCGGCGAAGTTGTATGAGATTTTTTGGTACTCGGATGAGCAACGCACCAGCAACTGCAAAACAGATTACCCTGAAAACGCCATCCGAGATTGAGATACTGCGGAAGGCGAACCAGATTGTTGGCGGAGCTCTCAACATGCTGCGTGAAAAGGCTGCAGCGGGAGTATCAACCTGGGAATTGGATATATGGGCCGAGGAGTTTGCCAGGCAGCACGGCGCAGCTCCGGCATTCAAGGGGTACCATGGCTTTCCGGGCAGTCTCTGTGTCTCGCTTAACGAGCAGGTGGTGCATGGCATACCCTCCAGGAAAGTTATCCTTGCAGAGGGGGATATAGTCAGTATTGATTTTGGCGTCCTCTATGAGGGATTTTACGGCGATGCTGCCATAACCCTGGCCATAGGCCAAATAGATGAAGCAAAGGCCAACCTTTTGGAAGTAACCCGAGCATCGCTTTATCAGGGGATAGAGCAGGCAAGGGTTGGCAACAGGATTAATGACATATCCGCTGCGATCCAATCCCATGTTGAAAAACATGGGTATTCAGTGGTGAAACAGTTTGTCGGGCATGGCATCGGGGCCGCACTGCATGAAGGCCCGGAAGTGCCCAATTACAGCGTGGAAAATAAAAGAACGCCAAGGATCATGGTCGGCATGGTTCTGGCCATTGAGCCTATGGTCAATCTCGGCACCTATGAAGTCAAGGTTCTGAAAGATGGATGGACGGTCGTTACCAAAGACAAAGCACCCTCGGCTCATTTTGAACATTCCATCGCTGTAACCGAGGCGGGGCCGGTTATTTTGAGCGACAACGTCCTTTAGGAATGAATTTAAAAAAATAATTGTAAAAAACAAGAGACTTGTAGTATATTAACCCGCTTTATCGCAAGACAACACAACGGTGTAAATTATGGCCAAGGCTGTAACTGGTCATAAAAACAATAAAAATAGCAAGAGGATTACTGTCTATGCCAAAGGAAGAGGCCATTCAAGTTGAAGGAACTATCATAGAACCTTTACCGAATGCAATGTTTCGGGTCGAACTTGATAACGGCCATAAAGTGCTGGCGCATATTTCAGGAAAAATGCGCATGCACTTTATAAAAATTCTTCCAGGGGACAAGGTAACGGTTGAGCTTTCTCCCTATGATTTAAGCCGCGGCAGGATAACCTTTCGTTCCAAGAATAAGTAAAGATCGTTTACGCGAAGAATCCGCAATACAGGTGATGTGATGAAAGTAAGAGCTTCGGTAAAGAAGATGTGCAGTGACTGTAAAGTCTTCAAGAGAAAAGGCGTGGTCCGTGTCTCTTGTAAAACCAAAAAACACAAACAGCGCCAGGGATAGAAACACCCTGAGAACTGATAAACTGTAAGTGGAGGAATAGAGTCTTGGCTAGAATAGCAGGTGTTGACTTACCGAAGAAAAAACACATGGAGGTCGCGTTGACCTATATTCATGGTATCGGGCGCGCTTCAGCCCGCAAGATCCTTGATGAGGCGGAATTGCCTTATAATACAAACAGCGATGATCTGACTGACGGTGATGTGGCAAAGATCAGAAAGATCCTTGAAGAGGAATACCATGTTGAGGGCGACAGGCGCCGTGAAGTATCCATGGACATCAAGCGTTTGATGGATTCAGGCTCTTACCGCGGTCTGCGTCACCGCAAGGGGTTGCCTTGCCGGGGACAGCGTACAAGCACCAATGCCCGGACCAGGAAGGGACCTCGCCGTGGTGCAGGCATAAAGAGAAAATAATCTGCCAGGCAGAGACCGCAGTTCATTTCAATAACAGTTTATTTATAAAGACAGCATGTACCCAAGAGGTATAGCAATACGGGAGATAATGATTTATGGCTGATCCGAAGAAAAGCGCCGGGAGAATGAAAAAGAAGGAAAAGAAGAATATCCCGGAAGGAATTGTCTATATCCAGTCCACTTTTAACAATACCATCGTAACCATTGCGGATAAGCAGGGTGACGTGATCTCCTGGTCAAGTTCCGGTTGCCTTGGCTTCAAAGGCTCGCGTAAAAGCACACCCTTTGCTGCGCAGAAGGCCGTTGCCGAGGCGGCAAAAAAGGCGATGGATCATGGCATGAGAAAAGTGGAAGTAAGGGTGAAAGGGCCGGGCCCAGGGCGGGAAGCGGCCCTGAGAGCTCTGCAGGTCGAGGGCTTTGATGTGAGCAGGATCTCAGATGTGACTCCATTGCCCCATAACGGCTGCAAGCCGCCCAAGCGGAGAAGAGTATAAACACAAACGATTTATCCTTGGTGTTTGGATAAATCTGATTTTGAATGGAGGTATAAATTGGCCAGATATACAGGTGCATCCTGCAGGCAATGCAGACGCGAAAATCTGAAACTTTTTCTTAAGGGTGACAGGTGTTATTCGGACAGGTGTTCTTTCGAAAGGCGCGCCTATGCTCCGGGCCAACACGGTCAGATGCGTTTTCGCAAGGTCTCGGACTATGCTGTACAGCTGCGCGAGAAACAGAAGGTAAAACGCATCTATGGCATGCTTGAAGGGCAGTTCAGAAGATATTTTGCGATGGCGGAATCAGCCAGGGGTGTTACAGGCGAAACCCTTTTAATGTTTTTGGAAAGACGGCTTGACAATACCATGTTCCGTCTCGGTTTTGCCAATTCAAGGAGCCAGGCCCGGCAGATTGTCCGTCATAATCATGTCCTGATTAATGGTCAGAGGGTGAATATCCCCTCCTTCCTGGTTTCTGTCGGAGACGTAATCACACTCAAGGAAAAGAGCAAGAAGAGCCAAGCCATTAATGAGAGCCTGGATGCGGTGGCCAGGCGGGGAGTGCCAAGCTGGCTCGAGCTTGACAGGGACAACTTGCAGGGAAGCGTCAAGAGCATGCCGGAGCGGCATGAAATCACGATGCCGATCCAAGAACAGTTGATAGTTGAACTTTACTCTAAATAACAATTACTAAGGGAAATACCTGCCATGACTGAAAACCTTATTGAGGAAAATCCCTTTTATAAGAACTGGTCCGAACTGATCCAACCCAACCGGCTTGAAGTGGACAAGGAAAGTCACACCGAGTCGTACGGTAAATTCGTCTGTCAGCCTTTGGAGCGGGGATTTGCTACTACTATAGGCAACTCCCTGCGCCGGATTCTGCTGTCATCAATCCAGGGGGCGGCCATCACCTCTGTCAGGATTGAAGGCGCATTGCACGAGTTTACGGCCATTCCCGGGGTTTTGGAAGATGTGACAGAGATCATCCTCAACCTGAAGGAAGTTCGGCTCAAGCTTAATACGGCTGAGGGACAAACAGTCCGGATTAACAAAAAAGAGAAGGGTTCTGTAACCGCTGGTGATATAATCTCTGACGGCTCCGTAGAGGTTATGAACCCGGAGCAGCACATCTGTACCATAACCGGAAACGGAAAGTTTGAAGCGGAGCTGGAAGTAAAATGGGGCAAGGGGTACAGGGCGGCTGAGATGAATAAGGAAGATGATCAGCCGATCGGTGTCATCCCGATTGACTCTATTTTTACTCCTGTCAAGAAAGTGCAGTATATTGTGACCCAGGCCCGTGTCGGTCAGCAGACTGACTATGACAAATTGACCATGGAAATTTACACGGATGGAAGTGTAAAACCTGAAAATGCCCTCGCGTATGCTGCAAAAATTCTCAAAGAGCACATGGCGATCTTCATCAATTTCGATGAAGAAAAAGCAGAGCCCGAAATTGAAGAAACCGAGGAATCTGAAGAGAAGCCACAGAATGAAAATCTTTACCGTACGGTTGAAGACCTGGAACTCTCTGTTCGTTCGGCGAACTGTTTGAAGAATGCCAATATTACCTATATCGGTGAACTGGTGCAAAGAACAGAGGCTGAAATGCTCAAGACCAAGAATTTTGGCCGCAAGTCTTTAAATGAGATCAGACAGCTCCTTGAAGAGATGGATTTATCGCTTGGCATGAAGATTGATGACTGGGAACCACCCGAACCGGCTGCGGCAAAAGTCGAAGATGAGATCATATAAGCGAGGTGCATACCGATGAGACATAGAAAAGCCGGAAGAAGGCTGGGGCGGAACAGCTCACACCAGCAGGCCATGATGAGAAACATGGTAACTTCTCTCCTTGAGCATGAGCGGATAGTAACAACAACGCCCAAAGCCAAGGAATTGAGAAAGTTGACCGATAGAATGATAACCCTGGCGAAGCGGGGTGACCTGCACGCCAGAAGACAGGCACTTGCCGTAATACGCAGCCGGAAGGTTGTGGATAAACTTTTTACCAAGCTCAAAGAAGAATACATGGGGCGCAACGGTGGGTACACCCGTATCATCCGTACCGGCAACAGGGCTGGTGATGCCGCTTCAATGGCCATTATCGAACTGGTAAACTATACTGAAGAGACTGAAGCTGTTTCCAATTAAGCAGAACAGTTTTTGCACGCATTTTATATTGCTTGAGCAAAACCGGTATGAAGGATTATTCATACCGGTTTTTTGTTGTAAAAAATCCAGTGAAATCACCTGTTCTTTCGAGGCTTAGCCAAGCTGCGCGAGATGGCAGAAAAAATCGGCCCCGGCTGGTTGTTGCTGAATCCTGGGTGGAGAAATAATAATAAGTAAGATCAAGATGGCTGAAGAAAAAAAAGAGTTCCCGCCAGGCATGGAGCCGTTAGGAAATTCGGTGTTCCATTTTCGCTGTGCACCGGATGTGAAATGCTACATGTCTTGCTGCCGTAAACTCGACCTGGTTCTTTATCCATATGATATCATCAGGCTGAAGACCAGGCTTGCCATATCGTCCGAGGAGTTCATGCGTCGTCATACACGGCTGGGAGCTTCTGCGCATCCTTTTTTCCCGGCCGTAATGCTCCTGATGTCAGAAAACGAGGAGCAGACCTGCCCGTTTCTGGATAATAAGGGCTGCAGAGTCTATGAAGACCGGCCGACTGCCTGCAGAACCTATCCACTGGAAAGGGCGGTTGAACGAAGTCTGAAGCGTGGCAGGCCGCAAGAATATTATTTCATGACCAATCATCCTTATTGCCTGGGGCACCGGGAAACAAAGGAATGGACGGTAAAGACCTGGCTTAAGGATCAAAAGGTGCAGCAATATAATGGTGTCAATGACCTGTGGGCAGAAATTGACACGCTCTTTGCACAAAATCCATGGCAGGGGGAAGGTGCGGGAGGACCACGACAGCAGATGGCCTTTATGGTCTGTTACAATATTGACGGCTTCCGCCGGTTTGCTCAAGAGAACAGGCTCTTTGAACAGTTCAGGCTTGCAAGCTCTCTCCGCAGGATTCTAGAGGATGATGACGAGGCCCTGCTGAAGTTCGGTTTCGAGTGGCTCAAGTATATCCTGGCAGGAAGCGGAAGTCTCAGACGTAAATGATGCAATCAGGATGAAATAGTTGAGATTCGTTTGCAAAATCAGACCACAAATGGTATAGAGACACGTTTTACATTGAGATGGCCGCAGGGCCAGTAAATCCAGGAAGCCTGGCAACGGCTTCTTAATACACACACCCTAACGTCAGAAGACCCCTCGGTCCCCAATAATGGGGCGGGGCAAAGGGTGGAGGAAAAACCAAAAATCGGAGGAAAAGTATGTCAGGAATTACCATGAAACAGATGCTTGAGGCCGGGCTTCATTTCGGCCACCAGACGCGGCGTTGGAATCCAAAAATGAAGCCTTATATTTTTGCGCCGCGCAACGGGATCTATATTATCAACCTTGATAAGAGCATACGGCTGTTCAGAAAAGCCTATGATTATGTGGTCGAAGAAGCAGCAAAAGGCGGTTATCTCCTTTTTGTGGGGACCAAACGCCAGGCACAGGCCACGATCAAGGAGGAAGCCGCCCGTTGTGGCATGTACTATATCAATCATCGCTGGCTGGGCGGTACTTTGACCAATTTCCAGACCATCAAGAAAGGGGTAGACCGCTTAAAGAGTATTGAAGCAATGCAGGAAGACGGCTCCATCAACAAGTTTCCCAAAAAGGAAGTACTGCTGATGGAGAAGGAACGTGTGAAGCTTGAGCGCAACATTGGCGGAATCAAGAACATGCGCAGCCTGCCATCCGTTATTTTTGTCATCGATCCCAATAAAGAGCAGATTGCTGTCAAGGAAGCCAACAAGCTTAACATCCCTGTTATTGCCCTGGCTGATACCAACTGCAACCCTGACGGCATTACCCATATTATCCCGGGTAATGATGATGCAATCAGGGCAATCAAGCTAATCACATCAGCAATGGCAGATGCGGTAATGGACGGCCGTTCCCAGCTGAAGGAAAAGGACGCTGTAGTCGAAGAGATGGTTGAACAGGCAATGGCAGAGAATCCTGAAAACATCTCCGAGGAAGTGGAAGCTGAGGAATACCCGGAAGACGAGGAATAGGCCCTGGCCTCATCAGCTGAGATTCTTCAGCTGGGAACGGTCTTCACCTGCTGCAGAACAGTATTGTATCGTTTCAAGGCGTACCATTCAACAAAAGAACAGCCTCAACTGTTTATGGAGTAAGGCTTTTTTGCCGGCACTGCAAAAGGTTTAACGGCCTGCAGACTCACCGGGAAGATGCCGGGAAGACGTAAACAGGAAAGACAGTCACATTCTTTATATTTTAGATATGATGTATGCAAAGGAGAAACATCGTGAAAATCACAAGTCAAATGGTTAAAGAACTCCGTGATAAGACCAACGCGGGAATGATGGATTGCAAGAAAGCACTGGGAGAAACCGACGGTGACATGGAAAAGGCCATCGACCTTCTGCGCCAGAAAGGTCTGGCAGTAGCCCAGAAGAGAGCCGGCCGCTCCACCAGTGAAGGTATGGTCCAAACCTATATCCATGCAGGAGGCAAACTCGGGGTTATGGTAGAGGTCAACTGCGAAACCGACTTTGTCGCCAAAACAGATGATTTCCAGAATTTTGCCCGGGATATTGCCATGCATATAGCGGCAATGAATCCGATTGCTGTAAGGCGGGAGGATATCCCTGAAGACCTGGTGGCCCGGGAGGCTGAAATCTATAAGAAACAGGCCATGGATTCCGGCAAGCCTGAAAATATAGCGGAGAAAATGGTTTCCGGGAAGCTGGATAAATTTTTCGCTGAGTTCAGCCTGCTGGAACAGAAATTTGTCAAAAATCCCGATCTTAGTATCCAGGACCTGTTAAATGACTTGATCGCCAAGATGGGAGAGAATATAACAGTGAGGAGATTTGCCCGTTTCCAGGTAGGAGCTGATGCCTGAGAATCCCCTGGCACACTTCTGACAACCTGCAACTTATTTTTAAGGAAAAAACAGATGGCCGGTACACCATACAAAAGAGTGTTATTAAAATTCAGTGGTGAAGCCCTGATGGGGGATACTGATTTCGGGATCAGCACAGATGTTTTGAACTATGTTGCAGGTGAAGTAAAACAGGTAATAGAACTGGGCATGCAGGTGGGCCTGGTTGTAGGGGCAGGAAATATCTTCAGAGGAGTTGCGGGTGCCTCAAAAGGCATGGACAGAAGCACAGCCGACAACATGGGCATGCTGGCAACTGTGATCAACAGCCTGGCAATGCAGGATGCCCTGGAGCGCAACAATATTGTCACCAGGGTAATGTCAGCTTTTCCCATGCCGAGTGTTTGTGAGCCGTATATACGCCGCCGGGCTATACGTCATCTTGAGAAGGGCCGGGTTGTGGTCTGTGCTGCAGGGATAGGCACACCCTATTTTACTACTGATACAGCAGCGATCATCCGGGCCCTCGAAATAGAAGCAGATCTTATCTGCAAGGCTACACGGGTTGACGGAGTCTTTGACAAGGACCCCCTCATGCATCCTGAAGCGGTAAAGTTTGACACCTTGTCATACACGGATGTCCTGAAAAAAAGTCTCAGGGTAATGGATGCTGCGGCCATATCCTTAGCCCGGGACAACAATATACCGATTATAGTATTGAACATGAAGCTCCCCGGCAATATCAAGAAGGCATTGTGCGGTGAACGTGTCGGTACGATTGTGCAGTAGCAGGAAAGCTTAGAAATTTTTGACCACCATGGAATACTTAACAGCCGGTAGTTAGCCGAAAGGAGAGTATGATGACGAGTGAAGTAATAATGGAAATGGCTGAGAAAATGGATAAAAGCCTGGATGCTTTTAAACAGGAATTGACCAAAATACGCACAGGCCGGGCTTCATTGTCACTTCTGGACGGGATCAAGGTTGAAGCCTATGGTTCATCCATGCCTTTGAACCAGGTCGGCACCCTGACTATTCCGGAAAGCAGACAGATCGTTATTCAGCCATGGGACCCCCAGGTCATGCCAAGCATTGAGAAGGCCATTCTGAAGTCTGAATTGAGCATTACCCCGGTAAATGACGGCAAGGTTATCCGTATCAACATCCCGCAGCTGACAGAAGAACGGCGCAAGGAACTTGTAAAGATTGTAAAAAGATATGCTGAGGAATACCGTGTTGCTGTCCGGAACCACCGGCGTGATGCCATAGATATCCTCAAGAAGCAAAAGAAAAACAAGGAAATCTCAGAAGACGAACAGTTCAAGCTCCAGGATGAGGCCCAGAAAGAAACTGACAGTTATATTGCCAAGATTGATGAAGTGGCCGCTGAAAAAGAAAATGAAGTGATGGAGGTTTAGGGCCATCATCTGAAGAGTGCAATGATCTGCTATGCTTGAAAATCCGGTTCTTGATCCCAGTAGGATTCCCCGACATGTTGCCATTATTATGGATGGCAATGGCAGATGGGCTAGACAGCGCAACATGCCAAGAATTATGGGGCACAAGGTAGGGACCGAGACTGTCAAGGATATCGTGACAACCGCCAGGGAGTTAAACCTGGAGGTGCTCACTCTCTATGCTTTTTCAACTGAAAATTGGAAAAGGCCTGCCGTTGAGGTCAAGGGGCTCATGACCCTGCTCAAGACCTATCTCAAAGCAGAAATACAAAACATGCAGAACAATAACATTTCTCTGCGCTGCCTCGGAGAAATAGAAAAATTGCCGCCTGATGTGCAGAAAATCCTTACCAGGACCATCCGGGAGACTGCACCCAAATCAGAAGTTAAGCCAGCCATGGTCCTGAACCTGGCTTTAAACTATGGCAGCCGTGCAGAGATTGTCAGGGCTGCCCGTATCATGGCGAAGAAATGTCTCAGCGGACAATTTGATCCGGAAGATTTTTCTGAACAGCTTTTTGCTTCCCATCTTTATACCGGAGGGCTGCCTGACCCTGATCTGCTCATCAGGACAGGCGGGGAGTCGCGGTTGAGCAATTTTCTCCTTTGGCAGTTGTCTTATGCCGAACTTTATATTACTGAAACCATGTGGCCCGATTTCAAGGGCGAAAGACTCATCGAGGCTATCCGGGAATACCAGAGCCGGGAAAGAAGATTCGGCCAAACCAGCGAACAGTTGCAGGCGGAGTGAGCAATGGGCAGAATTGTCACGGGTCTTATCCTTGCCACAGGCTGGCTTTTATTGCTGCTTGTAGGGACATACCCATTGTTCTGCCTTGTAATTACGGCAGGTGCCGGGGTGGCTCTCTATGAGTTCCTGCGCATGAGTTCTCCCGAGGTTGAGCAAAAACATATCCCCCTGGTGCTCATTCTGGGAATTTTCCCTCTCATTGCCGCCTCTCTGTGGGAAGAGGCCGCCGTAACTTCCAGCCTTTTCCTGGCCCTGCTCGTTCTGATCATTGTCACTGTTGTGGCGTATCCGTCCCTGGAAAACGGGCTGCTCTTTGTAGCACGGTTATGGTTCGGTATTTTTTATATAGGCTTCTGTTCCGCCCACCTGATCCTGCTCCACTCCCTGCCCCAGGGTACTTACTGGCTCCTGGTCCTGACAGCCATCACCGCTTCTTCTGATTCGGGGGCCTATTATGTCGGGCGTGCACTGGGCAAGGCCAAGCTCTATCCTGCATTAAGTCCTGGAAAAACCAGGGCTGGTGCTGTTGGGGGTATTATCGGTGGTATGCTTGGGGGACTTGTCGTGGCCGCCATTCTTTTTGCGGGGGTCAATTTTGTCATGGTAGCACTTCTGGGCCTGGTTTTAAGTGTTATCGGCATTGTCGGCGACTTAATTGAATCGCTCATCAAGCGCGCATCAGGAGTAAAGGATTCCGGTCAGATATTACCCGGACATGGCGGACTGCTTGACCGTTGTGACAGCCTGCTTCTTACCGCCCCTGTGCTCTATTATGTCCTCTTCTGGGGACAGGCAGCACTGTTGAAGTAGCCTGATCAGGCCCGCATCAGCAAAAAATCTGCAGCAAAAGTGATGAGGATGCTTATATTCAGGGAAGGAAAGAGGACGGGCCTGGCCTGCACGGCTTTGTCCCATATATTCGTTACTACTGCATTGCATGAAGAATAAAAAAATCACCATTCTCGGATCCACCGGTTCCATCGGCAGAAATGTGCTTAAAATCGCAGCCGGTTTTCCCGAACATTTCAGCGTGGTCGCCTTGACTGCGGGCAGGAATATTGAGCTGCTCCGCCAGCAGATTGAAGCATTTTCACCGCGCCTTGTATCCGTTGCCGAGGAAGAGGGGGCAGCGGAGCTCAAAACCCTTTTGCCCCCTGGCTGCCGGACAGAAATAATCTGGGGGCAGGCAGGAAATGAGCAGGTGGCTTCACTGCAGGAAGCGGATATGGTGGTCTCTGCCATAGTTGGGGCAGCGGGTTTGCTGCCGACTCTTGCCGCCATCAGGTCCGGCAAGGATATTGCCCTGGCAAACAAGGAAACCCTTGTAATGGCAGGCCGCCTCATCATGGAGGAAGTACTGAAGCACCAGGTGCGGCTGCTGCCCATTGACAGTGAGCACAGTGCAATTGCGCAGGCCCTGGAGGCAGGCCGCAGAGAGGATGTTGCCCGTATTATTCTTACAGCCTCAGGCGGACCATTTTTGCATTTGGACCAGGAAGGCCTCTGGAAGGTGACTCCGGACCAGGCCCTGCACCATCCCAACTGGGATATGGGGCGGAAGATTTCCATAGATTCCGCCACCCTGATGAACAAGGGACTCGAAGTCATTGAGGCGCATTGGCTCTTTGACGTGGATCTGGACAGGATTGAGGTGCTCGTGCATCCCCAGAGTATTGTCCATTCACTGGTTGAGTTTGTTGATGGTTCAGTGGTGGCCCAGTTGGGCATCCCTGACATGCGGGTGCCGATCAGCTATGCGCTTTCCTACCCGGAAAGACTGGAAACAGGTCTTTCGCGCCTGAACCTGGCGGAATGCAGCAATTTGAGCTTTCTCAAACCGGATATAAGCCGGTTTCCCGCGCTGCAGACAGCCTACGAGGCCTGCCGGGCAGGCGGGTGTCTGCCAGCTGTTCTCAATGCTGCAAACGAGGTTGCAGTGGCGGCTTTTCTTGCAGGGAAGCTGAAGTTTCCCGAGATTGCGAAAGTGGTTGCTGAAACCATGGCACGCTTGGATTATATGGAAGATACAGATATTGACACAATCTTAAAGGCTGATCATCTGGCGAGGATCGAGTCTGCTGAAGTGTTGCGGGGTATGACAAGGCAGGCTGTTGGCTCAGATTGAAACATTCCCGGTGAAATTTAAACGATCTGCAGCGGCTTTTGCAATATCGGATTATTAGGCACAAAATATTTGGCGGTGAAAAGCTTTTTGCAGTGCCGACAAACAGAATAGAGGATTAAAACTGAATGAACACTTTAATTTCTTTTGCCATAGTTCTTGGTTTGCTGATTTTTGTACATGAATTCGGTCATTTTATCTGGGCCAAGCTTTTCGGGGTCAAGGTCCTGAAATTTTCCCTGGGATTTGGCCCGAAACTCATCAGCAAACAGTATGGTGAAACTGAATACCTGATCAGTGCCTTTCCCCTGGGCGGGTATGTCAAAATGTTCGGGGAAAATCCCGGAGAGCTGGCTGAGGAACGATTGTCTCCCGGGGAGCTTAAACGTTCCTTTGCCACGCGGCCGGTGTGGCAGCGGTTCATAATCGTAGCCGGCGGCCCGGTATTTAACCTTATATTTGCGATGTTTCTGTTTTCCATGATCGTACTGGTGGCAGGATTACCCCAGCCGGTTGAAACTACAACCATTGGCGGGGTTGGCCAGGAGACTCCTGCGGCAGAGGCCGGATTGCAGGAGGGTGATACCATTATGGCCATCAACGGCACGGAAACCAGGCGCTGGGAAGATGTGTCCACGCTGATTAAGAACAGTGAAGGCAGGGAGGTCGTTCTCACTCTGCAGAGGGAGGGCAAGACCCTTGAAGTTGCCGTAACTCCGCGGATGGAAACCACCAGAAATATTTTTGGTGAAGAAGTCGGCCAACGTTACATGGTCGGTATTGCCAGATCCGAAGAGGTCACTTATGAAAGGGTCGGTTTCATCAAGTCCCTGCAGTCAGGTGTCAGCCAGACCTGGAGTTGGATGTACCTGACGGTGATGGGACTGGTAAAGATAATCCAGAAGGTTGTGCCTGCTTCTGAATTGGGCGGCCCGATTCTCATTGCAAAAATTGCCGGCGAACGCATGGAGGCCGGCTGGGTCAACTTTCTTTATTTCATGGGGGTCTTAAGTGTCAATCTCGGCATCCTTAATCTGCTCCCGATCCCCATCCTACCTCGTCTTTTTCTCTGTTGAGGCAATTTTACGCAAACCGCTTAACCTGCGGACCATGGAGATCCTGCAGCAGATAGGCCTCGTGCTGCTGGGTACCCTGATGATTTTTGTTTTTTATAACGATCTGGTGCGGGTATTCAGTAATTGACAGGAGTTATTGGGTTTATGCTTTTGGGGCTCTCCGCTCTAAAGCCGCGTCATAGAGCAGAACAATACGGTGCTCTGGCGTGGAGCCTGGTTTCCGGTAAAAAATAAACCCAGGAACCTGGTGCCGGAATTTTTCCTGCTGTGTGAAATGGCTTACAGGAAAACAGTATTTGCGGCAGCACCCATTTTCTTGCAGGTGAAGGGTTTTTATCATAGTATGCTGTCATGGTTAAGAAAATACAGAATCCAAAAGGGTTGCAGAAACCAGTAATACTGGCCCTGGAAACCGCCACCATGTGCGGCAGCGTCGCCCTTGTTGCAGAGAACAGGTGTCTGGC
>WOR8_10003143_pt1 | contig 24473 bp, 19 predicted proteins | sample DeeMarSeWOR38_10_FD_19890 | JGI IMG/M metagenome (IMG submission 19890) | reverse complement strand
AATGTTGCGTTTTGAGATAGATTCTCGATCAGGAGCTTAAATCTGGATCAAAATGGCCATACAATCGGTGCAAGAATTATTGTAACAATCCCCACAACGACCGTCAGGGGCACGCCGCTTTTGATAAAATCTGTAAATTTGTACTTGCCCGGTCCTAAAACCATCAGATTCGTCTGGTAACCCATCGGCGAGATAAAACTGTACGAAGCGCCCACCATGACGGTTATGGCAAACGGCATCCCGTTAACCCCGAGGTTTTCAGCCATGGCTATGGCAATCGGAAACATAAAAACGGCAGAGGCTACGTTGGTAATCATGGTGTCCATGAGGATGCAGCCTAAAAAGACTACCGTGAGCGCAATGTAAGCATTATTGCCGCCGATAAAGGTTAGAAAGTCGGCGACCTTATCCGAAAGCCCGCTGCCGGTCACAGATGCTTCAAGGCCAATGGCGCTGGCAATGATGATCAACGTCTTAAAATCCAAGCTGCGGCCGGCGTCTGTCAGATTCATGCAGCCGGTAAGGATCATGGCGCCTGAGGCCAGGAGGGCGGCATTTAGCATGGTCATCCAGCCGAAAGCCACCACCACAACCATGGCAATGGTGATCAACATTGCATATGCGGCCCGGTCATAGTGTTTAATTCTGGCGCCGGTCAGTCGACGAACCATGGAAAATTGCATGTGTGTTTGGTTCTCATTAAAAAACGGTTCACCGACTTCGAGGACCGCAATATCGCCAGCCTTTACCCGAACCTCCGACATGGGCCCGCCGATGGGTCCGCCGCCTCGGGAGATGGCTACAATCGAAGCTTGAATGCGACCTCCAGGCAAAGGTAATTCTTTGACTTTGCGCCCCAATACTCTTGCCCGGCGTGATACAACCACTTCCACCAAGCGATGGGAATGTCTTGCGGTGACCATCTCACGAACGCCTGTTCCATATACCGGCTCCAATCCATCTGTACCCCACAAAACGGGGATTCCTTCAAGCATGGCTGAAAATACCAATACATCGCCTGCCTCAAGATTGGTTTCAGGTTTAATATCAACTTCACCCAAACCATTTCGTTTCAGCGCCAGCAACTTAAACCCCAGAGGATTGATGTAACCCATATTCTCAAGCGTCCTGCCGATAAGAGGCGAATTAGCAGTCACTCTAAACTCAGCACTGTAAAGACGGGTAATTTCTGCTTTAGAATCGGCTTCCTTAGTTTTGGGTAGCAGGAACCTGCTGGTGGCCATCATAAAAACGATACCAGCAATGGCTGCCGGCAGGCCGATCCAGGTAAGATCAAACATGGCGATTTGCCTCAATGGCGGAGTGCTCGGATCATTTTTGGCCAGTAGATCGATCACCAATCCGGCCACGACCAGATTGGTGGAGGTTCCGATCAGGGTGCAGGTACCCCCCAGAATTGAAGCAAAACTCAACGGAATATAAAGACGGGAGGCTGGCAAACGGCTTATTTTCGCAAGATCGCGGATAACCGGAATGAACATAGCCACCAGGGGGGTGTTGTTAAGGAAAGCGCTGCCAACGGCCACTGATGGAAGGATTCTGGTCTGAGCCGCAATCACGCTTCTAGGCCGTCCGACGAGTTTTTCGGAAATCAGCGTGATGGCACCGGTGTGATACATCCCGGCTGCTACCATAAACAGGGCTCCTACCGTCAGCATCCCGGGGTTAGAAAATCCCTTCAGACTTTCGTCTATCGGGGCCAGACGGAAAGTTATCGTTAGTGTTAATGCGCCTACAAAGACAGCTACCGGTGGGAGCTTGCCCTTAATTAGAAGGGCAAAGGTCAACGATAGAATGGCAATTGTTATATACTGGTCAACAATCACTCATTATCCTCCTATTCTGACCTCCCTCGCAATTGGAATTGCCTCTGCGATTGCTTAATAGTTAATCATATGATTAGAGTGGCAAAATGCATATTGCATACGCAACTCTTCAATATTTTTCAAGAACCCGAGTTGTGTCTTTCGTGCCTGATGGTGAAATTCAGCGGAGTTGTTTTTCTTTTGGATGGCAAGTTGTCATGTTAATTAAAATTTGTGAGACCAAACTCTTGAAACGATATTCCTTCTTCTGTCATTTGGATTTCAATCAGCAACCATCTTGTCCTCTGCTTTCAGCTAATTGAGGTCTCTTTTCAGAACGCTGAAATCTGGACACAACTGAATTGCGGACATCTCTAACGATCAAATAAAGCGCCGGCACAAATAGAAGTGTCAGTACGGTGGCCACCAGCAATCCAAAACATATACTGATCGCCATTGGAATCAGAAACTGGGCCTGGAAGCTGCGTTCCAGAAGAATCGGCAGCAGCCCGGCAATCGTAGTAATTGAGGTCAACAGCACCGGTCTGAACCTGATTTTGCCGGATTCGACGACCGCTGTTTCAATATCAACGCCGCTTCGCACCGCGCGGTTGATGAAATCGATTAAAATCAAGGCATCATTGACCACAATTCCCGATAGGGCAACGATTCCAAAAATACTGACGATGGTAAATTCCTTCCCCATCACCAGATGGCCGAAGATTGCCCCGATCAGTCCGAAAGGGATGGCCATCATAATAATTACCGGCTGGATGTAGGAGCGGAACTGGCTGGCCAGCAAAAGAAAGATTCCCATCATCGCCAGTAAATACCCGATCTTGATGTCATCCATGGATTGCCGGGTTCGTTTCTCCTGCCCTTCCAGATCATAAGTAACGCCCGGATAGCGCTCCACCAGTTCCGGCAGAAATTTGGCTTTCAGATCCGCCACGATTCTGCTGGCATTGGCAGTGGTTTCATCGATGTCGGATATGACCGTCACCGTTCGCCTGCGATCGACACGATTGATGATCGAATAAGCCCGGCCGTGGGTTATCTCGGCCACCTCTTCGATGGGAATTTCCTGTCCATCATTGGTGCGGATGCGCATTTCTTCAAACCCTGACAGGCTGCTGCGCTGTTTATCCGCATATCGCACCATTACTTTGACATCATCCCTGCCGCGCTGAATCCGCAAGACCTCTTCGCCATAAAATGCCTGGCGAACCTGTTTGGCAAGCTCGCGCATGGTCACACCGATTGAGCGGGCCCCTTGCTTTACGCGGATCTTTTTCTCCTGTTTGCCGGGCCTAAAATTATCGGAGATATCATAGGTCCCGGGATAGGTTTCAATCTCAGCCTTTAATTCGTCGGCCGCCAGGCTGAGCTGGTCAAAGTCATGGCCGCTGAGTTGAATCTCGATTGCATTGCCGGCCGGCCCGCCTTCCAGCGTAAAAAAGGCCAGTCTTTCGATGCCGGGCAATTCGCCGGTCAGACGGCGCCAGCGGTTGAGGACATCATTGGTTGAAATTCCGCTGCGATCTCCGGAGGTTACCATTTCAACCCAAACTTCCCCGACGTGACTGCCGAATTCCGGGGGCTTCCAGTCTCGGCGCGGAATCAGTCCCACCAGTGCAAAGGTGTTTTTAACCAGATCACCGTTTTTCTCTGAAAACGCCGCGAATTCATTATTCAGGTCGAAGGCTTTGTTCTCGAGATGCTGAATGGTCTTTTCGGTTAAACTGACCGGTGTGCCCAGCGGATAGTTAATTTCAGCGACGATCCAATCACTTTCGCCTTTCGGGAAAAAAACAAAGGGTACGTATCCGCCGAAAATAATACCGAGGCTGATGATAAAGACGCCAATGCCGATGGAAAATGCAAAATATCGGTTTTTGACGACGTAGCTTATGGCCGACGTATAATAGCGCTCGATGACGGTCCGAAGGATTCGCTCGACACCCCCTCTGAGACGCTCGTGCCACGAATTCAATTTGCTGCTTCTTTTCTCAGCCTGGGTTAAAGCGTGGTTCAGGTGGGCGGGTAGAATGATCAGGGCTTCGCCCAAAGATACGATCAATATGATGATGACGGCCATGGGCATAACCGCGATGAATTTCCCGATGATACCGCTGATAAACATCAGCGGTAAAAAGGCAACCACCGTCGTTGAAACCGCCATGACAACCGGTCCGCCGACTTCTTTTAATCCTTCCACCACTGCTGCTGAAGGCGATTTGCCCCCATGATAATGCCGGTAAATATTTTCACCGACAATAATGGCGTCGTCCACCAGAATACCCAGGGTCATAATGAAAGCAAAAAGGGAGAGCATATTAATGGTTTGATCAAAGGCGTCGAGTGCCAGAAATGCTGCCATAAATGAGATGGGTATTCCGATGGCCACCCAGAATGCCAGGCGGAAGTTTAAAAACAGCGCCAGCGCAATAAAAACCAGTACAATCCCCTGAAATCCATTGCGAAGCATCAGATCGATGCGGTCATGCACCAGAACGGACAGGTCACCCCAGATGGCCAGGTCAATACCATCGGTCATTTTGTGCCTGTGGTTGGCAACGTAATTTCGTGCGATGCCGGCAATTTCAATAACATCCTGATCGCTGGTTCGATTGACCCGCACAATAGCAGCCGGCTTGCCGTTAAAACGGGCCTTTGTATCCACATCTTTAAATCCATCGATAACCTCAGCCACCTGTCCGAGCCGCACGACGGTCCCATCCGGCAATGTTATCAGCGGAATGGCTTCAAATTCCTTGCCGGTGTATAGCTGCCCTTTGGACCTGACCAGAATCTCTCCCTGATCGGTTTTAATCTTGCCCCCGGGCAAATCGATACTTCCGGCTTTAACCGCGCTGACAACCTGATCAAAGGAGAGCCCGTAGCGGCGCAAATTTTCTTCGGACACTTCTACGGCAATCTCATAATCCCGAACTCCCACAAGTTCGATCTGGGTGATGACCTCAGGCTGCTTGAATTTTAAGCCCTTGAGGATTGCCGAGATGCCCCGCTCTTGGGTACCCTGATCCATCTGAGAAACGAACCGGGCATCCAGCAGGTCATCCCGAATTTTTTCTGCGGTCCGGCGCAAGCGTTTTTCGGAAACGTCGCCATAGACCGCAATATAAATGGTTGGATCCCGGTTGATGATTTCCAGAGCCAGGGGTTCCTCGGCTTCTTCCGGAAAAGTCTCGATGCGATCCACTTCGGCCTTAATTTCGTCCAGCACCTTCTGAGCATCGGTGCCGGATTCAAGCTCCACCAGAACTTCGCCGGTGCCCTCCCGCGCGGTGGATATCAAGCGCTCGATACCCTCGATGCCTTCGATCTGCTCTTCGATTTTAACACAGATGCCTTCCTCAATCTCTTGCGGGCTCGAGCCCGGATAATTCACGCTGATATGGATCATATCCAGCGTAAACTGGGGCATCATTTCCCTGCGCATCTTCATGATCGTAAACAGCCCGGCCATGATAATGAAAACCATGATCAGGTTTACAGCCACGTTATTTTTTATGGACCACTTGCCTAGCGCCTGCATGTTATTCGTTATCGGTTATTCGTTATTGGTGATTGGCTTTTCGATTTAAATAGCTGATGTAGCCATTTAGAAGTGCCAGTGCTTTTGAGATCTTGCTTTTCCCAAGCTCGTAGTCTTCTTTGTTAATAAACCCTTCATCGATTGATGTGATCAAATCATCAAGGAGTTCATGCGACGAACCACGACTAACACGACAAAAATGAGTTACCCATATTTTTCAAAAGTATTAATGTCATCCAGACAATACATACTTTACTATTTCTTTCTAATAACGAATAACAAATAACCAATAACTACTTAACCCTTACCAGCATCCCATCCGTGGCGGCCGACAATGGGGTTTTGATAATCTGGTCGCCAACTGATAACCCCTGGCTGACAATGACCGTGTCTTTATAGGCCCTGAGCACATTAACCGACTGTATTTTTAAGCGGTTATCTTTGACCGTGTAGACGATATCTCCCGGGTAAACCACATGCCGTGGAAGCACAAAGGCCTGATCAATTTCTTTGCCCTTAATCTTTACGCTGACAAACATCCCCGGCCTAAGGCGCCATGAACCCTTGTTTTCTGCGTCACCGGGTGCCTCATCGACTTCGACGATGATGGGCAATGTTCGCGTGCGGTCATCCATTTCGGCCTTTATCCGAGATACACGTCCATTCCAGGTCTGCTGTGTCCCCCCATTTTCAAATATGACATCGGCTTCAACGCCACCCCCCTGATCTAAGGCTTCCGGAAACCATTTAAAGTCCCTGATAGGAATACGTACTTCGATATCGAGCTCGCCGGCGCTGTATATTCTGCCCATGTCCTGGCCGACATTGACGTGCTGTCCCACTTCCACGGGTTTTTCGAGAACCCAGCCATCAAAAAGGGCGATAATAGCGGATCGTTCCAGATCCAGTTTGGCCTCCTGCAATAAAACTCTGGACAGGTCCCGCTGGGCCAGCAACTGCTCTCTTTGCGGTCCGGTAAGGGCCATTTGATTCTCAAGAGCCTGCAAACGCTCCAGGCTGGCAAGATATTGCTGCTCGGCCTTATCAAGCGTGGACTGAGAGATGACCTTTCTATCGATGAGCTTCTTCAGTCTGAAATATTCACCTTTTGCCAGGGACACATCTGTTTTTGCAATGTCGATCCGCGCCTGCAGATTTAACACCTCTTGCTGCAGCCGTTTAAGTTCGGCTTCAGCCTGTTTAATCTGCACATTGCGACGCTGCACTTCCAGCTCGTAGGTCCGTGGATCAATCTGAATCAGGCGGGTCCCCTTTTCTACAAAAACCCCTTCTTTAAAACTATCACTTATTTCAACAATTTGACCTCGAACTTCGGCAACCAATTTCAGCGCTTCCCGCGGTTCTATCGTGCCGTAGGCCTCAATGTACATCTGCACTTTCTCGGCCGTGGCCGTAAATACTTCTACCAGACGCCCGGTCTCCTCAGGTATACGCCGTTCGGCTTCGGGCCGCATGGTAAACAGCACCTTAGCAATACCAATTGCCACCAGTATAACCGCAATTGCCCGTATCGTTTTAAAGATGGCCCCTTTTTTCATAGACGCATCACCCCGTTGAAGGCGTTGATCAATAATTTACGTAAAAGCACTATCAGCTCTAAAAAAAAGGTATGAAACGAAATTTTTTACCCCAAATTGGAATGCTGGAAAGATGGAATGATGGAATAATGGGTTCTATGCCGCGGAGGAGATGGTCTGCCGGTAGAATTCGGGATAACTGGGGAACGATCGAGTTAATGGGCTTGCAACTTCCTTTAAAAATCAACATTCCAATTTTCCATCATTCCATTTTTCCATGTGCAATGCAGAAACTTAAGCCTCACGGACTTCCTTTTGTGGTCAAGAAATAATAGAATTTTCGTCGGATTTTCACTTTCCTTCCTGGATCTTTTCAGCCAGAATCGGAACAAACTCGAGCAGATCTTCTACCACCCCGACATCGGCGACCTGGAAAATGGGGGCTTTGGGATTCTTGTTGACGGCCACAATAAAGGGATTGCCTTTTAATCCGCCTAAATGCTGAAAGGATCCGCTGATTCCCAGTGCCATGTATACCTTGGGTTTAACCGTCTGCCCTGAAGTCCCCACCTGACGCGCCTTTTCAAGCCATTTGGCATCAACAATCGGCCGGGAACAGGAAACAACACCGCCCACCGCCTCAGCCAGCTCTTCAGCGATTTCGATGTTGTCCTGATCTTCAATTCCGCGGCCGACTGAAACAAGGATATCTTCTTTGGTGATGTCGACATCACCCGCTTCTGCTTCTACGATTTCCAGAAACCGGCGTGCGGCGGTTAGCTCTCCGATCTCGGATGATTTGTCGACGATCCGCCCGGCAGCGGATTTGCTTTCATCGGGCTGAAATACACCCGGACGAATGTTAATCACGACACCGGCGGAAATATCCGCTGTCACGTGCGTGCTGACCTGACCGCTGTACTCCTGGCGTATCACTTTAAGATTCTGGCCCTCAAAACCTTCAAAATCGACAGTGTCGGATACAAAAACCGAATCCAGCTTGATGGAAAGCCCGGGGGAAAGATCCATACCAAAGGTATCGTGCGGAACCAGGACAACGGCATCCGGGGGCAGAACCGCCACCAGCAGCTTCCGAATGACTTCGGCATTGGGATAGGCCAATTCGGCGTGGTCAAACTTCCAAACCTCCGGATAGGAGACTGCCAGGTCGGTGCAGACCGCATCCAGATCAGCACCTGATCCGGTAACGATTGCGGTTATCGAAGCCTCCGGGTAGATTTTATGAGCAGCTGTTCAATATATGCGAAAACCTGTGCGGCCATTATTTTATTCCTCCTTTGGCTTTTAAAAGATCAATCAGTTTTTCGGCAACCTCTTCATTGCTGCCTTCAAGAATTTCAGCGCCCTCGCCAAGCTCGGGAACAAAGTAATCGATCCGTTTAGGCGACTTTGCGGATGCCGCGAATTCCGACATAACGGGGCTCGTTGATACCGGTTTGAATGGAAAGCACACAGGGAAGCGCAATCTCGTTCATTTCCTGGTTGCCGCCTTCGATCTCCCGGCCGATCTTAAGCTGGGCGTCGTTCAAAACTTCAATGGAATTTACGACAGACGCATAGGGCACGTCCAGTATGGCAGCCAGCATACCGCCGACTTGACCGGCACCATCATCGGCCTGGGCACCGGTAAGGATCAGGTCGTACTTACCCTTTTCGACCACGGCCTTCAAAATGGTGGCAACACCTTTTCCATCGGATTGCTCAAAGGCATCATCGGACACCAGAATTCCATTGTTGGCGCCCATTGCCATTTCTCTTCTGACGACTTCTTCGGATTCCTCATCACCCAGGGATACAATTGTAACGGCGCCGCCAACCTCGTCGACAATCTGAATGGCCTCTTCAACCGCATAATTATCCCATTCATTGACCGAATAAACCAGATCATCGCGTTCGATGTCAGAACCATCGCTGTTGACCTCGATTTCATTTTCCGCGGTGTCCGGAACCCGTTTAACGCACACTAAGATCTCCATATTTCCTCCGGAATTTAGTTAATCGTTATTCGTTATTGGTTATTGGTTATTCGTTAACAGATATCAGATGACAGAAGTCGGAAATCAAAATGCTGCAAACTTGTTATTCACCTGTCCTTAGTTCTCCGTCATCTGTTTTCTGTCCTCTGTCTTCTGTCTCCTGACCTCTGTCCTCTGTAAACAAATGCCTGGAGATGAGTTCTGTTAGATCCAGCGCTTCCATCTGTCCTTCCAGGCCGCTGACTTTGATGGCATCTTCAATGTTTACCAGGCAGAAAGGGCAGGCGGTCACGATGACATCGGCCCCTGCTTTTTGGGCCATCTCCACACGCAGCACGCCCATGCGCTGGTCTTCTTCAGGCTCATAAAACAGCATCAGGCCGCCCCCGCCGCAGCAAAAGGAGCGGTCGCGGCAGTCGTCCGTCATTTCCACCCGCTTGATTCCCGGAATCGAATCGATTGCCTGGCGGGGATCATCGTATAAACCATTGTGTCGCCCCAGATAACAGGCATCATGATAGACATATGTTTTAGAGGCATCTTCAACCGGTTCGAGCTGAATCTTGCCGGATTTTACACTGCGGTTAATGGTTTGGCTGATATGTTCCACCGGTGGAAGATCGGTATAGTCTTTTTTTAAGGCATTGAAGGCGTGAGGGTCGGCGGTGATGATGGTGTGGACGCCAGAATTCAGGATGGCATCCGTATTTTGATCCCTTAAATCCTGATACAGCATCTCCTCGCCGAATCGCCTGGCTTCATGACCGCTGTCTTTTTCAGCTTTACCGAGAATGCCGAAATCGATCTCGGCAGCATTGAGGATATGGGCAGTAGCGCGGGCGATTTCCTGCATACGGTCATCAAATGAGGAAATACTGTCTACGAAATAAAGCGTCTCCGCTGCGGCGCCCTTTTCGAGAACCCTGGCGCTGCAACCTTCGGGAAGATCTTTGGTCCAATCCGCGCGTTTGCGCTCCATCTTGCCCCAGGGGTTGCCGCGTTTTTCAAGCGACCCTAAAGGTTTTTGCAGCGACTGGGGCACCATACCTTCGTCGACCATTCCGCGACGTAAATCCACCATCTTATCGATGTATTCAATCCCCAAGGGACATTCCTGTTCGCAGGCGCCGCAGGTTGTGCATGACCAGATCTCGTCCTCATCATAAATATCACCGATCAACGCTTTGGCTTCGCCGCGGTTGCTGCCCACCAGTGGATAGTGCTTAAAAGCATAATCGCGCCCCTTAATAGATATGAATCGCGGCGACAGGGGGCGCCCCACTGCATTGGCGGGACACCTGTCTGAACAGCGGCCGCAATCCGCACAGGTATAAAAATCAAGAATATGCTTCCAGGTAAAATCCTCGAAGACTTTAACGCCAAATGAATCGAGATCATCAAGTTGTTCATCTGAAATGCCATAACGCACGGGCTTCACATTGCCTTTTTCAATCCGCATAAAAAATACGTTGAAAATGGAGATAATGACATGAAAGTGCTTGCCCAGCGGCAAAAAGCACAGGAAAAAGAAAAAGGTCAAATCATGGATGAAATAGGCAATCAGATGGGTATTTTGCAGCACCGCTAAAGAAGCGCCGCTTAGCATGTGCGTAAGAAACCAGGCGAGACTCAGAGACGCGGGCAAATCGGCATGAACACCCTTTTGGACCTGAGCTGCAACCAGGCTGGCCTCGAACAGGCTTTCAGAGATCATCAGTGTTGAAATCAGCCCGAGGACAAAAATTGCCTCAGCGGTATGATCTTTTCCATAGCGGGGTGGCACGGCATAGCGCTCGGGCTTGAATATCCCTCTTCGTATGGCGGCAATGATACAGACGACTAACACCCATGTGGCCGCATAATCTTTTAGCGTCCCGTAAATCTGCCCGAAGGCCCCCCCAAACCCGGGTAAGGTAAAATTATCGACAAAACCGAGAATGACCAGCTGAGTAGATCGCGCACCCAAAATAATAAAGCCGGCAAAAATAAAAATGTGCAGGATGCCGGCAAGCATATACCTGGGTTGACGCCACTGGGCTAACCAGATTTTGAGAATCAGGCCAATCCGCTGCGGTATGCAACAAAATCGCTCATCGGGTGCCGCTTTAAAAAGGGGCGTGAGCCTGCGAATAATTATGTAGGCAAACAGGGCCGTACCGATAACAGGGATAAGAATGGAGAAAACCGCTGTGGGAATTCCCAAAAACGAGGCTGCAGCTGGAGAAGTCAATGCGGATCCCATCTTTAAGCTTGTTCTCCTTATTTAATACTTTTTAAATAGTTGAACAAAAAGGTCCAAAAACCCCGCCGGCAAAACAAGGAAGCATGCATATCAAAATTATCATCATCAAGCAATAGCTATGGTCAGAAGTCAGAGGACAGATGTCAGAGAACAGAGAAATAACAGGTCTAATTTTCCTTATTTGCTGCATTCTGATCTCAATCTTCTTTATTCTGACATCTGGATCTGTCCTCTGACCTCTGTCCTCTGTCCTCTGAATAAAGAGCTACTTCCCCCCGAAAGCATCTTCTGATATATCAACCGCTGAACTGCCGGCTGTCAAAATGACATCCATCTTACCGAGGGTAACCGGCAAAATAGAATCAACAAAGAACTCAGCACCTTTTAACTGCCCTTCGTAAAAAGCGGCATCCTTTTTCCTGGCACCCTTTTCAAGATTCCGGGCGGCGATGGAAGCCCGCCACAAATGCAGCCATGCAAAGATCACATCTCCGGATACTTCCATGAAATTATAGGCATGGGCAAACGCTGTCATGCGCGTATCCGGTGACATTCCGGTTTGGCCGATATGAAGCGCAACTTCGCCCAGCTTGTTGACCGCTGCTTCCACTTTATTGGCAATATCTGCCAGATTGGATATCGATTTGGCTTCAGCGATCGTCTGCTGGATCTCTCCCAGAAGATCCATAATCGGCTTGCCTTTATTCAAGCCGAGCTTGCGGCCCAGAAGGTCCATGGCCTGAATGCCGTTGGTCCCTTCGTAAATCTGCGTAATGCGACAGTCCCGCAAGAGCTGTTCCATGGGGTATTCCTTAATGTAGCCGTAGCCGCCGTAAACCTGAACACCCAGGCTGCAGACGTCAAAAGCCCTATCCGTCACGTATCCCTTGGCGATGGGGATCAACAGATCGATCAAGCCCTGGTATCTGGCTTTATCCTCCTCTTTATCACTGAGCTTAAATTTGTCCTCGCAATTTCCGATATAGTATATGAGGCTGCGCATGCCTTCGACATATACTTTCATGGTCAACAGCATGCGCCGAACGTCGGGGTGCTCGATAATGGGAACCAGGGGAGCATCATCTTCCTGCGCCTTTAAAAGGTGTTTGCCCTGCATCCGCTCGCGCGCATAGTTGACGGCATACAGATAAGCAGCGCTGGCGCAGGCCAACCCCTGGAGTCCGACGAGCAGGCGGGCTTCATTCATCATTTGAAACATGGCCCGCATGCCTTTATTTTCCTCTCCCAGCAACGTGCCTATACAATTGCCTTTGCTGCCCAGCGACAGGGAACAGGTGGCATTTCCATGGATGCCCATTTTTTCCTCGACACCGGTACAAACGACATCGTTAAAATCACCCAGGCTGCCGTCGTCATTTACCCGGATCTTGGGCACCAGAAAAAGGGAGATCCCCCTTGTGCCTTCCGGCGCGCCTTCGATGCGGGCCAGCACCGGGTGAATGATGTTTTCGGCCAGATCATGATCCCCTGAGGATATAAAAATTTTATTCCCGGTAATCGAATAGGTGCCGTCGTCATTTTTAACGGCCGATGTGGTCAATACGCCCAGATCCGATCCGGCCTCCGGTTCGGTCAACAGCATGGTACCGGTCCATTCCCCGGTGAACATCTTTTTTAAAAACAGCTTTTTTTGTTTTTCAGTGCCGAATGTTTGAATGAGCCGGCCGGCGCCGTGGGTCAGGCCGGAATACATCATAAAAGCAAAATTGGCACCGATAAAATAATCATTGACAGCCAGGGCGAGGGTCGCCGGCATTCCCTGCCCGCCCAATTCCGGTTCATCGGATAGGGCAACCCATTCGCCCTCTTTAAAGAGATCCCAGGCTTTGTGGAATGACTCCGGAACCGTCACCTTGCCGTTTTCAAAGCGGGCGCCCTCGCGGTCGCCGTCGATCTGGATCGGCAAAAGTTCTTTTACTGCCAGATTGCGGGCCTCAGATATGATCAGATCGATGGTTTTCTTATTAAATTCGGTATAGGATTCATGTTTGCTAAGGTCTGAAACGTTTAGCTGCTCGTGAAGGACAAAATCGACGTCCCTTCGATCTGCAACAAGCTGTGCCATTTTTTATCATCTCCTCATTTAAATGTTGAGTCGCCGGATATGGTTACGCCATCGCAGCGATCTCAAGGTTTGGGATTTAGGGATTCACCTATTCCTCTGACAAAAAGTTCAATCAGCGGGTCTGCCATGGAAACCAGGTCATATTCGCCATCCGAATGAAGCCAGGTATTGATGACCTCATCCACTGCTCCAATGATAAACCGTTTTACCAGACCCACGTATAGGTCCTTGCGGATGGTCCCCTCCTGCTGACCCTGTTCTATGATTTCTGAAATAATGTCACGATACATCTGGGACATTTCCTTAATCTGGGCTTCGGCCAGACGGCTGTTCTGGTGGGTTTCAACCTGATAGACAACGGCCATGTCCCGGTCGCGCTGGAATTCTTCCAAATGTATCCGAATGAGATTGCCAAGTTTGTCCAGGCTGGAGTTGGCCCGATCCACCTCCTTTCGGAAACGATCAAATACCTGCTTGGTTTTATAATTGAAAAATTGGACCAGGATATCGTCTTTATTCTTGAAATACAGATAGATGGTGCCGTCGGCGACCCCGGCTTCTCTGGCAATCTGGGCAACGGTCGACTGGTGAAATCCTTGTCGGGCAAAAACCTTAACCGCCGCTTCAAGAATCTGATGATATTTATGATTCTTTTCGGTCCGATTCGTTGCTGTTTGCACTTTGTGTTCCTTTCAAGACAAAAATGAATGAATATTCATTCATTTTTTAGCAGAATATGCTTGCGCCTGTCAAGCATAAATTCAAAAAATGTCATGATAGATTTTTCATTAATTACCGGACACTAATGCTTAGATCCGCTGAATTGCCAGATAAAATCCCAGCAGCATCGGGGCTGAATACCAAATGAGTGTATATTCATTTCGGGGGGTCAGAATTCCTGCACCAGCTGAAAAGCTTTCATTTAGGATGTTCTCCCTATCTTCGGTTGCATCCCAATGGAGGTAGCGTTTTGAACATCAAGCCGGATTTATTCAGTGTATAGAAGCAATTTCATACAATTTAAAAGTTTCGACCAGGGCACGAAACGTAAACTTTTAAGCAGACCAAAATTGATTACTCTGCCTGATGCAATATGCAGTCAGGCGTCTGCAGCACCTGGTATTCATCGATGATGCTTTAATCTAACAACTTTTGAAATGCCGATTGATTCCCAAGTGTTATTATTGTATCCAGATTCTATTTGAAAAACTTTAAGTTAATTTGATTTTCGTTATTTTCTCAACGTTTCAAATGTTCAAGGCCGCAACCAGACTACTATGCAGGATATAAATCTTTTTTATAGAAATAAGAAAATATGATGGATCAGGGTCCTGCATCGTAATTCATCTGCACCCCTTAATCCGAAATTGAGATAGGCTATGAAAACGAAACAAATATGGATTAATCTAACTGTCTTATTCACCCTATCATTGTTGTGGTGCTGTGGCGAGGCATCAAAGAAGGTGGCGCCTCACCATATCCAAGATAGCTCGGCGCAGACCAGGGACATTCAATCCGATGCTTCTAAAGTGTATAAGACCAGGACCGGCAAAACGATCATAATATCGGTATCACACCCGGTCGGTCAGAGTCTTAGCACTATCCAAATTAGCACTAAGGACTTTGAACACAATTATCTGGAAATATATGAAGACAGGAATCCGATTTCAGATGTATTCCTATCTGACCTTGACCGTAACGGTTTTGATGAAATCTACATTATCACGACTTCCGTTGGCTCTGGTAGTTACGGCACGGTGTTGGGGTTTGCTTCAAATAAAGACAAAAGCCTGTCAATGATAAATTTTCCTGAAATACAAGAATCGGACAAGAATTTTGAGGGATATATGGGGCACGATACATTCAAGATAGAAAATCAAAAGCTTGTAAGATTCTTCCCCATATATAACAAAGGCGATACCAATCAAAATCCAACCGGCGGGACACGTAAACTGATCTATGGTTTATATCCGGGGGAAGCGATGTGGCAATTAAAGGTCGAGAAAGCAGAAACCCGGAATAAACCATAAGAAGAAGGATGAATAAAAACATGCCAATCAATATATTGAGACTTTGTGGGATTGGCGTGAAATCTGTGATATTAGTTTTATAAAACTGTTAGGCTTTTTTTATTAGGCCGACAATGAATAGTAGTATTACAGCCCCTGCCGTTGCTGTGATTATTGAACCAATCAATCCTCCTGCGGAAATGCCAAGTAAACCGAAAACAAGACCTCCAACAACTGCGCCTATGATGCCGACAACGATATTGCCGAGTATACCAAATCCGCCACCTTTCATTATAACTCCAGCCAACCAGCCGGCTATAGCACCAATTATTAAAAATATGATCAATCCCGTTATGTCCATGGTTCTACCTCCAATAGTTGTCGATGCATTAAGAAGATAAGATAGTCAGACAAGAGGTTCATCGTATATCTTTAATCAAGCATTTGCATTTAAAAAGAATTCTTCTACTCTGTTTTTTCTTTAATTGCTTTTTCAGCCTTTTCAACCGACTCATCGACAGTCTTTCCAGCCTTTTCCATGGGGCCTTCTTTTTCGCAGGCAACCAGACCCATGATTAAACCGGCCGCAATGATAGAAACAAAAATACGCTTTAGTATTAACATGTCAGTCCTCCAATCTTTATTGTTTTGAATAGAAAAAAAGAGAATGGTAATGAAACCAGTTTTATTCCAGTGATTTATGTAGGAAAAACTCTGTCGCCCGATCGGTTGTTAATCACAGCCGCCTGCCGACAGAAAGGACAATGCGATTCTTTAATCGGCGATCGTCAGGCCAACAAAACTGTCGCCATCGCCGCAGTCAACATAAACCCTGACGCCGAAATCGTAGTCATTTGCATCGTTAAGGGTCACCAAGGCGACGGTCGTGTAAATTACGCCCGCATCGGGCGTTACCGTCTCTAACGTGACCGTGGCATTCTCGGTATCGCCGGTTGCAATGACCACAGAATTGAATAAAATCGAATATAACATTATTTTGTTCAAGTTTTAAGACTTGAGGTTTCTCCAACGACTCCGGATATATCAACCCACTAAAAACCTTGCGATATTCGTAACGTATATGTAAGATTGGCAAAACTCTGATATTCTCAATCGCAACTCGGGTGATATTTGGTTTTTGCCAGAGGATATCTGCAAAAATTGTCACAGCTTCCAACCACAACATATTGAGTACCACAATAATTAACATCGAAATCAAATTAAGATATTTTTCAGGTAACCCTAAAGCATTCCTTCACATCATTTCAAACTGCCAAAATTGTATATATAAAGGGTATGGCCTGTTCGAGTTATGGTATTGCTTGTTATTTTAAAGGATTATTTGATGAAGCAGAAAATAGTATTTTGCAAGGAATCACCTTTTGTGAAAAAACGGCTCAACTTGGTTGGAGAGCTTGGGCATCTGGTTTTTTGGGTCATATGTATTCTCATATGGGAGAATATGATAAAGCTCAAGATTATTTTAAAAAAGGAATCTCGACTTTAGAACGTGCCAGAATATACCCCTTCTGGGTTAACATGTGGAAGGTATCGATAGCAAGGTCGAAGGTACTAAATAATGATCGAGACATCAATTTGGATGAGGTATTCGAATATTACGAAAACATTAATGCCGAGGTCGTTAAAGGTTGGACGGCAAGATATCTTGGAGAGATTCTATTGAATATTGATGACCAGAACATATCTGAGGCGGAGGATTGGATTAAGAAGGCTATTGAAGCGAACAAAAGTAATAGCATGATGTGGCAATTGGGTCGGGATTATCGTCTTTATACTGACCTATTCAAACGAAAGGGCGATCAATTCAAGGCCAAAGAAAAGCTGGTCAAGGCGATAGATATCCTAAACGAATGCGGTGCGGATGGATGGGTGAAAAAATATGAAAAGTCACTGAAAGACAGTTTATAAGGATTATCACTCTAGAATTCATTTCCAATAGGATTCGCGTTTGGTGAGTTGAATTCACTCTCCCACTCCCCCCATTTCTCCTCTACATTATTCTATCCTTTTATTTTCAAAAAAAACTGATAAACTTGCGATATCACGCGAAACCGCGAGCTGCAGATAGTTTTCTATTTCAAAGGACCCGTTCATGGGATTGGAACCATGCGTTTGCTATCAAGGATACCATCGCCGGTTCTCACCATCACAACCACCGGGTTTGCCGCCACCGTTGCTCAGATTATTATCCTAAGAGAGCTTCTGGTTCTGTTTTACGGAAATGAACTGTCAGCGGGATTGATTTTTGCCGGCTGGCTCCTCTGGACCGGATTGGGCAGCGGGCTGTCGGGAAAATGGGCATTAAAGATTTCCGCCCCCACCACCCTGCTGGGCCTTATGCTTGTTTGCCTTGCGGCCCTGTTGCCTCTGTCGATGCTCTTCATCCGCGCAGCCAGAATCATCTGGACACTTCCTGCAGGCGAATTGCCCTCCATCGGCAAAATGCTTCTGATTTCCATAACTGTTACCGGTCTTTTCTGCCCGCTATCCGGCGCACTTTTCGGAACTTGCTGGGCAATTCATCGAAGAAAGGGAGAGCGTCAGCCCCTGGGAATCTATCTGGGAGAGGCGCTCGGTGCGGCCGCCGGCGGCCTGACTTTTTATTTTGCATTTCTTCCTTATGGTTCGGTCTTTACAACCATATGGATCACTTCCGCAATGATCTTATGTATTTCATGGCGGCAGTTGCGGCCGTGGCATCCCTTGTCCAACTTGCGTTTTGGGCATCTGATGTGGATTGCAGTCACTTTACTGATTGTAGCGGGTGCGGCGGCGGGATCGCATCTGGATCATATGAGCCGTCGATGGCAATGGGGGCCGAACCTTTCGGCTGTGTATGATACGGCTTATCACAACATTGCGTTGTTGAAAAAAAAGGAACAGGTATCGGTTTTTACCAACGGCCTGTGGCTATTTTCGGAACCGGACCGGCTCAGCGCCGAACACGGGGTGCACCTGGCCCTCCTGCAACATCCAAATCCTAAAAACATCCTGGTTCTGGGAGGCGGAATCGCCGGCCTTCTGGAAGAGCTTTTTAAACAGCCGGGCATCCGGCATATCGATTACGTGGAACCGGATCCTGCCTTCATTCGTCTGCTCAGGCCGCATCTCTCATCGGCCACGGCAGCATCGCTTCAGCATCCACGGGTACGGCTGTTTCACCAGGACCCCCGTATCTTCATGCGTCGCACGCATGCCCGCTATGATGTCATTTTGATGAATATGGGAGATCCGATTACCGCTCAGATGAACCGATTTTATACAGCGGAATTCTTCGCCTGCGTGAAACAGCGGCTTTCACCGGGCGGAATTTTTTCCTTTGCGGTCTCCGGCGGTGAAAGTATGCTGGGTCCAGCCCAGGCCCGTTTTTTGGGCTCCATAAAGAAGACCCTGCATCAAATTTTCCCCAAAACCCTCATCTATCCCGGCGACCAAACCCGATTTTTTGCCACCGATATGTCCGGCGTGCTCCTGTCAGATTACGCCACCCTCGCGAATCGGATATCTGAACGCAACCTTAAACTAACCTACATCCGGAAAGATCTTCTTCAGAATGCGCTGAGCCCTTTTCGGTTAGACTATCTGAAATCCATTCTGGAGGAAACCACCGGGAGTGCCGTTAATAAGGATTTTGCCCCCATCTGTTATTTCCATAATTTGATGATGTGGGCGGGCCAGTGGCATGCAGTCCTGCAAAAATTTTTCAATATGCTGGCTAATTTAAAACTTCTATGGCTCTGGACAGGTTTTGCCGTTGCCGGCATCATAATTGTCGCGATTTTCTGGACCGGTCAGTGTAAATTGAGGGCAGCGGTTGCCGGTAGTGTTTTTGTATCGGGCGCCATTGAAATCGTGCTTCAGGTGGTATTTTTGCTAAGCTTTCAAATTATAGAAGGGTTTGTTTATCGTCAGCTGGCTTTGATTATCGCCTTTTTCATGGCGGGGCTGGCTGTCGGCGCCGGATGGATTTCCTGGCGCAATCCCCTCCCGCCGAAAACCAATATTGCCTGGAGGTTTTTTGTTCGCATCCAGGTGCTGGTCTGTATCCTCCCGATCGTCTTGATGCTGTTTTTCCCGCTGATTCATGAAAAAATTCGGTTTTTTTTGTCTCCGGCGGCGATGGGTTGGCTGTTTTCAGGGCTCAGCCTGATCACCGGTATTCTGGGCGGCGTTCATTTTGCACGGGCCGTTATGCTTATGGCTGCTGCCGGGGCTGTTTCGGAGAAAATCGGCGGCGGATTCTATGCCCTGGATCTGGCAGGGGCGGCTGCAGGCGTTCTGATTGCCGCCTTGTTCATCCTCCCGATTTACGGCATCCTGAATACGCTAATTTTTCTGAGCATCCTGGGCGGTATCAGTCTGCTGACACTTCTAAGGCAATCCTAAAATCACCTGTATTTTGCATGATAATAAATGAGAAACTTGTTTTATTTTTAAATCGGATGATAATCTTTTTTATTTCTCATCTATTTTCACCCTACGGGCGAGCCGGAGGCTCCCATATGCTGCGTTATTAAGGGCTCGAAATAGCATACTACGATTTCGCCCTTAAGTGCCTTGCCTATGGAAGCCTCCGGCTCGTGCAAAATTCAGGCGTTCTGCTCAAGATTTTGGAGGTGCCCAGATACCGTAGATGGCCCGGCCGCAATACCGGCACTTCCCATCATTTAAGCCCAGCACTTTTACCCGGTAGCCGATACGACGAATCAGCATTTTTTTGCAGTTCGGACAGTAAGTGTGTCCCCCCGGGTGTTCGGGCACATTGCCCACATAGACAAAATGGAGGCCTTCATCCATGGCAACTTCCCTGGCCTTCTCCAGCGCCGGTACCGGTGTCGGTGCAATACTTTTCAGTTTGTAGCGCGGATAAAACCGGATAAAATGCAGCGGAATATCCGGCCCCAGCTTCTCATAGATCCACCGGCACATAGCACGTATCTGCTCGAGGTCATCGTTTTTTCCGGGAACCATCAGGTTAACAATCTCAGTATGCACGCGCCGGGCTTTGAGAAGCTTTAAGGTGCTTAACACCGGCTCAAGACTGCCGGCGGTCATGGTTTGATAATATTCCTCGGTAAAGCCTTTAAGATCAATGCAGGCGGCGTCCAGGACATCACACAGATCTTCAAGCGGTTTCCGGTTTATGAATCCATTGGAATGCATCACTTTTAGAAGCGGTTCGGATTTTGCGAGGCGGCCGATCTCAAGCATATACTCGATGAAAATAACCGGCTCCACGTAGGTTGACGCGATAACCTGACTTTCATACTGAATCGCGCTGGATATGACCTGATCGGGCGGAAGTTTGTAATTAAATGTGTCATCCGGCCGCGCCTGAGAAATTTCCCAGTTCTGGCAAAATTTGCAGTCAAAATTACAGCCGGCCGTGGCAAGGGAAAAGGCGCGGCTTGCGGGAAGCATATGGTAAAATGGTTTCTTTTCAATCGGATCAATGTGAACCGCACACGGATTTGCATAAACCAGGGAGTAATATTGCCCGTCGACATTCTCCCTCACCTCGCAAAGCCCTCGCTCTCCGTCATCAACCTCGCATCCGTGCGGGCAAAGTTCACAGCGGATCTTCTGGCCATGCATCGGTGTGAAATAGGGCGAAAGTTTGCGCCCCATGAACCCTTTCGATATCGCGGCCGCCCGGGCAGAACGCGATGCGGTGGACAGCGGAAACAGAGCGGAACCCGCACAGATAGCAACGCTGCGTCCGCAGAGGCCCAGAAAATTACGGCGTGTCAGGCGGTCTTTCATGGGGAATATTCCTTAAAATTGGTTTCAAAACCCCATCTGAGCCACAATGGCTGCGTTGTTCCGCGAATTGAAATGCTCATAACAATTAAGTGCGCTAAAGTTTAAAGTGATCTAAAGTGACTAAAGTTGTGGAATTCTGTCTATTTAATATAAAAAATGGAGCGCCACGCGGCGCAAGCGCCTGCGCTGCGCGAGCGACGCCTTAACTTCAGGCACTTTTATCTCTTCAACCTGATCTGAGGTTTTGAAACCACTTCTATCTGGATTTAGAGTAAACGTCTCTGATCTGGATAGATCTGGGATCCAAACGTTTTAATCCGCTTTTTTCAGTCCAATCCATTGCTTCTAAAAACTCCTGCACGGTGATCCCCCGTGCGATTTGGGGATACTCAAAGGCTTTATATGCAACCTGGTACTGCGCCATGATATTTACGTAGGTCAGATGGGGAAGGTTTGCGGAAACCCACTTTACGAATTTTTTGGTCCCCGCGATTCGATTCGGCATAACCAGGTGCCGAATCATAACGCCTCTGCGGGCAATTCCGCGCGCGTCAACCTGATGAACGCCGACCTGGCGGTTCATTTCAAAAACAGCCGTCGTTGCCATTTCGGGATAATCCGAAGCATCGGATGAATATCTGGCCGCCATATCCCCATCCATGTATTTGATATCCGGCAGGTAAATATCTACAATGCCGTCTAACATCTTGATTATCTCCACGCGCTCATAGCCGCTGGTATTATATACCAGCGGAATACGCAGGCCTTCTTTAAAGGCGATTCTGGTGGCATTCAGGATATTGGGCATCACATGGGTGGGGGTTACCAGGTTGATGTTATGGCAGCCAATTCCCTGCAGGAACAGCATCAACTGCGCCAGCTCATTATCTTCGATCTTTTTGCCTTCCCCCTTTATGGAAATCGGCCAGTTCTGACAGAAAACACAACGAAGATTGCAATTGGAGAAAAAGATCGTACCGGATCCGTGTTCGCCAACCAGTGATATCTCTTCGCCAAAATGAGGCTGGGCCACGTAAACCATTACTTTTAGGGGCGCCTGACAGAATCCCTCTTCCCCATCCAGTCGGTTCACGCCGCATTCCCGCGGGCAAAGCCGGCATTCTTCAAAGATTGAGTAAGCTTTCTCAATCCTCTCGGCCAATTTACCTTCTTTTTCCAGCTTCCCGTAGGCGGGATACCATTGTTGTTCCTTTTTTACGAGGGCATGCGCGGGGCTTGGAGAGAAAATCAAAGAGCCACCCAGGATCAGGGTGCTTTTGATGAAATTGCGTCTGGTGATCTTCATATTGAACCCACCATGATCTTAATGCATCAATTGCAGTTAAAATCCGCAGGGGTATCTATAGGCATAACGCTGCCACGTTATCTTTGCTTTCGTGTGCGCTATAATCACCCGGCCTTGACCGCACCAAAGGCAGCAAAACAAGAATTTTTATGTAACAGCTCAATATGGCGAAATCCGACCTTTTTTAGCAGCTCCAGCTGGTAGGTGACCGATCTTGGGGAATCTTCCTTATCGATATATTCAAAGACGTGGTCTCTATAGGCCTCTCCGCCCAAAGAACAAAGGTATTCGGCATACCGATTCCACATCAAAGAATGAACGGCTTCGATTTCATGCGATACGAGATCTGTAATCCATGCGCTTCCACCGGGAGCTGTGAGCCGATATATTTTGCTGAATGTTGACTCCCAGTCCTGATCATCACGTAAATGATGCAAAACGGCCGCTGCTAAAATGACATCATATTCCCGATCAAGCCCGATTTTACGAATATCACCCTGAAAAATTCTAATTTTGCCCTTGTTGACGGAAGAAATTCGTTTACGCGCCTTTTCCAGCATCGGCAAACTTAAGTCAACAAGGTCGCAATCAAAGGGCGCGGCATACTGAGAAAGCTTTATGGTATTGTTGCCGGCACCACAGCCGATATCCAGCACGTTTTGAATGTTTCGGGTCGATTCAGACGCCGCCTGGGCAATCAGCTCCATTGCCAGGGGCGCATCAATGGTTGCGGTCTGTCCGGTATCGAGATTTGAGAACCGTTCAACATCATTATCAAATCGTGCCTTAATTTCATCTGTCGATGATTTCTTATCTAAGGGCGTACTCATAACGCATATCAATCCGGCTAAAGTCGTTGCATGCAGGGTCAAGATACAGATCTATTTTTTCTAAAATCTTCTCAGAAATAATCTGAATGCATGCAGCTTATCGCATTTTTAAATTTGGTGTCAAACCGTAAGCCCTAAAAATGCGGCTTTAAGAGATAAAAAAGGCGAATCCACAGATCCGGATTCACCCCTGCATGTTTTGATTTAAATCGAATATCACATATTCTTTAAACTGATATTAACAGATGGAGATATCTTCAATTTTAAATTCAAATAATTTGCCGAAAAGCAAATTATTCAAGCATAGCTATCTATATTGAGACCAAGATTAAATAATCGCAATTACTTAAATAAAAGGCGTTTTAACTAACTTTTAATTGAAATAAAAATCTTTTTTGAAAACTCACTCTTTAGGTCTTCTCTTATAGATTAGATTTGTAATACCATCGCAATTCCCACTTGTTGCACTTTTCAATGTAAATTTGACCTCACCCGTTAAAATATTTGCGTCTTCACTTATTTTTAAAGTATGATCCTGAACTTCTATTTGCTTAGCCACTCCGCCCTCACTACTTAATGTTGTGATTCCGGCAATTAATATTGCATCACTATATATTTTGCCAAGCATCTTGTTATTTTCACTATCTACAATTGTAACCATGTCACCCGTTTGAATTATCTTAACTGTCGAAGTACTCGTCGTGCCCCCGCATCCTCGCATATCTTCAGTCAGTATCCAGATGCCAGAAATGTCAAAAGCCTTGGCTTTAGAAACCTCCTGCTTTGTTGCGCAATTTACGGAAGATAAAATGAAAAGCGAAAATATCAAAATCCATGCTTTTTTCATGATACCCCTCCTTTCATATATTGGATCAATTTTTGATAGACTGCAAAAGCATATAGGAATTGCCAACACGACATATAAACGCCCTTTTGGGCGATTGGTAGGCACAATTTGAGTGGCTTCCCCAAAGGATTTTTACCCAATTTTTTGGGTTAAAATTTAGTGCAACCGCATCGACTTTATTTAGAGTGATACTTAAACTGCGAGAACTGGATCAATGGTGAGCTGTCATGTAAGGAGAAACTGATGGAGACCAGCAATGCGTGTGAGATTGAGTTCAATATGAGCACAATATTAAAGCTTAATTATTATATGAGACCATATTGTGTCAAGAAAATTCAAGTGCAGATACATTGAGAACACCAACTATCAAATTTTTTCAAAATGTTGCAGATACCATATGGATATCAGAAATTTACCTCCGGCTTTTAGCAAATGTCAAATCTTTTAAC
>WOR8_10001578_pt1 | contig 24514 bp, 24 predicted proteins | sample DeeMarSeWOR38_10_FD_19890 | JGI IMG/M metagenome (IMG submission 19890) | reverse complement strand
GATTCTGGACCCCCAGGAGGCAATGTCTGCTGTTACCAATAGCGGACATTCAAACTGGCAAGATCAGGCCGAAAACGAGGTCTGCTTTCGGCCAGAAGCGGTCATTCACCAAATTCGGCCCCTTTACCAACGCGTTCTTGAAGCTCAACAATCTGGGTGCTCAACTCGGATAGTTGCACCTCCTGATCAGCCAATTTGGCATTTTGCTTCTGCAATTCGTTCAGCAGAAGTGCAGACAAAATCCGGTATTTTACGGATTCGGGCTCACCGTCTCGGTTGTAGACCACCAACTCAGGTAGTACCGCGGCGACTTCTTCCGCAATGAGGCCAAATTCAAGGGTTTGGCCCCCTTCGACAATTGACTCCTTATAGCGGAAAGTCACTGGGCGGAGGTCAAATACTCTATTGCTTGTCGAACCCATATCGTGAATGTCTTCTTTGTACCGACGTGAAGATGCAGATGTGCCCAATTGTCCATCGCTGTTGACGACCACTGTCGTTCCCGTACTACTCCCAACATTTGCGCCATATATTCCGGCTATAAAAGTACGAGTCTGGAGCGAGCCTATCCGGGTCGTATTGCTCTCGCCCGCTACAGCAGCATTGGCGATTGCAATGTTGTTACTGCCAGTAGTCAGATTTAGACCGGCCTCCCATCCGATAGCGATGTTTGCGTTACCTGAAGTGTTGTCGACAAGAGTACTTCTGCCAATTGCGACATTGTGACTGCCAGTTGTATTGTATCGAAGCGCATAGGAACCGATCCCTGTATTGCGAATCCCCGATATATTGGAGGTTAGCGAATACGATCCGATCGCTGTGTTGTGATAGCCATCAACGTTAGACAACAAAGCTTCAAGACCAACTGCGGCGTTGTTGTGCCCGACAGTATTCGTATAAAGGGCGTTGTATCCGATCGCTGTGTTTTCCCGGCCGGTCTGATTATCATACAGGGCGTTCGCGCCAACTGACGTGTTGCTAAATCCAGAGCTGTTTGAATACAGTGCGCTGTCGCCGCTAGCCGTATTGTTATAACCATCGGTGTTAGAGAAAAGAGCCTGATCACCATTTGCAGTGTTCTTATATCCGACAGTATTGTAGAAGAGTGCTTCGCGCCCCGTAGCGGTGTTTTCATCGCCCGATGCGTTGTTTCGGAGTGCGTTGATACCTAGCGCGGTATTTTGTGCCCCAATTGAGTTTTCAAGGAGTGCATTGACACCAAAGGCGCTATTTCCACCGCCGGTCGTGTTGTTCATTAGGGCCTGGTATCCAGTGGCAGTGTTCCATCGTCCTGTCGTGTTGCTCGCAAGAGCCGACTGCCCGAGACCAGTGCTCCAGTTGTCACCTGTGCCGGTTTCGCAAGTAACAGAACCGTCTTGTCCAATTGCAGCGACAAAGCTACCTGTCGAACAAGAATCTCCTACTCTTATCTGAACCTGCGTAGGATCAATTTGTGCGAGCCCGACAGACCCGTCTTCGATTGTGCTGACGGTCCCGTTGCACCTTGGGGGCCCGCCGGCCCCTGAGGACCTACGGGGCCTTGTTCGCCGCCCGCTGCGAGTAATGACCAGAAGCTTGTATTCGATGGATTCTCCGATCCACTGGTGCTTTGAACAGCGATGTAGGTGGAGCCCTGATACTCCACCATGTCGAGACGGCTGTAGACAACTCCGCTCTGCCAACTACCCTCCCATACAACGCCGGATGGAATCTCCAACTGGTCGATTGCGGTTTCCAGAGCATCAAAGTTGGCATTTACTTCCGCTGCCCTTGCTGGCTGTCCAGCCTGGAATACATGTGGGACCGCAGTCTGCGCAAACGCTGTTGCCGTTAACCCGAATAAGAATCCGAATGTTGCTACTGCTAATCTCTTCATTGCCAGTCCACCTCATCCCAATTGCCTTCATCCCACACCATTTGCCCAGTCGCCGGAGGCGTCGTTTGATCGGGCGGTTCTGGAGGATTGCTCCCCCCGCCACCACCTCCACAGGAGGCGCAGGCAAACAGGCTCAACACGAGCCCAAGGATCAGTCTCTTATTCATGTCATTTTCTCTGTCAGCAGACGAAAACATGGAGCCTGTGAAATCGGCAGCCCGGCGATCTTGGGGCCCTCCAGACGAGTGTCAGAGAGGAGGCGAGGACCCGTGGCTTTGCGTCACCAGCTTTGGCTGGTTTTGCCTTTGTCGATGTATTGGCCACCATCCCAGCGCAGAATGGTGGATTCAATTCGGAAGTCTACTTAGAAGGTGTCGAACATCTTTACATTTATGCCCGAGACGGGATTGTCCGCTTTGGGTCAGTAGCGGTGGTTCAGACCGATTCTAGCCGATTGTCCGGTTTAGGGCGCTTAGCGGACATCCAGCCAGGGCGAATGTCCGCTCTCACCCATACCGGACGTTCAGACAGGAGAAATTTGCCCGATTCTTAGGTCTGCTTACGGCCATAAGCAGCCAGTCACTTTGCCGCCCAAACCACTGCGAGCGACAATGTCCGCACTCAACCTCGAAGACCCGAAGCTCCTAGGCTAGTCAGGACAGTCGCGCCATCTGCTCTTAAGCTCCGCCAGCGTCTCTGTGAACTTGCGTGGCTGTTCGAAATGCGGAAAGTGCGACGTCTCGTCGAAAACGTACCAAGCCTTCATCGGTGCCTCGATGCGATCGTAGTATTCCCTCGACAGTTGTGTTGGAGTCACCATATCGTGGCGGCCCATGATCACTGCAACAGGAACGTCAAACTGCCATTCACTCGCCAACAGATCGCGTGGCATGTCATAGATCATGGACTGTGATGAAAAAAACGAGCCGTTGGCGATGTTCAGCGCGTCGAACAAGCTGTACTCAGGGGCCATCAGCCCGGACATCAGAAGTGGACTGAAAGACGTTTCGCCGTACAGTTCGCTGCCGGTTAGGAATAGGAGCTCCTCGAGGTTTGAGTCTTCAATTTGCGTATCCGGGGCGAGGTCAAGATCCTCCAGCCGGCCTCGAAGAAACTCCTCTTGAACAGCCCGTGTTCGTCCGGAGCCGCTCTCGTCAGCCACCTGGCCGGTGCCAACGAAAGCGCATACCTTCTCGGGATGCCGGCGAGCGTACAAAGCCCCCAAATACGAACCGTGGGAGTGTCCGACGATCCACAACTTGTTTGCGCCCAGACCTCCGCGCAGATAGTCGACGACAACGTCCATGTCGCTCAGCAGCAGACTGATGCTGAGTTGAGCCTGATCTGCGGTGTCCTTGAATGACTTCCCGGACGCCCGCTGGTCCCAGTGAACGACGACGAACTCCTTTTCGAGGCCCCGCTGGAAATCATGGGCGAGGAACATTGCCGGCATTCCGGGACCGCCGTGAACGAAGAGCATTACCGGCTGCTTGCGGTCGACACCTCTGACAAGGAGATATTGGGCGTCGCCGTTGACATCGAGTTCAAACAGGTCGGCGATCGACTCCTGCGCAAAGATTGGCATGGTGAACGACTTGAACGTGTACACAACCGCCAGTAACGGGACCACCACGCCTGCGACCAGCGGCCAACGCCTTTTCCTGCGCTTAGGCGTCAATCACTTGAACTCGTGGCGTTGGCATCAAGGCCGTCATTAGACTCAATAATGGACGCATCTTGCATGGGTAACGTGGCCATGCCTCTCCTATCTATCGGCCAATTTCACGAGAGAAACGGCCTCCTCGTGACCGTCCGCTTTGGGTCATTAGCGGTCATGACGGCCAATTCTAGCTGAATGACTTATCTTGGAGGTAAAGCTGCCATTCGTCCCGGCTGAACGCCAGCTGTCACCGATACCGGAGACTCCGGACCACCAAGATGCCTTCAATTGACTGTCTGCTGCCAGCCAGAAGCGGACCGGAGCTTAATCCGTCATCGCTGATGGGGCAGCGCTTTTTGGATCAGAAACTCGCGACCGTATCAGTGGCCACAGTAGTTGCTCGCCGGCAGTCATAGGATCCAGGTTTTCGACACCCATATTCACCGGGTAGCGCCGCGTGATACGCGCCGTTCCGAACAGTACGTCCCAGAAAAATAACAGATTTCCGTAATTGCCCTTGTAGTGCGTCACACCATCATCCGCGTACTTGCCATGATGGGCGCTGTGCGTTGCCGGGGTCGAGATAACGCGCTCGACCAACCACATCAACGGCGACAGCCATTTGATCTTGTACAACGGTTCATCCCAACGGACGTCAGAGTGTGCGCCATAGATCACAGCCATTTTCACGACGATGTAGAACGCATACACCCACCCTAATCCGAGGTAGATCAGCGCTCCCGAAAACCAGAGTCCGGGCATCAGCATGTAGTAGAAGACGTTGTTCCGGTAAACGACCCGGATGGAGAGATACTCGGCGTTGTGGTGTGCCCGGTGCAGGTTGTAGAGCCACTTCACGTTGTGCGTCGTCCGGTGCCACCAGTACTGAGTCATGTCGTCGAACAGGAGAAACAGGCCTACCTGGGCAACGATCGGCAGTGTTCCCAGAGATCCCGCCGCATCAGGCGCGAGGACGCTCGTCACGAAACCGCCGGCTGCGAGTACAAACGGCTGCGTCAGCAGTACGAGAGTGCCCGTGCTGAAAACCTCGACGACGGCGTCACCCTTCGTCTGCCCCGGTTTCTTGAAGAAACGCGTGAACAGAATCTCCAAAACAACGAAAGTCGCGAAGATTGACAGAATGACGATGACTTCTGGTTTCAATGCTGCAAGTCCAATGGCCAGACCCACTAGCCCGCGCTCGATGACCGCTTCGGGTCATTAACGGTCATCAACTTCGATTCTAGCCGAACGGCGGTTCTGAGGTAATCAGTCTCTCGCGCGATTAGGACGCAGCTTTCAGCAATACCGGATGTTCCCAATATTGGTTTTCAGGGCATCTATCGTTTCCTCGTAGTCAAGCGGACTCTCATGCACAACCAGCATCATCGATGGCAGTAGAAACCAGATGGCGGCTCCCATAACGATCATCCCGCTTAGCATCCACAGGATTGCCCGAGTTGCTCGCCTGAGCATTCCTCCACCTCCTTGTCGGGGCGCCCTGTAAACAAGGCGCCCCTGTCTAACTCGCATGATCAATAGGACCAGTACAACATGTAGATATTGCCGTGGTTCGAAGCATCTATGGCATCTTCCAGGATGTTTGAAGCCTCGGAGATGTATGTGACCGGCCATACGCCATACGGATGGTGCGATGTTCGGGGCGCGTAGCTATCGCCATCTGTTTGTGCGCCTCCCGCGCCCACAGAAACGCGTCGCGTGAATTCCGACCAAACGTAGACGTCAGCCATGCCATTTGTATCTCCTGGCACAACCCCGTCGGCCGCAGTGACAAACGGTACTGTCCCACCATCCCAACTCAGGAAGTCAGGGCTCCAGGAATCACCTTGGATCTGTTCCCCTGAACTGGTCAACGAGATGAGACGCGTCGACGGGCTGCAACCTTCGAATCCGCTACAAAGATCACGCAGGAAAACGTCCGAGGCAACATTGGTGTCGGTGGCGACAAGATTGGTCGCGGAAGACACGAACGCCACGAAACGCCCGTGGTATTCCGCAAGCGGGAGACCTACCTGCGGATCCGAACTTGCTCCGTCTGCCGGGTCATCGCGGAAGCCTATTGATACGAGCCGGGTAGACGGCACGCACTGTGATTCGCCCAGACAGGTGTCACGGAGGAAAACGTCCTGCACGCCATTTGAATCTGCTGCAACGAGATTGCTCGCGAGCGAACTGAATGCTACATAGCGTCCGGTGAAAGAAGGCTCGCCACTGGCTCCGTTCGCTTCAGCGCCATCGTTGGCGACAGAGATCCGCTTCGTGCTTGGCGTGCACCCGCTTATAGCCCCAAGGCAGGTATCGCGAAGAAACACATCTGCCACGCCATTGGTGTCGCCCGCAACAAGGTTCGGGTCACTGCTAACGAAGACAACATATCGGCCATCCATCCCGAGCGCCGGGTAGCTGGCTGGCATCGTTGATTGTGAACCGTTATTGGCCAATGAGACCCGAATGAGCTTCGGTGTACAACTCCCAGGATCGGGCATCCAGTGCACGGCCAGGCAGGTGTCCACCACGAACACATCATCAACCCCATTGGTGTCGTCCGGGACCAGGTTGCTGGCCGATGACACGAATGCTGCATATCGGGCAGTAAAGTTGACTCCCAGTGAGTTGGACGGGCTGGTTTCGGTCCATCCGATATCACCGTTCGGCTCTGCTCCTCCGACACCCATCACTGCGCGTGTAGTTGTCGGCGTGCACTCGTCGGCGTAAGACTGACACGTGTCTCGAACAAACAGGTCGTAGGCGTCATTATTGTCATCAGTGATCAGGTTCGACGCTTTCGAAGCGAAGACTGCGTACGTGCCCCACGGATCCAAGCCGCCATTAACGCTCGGTCCATTCGGTACCGAACCATCGATCGTTTCCGTAATGAGGATCGGTAAATCGCTCGGCTCGCTGCCGCCGGAGCCACCGCCGTCCGACTCGGAAACGACGAAGGATAGCTCGTTACTGGCGCCAGCCGTCGGCTCGGGATTCCGGACTCGCACGCCGACAGAGCGCGGCGTTTCGAGGTCTGACGCTTGAATGGTGGCGACCACCTGCGTGTTGTCCAGGTACCTGGTCGTGCGACTAGCGCCATCCCAGGTCACCGTGGCGCCATCCAGGAATCCGGTGCCCGTCACGCTGAGGTCAAAACCGCTTTCGCCGCTCTCGATCTCGTTCGGGGCGAGGCCGGAAATTACCGGAACCGGGTTCTGCACCAGGATTTCGTCACTCAGCCGATTCGATGCATTGCCAACGGCGTCGACCAGCCAGACCTCGACAGTCAGCGCGCCGGCCGCCTCGGTCGATACCGCGAATTCCTCGCTGAGTGTTCCGGACGCAGTGTCAATCGTGTCGAGCGGAATCGACTGATTGTTACCGTCGGACATCTCCACCTGCATCGTTGCGATATCGAGGTCCGCGTCCGCATACGAGAACTCCGCCGTAGCGGTTACGTTGCCGTCGCCTTGCATGAAAAGAACGATGTCGGGTGACACCGTCAGGTTCGATATTTCAGGACTCGCACCTTCGGCCGGCAGCGGCTCCGGTTCGATGGTGCTGAAACCGTCTCCGTTACCACCGCAGCCGACCAACAAGAGTGCAAGATAGAACAGATACTTACGCATCGCAGCCACCTCCTTGATCAACTTAATAATCGGGTTGGGCAGCCCGGCGATCTTGGGGTCCTTCGTGGCGTCGCAGGAGGCGTCGCGGAGGAAGCGAGGACCCGTGGCTTTGCGTCTCCAGCTTTGGCTGGGTTTGCCTTTATCGCAGGATGCAGTCTGCTCCTGCTAAAAAAATTGTCAATTCGGGAAAATACTCAATGCCGCGGCAGCACAATTGAGCTGGCCGCGCTGACGCGGACAAACGCAATTAGCGCCCACAGGAAGATGATGGGGAGTACTATCCAGTACGGCGTCTCGTCCACTGCCCAACCTGCCGCATCGCGCGCATCGAAGGCTGCTGCCAGTACCACAACCGGCCAGTAAATCGTTATCCCCAATGCTGCGCCGAGCAGCACTCGTCCCCACCGGGCGCTACGCCGGAAGCCCACCAGCCCGGCAGCAAGCAGCGGGATATAGACGACCAGATCGGCAAATGCGAATCCGTACCAGAACGCAGCGCCTACCTCGGTTATCGACGCTGCAGGCTCCTGCGTCCCCATGCGAACGCCAATGTCGTAGTCAATTGCAGCCGGCACTTGTGCATAGACCAGGTACAGCAGGAGCAGCCATCCTGGAACCTGCACAAGGAAAAGGTCGCGCCGATCGGACATCTTCTTCTCCCCTATTGGCGTAGCAGGAGGCACCACCCTACCCGGTACATGGCGGCGGCAACTATAGGCGAATACCGAAAATCACGGTGCCTAACGCATACCCAGCTTCTTGCTGTTGGCTAACAAGTCCAGGGCCTCTTGCATACGCCGTTGCCTGGTTGCTTCCCGTTTTGCCGACGCAACCCAATCGACGTACTCCCGCCGATATGAAGGCGCGAGGGACTCGAAGAAAGACCGCGCCTTCTTGTTACGCTTCAGTCGCTGATCGAACTCAGGGGGCATCGGCAGTGGCCCGGGAGAGGTTACCGGGTGTTCCCAGCTGCCGCTCTCCTTCGCCTGCGCGATCGCCTTTTCTCCGGCCGCCGTCATCAACCCGGCATCGAGCATGCGCCGGACACGCTCGATGTTCGACGGCGACCACTTGCTGCCGGGTTTGCGGGGCGAGAAGCGATGCATATAGCGGTCTTCGTCTATCGAGCGCTTCACGCCATCGATCCAGCCGAAGCACAAGGCTTCCTCAACCGCATCGTTGTACGACAGGTTCGTCTTCGGCGACGTCATCTTGAAAAACACAACCCAGACATCTGGCTTCGAGTCGTGGTTCTTACGCAGCCAGTCGCGCCAGTCCTTGCGATTCTTCGGCGTGAACTGCATTCGAGGAACGAAACGTGCAATGCCTCAGACGTCGAGCAGGCTACCGTCGAACCACACCTTCTGTTTGCCGCGCAGATCGGTCTGGAATCGGAAACCGGGCGGCAGGTCCAAAAAAGGTTGAATGTTGGGTATGTAATCACCGATGTCGCGGATCTTGATCGCGGTAAAAAAATCCGCCGACTGCGAGGTCTGCTCGCCACCCCAGATATACCAGCCGGATCCGCCCTCCTGCGGTGGATAACGCATTCCCTGAATCGGCATCGTGCGCAGGGTTTCCATGGCGAGCCCGAGGCCTTCATCGGGATGCGGCGGCCGGGGGTCCGCATTGGCAATCTCGAAAGTACCGGTCAGCGTGGATATGTACATGGGGACGGTCCCGTTGCAAATCGTGTACGGACGGAGCATAGCAGTTTCGCCCTGTGCGGCCGAACCGGACATATCTTCAGGCTTCGAACGCCACTGCGCCGCAATCACCGGTAGCCACCGACCACCTCCCCTTGCTGGATCCAGCGACGCCGTGTTTCCCTCGGCCGGTTTCTGATTGTAGGCTACGTTCCCAGATGATCTACCTGTACGCAACACTCGTCACGCTGCTCAATATCGCGTTCTGGGCAGCCATCCTGTTCGGCATGCCCGGCATCTGGCTCATGGTGCTGTTGGCGGCTGTCATCGAGTGGCTGCAGCCGGGCGAATACATGTTCAGCCAGGCAACGCTCTATGTATCGGCGGGCCTCGCCCTGCTCGCTGAGATACTCGAATTCCTGATGGGCGCGGCGGGCGCGCGCCAGGCGGGCGGTTCCAAGCGCGGTGCGGCGCTGGCGATCATCGGCGGGATAGTCGGCGCCATTCTCGGCACAGCGCTCCCCATCCCGGTGCTCGGCACGCTGATTGGCGCCTGCGCGGGCGCGTTTGCGGGCTCGCTGGTCGGGGACCGCATGGCCGGACGCCCGATGGACCAGAGCGTGGAGGCGGGGCGCGGCGCCGCAATCGGTCGCTTCTGGGGGACGACGGCGAAGATGATCATCGGCGCCGTGGTGCTGGTGCTGTTGGGAGTCGCGGCGTATTTCCCGGACTAGCCGCCGCTATTTCTAGTAAGCGGTAAGCACCTTACCGGTCGCCGGCGCTACCGATGCGGAATTTGTCCCGGCGAACGTCACGGGTAGCGATTGCATGTTCATGCCCACATTCCGCACCACCGCGAAATGCAGGTGCGGGCCGCTCGAGTAGCCCGTATTGCCGGAATCCGCGATGTACTCGCCGCGCTCGACCACGTCACCGACACGCACGCGGATCGAGTTCCAGTTGAGGTGCGCATAGATCGCGTAAGTGCCGTCGTCGTGCAGTATGCGCACGACGTTGGCCAGCGCCATGTTCGATGCGTCCGCTCCGCCCTTGAAGTTCTGTGCGGCAACGTCGAACACGACGCCGCCTCGAGCGGCAAATACGTCCGTACCCACCGGCATTGCGATATCGACCGCGTGCTGCGAGTCCGGCGTGTTGTGCGTCACCATGTCGGGGAACGCCTGGCTGATGGGGTGCTCGCTCGAAATCGCGAATGGCACGCGATAGGGCTCTGCCGGCCGGTGCTGCGCCTGTGGATCGCCGATCATGTATTCGTAGCGGTACTCAAGCGATGGTTGCACGGCGTCCTGGAGACGCGCCAGCCGCACCAGGGGCATCGCGCTGCGCGGTGGCAGCAACCAGCGCAGCGGGTCGTCCGGGTGCGGAAATTCGAGCCCGCTGATGGTCTCGAACTTCAGCGCCAGTTCGACGGGCGCGAAATACTCGTTGGTGGCCACCAGTCGAACCGTATCGCCCTCGATGTCGTAGTCGATCTTGACGCCGGACTTCGGCGAGGTCGGCGTCAGGCTGCGCACTTCCGCGATCGCCTTGCCGTCGTCCGGCGGACGGTCCGAATAGATCCACTCGCCGTCATCGCCGCGATACTTGTAGAGCGCCTGCGCCGAGGCCGCACCAGCCATTACGCAGCCGAGCAGCGCAAACAGTTTCAGGCCGTAGCGCGCTCTAGCCGATATCGGAACGCACCCAGCCGTTTTCAGTACGCCGTATTTCATAGGCAGGCCAGTACTGGTTATCAAGCTTTAGGGTAATCACTTCCACGGCGCCGTTCCAGGTTACCGTCTTGACGCGGATCGACTCGTGGTCTTTCTTGTCGGCGATGACCTCGACGAAGGTCTCGAGGTCGGGCGTCGGCGTCTCATCGATCTCGACAACCCGGCGCCCCGCCCACAGTCCGTAACGCGTTGCCGGCGAGCCGTAGCTGAAGAACGCCACGTAGACGCCGTAAGGATCGATACCGCGCTGCGCCGCCATCGGCCGGTGCGGGTCCTGCAGCAGCGCGCCGGCCCAGGAGACGGCATGGTCGATGCCGCGGCCATCCAGCGCCGACGTGTCGACATCGACGTCGATCGCCTTGCCGTTCCGCCACACCGTCACCGTGACCTCGGGTTTTTGCACGGCCTTCTCGAGCGCGCGGAACGAGGTGACGACGTCGCCGTCGACGGCCAGGATCATGTCGCCATTCTGCAGCTTCTTTTCCGCCGGCGTGCCCGCAACCAGGCGCGTCACCGACAGCGCACGGCGGTGCAGCGGGTTGTTCGCTTCCAGCCGCTGCAGCCACTTCTCTTCGACACCCATGTTGCGTGCCGCGAACAGCGGCGCGTAGACGAATTCGGCCTCGAGCGAGTAGAACGGCCGACCTTCGCGAACGGTATCGACGAACTCGGCGACGAGATCCGCACCGATGCCGCGATTGAACTGCGCGGCGTCGCCGCCCGCGGGCATCGGGAACGTGGACCACATCGCCGCGACGCGGCCGCGCTTGTCGACCAGCACGCCGTCGAGTTCCCGCGGCGCATTGACCAGATCGATGCCTTCGATGTTCGCGTCCCGGAACTGCAGCGTGCGCGACAGCGGCAGCACCAGCGGATCGACGGAAGCGACTGCGCTTTCCTGGTGAACCAGCTGGTGGTCCGCTTTCATGCCGACGACCCACACCGGGTCGCCCGGCCGCAGCGGTTTCGTGTTGAACGTCGCCGCCTTCACGGGCGTGTCGCCGACCGTTGCGGGATCGTAAGCGACGATGGCGAGGTTGTGCAGCGGATGCAGCTGCACGACTTTCGCTTCGACTTCAAGCGACCCGGCAAACGTTACCGAGACGTCCCCGACCGCCACGGGCACGGTGTTGCGATCGACGACGACGTAGCCACGTTCCGCGTCGACGACGAGACCGGTGCCGTAATAATGACGGTCCGAGACCCCCGACAGCGTGTACGGCAGGTCGAATGTCACGACCACCAGCGAAGGCGCCAGCGCCCGTGCGCGGGGATCGTCATAGCGATTGAAGCGGGTACTGCCGACGGCCGGCGCCTTGGGCGCGGGTCCCTCGGATAGCTCGCGGCACGGCCAGACGCCGGTGGCGTCGTCCCGGGCACAACGCCTGACCGGGAACCACACCCGATCCATGTCGAATGTCCGCACCACGGTGTTCTGCGGGTTGTCGATGGTCACGTAGCGCAGCGGCTCACTGTCGCCCGTTGCGAGCTTGTCGAGCGCCTTCTCGAAATCGTCCAGATCGGTAATGTCGTCTTTTCCGAGCTGCGTGATCACGGCGCCCCGCGGCACCGCGGCCTTCGACAGCAGGTAACCCGGATTCGCGACGTAAACGCCCCGGACAGGCAGGTTGTAGTGCCGCGATTGCTGGTACGACAGATTGTTGACGATGGCATCGCCGAACTCGATGAACTCGGCCGGCGTGATGGCGTGCAGGTCGGTCACGGCCAGCGTATGGCTGACGGCCCTGCCACCGCGCTCCAGCTCGACCTCGATCTCCTTGCCCACGTTGTCGTCCAGCATCGCCGCGAGCGGTACGAACTCGGTCACGAGTTCACCGTTGATGCGCAGCAGGATGTCACCCGGCTGCAGTTTGCCGTCCGCCGGCGAGTCGGGAATCACTTGCTCGACGACGAGCATGCCGGTCTGGTCGGGAAAACTGGAGCGCACGAGCCGCTCCGAGCTTTCGGTCAGCCCGAGGCGGACCAGCTCGTCGTAGGCCTTGCTATGAAAGATCGTCTGCAGCGTGCCGCGCGTCACCGGTTCGCCTTTGCGGATCAGGTCGAGCGCGCGCTCGATGCGGTCGAGCGGCAGGAAGAAACTGCTGGCGGCCGAGTTGTTTGCACCGGCGTTCAGGGCGACTACCTCACCGTCGATATTGACGACGGGGGAGCCTGACGAGCCGCCGGAAGTACCGGATGCCGCCTGCAGGTAGAAGGTATTGAAGTCGTTGTACTTGCCGCGGCCGTAGTCGGGCGCCTGGCGGTCCAGGCGCGCAATCGTTCCCGCCAGGATCGACAGCTGTTCGCCGGCGTCGTTACCGATCACGCGAATCTCGCGGCCGATGCCGGCCCCGTCGGAGCGCAGCGGCAATTCCGCCGGCTCGATGTAGCGCAGCGCGTCGGGGTCATAGCGGAAGAAGCCGAAGTCGTGCACCGGGTCCCGGTACACGGGCGTCAGCCGCACCTCTTCGTTGTTGCGGAACACCGCTTCCGCGACGACCGGCCCGGGCGTCACGACGTGGCGGTTCGTGAGGATCAGGCCGCGCTCAGCGTCGACGACGAATCCCGTGGCCTGCGTCGAGGAATTCCACTCGGTATCGAAAGCCCGTGTGCTGTCCACCCGGATCGACACGACGCCGGACGAAATGCGCTCGAGGGTATTCGACCATGCGGTGTCTTCGGCTGCGAATGCTGGCAGTGAGCATGCGACTGCCAGCAGCGCCGCCATTGATCTGAACTTGTTCATAGGGCTCCTGATGCGAGCACGAATTGTAGAGTATAAGAGACCCGGTCGGCGCGGACCGGTTCCACAGTCTCGAGCGTGAAACACAGCCGCCGGGCAGGTCGCCCTGCGAAATTTCTACTGCTGCAGGAGCGGGCCTCGGCCCGCGATCGATGGTTCGGGCTGGTCCGCGCTTCGAGAAGCGCTCCTACGGTACCATTCGGCCTGCGATTACGCGTCCGGATCGTAGCGCACGTCCAGCTGCCGTGCCGCCTTGACGTCGTCCAGGCGCCGCACCGGCGTATTGAACGGCGCTTCCTTGAACGATTCCCCGTCCTGCGCCCGTTTGGCGATGTCGATCATGGCATCCACGAAGCTGTCCAGCGTTTCCTTGCTCTCGGTTTCGGTCGGCTCGATCAGCAGGCACTCGGGCACGAGCAGCGGGAAGTAGGTCGTCGGAGCGTGAAAATTGTAATCGAGCAGCGCCTTCGCGATATCCATGGCGGTCAGCTGGTACTCCTTGGCTTCCCGCCGCAAGGTAACGATGAACTCGTGGCTAGCCCTCCGGTCCGGGTAGGCGAGCTCGAATCCTGCGTCGCGCAGCCGCGCCTGCAGGTAGTTCGCGTTCAGCGTGGCGTATTCGGCGATACGCCGCATGCCGTCGCGGCCGACCATGCGCATGTAGACGTATGCCCGCAGCAACACGCCGGCATTGCCCATGAAGCCCGACAGCCGGCCGATGGTCTGCGGCAGGTCCTTCTCGGTGAGCCAGTCGTAGAAGGGCTGCCCGTCGACCTCTTTCTTGCCGACGATGGGCACCGGCATGAACGGCAGCAGGCGCTCGGCGACGCCGACGGCGCCGGAGCCGGGTCCGCCGCCGCCATGCGGCGTCGAGAAGGTCTTGTGCAGGTTCATGTGGATGACATCGAAGCCCATGTCGCCGGGCCGCACCTTGCCGAGGATCGCGTTGAGGTTCGCACCGTCGTAGTAAAGCAGGCCGCCGGCATCGCGCACGACGTCGTCGACCTCGATGATGTCCCGCTCGAACACACCGAGCGTCGACGGGTTTGTCAGCATGATGCCGGCCGTCTTCTCGCTGACTGCCGCCTTGAGCGCCTCGATATCGACGTCGCCGTCCGGGCCGGTGGGGATCTCCTTGGCCACGCAGCCCAGCATGGTTGCCGTCGCCGGATTGGTGCCGTGCGCCGCGTCCGGGACGAGGATCTCGTTGCGCTCGTGATCGCCGCGCGCCTTGTGATAGGCCATGATCATCGCGACGCCCGTCAGTTCGCCCTGCGCGCCCGCCATCGGCGTCAGTGACACGCCCTGCATGCCGGTGACTTCCTTGAGCATCTCCTGCAGCTCGTACATGCAGGTCATGAAGCCCTGTCCGTGGCTTGCGGGCCCGAGCGGGTGGCGGCCGGCAAAGCCCGGCAGCAGCGCCAGCGAATTGCAGACGCGCGGGTTGTATTTCATCGTGCACGAGCCGAGCGGATAGAACTGCGTGTCGATGGAGAAGTTCTTTTGTGACAGGCGCGTGAAATGCCGCACGACCTGCAGTTCGGAGGCTTCCGGGAGCCGCGGCCGGTCCGACCGCAGGAAGTTCCCGGGGATGTCCAGCTCCGCGGTCGTATCGGGGGCCTGCGCGAAAGCGCGGCGCCCATCGCGGGATTTCTCGAAGATCAGCTTGTCCAGGTAGTTTTCCATGTGTCTCGTCTTCCTCAGTCTGCGGACACTTTGATGCCGAGCGCGCGGAACGCGGCTTCGTAATCCGGTTCGGTCGCGATGTCCTTGAGCTGCTGGGTGTGCACAACCGTGTTGTTCTCGTCGATAACGACGATGGCCCGGCAGAACATGCCTGCCAGCGGTCCGTCGACGATTTCGACGCCGTAGTTCTCGCCGAAGCCCGCGTGACGGATCGCCGAAAGCCCGGCAATGTGCTTCAGCTTGTGTTCTTTCTGGAAACGCGCGTGGGCAAACGGCAGGTCGTAGGAAATCATCAGCGCGGCCACGTCCTCGTGCTCTGCAACCAGGCGGTCGAATTCAATGACCGACTTCGCGCACACAGGCGTATCGATGCTGACGAAGATATTCATGATCTTGCGCTTGCCGATCCAGTCGGACAGCGTCGTGTTCTTCAGCCGCGTGTCGACCAGGCGGATTTCGGGAGCATAGCTGCCGACCACCGGCAGCTCGCCGGACGTGCGGTAGTTCGCGTTCTCGTAAGTGATCGTCGCCACGGAGCGTTCCCGGCCGGTCAGGCCGCCGATCCCGAGAAGATCTCGCGCATTGCCCCGACGTAGGCGTCGATATCCGCCTCCGTCTTGGTCTCCGTCGCACACACGAGCAGCGCACCGCCGAAGTCGGGGAAGTCGGCGCCGAGATCGTATCCGCCGAGAACACCCCTCACCGCGAGCGCTTCGAGCACCGGCCCGACCGGCCGGTCGAGCTTCAGAGCGACTTCGTGGAATGCCGGCCCGCTGAACAGCCGCTCGATCCCGTCGATGGACGTCAGCCCTGCAACGAGCTTCGCCGTGTTGCTCGCCGACTGCCTGGCGACAGCGGCCAGGCCGTCGCTGCCTAGCAGCGACATGTAGATCGTCGCGGCGGTCACCATCAACCCCTGATTGGTACAGATGTTGGACGTGGCCTTGGAGCGCCGGATGTGCTGCTCGCGCGCCTGCAGGGTGAGTGCGAAACCGGGCTTGCCCTCGAGGTCGGTGGTGCGGCCGATGATGCGGCCCGGCATCTGGCGGACGTGTTGCTGCTTGCAGGTCATGTAACCGAAATAAGGGCCTCCCGATGACAGCGGCACGCCGAGCGGCTGCCCGTCGCCGCAGGCGATGTCGGCGCCCTGCTCGCCCCAGTGACCGGGCGCCTTCAGAACCGCAAGCGAGGTCGGGTTCGCAACGGCGATAACGAACGCGCCGCGCGCATGGGCCCAGTCGGTGAGCCGGTCGACGTCTTCCAGCGTTCCCAGGAACGTCGGCTGCTGGATGACCACGGCGACCGGTTCGGCGCTGTCGTCGAGCGCGCCGAAATCCAGGTTGCCCGTGGCGGCGTCCATTGGCAGGTAGTCGAAGGTGAGCCCCTGGCTACCGGCTATCGCCATCGCCACTTTGCAGTAGGTCGGGTTGACGCCGGGCGCAAGCAACACCCGCCTTGATTTGGCCTTGCGGTTGCTGCGCACCGCCATCAGCGCCGCCTCCGCCAGGCCCGATGCGCCGTCGTAAAGCGAGGCGTTGCTCACGTCGAGTCCGGTCAGCTCGGTGATCATCGTCTGGTACTCGTAGATCGTCTGCAGCGTGCCCTGGCTGGCCTCCGCCTGGTAGGGCGTGTAGGCGCTGTAGTACTCGCCGCGCGTCGCGATGTCCCATACCGCCTGCGGAATGTGATGCTCGTAGGCACCCGCGCCGATGAAGCACAGGGCGGCACCGTCCCTGGCCGCCCGGTCGCGCATCATGCGCGTGATCTCCATCTCGCTCATGGCCTCGGGTATGCCATCGAGCGAATCGATCTTCAGTTCCGACGGAATCTCGTCGAACAGCTCATCGATGCTCTTCGCGCCGATGGCTTCGAGCATCTCCCGGGTGTCGTCGTCGGTGTGGGGTATGAAAGGCATGTCGTTACCTTGTTAGCTATCGATGTCGTCGAGCAGCGCCTGGTAGGCGTCCGGTGCCAGCAAATCGCCTTCGTCGCCGCTCGGCTCCAGCCTGACGATCCAGCCGTCGCCGTAGGGATCGTTGTTGATGGCCTCCGGATCGTCCGAGAGGGCGTCGTTGACGGCCACCACCGTGCCGCTAATCGGTGCGTACACGTCAGACGCCGCCTTGACGGATTCAACGACGGCCATGTCGCTGCCGGCTTCCACCTCCTGGTGCACCTCCGGCAACTCGACGTACACGAGATCGCCGAGCGCGGACTGCGCATGGTCCGTGATGCCGATCGTCACGGTGCCGTCGTCTTCGCGCCGCAGCCATTCATGGTCGCTGGTGTATTGCAGATCTCCGGGCAATTCGCTCATCAGTCACTCTCCCCTGTTGTCTGTCTTATCGTCAGGCGCACCGACGTCAGACGTCGATGCGGATTTCTCCATTGCGCACGAACGGCGTCTTGACGATGCGCACGTTCAGCAGTTTTCCGCGGACCTCCACTTGCGCCCGGTCGTAGTCGCCCGCCGGCAAACGGGCCAGCGCGATGGAGCGGCCGATCGTGGGCGAGAAGCCGCCCGACGTGATTTCGCCTTCGCCGACACCGTCGACGACGACGCGCTGGTGATCGCGCAACACGCCTTTGTCCTCCAGCAACAGCCCGGCGAAGCGGCGCGTGCCGCCCCCCTGACGCTGCTTCTCGAGCGCTGCGCGCCCGATGAAGTCGCGGTCTGCCGGCTCCCAGGCAACAGTCCAGCCGAGCCCTGACTCGAGCGGGGACACGGTCTCGTCCATGTCGTTGCCGTAGAGATTCATGGCCGCCTCCAGACGCAGGGTGTCGCGCGCTCCCAGTCCGCAAGGCTGCACGCCCGCAGCGAGCAGCCGGTCCCAGAGCGCGGGCGCATCCGCGGCGGGTACCACGATTTCCCAGCCGTCTTCCCCGGTGTATCCCGTGCGCGCAACGAACCACTCGCCGGCGTCCATGCCGAAGAACGGCTTCAACTCGAGCGCCGCGGCGCGAGACTCCGCATCGACGCATGGCGCCGCCAGCTCGCGCGCTCTCGGCCCCTGCACGGCGAGCATCGCGAGTTCTGCGCGCTCACTGACCTTCACGCCGAATTCTTCCGCCTGCTTGCGCAGCCAGGCGAGGTCTTTTTCGCGGGTGGCGGCATTGACCACCAGCCGGTAGTGCGTGTCGTCGATGTAGTAGACGATCAGGTCGTCGATCACTCCGCCCTGCTCGTTCAGCATGCAGGTGTACAGCGCCTTGCCGCTCACGGTCAGCCTGGCGACGTCGTTCGCCAGCAGGTAGCGCAGGTAGTCGCGCACCCGCTCGCCGGACAGGTCCACGATGGTCATGTGGGAGACGTCGAACACGCCGGCATGCTGGCGCACCGCGTGGTGCTCTTCTTTTTGTGAACCGTAGTGCAGCGGCATGTCCCAGCCGCCGAAATCGACGATGCGCGCGCCGGCGGCGACGTGCTGGTCAAAAAGTGGCGTCTTGTTGGTCATTTCGGCTCCAGAACAAAAAAAACGGGGCGGCAAGCCTAACGGCCTGCCGCCCCTCTGTCCTCGATAACCTGAGAGATCAATGACGTTTGCGATGCAAAACAGTCACTTACCCCTTCGGTGGGCTTTTCTAGCCGCTCTCCAGAGCTAATCAGCGGGCACAGTCCTTCTGCCTGAGCGTTTCCGGGCGAGTTGCGCCTTCGGCGCCCCATTCGTGACGGGGTCTCTTCTGTGAACGCTATCGATTAGTGCCCGCATCATAGCCAATGGCGGTGCCGGTTGCCAGCGGCGCTGGCGCCGGTAACATGGGCCTCCGTTTTTGACGGAGTCGAACATGAGAACACGATTGCTTCTGACGCTCGCGGCAGGCCTGCTTGCCTCGCAGGCCGCGCCGGCCGATGCCAGCGCGGATTTTCAAACACTGCTCGACGAGGCCTGGGAGTGGCACCTGGCCGAGAACCCGATGGAGGCTTCTCGCGCGGGCGATCGCCGCTATAACAAGGATTGGAGCGACGACAGCCTCGCCGCGATCGAGCGGCGGCACCTCGAGCGGCGCGACTTCCTGCGCCGCGTCTATGCGATCGACAGGGCTGCGTTGCCGGAAGCGGACAAGCTCAATTACGAGCTGTTCCGCCGCGACCTGCAGCGCCGCGTGGACGAGCACCAGTTCAAGGGCTACCTGATGCCCTTCAGCCAGCGCGGTGGCGTGCAGAACCTGGACAGCCAGGCGAGTTACCTGCGCTTCGAGACGGTTGGCGACTACGAGGACTGGCTTGCGCGCATGGACAAGATCGACACGGTCGTCGACCAGACCATCGAGGTCGCGAATCGCGGGATCGAGCAGGGGCTGGTGCTGCCACGTGTCCTGATGGAGCGCATCCCGGACCAGATCGCCGTCCAACTGGTCGACAAAAGCGAAGACAGTCCCTTCTACCGTACCTTCGAGACGATGCCCGACGCGATCGGCCAGAAAGACCAGCAGCGCCTGCGCACGGCTGCTGTGAAGACCATCGAGGACACGGTCGTTCCCGCCTATCGCAAGCTCGCACGGTATTTCGACAAAACCTACCTGCCCGCAACGCGAGACACCGTCGGGTTGTCGAACCTGCCGAACGGCAGCGCCTGGTACGAGTTTCTTGCGCGCCGCTACACGACGACGCTCATGACACCCGACGAGATCCACCGGACCGGGCTCGAAGAGGTGAAGCGCATCCGCGGGGAGATGCAGGCAATCATCGACGAACTGGGCTTCGAAGGCGACTTCAGTGACTTCCTGACCTTCCTGCGCACCGACCCGCGGTTCTACTACGACAACCCTGACGATCTTTACGAGGCGTACCTCGCGACCAGCAAGCGTATCGATCCGGAGCTCGTGAAGCTGTTTGGTACGCTGCCGCGCATGCCGTATGGCGTAAAGCCCATCCCCGACGCCATTGCGCCGGATACCACGACGGCCTATTACTCGAGGCCGGCCGCCGACGGCAGCCGCGCCGGCATTTACTGGGTCAACCTCTACAAGCCCGAGGTACGCCCGAAATACGAGATCGAGGTCCTGTCGGTCCACGAGGCCATGCCGGGCCACCACCTGCAGCTCGCCATCCAGCAGGAACTCGGCAACATGCCCGATTTCCGCCGCTACTCCGGTTTCACGGCCTTTGTCGAGGGCTGGGGACTCTACAGTGAAAGCCTCGGCTACGACCTCGGTCTCTACGAGGATCCTTACTCCCGCTTCGGCGCCCTCACCTACGACATGTGGCGGGCCGTGCGACTCGTCGTCGACACGGGCATCCACTACAAGGGATGGACACGGCAGCAGGCGATTGACTTCTTCAAGGACAACGCCGCGAAGACCGAACACGACATCGTCAACGAGATCGACCGCTACATCGTCATGCCCGGGCAGGCCCTGGCCTACAAAATCGGCCAGCTGAAGATCCTGTCGCTGCGTGCGCATGCGGAAGCAACCCTCGGCGAGGACTTCGACGTGCGTGCGTTCCATGACGAATTGCTCGGCGCCGGCGCCTTGCCGCTCGACATACTGCAACAGCGCATGGACGCCTGGCTTTCGCAGCAGCTCGCAGACCGCTCCTGACTAGTCTGCGCGGGGCGCCGTGACGACCGCGGCGCGGAGCAGCGCTGCGAGTTCACGCTGCTGCTCCGCGTCGAGCGCCTTGAGGCTGTCCCGGGCCGAATCGAGGCGGTGCTGTATCGCCTTGTCGATGAGTTTCCTGCCCGTCGCGGTCAACGAGACATTGACGCCGCGACGATCGTTGCGGTCCGGTTTGCGCCGGACCAGGCCGCGCGTTTCCAGCCGGTCGATCCGGTTGGTCATCGCCCCGCTCGACAGACCCGTCTCGCGCGCAAGCCGCGTAGCCGGCAGGGTATACGGCTCGCCCTGACGCCGCAGGGCGGACAGCACATCGTATTCCCACAGCTCCAGCTCCAGTGGCTCCAGCGCCCGCGTCGCCTGCCTCGAGAACGAGCGGTACAGGGTCATCACGCGGATCACCACGCCGAGGCTGGCGGTGTCCAGGTCCGGCCGTTCCTCCGACCACTGGTCCAGGATCTCGTCGATCGCGTCCTTTTGCATGCCACCTTCCGGGTAGAAAATTTGATATCAAGATACTTGACATCGAAGTAAAATTACAGATACTTGAAATCGAAATACACAGTCGGGTTATCGACTGCCATGACCATACCCAATTCAGCGTCGGCGCGCTTCGTGCTGCCGACACGGATTCGCAGCAAGCTCGGTCCCGACGCCGGCTACGCGGCACAGCAGCGGCTTGCCGACCGGATTGCGGAGCTTCCCGGCATGCACATGTTCGAGGACCCGCTCGAGCCATCGCCCTGTACCGTCGGCGTATACCTGCAGGCTGCGTCGGGCAAGCGGCGCACACCCCCGACCGCTTTCCTGTTCTGCAAGATCCGCGGGACGGGCATCAGTGTCGAGGGACTCGACGATTCGGAGCGCCACCAGGTGCTGTCGCGCGGCTGGGGCAAGCTCGAGAACCGCAGCATCCAGCTGTTCCTGCCGAGAGACGACGACGAATTCGACGTCTGCTGGGACATCGTGTATCGCGCTTACCGCAATATTTCCAACCCTCCGGCAAGGACCCTGTTGGCGGCCAGACCGCCGCTGGCAGAACTGCCGGAGTTCTCACGCACGATCCTTTGCTAGGAGGAATTTCCCATGCGTCCGTTATTCGATGACTTCGACGAGTTCGACTTCGATGACTATCCGGCTGTCGCTCGCCTGATGCGCGAACAACGCCTGGAGGAGTCGGTTTTTGCGAGCCGCAGGTCCCAGGGACCGAAACACAAGCGGCAGTTCGACGAAGATGACGACTATGACGATTTCGACGACGACTTCGACGACTTAGATGACTTCGAGGATTACGACGACTACGACGAACGGGAGTCCGGTTCCTATACCGGCGTAGGCAGGGACCACTAGTCGGCCACGAAAGGCCCGGGGGCACCTCCACGGTGCCCCTTTTCTTAGCCCTGGCCGCGAGTTCGGGTCTTGCCGTGGCGCGCGTTCTTTTCGATGAACTCGATGATCATGCCGGCCACATCCTTCTTGGTCGCCGACTCGATGCCCTCGAGGCCCGGGCTGGAGTTGACCTCCATAACCACGGGACCGTGATTCGATCGCAGAAGATCGACACCAGCGACATTGAGCCCCATCGCCTTCGCCGAGCGCACTGCCGTCGAGCGCTCTTCGGGGGTGATCTTGACGAGCTTTGCCGAACCGCCGCGATGCAGGTTGGAGCGAAATTCACCCTCCTTGCCCTGCCGCATCATTGATGCAACCACCTTGTCGCCGATTACGAAACAGCGTAAGTCGGCGCCCCCCGCCTCCTTGATGAATTCCTGCACCATGAAGTTGGCCTTCAGGCCGCGGAACGCCTCGATCACGCTTTCCGCCGCTTTTTGTGTTTCCGCCAGGACCACGCCGACGCCCTGCGTTCCCTCGAGCAGCTTGATGACCACCGGCGCGCCGCCGACCAGTTCCAGCAGGTCCTGGGTATCCCCGGGCGCGTTCGCAAACCCCGTTACCGGAAGGCCGATGCCTTTGCGTGACAGAAGCTGCGATGCGCGCAGCTTGTCGCGCGACCGGGTGATCGCGACTGACTCGTTCACCGAGTACACGCCCATCATCTCGAACTGGCGCACGACGGCGGTTCCGTAGAACGACACCGACGCGCCGATCCTCGGGATGATGGCGTCGATTCCCTTGATCGGATCGCCGTTGTAGTGAATCTGCGGATTGTGGCTCACGATGTTCATGTAGCAGCGCTTGTGATTGATCACCCGCACGTCGTGGCCGCGTTCCTCGCCAGCCTCGACCAGGCGGCGCGTGGAATACAGGTTGCGGTTTGTCGAGAGAATTCCCAGTTTCATCAGTAGTACCCGATTCTTTTCAGTTTCATGAGGCCCCGTGCACGGCGGCGAACTCCTCCACCCTGTGCTCGGCGCGAAGCACGCTCTTGAAAGCGGCGACATGAAACAGCGCGTCACCTTCGTGCGCCAGCGGAAGCTTGCTGTGGCCGATTATGATGCCGTCGAACGGTGCTATCACCAGCTCTTCTTCTTCGCTGACAGGATCACCGATCACGGCGAGCGTCTGGCCCGCCGCAACGCGTGAACCAAGCTCGACCTTTGGAATTACGATGCCGCTCTCCGGTGCCCTGACCCAGCTGGTCGAGTCTGCGAGCACCGGCGAAACCGGCCTGGACTGCTTGCTCAACGGTAGCATACCGATGTGCCGCATTGCATTGATCGTACCGCGCAGGCCGGCGCGGATGGACAACTCGTCGAAACGCAGCGCTTCCCCCGCCTCGTAAATAAGCATCGGCATGCCCTGGTCTGCCGCGCACTGGCGGAGAGAACCGTCACGCGCATTCGAGTTTATGATCACCGGCGCGCCGAACGCTTTAGCGAGTTGTAACGTCGCTTCGTCTTCCAGGTTGCCGCGGACCTGCGGCAAATTGCTGCGGTTTATGGCGCCGGTGTGCAGGTCGATGCCGAAATTCGCCTTGTCGACGATTTCGTGCATGAACGTATACGCCATGCGCGCAGCGACAGAGCCTTTGCGGGTGCCGGGAAACGAACGGTTGAGATCGCGGCGATCCGGCAGGTAACGGGACTGGTCCAGGAAACCGTGCACGTTGACGATCGGAACCGCGAGCAGGGTGCCACGTATCGAGCCCAGCGCCCTGCGCTTGAGCAGGCGGCGAATGACCTCGACGCCATTGAGCTCGTCGCCGTGTATTGCCGCCGAAACGAACAGTACCGGGCCGTCGCGGCGCCCGCAAACCACGTGCACGGGCATGGCCAGCGAGGTGCCGGTGTAGAGATCGGCGACAGGCAGGCGCACCGTCGCCCGCTCGCCCGGCTTCACGAGCGTGTCGCCAACCTTGATTGGGGAATTTTTCGCCATGGTTTCAGTTTCCGTCGGGCTTTTTGCCGACAAGGTAAGAACGGCCCGGATCGACGACAGCGCGTTTACGTATCGCAGTGCGGCCCAGCAACATGCGAAACAGCATATCGTCGCGCGCCGTCAGGGTCATTTCAATCGGCCATGTGGCGCCGCCAATAGTCACCGGGGTCTCGATCACCCAGCGTTTCTCGGTGTGTCCACCCGAGTCCCGCACCACACGTTCATCGATCACGTCTGCCTCGCACACGACAACGGTATCAGTATCACGCTGGCGAGGATGCATCTTGAATCGCACCCGACGCCTGCCATCGACGTCGATTTGGCGTACCTCGAATGCATGCAACGCCGAGGTACGCGCGCCGGTGTCGACCTTGGCCTTGATATGCATGAGGCCGAGATCGGGCAGATCGACCCACTCGCGCCAGCCGAGCACGACCCGATCTTTGTCCCTGGAGGTCTTTTTCATCGGTGAATCGTATATCGGATTCGGCCAGGTGTAACCGAAAAACACCCGGTAGCGGACCCGCGGAGCGTAGAATGGGCGCACCGCGACCGATTTCGCGGCCTTGCACCGTCTAACTCTCTGCGAATGGGAGTGGGGCGCGATGGCGATCTACCTCGATGACAAAAAGTTCGT
>WOR8_10001391_pt1 | contig 24535 bp, 27 predicted proteins | sample DeeMarSeWOR38_10_FD_19890 | JGI IMG/M metagenome (IMG submission 19890) | reverse complement strand
CCACCATCCGCGATGTCTTCAGCAAGCGTTTCCAGACGACCGGACTGGACAGTCCGCAGGAGGCCCACGAGCTGGCGCTGGTGCTGCGTTCCGGCGCACTGGCCGCGCCTATCGAGATCATAGAGGAGCGCACCATCGGGCCGAGCCTCGGCAAGGAAAACATCGAGCAGGGATTCCGCTCGGTCATATATGGTTTCTGTGCCGTGCTGGTCTTCATGGCACTGTATTACCGCGTGTTCGGCCTGGTCGCCGATCTGGCACTGACCTTCAACCTGGTCATGATTGTCGCCATCCTGTCACTGCTGCAGGCCACGCTGACGCTGCCCGGTATTGCCGGCATCGTTCTGACCGTCGGCATGGCGGTTGACGCCAATGTGCTCATTTTCGAGCGCATCCGCGAGGAGCTGCGCAATGGCAACAGTCCGCAGGCCAGCATTCAGGCCGGCTATGAAAAGGCCTTCTCCACCATTGCCGACGCCAACATAACAACCCTGATTGCCGCGGTGGTACTGCTGAGTTTCGGTACCGGCCCCATCAAGGGCTTCGCCGTGACACTCTCCATCGGCATCATGACCTCGATGTTCACCGCCATCATGGGGACACGTGCCGTCATTAACCTGATTTACGGCGGCAAACGCGCCGCCAGATTGCTGGTCTGACAACGGTCCGGATTACTGAAATGCAAATACTGAAAGACAAGTTAGCCATTGATTTCATGGGCAGGCGCCATATTGCGATCATCTTTTCCGCCGTGCTGCTGGCGCTGGCCATTGGCTCGCTGCTTACCCGTGGCCTGAATTTCGGCATCGATTTCACCGGCGGTACGCTGATCGAGGTCGGTTATCAGGGGCCAGCCGATCTGGGTGAAATCCGCGCCGTGCTGGAGGAAAACGGCTATGCGCAGGCCCAGGCGCAGCACTTTGGCACTTCGCGGGATGTGCTGATACGCATTCCGCCCAGCGACGAGAAACTCAACGTCAAGCTGAGTGACGATATTCTGGCCGCCCTGCAAAGCAAGGCCGCTGATGTCGAAATGCGCCGGGTAGAGTTCGTCGGTCCCCAGATCGGCGAGGAGCTCACGGAGCAGGGTGGCCTCGCGATAATCTATGCCCTGATCGGTATCCTTGTTTACATCATGCTGAGATTCCATGCCCGCTTCGCCCCGGGCGCGGTGGTCGCCCTGATCCACGATGTGATCATCGTGCTCGGGGTCTTTTCCCTGCTGCAGGTGGAATTTGACCTGACGGTGCTGGCGGCGCTGCTGGCCGTGATCGGCTATTCACTGAACGACACCATCGTCGTGTTCGACCGCATCCGCGAGACCTTCCGCAAGATGCGCAAGGGAACCCCGCAGCAGATCATCAACACGTCCATCAACCAGACGCTGGCACGGACCCTGATGACTTCCATCACCACGCTGCTGGTCCTCGCCATGCTGTACATATTCGGTGGTGAGGCAATCAATTCGTTCTCGCTGGCGCTGATACTGGGTGTCGTCGTCGGCACCTATTCGTCCATCTATATCGCCAGCACCACGGCACTGGCACTGGGTATCAGCAAGCAGGATCTCATGCCGTCCAGCAGGGACGAGAACACCCGGGACTCCACTCCCTGAGCGTTGTCCGCCGGCAGGCCGGAAACACGGTTATTTCCCGCGACTGCCGCGGGTCGGGAAGGGAATGATCCTGGCCACCGCTGTCTGCTGACAGGCTGGCTTTTCGACCGACAGGACGGTCATTTCACCCGCTACGCTGCTGGCGCTGACATCGCACGTCAGATCCTGCATGCCTTCCAGCACATCGCGCATAATACTTTCCAGTGCCTGTCCATTTATTCTTCTATCTTTCATTAGCTTAAGTAAACATCCTGTCAAGGTTTCTCGATCTTGCGGTGGCGCTAAAAACGACAGCACCGGCAGGCGCTGTTCCGTCTGGAATCGGCGCCGGTCTGGCGAACTTGAATCAGGCTGTCTGGTGTTCGGGGAAAGCCGCAGCCGGCGGAACGGGTATTCGGGATCAGGGGCCGCCGAGTTCGGCGGAGACATGCGGGCGTATGGCCTTCAGGATCTGCTGGAACAGCTTGGGATTGGCGGCAACGATATTACCCCGCTTCAGGTAATCGTGCCCGCCGACGAAGTCACTGCAAAGGCCGCCGGCCTCCTGTATCAGCAGTACACCCGCCGCCATGTCCCAGACGTTAAGACCGATTTCCCAGAAGCCGTCCAGTCGCCCGGCAGCAACATAGGCCAGGTCCAGGCTGGCGGAACCGGCGCGCCGGATGCCGGCGGTCTCGGGGAACAGGGCGCGGAACATGCCCAGATAGGCGTCGAGGTGCTGCTGTGCCTTGAAGGGGAAGCCTGTGCCAAGCAGGGCGCCTTCCAGCTGTGCCTGCTTCGTCACCCGTATGCGCCTGTCATTGAGCTGCGCGCCGGCGCCGCGGCTTGCGGTGTAGAGTTCCTGCAGCAGGGGATCATAGACGACCGCCTGTTCCAGGCGCCCCTTGTGGCGCAGCGCAATGGACACGGCGAACTGCGGGAAACCGTGCAGGAAGTTCGTGGTGCCATCCAGCGGATCGATGACCCACTGGTATTCGTCTCCCGCGTGTGAACCGCTTTCCTCGGCCAGGATGCCATGCTGGGGAAAGGCACGGCGCAGGATGCTGATGATTTCGTTTTCCGCCTGCCTGTCGACCTCGCTGACGAAGTCGTTGTGCTCTTTTGTCCGTATGGTGAGCCGGTCCACCCGGTCAAGGTTGCGGACGATGATATTGCCGGCGCTGCGGGCAGCGCGGATCGCAATATTCAGCATGGGATGCATGGGGTCAGACCTTGCTGCGGCAAAAAAGGGCGCAAAGAATAACAGAGTTGCCGGCAAGACGGTATGCACAGTGGCGCCGCCGGACTGGCGCGGGTTTCAGCGCTGCTGCCTGCGGTATTCGTCTCTCAGCTGCTGGCGCTCGCGCGGGCTGAGCTGTTCATATTGCTGACGTTTGCGTTCCACGCTCTGCCGTTCATCGGGCGGCAGCTGCAGGTAGCGCTGTGCACCCTGGCGCAGGTGTTGCTGCTTTTCCGGCGGGTAGCCTGCCCAGCTGCCCTTGTGTTTTTTCAGCAGTTTCTTTTCCTCGCGGCTGAGCGAGTCCCAGGGTATGTCGCGTTGCTTCGCGGCAAGATGCCAGCCGGGGGGCGCGTTCCGGTATCCGGCCTGGAACGCGGCGGCAGGGCCGGTACTGGCAGCCATGGCAAGCAGCAGGCCGACGTTGATAAGCTTAACTGCCTGACGTTTTTTCATGTGCTGTTGGGACTTGCGCTGTCATCTTTGCTTTCCTCGTCCTGCTGGTCCGCCAGCCAGAGATAGAAGTCGATGTCTTCGTAGATCTCCGGCACCTCGGCCGCGGCCTGCGCCGGTAGCTGCGGTTGCTGCAGGCCGGTGTTCAGGGTCAGCAGGCCCGCCGAGACGATGACCAGCAGCAGTGCGGCCGTTGCCAGCGTGGCGTAGCGCACCGGCCGCCGCCGGCTGGTGCTGGCCAGTGCTGCCTGTCGCGCCTGTCGCAGCCCGGCATCCACGCGCGCGGTGTCGAGTGCGGGACCCAGGGCACTCGGCCCGAGTTGCCCCCAGCCCTGCATGCTGGACTGGCAGCGCTGGCAGTTTTCAATGTGTGCCTCCAGTGCCGCCCTGGTGTCCGGTTCGTCATCCAGCAGTCCGGCCCGCAGCCGGTCGAGCTGTTCCGGGGCGGGATGCGTGTCTTCAAGCATGGTCCCATACCTCCACCAGTTGTTTGCGCAGCTCTCGCATTGCCCGGAAATGGTGCTGCTTCACGCTGTTTTCCGAACAGCCGAGAATTTCCGATGTCTCACGTATGCTCATACCACGCCATTCCCTGAGAATAAAGACCTGGCGCTGGCGCTCTGACAGGGCCTGCAGGGCGGCGGATACCTTCTGGCGCAACTCGGCCGCGACATATTCAACCTCGGGTGCGGTAATGCCGTCATCCCGGCCGTGGGTATCGGGTATATCGAAGTCCTCACGTGATGACGGGTCGTCGCGGTCCTTGCGAAACAGGCCGGTCAGGGATACGAGCCTGTGTTTACCCTGTTCCAGCAGCCGGCGGCGCCGCACATCGTTGATCCTGCTGTTCAGTATGCTCCTGAACAGCGCGGGCCACTGCCCGGCCGGCTTGTCCCGGTAATATTCAACAAGCCGCAGCATGCTGTCCTGCACCACGTCGAGGGCGGTTTCCCTGTGCCACAGAGCGGCATAGGCGACATAGAAGGCATTCTCGCTGCGCTCGGCAAAGAACGCCTCCAGTGCCTGGTTGTTGCGGGTGTCGGAAGACAAGGCGGGTTCAGCGCCCGCCAGTCCGGGCCAGGGAGGGTCGAGCCTGCCGTGCTGGCAGCTTGTCGTGGTGTCGGTGCATAGGCCTGATGGGACTCCTGCCGGCGCGACTGGCTGCATGCCCCTGCAGTGCCGGCTGTCAGAATCTGCCAGTATACCTAAAGCCTCAGCGGCCAGACGGACCCCTGTGGCCTCTGCCATGGCCGGGATCGCGGTCACCGCCGCCAGGATTGCCACGGTAGCGTTCCTCCCCGTTGTGGCCACCGCGGTGGTGGCGATAGTGGACGTTATGCTTGCGGTAGTGTCCCGGTGGCTGTTTGTAGTGACCGTAGCGGTGCCCCCGGTGGTGTCGCGGGTAATGGCCGTAACAGCAGGGGGAAGGGCGGTGGCCGTGGCGGTAATGGTCGTGCGCGTAGGCAAAGCCGTAATGGTTGTGGTCGCCACCCTCGAAATACAGGGAGTAGCTGTCGTTACCGGCATTTGCGGCCGGTGTCAGGCCCAGTGAAGTTCCGGCCACGAATACGACAGGTAATAGCAGTGACTTGATATTCATGAGATGGGTTCCTTGGGTGTGGTCTCATAACCTGCTAACGCGGAACCCGGAAAAGGGTTAACAGGCGGCGACGTTCAGCCGCTCCCGAGATACCCCAGTGTCTGGCCCAGCCGTACTGCCTGGCCGGCCTGCAGTTCCGGCAACCATTGGGCCCGGCCGGGCGGGAACAGCAGGATGACGGTGGACCCCATGTTGAATCGGCCCAGTTCCTCGCCGCGCCGCAGGGAAACAGCGGTATCGGAATCAGGCCCAAAGTGCCTTGCCTCGATACCGCGCCCGGTTGGCTGCGCGACACCGCCCCAGACGGTTTCCGTGCAGGCGACAAATATGGCGCCGACCAGGATAACGGCCACAGGGCCGGCCTCGCTGTCGAAGACCGTTACCAGTCGCTCGTTGCGGGTGAACAGCCCGGATATCGCACGCGTGGTATGCGGCGCAACGCTGAACAGCCGGCCGGGTATGTAGGTGGTCTCGCGCAGCCTGCCGTCAACGGGCATGTGTATACGGTGGTAGTCCCGGGGTGACAGATAGAGGGTACAGAACAGGCCGTCGCGGAAGGCATCCGCCTGTTCCCGGTTGCCACCGAGCAGGTCGATGAGCGAATAGTGCCGGCCCTTGGCCTGCAGCAGGCGGTCGCCACTGATTGGTCCCAGTTCGCTTATCGCGCCATCGACGGGGCAGGCGATGGCGGCGGGTGTGTCCGGCTGCGGGCGTACCCCGTCTCGCAGTGCCCGGGTGAAGAAGCTGTTGAAATGCGGATAGGCGTCGCTTTCGGCATGCACGGCTTCCGACATATCGACACGGAAGTGCCGGATGAACAGTTGTATAAGCAGGTTTTTCCACCAGCGGACGCGCCAGCGCGTGGCTGACCTGACCATGCGGGAAAGCACATGATGCGGCAGCAGGGCAAGCGGCCATGACTTCAGCCAGTCGGTCACGCGGGAGTTCGCCATCGATGGGTACGCCAGCGGGTCGTCAGTGGTGATGATGCTGGTGATGCTGCAGGGATTCGTCGCCGGAGACGCGCTTCACCACGGCCTCGAAGCGCTGACAGGCATTGTCTGCCAGTTCCACGCTGAAGGCGACCCGGTCGTCCTGGTGCAGCGGCCGAACCGGGTTGATCAGCATCAGGTGCATGCCGCCGGGCTCCAGGGACACACTGCCCCGCGGGGGTATCTCAAGCCTGTCGACGGGCAGCATCCGGGCGACACCCTCCTCAACGACCGTGCGGTGCAGCTCGATGCGTTCGAAGTCCTGGCTGCGAATGGCCTCAATGACGAGCGCTTTATCGCCCCGGTTATCCAGCCGCAGATAGCCGGCGAGCACGGCGGCGCCGGGCGGTGCCTCGCGGATCCAGGCATCCCCGACCGCCAGCGACGGCCCGGCGGCCCAGACCTCGCCGGTACACAGGCAGGCCAGCAGCATGAGCTTGAGAGTCAGGGCCCGCATGGCTAGCGGAAGGCCCCGGCAATCGTCAGGAACTCGCTGGCAATGGTGTCTGCGTCCAGCGGCGGGGAGAACAGCGCCTGGAAATGCCCCTCGGGATTGAACAGCAGTATACTGGCAGTATGATCGACCAGGTAGCTTGCCGGGTCGCCCTGGTCCTCCACGCGCATGTACATGATACCCAGTTGCCGGGTCAGTTCGCCGATCGCCGCCGATTCACCGGTGACACCGACAAACTCGCCGTTGAAATAGCTCACGTATCTGTTCAGCACCTCGGGTGTGTCCCGCTCCGGATCAACCGTGACGAAGACGAAGCGCGTGGCGTCCGGCGCATCGGCAAGTCTTGTCGCGACGCTGTTGAGTACCGACAGCGTCGTTGGGCAAACGTCCGGGCAGTGGGTGTAGCCGAAGAACACGAATGTCCATTGCCCGCTGAGGCTGTCAGCGGTAAAGGCGTCACCGTGATGGTCAAGCAGCGCAAAGGGCTGAATGGCGCGCGGCTGTTGAAACACGGTTGCCGAAAGCTCCGAAAAATCGGTTCTGGGCTTGAACAGCAGGCGGGCTGTCAGCATGCCGGCACCGAGCGCCACAATCACGATAACAATCGTGGCGATAATGCCGTACCGGCTGCGGGCTTGACCTTCACTTGTCATGGTGGTGCATTATTCCACACTGCGAAGCGCGCTTCATTATTTCCGTCACGGGGTGTTGTACACCGGAAACCACGATCAGGCATGGACTCACAGCAGACAGTCAGGCAAATCATCCTCGAGGGCGCGTCGCGACTGGAATCCGCCGGCCTGGTATTCGGGCACGGGACCGACAACGCGCTGGATGAAGCTGCGGCACTCGTGCTGCATGCGCTGGGCCTGCCATTCGACGTCCCGGACGAACAGCTCGATACGATACTCGCCGCCGGGCAGCAACGGGCCGTGAACAGGCTGCTCGAACAACGTATCAGCACCCGTAAACCGGCCGCCTACCTGACCGGCGAAGCCTGGTTTGCCGGCCTGCCGTTCTACGTCGACGAGCGCGTGCTGGTGCCGCGCTCACCGATCGCGGAACTCATCGAGGAGCGTTTCAGCCCGTGGCTCGACCCGGGACAGGTCGGCCATATCCTTGACCTGTGCGCCGGCAGCGGCTGCATCGGCATCGCCTGTGCGCACGCCTTTCCGGCCGCGCGGGTCGACCTGGCGGACCTGTCGGCGGATGCACTCGAGGTGGCGGGGCGCAATATCAGCCGGCACGAACCGGGGCCGCGGGTCCGGGCCGTACAGTCAGACCTGTTCGGGGCCCTGGGCGATACCCGCTATGACCTCATAGTCTCGAATCCACCCTACGTGCCGGACGAGGAAGTGCGCCAGCTCCCCGAGGAATACCGTCATGAGCCGTCGCTTGGCCTGGCGGCCGGCGATGACGGTCTGGACATCGTTGTCCGTATTCTGGCCGACGCCGCGGCGCACCTGTCTGCGCGAGGCGTGCTGGTCGTGGAAGTGGGCTACAGCCAGCCGGCGCTGGAGGCCGCATTCCCGGAAGTGCCCTTCCTGTGGCTGGAATTCGCCTACGGCGGTGACGGGGTGTTCCTGCTGGAGCGCGAGCAGCTTGTAGACTACCATCCGGCTTTTACACAGGCTGCCCGTCAGCGACAGCGGGCATCAAACGACAGCGAGGTCGGGCGACATGAGTGATCGGGCGAGAAGCGCCGAGGAATACATCGATCTGGTCAAGCAGGTGATGTTTGAACTCGAGGACCTGCAGGCGGCATCGGCGTATGACATTGACGAAATGGCCAGCGAAAATACCCTGGTAGCCATGCTGCTGCAGGAGATGCGGGAGCTGTATGACAGCATGCAGAAGGGCGACTATCTTTTCGGCCGGCAGGAGCTGCCCTTCATGCGCCTGCTGAAGAATGCCAGTGAAAATGACCTGCCGTTTCTGAAGCTGTTCTACAAGATCAACCGGACGCATACCAGGGGGCTGGATGTCCCCGAGGCGTGAACTGTCGGTTGCATACCTGTCGGCCGGCGCCCGCCTTGACGGCCGGCACGCTGTCTGATGGCTAGATTTCGTACCGGTAGATCAGGCCGGGCTTGATCAGGACCTCGTCCTTGCCCAGCTGGTCCAGCGGAAATTCACCGTCGATATTTTTCGCGATCCGGTCGAAGACATAGGTCCCGTTACGCGATGTGATGGTCTTGAAGATCGGCTGCCCCAGATAATTGCCGACCTGCTGACCCTGAGTTGCTGTTTGCCCCATGACAGTCTTCCTTTGGTTGATTGGTAATCGAGGTGCCACATCACTGCTATCGGACGCGGGCTCAACAGCTTTAATACCCGGCGAGAAATTATTGGAACGCATTCCGTCGATGCCGGTACAATGGCTGCATGTCAGGAAACAGCTACGGAAAACTCTTTACCGTCACCAGCTTCGGTGAAAGCCATGGCAAGGCACTGGGCTGCATCGTCGACGGTTGCCCGCCCGGGATGGAACTCAGCGAGGCAGACCTGCAGCACGATCTGGATCGTCGCAAACCGGGCAAGTCGCGACATACCACGCAACGACGCGAGACCGACGAGGTTGAAATCCTCTCCGGCACGTTTGAGGGCAGGACAACAGGCACGCCCATCGGGCTGCTGATCCACAACATTGACCAGCGTTCCAGGGACTACTCGAAGATCATGGACCGCTTCCGCCCGGGGCATGCGGACTACACTTACCAGCAGAAATACGGTTTCAGGGATTATCGCGGCGGCGGTCGTTCCTCGGCGCGGGAGACGGCGATGCGGGTCGCCGCCGGTGCCATTGCCAGGAAATACCTGAGCGAACGCTATGGCATTACCATTCGCGGCTACCTGGCGCAGCTCGGCCCGATTGCCGTAGAGCTCCGGGACTGGAACAGTGTCGGAGAAAATCCGTTTTTCTGTCCGGATCCTGACCGGGTTGCGGAACTGGAAGCCTACATGGACGCCCTGCGCAAGGAAGGCAACTCCGTTGGCGCGCGCATCAACGTGGTTGCCAGCGGTGTGCCGCCGGGGCTGGGCGAACCGGTCTTCGACCGGCTGGATGCCGATATCGGTCACGCCATGTTCAGCATCAATGCCGTGAAGGCCGTCGAAATCGGTGCGGGCTTTGCCTGTGTCGGGCAAAAGGGTACCGAGCACCGGGATGAAATCACGCCGGCCGGTTTTCTCAGCAACCATGCCGGTGGTGTACTCGGGGGTATCTCCAGTGGCCAGGACATCGTTGTCAGCATGGCCCTGAAGCCGACGTCGAGCATCCGCCTGCCCGGGCGTTCCGTGAATGTCGACGGCGGGCCGGTCGAGGTGGTAACCACCGGCCGGCATGACCCCTGCGTGGGCATACGCGCCACGCCCATCGCAGAGGCCATGCTGGCGATCGTCCTGATGGACCACGTGCTGCGTCACCGGGCGCAGAACATGGACGTGGCTTCCCGGACACCGGTTGTACCCGCCGCCGCTGACGAATAAACAGCCAGCCACGCCCGCCGGCCTGATCGACCCGTGAGATGAATTACTGGCGCCTGTCCGGTTTCTACCTGTTTTATTTCGCCTCGCTCGGCGCGCTGGTTCCGTACTGGAGTCTGTACCTCAAGTCGCTGGACTTCAGTATTACCGAAATTGGCCAGCTGATCGCCATTCTCATGGCCACCAAGATCGTGGCGCCCAATGTCTGGGGCTGGATAGCCGACCATACCGGCCGGCGCATGGCCATTGTGCGCGCGGCATCGCTGCTCGGGGCGGTTGCCTTCGCCGGTGTATTTCTCGGCACTGGCTACTGGTGGCTGGTGATGGTGATGAGCGTATTCAGTTTCTTCTGGAACGCCTCGCTACCGCAGTTCGAGGCCACCACCATGAACCACCTTGGCGAGGACACCTGGCGATACAGCAGCATCCGGCTGTGGGGGTCCGTGGGCTTCATCGTTGCCGTGGTGCTGCTGGGTCCGTTGCTCGACAGTTACGGCGCCGGGCTGCTGCCGGCCGTGGTGCTGGTGCTGTTTGTGGGTATCTGGATCAGCAGCCTGCTGGTGCCCGAATCCGCCGCCGGACACCTGCCGCTTGAGCAGGCCCCCCTGCGGGAGGTACTTGGCCGGCCCTTCGTCATTTCCCTGCTGCTGGTGTGCTTCCTCATACAGGCCAGCCACGGACCCTATTACGCGTTTTTCACCATCTATCTGGAGGATGTCGGCTACTCGCGAGCACTGATCGGCCAGCTCTGGGGACTGGGCGTGGTTGCCGAGATCGTCGTCTTCCTCGCCATGTCCAGGCTGTTGCCGCGCTACGGTGCGCGTCGCCTGCTGCTGGTCGCCGTGGGTCTGACCTCGGTGCGCTGGCTGCTGATTGCCCTGTATGCATCGAATCTCGGCATTATGCTGTTTGCCCAGACCCTGCATGCCGCCAGCTTCGGCGTCTATCATGCGGTCGCCATTTACCTGATTCACCGGCTGTTCACCGGTGCCCACCAGGGTCGGGGCCAGGCCCTCTACAGCAGCGTGAGTTTCGGCGCCGGCGGCGCCACTGGCAGCCTGGTCAGCGGCTACCTGTGGTACGGCATCAGCCCGCCGGCGATGTTCCTGCTCGCGGCCGCCGCCAGCCTGACAGCCCTGCTGGTCATCCTGCGCGGCATGCGCGGCGAATATTGAACGCCTGTCGCAGGCGACTGCTTTCGTATCAGCCATCCGATATAATGCCCCGCCTGTTCGCAGACTACTCACGGTAACGGTGTGATGTCCGGCAAGACCCTGTATGACAAACTCTGGGATTCCCACCTCGTTCGCCAGGACGACGACGGCACGGCACTGCTGTATATCGACCGTCATCTGGTGCACGAGGTCACCTCGCCGCAGGCTTTTGAGGGCCTGCGCCTCGCGGGGCGCAGGCCGTGGCGCACCGGTTCCGTGCTGGCCGTACCTGACCATAACGTCCCGACCACCGACCGTGCCGCGGGTATCGCGGACCCGGTCTCGCGCCTGCAGGTCGAGACCCTGGATCGTAACTGCCGCGATTTCGGCATTACCGAGTTCACCATGAACGACCTGCGCCAGGGCATTGTGCACGTGATTGGCCCGGAGCAGGGTGCCACCCTGCCAGGCATGACCGTGGTATGCGGCGACTCGCACACCTCGACGCACGGTGCCTTCGGTGCACTGGCCTTCGGTATCGGCACTTCCGAGGTCGAGCATGTGCTGGCCACCCAGTGTCTCATTCAGAAAAAATCCGCCAACATGGAAATCCGTGTTGACGGCCGGCTGGCGCCGGGCGTGTCCGCCAAGGACATCGTGCTGGCCATAATTGGACGTATCGGCACGGCTGGCGGTACCGGTCATGCGCTGGAGTTCACTGGTACGGCGATCCGTGCACTGTCGATGGAAGGTCGCATGACCGTCTGCAATATGGCTATCGAGGCCGGGGCGCGCGCCGGAATGATCGCCGTCGATGACACCACCATAGAGTACCTGCGGGGCCGGCCGTATGCGCCCTCGGGTGAGCGCTGGGAGCAGGCGGTGGCGGCATGGCGGGACTTGAACAGCGACGCCGATGCCGGGTTCGACGCCACGGTGGAACTCGACGCCGGTACATTGGCGCCGCAGGTGACTTGGGGCACCTCGCCGGAAATGGTCACCGGCATTGACGCCCGGGTGCCGGATCCGGATAACGAGCCGGACCCGGTCAAGCGCGAGGGCATGCGCAAGGCGCTGGACTATATGGCGCTTGCCCCCGGCACGCCGATCAGTGACATTCGTCCGGACCATGTTTTCATCGGTTCCTGCACCAATGCGCGTATCGAGGACCTGCGGGCCGCCGCCGCGGTGGTGGCGGGGCGTCGTGTGGACGCCGCCATCAAGCAGGCCCTGGTGGTGCCGGGCTCCGGTCTGGTGAAGCAGCAGGCCGAGGCGGAGGGGCTGGACAGGATTTTCGCGGCGGCCGGTTTTGAATGGCGCGAGCCGGGCTGCTCCATGTGCCTGGCGATGAACGCTGACCGGCTCGCGCCTGGCGATCGTTGCGCCTCGACCTCGAACCGCAACTTCGAGGGGCGCCAGGGGCAGGGTGGGCGCACCCACCTCGTCAGTCCGGCAATGGCCGCCGCCGCCGCGGTTGCCGGCCATTTCGTCGATGTCAGGCAGTCTCTCAACAGGTAGTCTCATGGAAAAATTCACCACACTGACCGGCCTTGTCGCACCGCTGGATCGACCCAATGTAGACACCGACGCCATCATCCCCAAACAGTTTCTGAAATCGATCCAGCGCACCGGTTTCGGGCCAAACCTGTTCGATGAGTGGCGTTACCTTGACAGCGGCGAGCCTGGCATGGACAACAGCAGCCGGCCGGTGAATGCCGACTTCGTCCTTAACCAGCCGCGCTATCAGGGGGCCTCGATCCTGCTGGGCCGGAAGAATTTCGGCTGTGGCTCCTCGCGAGAGCATGCCGTCTGGGCCCTGCTGGACTATGGCTTCCGGGTCGTCATCGCCCCGAGCTTTGCCGACATTTTCTTTAATAACTGCTTCAAGAACGGCGTCCTGCCGGTCGCGCTGGACGAGGCGGTTGTCGAACAGCTGTTCGATGCCGTCAATCGCACCGCGGGCTATCAACTCACCGTTGACCTGCCGGCGCAGCAGATCAGCACGCCCGACGCGCAGTTGATCCCGTTCGACGTCGATCCCTTCCGCAAGGACTGCCTGCTGCAGGGGCTGGACGATATCGCGCTGACGCTGCAGCATGCCGATGCCATACGCAGCTACGAGGCCGGGCGGCGCAAGGTTGCACCCTGGCTATTCGATAATCAACATTAATTAATGAGCCTTACTAACTGAAATGAAAAACAAGATTGCAGTTCTTTCGGGTGACGGCATCGGCCCGGAGATCATCGACGAGGCCGTCAAGGTCCTGCAGTGCCTGCAGGCCGACTTCGGTTTTGCCGCCGAACTGGAAGCAAGCCCCGTTGGCGGGGCCGGTTACGATGCCCATGGCAACCCGCTACCCGACGAGACCCTCGCGCTCGCCAGGGACGCCGATGCGATACTGCTGGGATCCGTCGGTGGCCCGCAGTGGGAGGCGCTGGAGCGCTCGTTACGGCCCGAGCAGGGCCTGCTTCGCCTGCGTGCCGAACTCGAGCTGTTTGCCAACCTTCGCCCGGCCATCCTCTATCCGCAGCTGGCCGATGCCTCGACACTCAAACCGGAGGTGGTCAGCGGCCTTGACCTGATGATCGTGCGGGAGCTGACCGGCGGCATCTACTTCGGACAGCCGCGCGGTATCAGCCGCGGTGCGGATGGCCTGCGCACCGGCGTCAATACCCTGGTTTACAATGACATGGAAATCGAGCGTATCGGGCGCTTGGCCTTCGAGATCGCCCGCAAGCGCTCCGGCAGGCTGTGCTCCGTTGACAAGGCCAATGTGCTCGAATGCTCGGAGTTGTGGCGCGAGGTGATATCGCGACTCGGCGCCGAGGTGTACAGCGACGTGGAGCTGAGCCACATGTATGTCGATAATGCCGCCATGCAGCTGGTACGCGCACCGAAGCAGTTCGATGTCATTGTCACGACCAACATGTTCGGCGATATCCTGTCGGACGCCGCGGCCATGCTGACAGGGTCCATCGGCATGCTGCCGTCGGCCTCGCTGGACAGCAGCGGCAAGGGTCTGTACGAGCCGATACACGGCTCGGCGCCGGATATCGCCGGACAGGGGATCGCCAATCCGCTGGCGACAATCCTGTCAGTTGCCATGATGATGCGCTACAGTCTCGATCAGCCGGAGCTGGCAGGCCGCATCGACGCGGCTGTCGGCAAGGTACTTGACGACGGGCTGCGCACATCGGATATCGCTGCGCCGGGAATGCCGACCGTCGGTACCCGTGAGATGGGTGATGCGGTTGTCGCGGCATTGCGCAATGCCGGCGCACAGGCTTGATTAACCACTCCGCCCGGCGCGGGGACGACTGAGGGAACGCAGGCAGAAATGACACGTAAATTTGATGTTGCGGTTGTCGGTGCAACCGGCGCCGTAGGCGAGGCCATGCTGGAAATCCTGGCCGAGCGGGATTTTCCGGTAAACAATGTTTACCCGCTTGCCAGCGCCCGGTCTGCCGGCAAGAAGATCGCCTTCAAGGGCAAACACCTCACGGTGCAGGACCTTGATAGCTTTGATTTCTCGAAGGTGCAGATCGGGCTGTTCTCCGCCGGTGCCTCGGTCTCCGAGAAGTATGCCCCGAAGGCTGCGGCGGCCGGTTGCGTGGTTATCGATAATACGTCGCAGTACCGCTATGACGACGACATTCCGCTGGTCGTCCCCGAGGTCAATCCGGAGGCCATCCGGAACTACACTAACCGCGGGATCATTGCCAACCCGAACTGCTCGACCATCCAGATGCTGGTGGCGCTGAAGCCGATCCAGGATGCTGCCGGCATTGAGCGCATCAACGTTTGCACCTACCAGGCTGTCTCCGGTACCGGCAAGGAAGCGATCGAGGAGCTTGCCGCCCAGACTGCGCAGCTGCTGAACGGCAAGGACGCGGTTGCCGATGTCTACCCGAAGCAGATCGCTTTCAACGTGCTGCCGCACATCGACGTCTTCCAGGACAACGGTTACACCAAGGAAGAAATGAAAATGGTCTGGGAGACCCGCAAGATCCTGGGTGACGATTCCATACAGGTCAATCCGACCGCGGTGCGCGTGCCGGTGTTCTACGGTCATTCAGAGGCGGTGCACATCGAGACCCGTGAGAAACTCACCGCCGACAAGGCACGTGATTTGCTCGCCAGCAGCCCGGGTATCGTGGTCCTCGACGAGCGCAGGGACGGTGGCTACCCGACGGCGGTAACGGAGGGCGCCAACCATGACCCGGTCTATGTCGGCCGGATACGCGAGGACATTTCACATCCCCGCGGGCTGGACATGTGGATCGTGGCGGATAATGTCCGCAAGGGCGCGGCGCTGAACAGTATCCAGATCGCCGAGCTGTTGGTGAAAGACTACTTGTAAGTTATATTCTGTCGGATTGCTCGCGCGGGCAAGCAAGGCACGTCTTCAGGGAAGCACACCATAGGGGAGGCATATGTTCAGGAAACCGGTCATTGCAGCAGGCATTCTGTTGCTCGCAGTATCTACTCGCATACATGCGCTGGGACTGGGCGATATCGACGTTCGATCGGCACTGAACGAGCCCTTGGACGCCGTGGTGGAGCTGACCTCGGCAACCGATGAACAACTCGAGACACTGAAGGTCACCATTGCCTCACGCGAGGCGTTCGCCAGGGCGGGTATTTCCCGTCCGATGATCCTCAGTGATCTCGAATTCATCGTCGAACGCGCCTCGAACGGCAAGCCGGTCATCCGGATTTCCACGGACGAGCCGATACGCGAGCCCTTTCTGGACTTCCTGCTGGAAGCCGCGTGGCCAAGTGGTCGTCTGCTCAGGCAATACACTGTCCTGATCGATCCACCACTGACCATGCCGGCATCTCGTCCCGCACCGGTTGCCCCGGTCACGCCAACACCGCCGCGTGTCGCAACACCGCCTCCGCCGGCTCCACGCCCGGCACCTGCGCCACGCCCGGCACCGGTGACGGCGCCAGCCACGGCCCCGGTGGCCGCGGCGCCTGCACCGGATACGACCAGCACGACCTACGGGCCGGTCAAACGCAACGAAACACTCTGGGAAGTCTCCAGGCGGCTACGGCCGGACAGCGACATCAGCATGGAGCAGATGATGCTGGCACTGCAGCGGGCCAATCCCGGTGCTTTCATCCGCAACAACATCAATAACCTGCGACGCGGCGCCGTACTGGAGGTGCCGACCCGGGATGAGATTCTTGCCATCGGATCCGCTGAGGCCAGGAAAGAGGCCCGACGCCAGCATGAGGAATGGCGTGACCGTCGCAGTCAGCCGGCCGGGCAGCCTGACGAACCTGTTGTTGCGGATGTCGCCGCGACCCCGGAGCCAGCGCCGGAGGCCCGCCTGCAGCTGGTCGCGCCGGAGGATGAGCTGGTTGAAGGCAGCGCAGCGCCTGGCGAGACCGGGGCCACAGACACGGGCGCCGAAGCTGCAGAGGCCAGCGCGGCTCTCGCTGCCGCGGATGAGCTTCGTCAGGAACTGGCGCTGGCCAACGAAGAGGCCGAGGCAGGGCGGGCACAGGCCGGCGAACTCCAGTCGCGAGTCAACGAGCTGGAATCGCAGCTGGCCGACATGCAGCGCCTGCTGGAACTCAAGGACGAGCAGCTGGCATCAATCCAGGCCGGCCTGACCGAACCGCAGGCGGAAGCACAAGCCGACCTCGATGAGGACGCTGACAGCATGGCAGCGGCCGACTCCGGCGAGAGTGTCGAGGAGGCCAGCGCGACGGAAGACGCGCCTGCTTCGCAGCCGCTTGGTCTGGTTGATCGGATGATGAACAATCCCATGCTCACCGGCCTGGGCGTGGTCGTTGCCATGGTGCTTGGCGGAATCATCTGGGCCGGCACACGCCAGCGGCGATCCGACGACATGTTCAGTGACGAACCCACCCTGGGAACCACGATGGCGGCCCTCGCCAGGGAACCGGCAAAGCGGGAATCCGTCAGTATCAGCGACAAGGCGATGCTCAGTGGCACCGCCACCGACGAGGCTGATATCACCGAGACCGACCCGCTCAAGGAGGCGGATATCTTCATCGCCTACGGCAGGATACAGCAGGCGGAGGAGGTGGTACTGGAAGGTCTGGAAAAAGACCCGACCAGTCAGGAGCTCAAACTCAAACTCCTGGAGGTCTACCATGCCGGCGGGAATACCGAGTCATTCAACCGGCATGCCCAGTCGTTCCGTAACCTGGTCAACGAAGACGATCCGCAGTGGCAGAAGATCGCCGTAATGGGCTATGAAATGTCACCGGACAACCCGCTCTACCATGCAGGCAGCGGCGGGAGTCCATCAGCGGCAGGTGTTGATTTCGACATGGACCTTTCAGGTCTGGATGAAGCCCGTACGGAAGGCGCCGCCGAAGACAAGGTGCTGGGCGTCGACTATGCGGCAGACGACCGTGAACTTGCAGAGTCACCCGACAGTCTCGAGTTCAATCTTGATGAACTTGGCGGCAGCGACGAGGAGGATGCCGGTGAGGGCCTGCTCGACAGCACAGACGAGGTCAGCACCAAGCTGGACCTCGCACGTGCCTATATCGACATGGGTGATCCGGACGGGGCACGCAGCATCCTCGAGGAAGTGCTGGAAGAGGGCAACGACTCGCAAAAGAGCGAGGCCGAGGGGCTGTTTGCAAAGCTTGCCTGAGAGGCGTTATTTGCACACAGGTAATGTGACACGGCTGGCAGCTGCAGTCATTGTCCCGGCCGGCTGACAACCGCCCGGCCGAACGTGGCGTGCTGCACCCACAGATCCGGGTCCTGGTGCTGCTGGTCTTTATTGCAGCCGCCGCAAGCGCCAGGCCGGCAATCCTGCTGGCCGGTGCCGTGCTGCTGGCGCTGGTCTACGCACGAGCCGGTCGCCACAGTTTCGCTACACTCGGCCGCATGATCCTGCGCCTGCGCTGGCTGTTTTTCGCCATCCTGCTTGTGTATGGCTGGTGGACGCCGGGTGAACTGCTGGTTCCCTCAGCGGGCGGCTTCTCGCCGGCCCGGGAAGGCCTGCACACCGGGCTGCTGCGGGTGGCCGCACTGATCCTGATCGTGTGCGCGGTGAACCTGCTGGTCAGGACAACTCCGCGCGGCCAGCTGCTGGCAGCACTGTATGCCCTCACCAGGCCAATCCTGACACCGGCGCTACGCGAACGGTTTGCCGTCAGGCTGTTGCTGACGCTGGAGGCCGTACCCCGGGTACAGGACATGCTTGCCGACAGCCGCCGCCAGCCACCTGAGGCCGGCCCGCGGCTGCAGCGCCTGGCCGTCAGCGTGCGTAGGGTCTACGCAAAAATCCTCGAAACCGCGTCGCGCTCTGCCGGCACAACACTCGCGTTTGACGAGCCGTACCCGCCGCCACGGCTGCAATGGCTGCTGCCAGTGCTGCTCGGTATTGCCGCTGCCCTGCTGGCAGGCCTCTAGCAAACACCACTGACGGCATTGCAGCGCCGGCCTGTTATCATCCGCCGACTATGCGAATCGCGATGGGCATCGAATACGACGGCAGCGACTTCTTCGGCTGGCAGCGGCAGCGTTCCGGGCGAACGGTACAGGGCTGTCTGGAGCAGGCGGTGTCCAGCGTCGCCGATCATGACCTGTCCGTGGTGTGTGCCGGGCGTACCGACACCGGTGTTCACGCCACGGCCCAGGTGGTTCACTTCGACACAGCTGCCGTGCGTACTCCACGCTCCTGGGTGCTGGGCAGCAACGCCAATCTGCCTGCCGACATCCGTGTCCAGTGGGCACAGCCGGTTGAGGAGGCCTTTCATGCGCGTTTCGGGGCCCGACGCCGGCACTACCGCTACGTCATCCTCAACCGCGACCACGGCCCGGCGATACTGCGCCAGCGGGTCTGCTGGGAATACGCGGATCTGGATGTCTGCCGCATGCGCGAAGCATCCGCCCACCTCGTCGGCGAGCACGATTTCACCTCGTTCCGGGCCGTCGCCTGCCAGGCAAAATCGCCGGTACGCACGGTCTACCAGCTGGAGATTACCCGACAGGGCTCTTTCGTCTATCTCGATATATGCGCAAACGCCTTTCTGCATCACATGGTGCGCTGTATTGCCGGGGTCCTGCTCAGTATCGGGCGCGGCGACCGCAGACCCGACTGGGCGCGGGAGATCCTGCGCGCAAAAGACCGCACGCTGGGTGGCGTTACGGCGCCGGCCGGCGGCCTGTACCTGGTGGCCGTGAAATACCCCAGCCGCTACGCGCTACCGGATCGCGTCTGGCTGCCGGCCTACGGGAACTGAGCCGGGCGCTATTCACGCCCTTGCCGGTATTCTGTTAGGCTAGCCGGTTTGCAGGTTGCTGATTTCACATATGGTCTCAGGATGCGGACTCGCGTTAAAATTTGCGGTATCACCCGTCCCGGGGATGCAGCCAGTGCCGTTGCCGCCGGCGCGGATGCCATCGGGCTGGTGTTCTATGAACCCAGTCCGCGCCACGTGGCAGCGGCGCAGGCATGTGATATTGCCAGGCAGGTTGCCCCGTTTGTCAGCATCGTCGGGCTGTTCGTTAATGCGGACCCGGCAACGGTACAGGCCATCATCGAGCAGGTGCCGCTGAACCTGCTGCAGTTTCACGGCCAGGAAAGCAACGCCGACTGCCGGCAGTTCGGCATGCCGTTCATCAAGTCGGTCGCCATGCGCGAGGAAACGGATCTGCAGGCTGTCGCCCGCGACTACCCCGACGCCGCCGGCCTGCTGCTGGACGCCTGGCAGCCGCAAACGCACGGTGGTGGTGGCGTGGCCTTCGACTGGCAGTACATCCGTGGCCATGTGCCGCTACCGTTGATCCTGGCGGGTGGCCTGTCCGCGGACAACGTCGCCACTGCGATCCGGCAGGTCGGGCCCTACGCGGTCGATGTCAGCAGTGGTGTCGAGAGCGAGAAAGGCATCAAGTCGGCTGACAAGATAGCCGCTTTCATGAAAGGAGTAAGCCGCAGTGGAACAGACACAAGTGACAGACGCTGACAGCACCGGCGCATCACTCCCCGATGCCTCCGGGCACTTCGGACCTTATGGCGGCCGGTTTGTCGCCGAGACACTGATGCTGCCGCTGGATGAACTCACCGCGGCGTATGAAAAATACCTCAGGGATCCGGAATTCCTCGCGGAGCTGGACTCGGACCTGACTCATTTCGTCGGCCGGCCATCGCCGCTGTACTACGCCGAACGCTGGAGCAGGCAGATCGGCGGGGCGCGAATCTACCTGAAGCGCGAGGACCTGAACCATACCGGTGCCCACAAGATCAACAACACCGTCGGCCAGGCGCTGCTGGCAAAACGCATGGGCAAGCGGCGCATCATCGCCGAGACCGGGGCAGGGCAGCATGGCGTCGCCTCGGCCACCGTTGCGGCCCGCATGGGTATGGACTGTGTGGTGTACATGGGCTCCGAGGACATCAAGCGCCAGGCGATCAATGTTTACCGCATGAAGCTGATGGGCGCAAAGGTGGTGCCGGTCGACTCGGGCTCGAAAACCCTGAAGGATGCGCTCAACGAGGCACTGCGCGACTGGGTCACCAATGTCGATGACACCTTCTACATTATCGGCACGGTTGCCGGGCCGCATCCGTATCCCGCCATGGTGCGCGACTTCCAGGCCATCATCGGCCGGGAGGCACGCGAGCAGGCGCTGCAGATGACCGGCCGGCTGCCGGATGCCCTGGTTGCCTGTGTCGGCGGCGGCTCCAACGCCATCGGCCTGTTCTACCCGTTCATCAATGACGCCGGGGTGGCCATGTACGGCGTCGAGGCCGGCGGCGACGGACTGGAAACCGGCCGGCATGCCGCGCCTCTGTGTGACGGCAAACCCGGCGTGCTGCACGGCAACCGGACCTACCTGATGGAGGACCCCGACGGGCAGATCATCGAAACCCATTCCATCTCCGCCGGACTGGACTACCCCGGCGTCGGCCCGGAGCACGCCTGGCTCAAGGATACCGGTCGCGCGAAATACGTCGCCATCACCGACCAGGAAGCGCTTGCTGCCTTTCACCACCTGACACGAACGGAAGGCATCCTGCCGGCACTCGAGTCCAGCCATGCGCTGGCCTATACCGCAAAGCTGGCGGCAGAGATGCAGCCGGACCAGACCATTGTCGTGAATCTCTCCGGGCGTGGCGACAAGGATGTCGCGACCATAGCCCGCATCGAGGGAATCGAGATATGAGCCGTATCGAAAAACGTTTTGCAGACCTGAAAAACAGGCAGCGCAAGGCGCTCATTCCGTATGTCACTGCGGGGGACCCGCAGCCCGGCGTGACCGTACCCCTGATGCATGCGCTGGTTGAGGCCGGCGCCGACCTGCTAGAACTCGGCGTGCCGTTCTCCGACCCCATGGCGGACGGCCCCGTGATTCAGGCCGCCTGCGAGCGCGCCCTGGAACACCATGTCAGCCTGCATGACGTGCTCGATATGGTTCGCGAATTCCGCAGCAGCGACACGGAAACCCCGGTTGTTCTCATGGGTTATCTCAACCCGATCGAGGCCTGGGGCTATGCGGACTTTGCCAGCGCGGCAAGCGCTGCCGGCGTGGACGGTGTGCTGACGGTCGACATGCCGCCGGAAGAGGCCGGCGAACTCACCGCTGCCTTGCGTGCCGCGGACATGGACGCCATTTTCCTGCTGGCGCCAACCAGCAGTGAAGAACGCATCCGCAGGGTCAGCGAGTCGGCCAGCGGTTTCATCTACTACGTGTCATTCAAGGGCGTCACCGGGGCTGACCGGCTGGATGTCGAGGCGGTCGCGGGCAAGCTTGACGAACTGCGCCGGCACACGCCGCTGCCGCTGGGCGTCGGTTTCGGCATCCGTGATCCGGACTCTGCCGCGCAGGTGTCGCGCATTGCCGATGCTGTCGTGGTTGGCAGTGCGCTGGTGGGTAAAATACCCGGGCTGGTGGAGCGGCCAGAGGCCATCCCGGCGTCGCTGGCGCAAACCCTGTCGGGCATGCGTGCCGCCATCGACCGGCAGGCCGGTTAAAGCGACCGGACGGCTGCCCGATTAACGATCATCACCCGTGAAGGATATAATCATCCCATGAGCTGGTTCAGAAAACTCATGCCGTCCAAGATCCGCACAGCCGGTGGCAACAAGCGGACCGTGCCCGAAGGCCTGTGGATCAAGTGCGACAGCTGCAGTGCCGTGCTGTACCGCTCCGAGCTGGAGCGCAATTTCGATGTCTGCCCCAAGTGCAGTCATCACATGCGAATCGGTGCACGCCATCGCCTGGAGATATTTTTTGACGAAGGCTCGACGCTGGAAATCGGCGAAAATCTCGAGCCGGTAGACGTGCTCAAGTTCAGGGACAGCAAGAAGTACCGCGACCGCCTGAATGTTGCGCAGAAGACCACCGGCGAGAATGATGCACTGATCGTGATGCGTGGCACGGTACAGGAACTGCCCCTGGTTGCCGCGGCCTTTGAATTCCGCTTCATGGGCGGGTCCATGGGGGCCGTGGTCGGCGAGCGCTTCATCCGGGCGGTCAATACCTGCCTCGAGGAACGTCTGCCGCTGGTCTGTTTCTCCGCCAGTGGTGGTGCGCGCATGCAGGAAGCCCTGTTTTCGCTGATGCAGATGGCCAAGACCAGCGCCGGCCTGTCACGCATGTCGGAAGCCGGTCTGCCCTACATCTCCGTTCTGACAGATCCCACCATGGGCGGGGTATCCGCCAGCTTTGCCATGCTGGGCGATATCAATATTGCCGAGCCCCATGCGCTGATCGGCTTTGCCGGGCCGCGGGTCATCGAACAGACCGTGCGCGAGACCCTGCCGGAAGGCTTTCAGCGCAGCGAGTTCCTGCTTGAGCATGGTGCCATCGACATGATCGTAGACCGCCGCGAGATGCGCGAGACCATCGCCAGTCTGCTCGGCATGCTGACCCGCAAGCCGGCAGTCGCCTCCTGAGCCGGACGGTCACTGACTGCGGCGAGCAGCGGCGGCGGGGCCGTTTACCAACATGCCACGCTTCACCACACTGCCGGACTGGCTTGCCTGGCAGGAAAACCTGCATCCGCGAAAAATCGACCTTGGCCTGGAGCGGGTAGCCAGGGTCGCCGCGCGGCTGAACCTGCAGGACATGCAGCCGGTCGTGGTGTCGATAGCCGGCACCAACGGCAAGGGTTCGAGTGTTGCGATGCTCGAGTCCATACTGCTGCAGGCCGGCTACCGCGTCGGTTGTTACACCTCACCGCACCTCCTGCGTTACAACGAACGTGTCCGCATCAATGCCGCGGCCATTGACGATGCATCGCTGTGTGATGCCTTCGAAACAGTCGACGCCCAGCGAGGCGAAACCAGCCTGTCGTATTTCGAATTCGGCACCCTGGCGGCACTCTGTCTGTTCAGTCACTCACCGCTGGATGTCGTGCTGCTCGAGGTCGGCCTGGGCGGGCGGCTTGATGCGGTCAATGTCATGGATGCCGATGTTGCCCTGGTCACCGCCGTGGATATCGACCACCGCGAGTGGCTGGGCGACGACCGCGAGTCAATCGGACGCGAGAAGGCTGGCATTTTCCGTGCCGGGCGGCCCGCTGTGTGTTCCGATCCCGCGGCACCGGAAAGCCTGCGTTCGGTGGCAGACGGGATCGGTGCTGAGTGGTACTGCCTGGGTGAACAGTTCGACTACGCCACGCAGGCTGACTTGTGGCAATGGCGCGGCCCGCACTCACACCTGGACGACCTGCCGCAGCCGCTGCTCCGCGGCCGTCACCAGCTGGACAATGCCGCCGGCGTTCTCATGGTGCTCGAATGCCTGCAGCGCAGGCTATCCGTGGGTGCGACAGCCATCCGTGCCGGACTTGCCAGCGTCGCCTTGCCGGGCCGCTGCCAGGTCATACCGGGTGCCGTTGAGCTGGTTCTGGATGTGTCACACAACCCGCACGGTGCCGCAGCGCTGGCTGACATGCTTGCCATGCGCCCCTGCCGTGGCGACACCCACCTGGTGATCGGCATGCTGCAGGACAAGGACGTCGGCGGGACGATAGCGGCACTGGCGCCGGTGGCAGACCAGTGGTATTTCGCCGGTCTCGAGACCGGGCGCGGCCTGGGTGCGGAGCAGTTGCAGGCACATGCTGTTCAGCGGCAGTCAGGCGCGACAGGCGGCTGCTTTGCCGATGTGGCCGATGCCTTGCAGCAGGCTTTCGATAATGCCGTTGAGGGCGATCGCGTGGTGGTATGCGGTTCGTTCCATACCGTGGCGGCAGCCATGGCATGTAGGGTATAGTCACGCGCTACTTCAGCGGTTTTCAGGTGAGTCAACCGTCAGACGATGAATCAATTACTCAAGCAACGCCTGGTCGGGGCAGTGGTACTGGTTTCCCTGGCCGTTATCTTCATTCCCATCATCCTCGAAGGGCCGGATGATGAGTGGTCACCGCGCACCCAGGGTATGCCGGAGCCGCCACAGATCGCCTACCAGGCGGAGGGTGACGTCGAACTGCCGCTGCCCGCCGAGGAGCCACCGGAAGATATGGCCCCGGAACCCGTGAGTGCCACGGCCGAATCGCAGCCCCCGCCACCGGTCGATGCCGGAACCCCGGCAGCGATACAGCCGTCGTCCGGGGCCGAACCG
>WOR8_10003691_pt1 | contig 24539 bp, 25 predicted proteins | sample DeeMarSeWOR38_10_FD_19890 | JGI IMG/M metagenome (IMG submission 19890) | reverse complement strand
ATTCAGTCCACGGCAGTGTGGATATTATTGCCAAAGTCGTGTTGCGGCGCGATCTGGTCTCCTCGGATGCTGAAACCATCGGAGATTTTATACATAACAAGGTCCGGCAACTTTCCGGTGTGATCAGTACCCAGACTTTAATCCCGGGCTATTCAAAAATAAAGAACCCAGATGAAAATTAAATCAGGGTTTACGATTCGGGCCATTTAACGCCGTTTGACGGTTCGACCAGTTGTTTCCGAATATACTCGTGAATTTGCTCTGAAACGTTTTGGGACAGGTAACGGTCCACCCCGGCGCCGATACGAACGGCGACCTGGGTAAAATTTCGATCCACCCGTTTAACTTCCACCATGACGGGAGTACCATCCCCACGTCTTGCCAATATTTCGGTTCCTAATTCATCCCCTTTTTCGGTTAAAATAGATATTTCAAGATTTTCCAATGCATCCGTGCTGGCCTGAACCGCTTCATTGTATTGCAATTGGTACGTTTTTATGAATTTGCCCTGAAGTTCGGCACAGCCGCCGCTCAGCAGTAAAACAGACAGGCAAATGATGAAAAATACCGATTTCATGGTATTATAATATCTGATTTTTGCCAGGGAGTCAAAAATGATGACCTTCGAATTCCCAGCCGGTTCGCAATCGCGATCTATTTTGTTATGGGCGAATGTTAACCTGTTAACTTAACACGTGCTAACGCATGTAAACCAGGCGAATCCGAAAGTCGCGCCAATAATTTAATTTATATAATAATTTAAAGTATATATAATGTTAACAGACTTGGCATGATGCTTGCTAATCCTTTTCTTATTTAAAAGATCGCATCCTTGAACCATTTTTCAAGCTGCGCGGTTGCCATTAATAATTTTACTTAAACTCATCCATTATGAATAAGCGGAAATCTCATTAAAAGGAGGAACCATGTTCAAAAAGATATTTTTAACCCTACTGGCATTGTTTTTTGTTTTCAGCACGGTCGGCGGCGGCTTTGCAATGGATAAAGGCAACAAGCGCAAAGGTAAATATACCTATCGCAAAGTTTACACGGCCTGTTTTAAACGCGGAGAAGTTCAATCAAAGGTGCCGCCCATCAGCCCGGCGGACAAAACCCAGGCCGAATGGACATCGATCTTCGAATCAAATAATTTCCAACAATTCGGCTGCCAGGAAGAGTGGCAGCAACTGTCTGAAACCGAAGTTACTGATATTTATGCGTATTTGCATGACCATGCGTCCGATTCACCCACACCGGCGAAATGCAAGTGACTGCAGCATTTGATCAAGGCCAGCGAAAGAGGAGCGTCAGTTCCGCTTTCGAATCCAAAAAAAATATAAGGAGGAAGTTATGATGCGCTCAAAAAAACTGTTGGCATCATCCTTGGTGTTATGCCTCGTTCTGGTATTCACTTTTGGATGTGCCGGCACCCGGAAGACTGCCGAGCCGGTCAAAGCCGACTGGCAGTTTCACGACATCGTGGATGCGGCGTTCGTGCAGCCATACGCCACCGTGCCCCAGCCCGAAGGCGTCATGATCATTGATTCGCGGCCCTATCAGCCCAAGTATGCCAACGGGCATATCCCCACGGCCGTCAACATTCCGGGCAGCCAGTTCGACAAAATGACCGACAGGCTGCCCAAAGATAAGAATACGCTGCTGATCTTTTATTGTGGCGGCCCCACCTGAAAGCTGAGTCACAAATCCGCCTGGAAGGCGGAAAAAATGGGCTACAACAATGTTAAGGTGTTTGCCGCCGGCTTTCCGGCCTGGAAAAAGGCTTACGGTGCGGCGCCGGCAACCGTTGCTGTTAAGGGCGGCAGCGCGGAAGGCTCGATTGACATCACGACCTTTGAAAAGATCATCCAGGGCGATCCCCAGAGCATCTTGCTGATCGATGTGCGCGATCCCGATGAGTATGCGGCCGGGTCGTTTAAAAACGCAGTGAATATCCCCACCGATGAACTGGAGAAAAAAATCCCCACCCTGCCCAGCGACAAGCCGATCGTGTTTGTCTGTAACACCGGCGCCAGAAGCGGTGAGGCCTTTTACATGGTTCAGGATATTCGGCCGGAGTTGAGAAAAGTCTATTACCTGGAAGCCGAAACGATCTATAGCAAAGACGGGTCAATTAAGATCATCAAACCGGCGTCTTAGCGGTTAAGTGGATACACCGTGCGATTGCAGCCGTTCTTTTTAGAACGGCTGCAATCGTAGATTTAATTCTTTGAGAGTCAACAATGAGAACAGCAGAAAAGAAGAATTCTTTTCTTAAATATATCATATGGATGATAGCCGGGCTGATGCTGTGGCCGCTAGCGTTGTCTGCAGCCCAGAACGATGAGCGCCAGGCGCCCGGTCGCACCATGGCCCAGCAGGCCACCCGGGGCAAAAAGGCCTGGAATACCACCGATCATACCAAACACAAAGCCTTGCAAAAGGACTTTAAATCCGGGCTGGAAATTACTGAGGCATGCCTTTCCTGCCATTCCGAGGCAGAAGCCCAGTTTCACAAAACCATTCATTGGACCTGGCTGGCTGATCCGGCTGACAAAAATAAGCAGTTCGGCAAAGCCGGAAATTCTCTCAATAACTTCTGTATTTCAACCAACAAAACCAAGGACAAGAGCTGTATGTCCTGCCATCCAGGATGGGGCACCTCCATGGATAAGGGGATCAACTGCCTGGTCTGTCATAGCCGCAAAGAAATGAACTGGGATGAAAGCATCGAAGATATTGCGGCTTTTCTGGATGCTGGCGATGAGGATTCGCTGGAGATTGCCAGGGAGATCCAGTCCGAACTGCGCGAAGCGGCCCAGAATGTGGGTCGACCCGGGCGTAAAAATTGTGGGTCCTGCCATTTTTACGGCGGCGGTGGTGACGGGGTGAAACACGGCGATCTGGATAGCTCACTGGTCAAGCCCAATAAAGCCCTGGATGTCCACATGGGCATCGAAAGTCAGAATTTTGATTGCGTGCGCTGTCACACCACCTCCCTGCATAACATTGCCGGACGCGTCTATACATTGCCGGCGGCGGCAGAGCGCAAGAGTCTGGTGGAAGATGATTTGGCCTCCAAGATCACCTGCGAATCCTGTCATACCCATACGCCTCATAAAGCCGGTTCCAAGGCCAATGATCATACAGACAAAGTGGCCTGTCAGAGCTGTCACATTCCAGCGTTTGCGCGGGTGAATCCCACCAAGATGTCCTGGGATTGGGCCCAGGCCGGCAGAAAAAAAGACGGCAAAAAATACAAGACCAAAGACGAGTTCGGCAAATTTGACTACCTGACCGTCAAGGGTCAGATGAAGTGGGCCAAAAATATTAAGCCCGAATATCTCTGGTATAACGGCATCATTAAATCAGTGACGGCCAAGGATCAAATCGATCCCGGCCAGCCGGTAAAAGTTTCCTGGCCGGAGGGTAGCAAACTGGATCCCAACGCCCGCATCTATCCGTTTAAAGTCCATCGCGGCAAACAACCGTACGACAAGGAGCACAATACCCTGCTGGTGCCGTTGCTGTCCGGCAAAGATGGTTACTGGACGACGCTGGATTGGAATCGGGCGCTGGGTAAAGGCCAAGAATCCTTGGAACTGCCTTTTTCAGGCCGTTTTGATTTTGTCGATACCACCTATATGTTTCCGATCACTCACATGGTCGCGCCTAAAGAAAAAGCTCTAGCCTGCACCGAATGCCACAACGGGCAGGATAGCCGCCTGGCCGATCTGAGCGGCTTTTACATGCCTGGCCGCGACCAGGAAAAATGGCTCGACACTTTCGGCTGGATCGCTGTTCTGGGTTCTTTGGCCGGGGTGGTTCTGCACGGGGTGGGACGTCTTTTTGCCAACGGCAACAACGGGAAAAACGGCAAAAACAGCGCGAAATGATTCATCGCCATAAAAGGCGTATAAAGGGAACCCGTCTTGGGCGGATTCCCTTTTTCCTTTTCTGCTTGCAGATTTAATAAAATTGGTTCAAAATTAATCCGCCTGCCCGGGGACATCGTGATAACCGACTAGCGTTAAATGATGTATATAAAAATTTGCCAACGCACAAACATCTAGCGATGGAACCTAAAGATGGAAAACGCAAAAATTCTGGTGGTAGATGACGAGCGTGACATGCGTATATTTGTCTCGACGGTGGTTGAAACACTGGGTCTTGAGGCCATTGCCGCCAAAGATGGAGCGGAAGCATTAGAAAAAGCCAGGTTAAACCCTCCGGCGCTGGTCATCCTTGATGTCATGATGCCGAAAATTGACAACGGCATCCAAACCTATCGGAAATTTAGAACCGACCCGAGCCTTTCGCATATACCGATAATCATGCTGTCGGCCATCGCGGAAAAAACCTTCTTGCATTCCATTAAAATGCTAAGCCCGCAGCAAGGCCATCAGCTGCCCGAACCCGAGGCCTATATGGAAAAACCGCCGGATGCAAATGAGCTGAGCCGGCTGATAAGAGCGCTGTTGCCGGCCGATAATTAAACTTTTTGAAACATCCCAAACGGTGTAACCATGGCCGCTGCATTTAAAAAAATTCGCAATAGTATTGTTTCAAAACTTACGATTCTGGTCGGACTTGTTTTGCTGTTCAGCATATCGGTATGGGCCTATTTTAATATCGATTATCAAAAAAATAAAGCCATGGCGAGCATCTTTGAAGAGGCCGATGGACTATCGCACACCATTCAGCTCGGCACCCATTATGCGATGATGCATAACTTAAGGGATGATTTAACCCGGATCATCAAAAATGTCGCACAAGAAAAAAAGCTCCAAAACATACGGATTTACAATAAAAATGGGGAAATAAAATTTTCAAACATGGATTCGGAGCTGGATCAGATGACCAACATAAAAGATGAAGCCTGTTATATCTGCCACCGCACGGATCCGCCCCTTTCCGAACTGAATCTGTTGGAAAGAACGCGCATTTTTACCTCCCCACAGGGCGATCGACTTCTGGGTATCATCAGCCCCATATACAGCGAACCGGGGTGCGCATCCAGTGATTGCCACGCCCATCCGGCTGACAAAAAGATTTTGGGTGCCCTGGACCTGGTAATCTCTCTGGAACACACCGATAAAGAAATCGCCTTGTTCAAAAAGTGGCTGGTTGCATTCGCGGCCTTTGTCTTTGTGATCACTTCGGCGGTGATTATCTTTTTTGTTTTGCGATTTGTGAAACGGCCCATAAAGAAAATGATAAACGGCACACGTCTGATTGCCAACGGTGAGTATTTGAACCAGATTAATGTGGATCAGGTTGATGAAATGGGGCAGCTGTCGGTTGCAATCGACAAGATGGGCAAAAAAATCAGCGAAAAACAGGCCGAGCTGAACCGGCAACGCAATGAATACCAGAATCTGTTCGAGCGGGTTCCCTGTATCATCACGGTTCAGGACCGCAACTATAAACTGATTCGATATAATAAGGAATTTTATGAAAAATTCAAACCCAAGAACGGCGATTACTGTTACGCTGCCTATAAAGGGCGCAAGGAAAAATGCGTGATCTGCCCGGTTGAAAGAACCTTTGAAGACGGTCTGTCGCATTTCAGCGAGGAAAGAGGGGTCAACAAGGATGGGACCCCCACCCATTGGATTGTCAATACCTCTCCGATAAAAGATGAAAATGGCGAAATCGTGGCTGCCATGGAGATGAGTCTCGATGTCACCCAAACCAAAATACTCGAGGAAGAACTCGAAAAATCCGAGAAAAAATACTACGCCATATTTGATAACATCCCCAATCCGGTTTTTGTTTTGGAGATGGGTACCCTGAAGATCCTGGACTGCAACACCAGCGTTGAAGGGGTTTATGGGTATACCAAGGATGAGATGATTGAAAGATCCTTTTTGGAGCTGTTCAGGCCAGAAGAGCAAGAGCATTACAGGACATTGATAAAGACGACTTCCGTCATAAACCAGGTCAGACACCTGAATAAAAATGGCGGCTCGCTTTTCGTTAATATCCGGATATCACCGTCTGAATATCCGGGAGAAAAAGTCTATCTGGTAACGACCAGCGATGTTACCCAACGGCTGGAAACCGAACAGCAACTTATACAGGCCAGCAAAATGGCAACCCTGGGTGAAATGGCCACCGGCGTGGCCCATGAGCTCAATCAGCCCCTTTCTGTCATCAAGACGGCCAGTCAGTTTTTCATGAAAAAGATTCGCAAAAAAGAAAAGATCGAGGATGATATTCTGTTGAGCATGACAGAGGAGATCGATGCCTATGTTGACCGGGCCACTAAAATCATCAATCACATGCGACAATTTGGCCGAAAGTCGGATATCACCCTCGAAAAGGTGCAGGTCAACACCGTGTTGAAAAAAGCCCTCGAAATCCTGGGACAACAGCTGAAGATCAGGGGAATCGAGGTGATCTGGGATCTTGAGGATGATCTTCCTCTGATCTTGGCGGATCCTGATCGGCTGGAACAGGTTTTTATCAATCTATTGATTAATGCGCGGGATGCCATCGATGAACGCTGGCAATCGCAGCCCCATCAAACGGGTGAAAAAAAGATTCGATTGAAAACGAAATCCGGCCCCCGGGAGATTGCGATTGAGATCAGCGATACGGGAGCGGGGATCCCGGATCCTATTTTAGAGCGAATATTCGAGCCGTTTTTTACAACCAAAAAAGTGGGGCAGGGTACCGGTCTGGGTCTTTCCATTAGTTACGGAATCATCAAAGACTGTAAAGGCAGCATCCAGGCCGTCGCCCGCAAAGATGGCGGCGCCGGCTTTATTATCAAATTTCCCATTGTGGAAGAAGACTGATGGAAAAATCCATTTTACTCGTTGATGATGAAAGCGGCATTCGCAAGGTGCTCGGCATTGCCCTGGCGGATATGGGGTACCATGTGCGGACTGCCGAAAATGGTGTAGAGGCCCTGCGCATATTCAATGATGAGCGGCCGCCGATTGTGCTGACCGATATTAAAATGCCCGAAATGGACGGTATTGAGCTTTTGCGCCGTTTAAAAAAAATAAGCCCGGATACGGAAGTCATCATGGTTACCGGTCACGGCGATATGGATCTGGCCGTTAAAAGCGTTAAATATGAAGCCACCGATTTTGTCACTAAACCGGTTAACCATGAGGTGCTGGAAATTGCCTTAAATCGCGCGCAGGAACGAATTGCCATGCGTCGAAAAATCAATGAATACACCCAAAATCTTGAACAATTGGTGCGGGATAAGACCCAAAAACTTCTTGAAGCCGAGCGGATGGCAGCTGTCGGGCAAACGGTAGCAGGGCTTTCACATGCCATAAAGAATATTACCGGGGGTCTAAAAGGGGGCGCATTTGTGCTGGAAAAAGGGATCGAACTCAGTGATCGGAAATATTTGATGCAGGGCTGGGAAATGATCAGGGGTAATGTCGATAAGATTACCAACCTGTCTATGGATTTGCTCAATTATGCCAAAGCGACCGACCTGAATATTCAGTCCTGTGATCCTAAACAACCGGCTCAGGAAGTCATTGATCTCATGTGCCCGCGGGCTCAGGAACTTGGCATTGAACTGGTCAGCGATTTTTCGCAAAATCTGAGCCCCTGCCGGTTTGATTCGGATCTTATTTGCCGCTGCCTGCTGAACCTGGTGACCAACGCCATAGATGCCTGCAGAAATGATGATCCCGAAGGCCCAGCCAAAATGGTGACCGTCCGTATGAAAAAAACCCGCGGCTGGGGGGTTGAATACCAGGTGCTGGATAATGGGAGCGGTATGAATGCCGCCACAAAAAAGAACATCTTCAAACAGTTTTTTTCGACCAAAGGGTCTGAGGGTACCGGCATTGGGCTGATGATCACCAAGAAAATAGTCGATGAACATAACGGTGTGATCAAAGTTGAATCTGAAGAAGGTGCCGGCTCCAAATTTATCATCAGACTTCCGAAAAGAATAGATGAATGAAATCTTGCTAAAATACCGCCAGCTCGGCGACATTTTCGACACCTTTTCCCTGGGAATGATGGTCGTTGGGGCGGATCGCAAGATCATCTCGTTGAACCACTCCGCCGAACTGATCACCGGTTACAACGAGTCTGATCTGCGCGGTAAATACTGCAACCAGATATTGCTTGATCCTTTATGCGGTGGCGAGTGTCCGTATTTAGCGGCAGTTGAAAGCGGCCGGCAAACCGGCAGCGTGGACTTTGAGGTCAGCGATCAAAGTAATGACAAGCACAGTATTACCCGAATCGTATCTCCCATCTATGGTTCGGACCAAACGCCTCTTGGATGTATCGAAGTTTTTCAGGATCATACGGTTTTCAAAGATCTTCTTGAACGCGTCAGACATGATGACCGGCGCTTAAAAATTATCCTGGACAACCTTGACATCGGCGTGCTGACCGTTGATCGGGGGGGGCATATCACCTTTTTCAATAATCGGGCTGAAACCATCACCGGATTTAACCGGGGGGATGTCCTGGGAAAATCCTGCAGCATGATCATTGGCAAAACCGCCAGTCATGACCTGTTGCTGCTTAACGAAACCATTGCCGATGGCCGGGCGCGTTCCACCACCGAAGGAGAGATCAAGACCCGAGAAGGGCAGGCCATTCCCATGCGTGCCAATTACATGGCGCTTAAAAATGAAGATGGGCGCATTGTCGGCGGCTTGGCAACCATCGCTGATTTATCGTTGAAGTATCAATTTAACAGTGAAATAAAAGGCCGTTATACCTTTTATGATATGGTTGGCAAAGATCCGGCCATTCAGAAAATTTTTGAAATTGTACCCGTTGTGGCTTCAAGCGATGCCACCATCCTGATCGAAGGCCCCACCGGCACCGGAAAAGATGTTTTAGCGAAAGTCATTCACAACGCCAGCCAGCGTTCAAAAAAACCGCTGGTCAAAGTGAACTGCGCGGCATTGCCGGATAATCTTCTCGAGTCAGAGATGTTTGGTTATGTCAAAGGGGCCTTTACCGGAGCAGAAAAGGATAAACCGGGCAGATTTCAGGAAGCAGACGGCGGGACTATTTTTCTGGATGAAATCGGAGACCTGCCGTTATCGCTGCAGGCCAAATTGCTGAGGGTGCTGGAAGACAAGGAATTTTATCCTCTGGGCAGCAGAAAAATCACCCGAGTGGATGTGCGTATCATTTCAGCCACCAACCAGGAACTGGCGCAGTTGGTTGCCGAAAAACGCTTTCGCGAAGATCTTTTCTACCGGCTGAATGTGATGCGACTGGACTTGCCCCCTTTGAAAGATAGAAGGGGTGATATTCCGCTTTTAATATCTCATATTTTAAAGCGGCTGTGTGCAACCCGGGATACGGTGGTTGAAAAATTTTCCAACGATGCCATGGAAGTGCTTTTAAATTACGATTATCCCGGAAACGTCAGAGAACTTGAAAACATCATCGAGCATGCCCTGATTGTCTGCCAGGATAAAATCATTGAACGAAACCATCTGCCCCTTTCACTCCAGGGCGGCATTTCATCCCCGTTGCCGCAAGAAGAAAAACGACCGTTTGATAAAGAAATTGAATTCAGCGAGAAAGCCCTCATTTTTGATACGCTGCGAAAATACAACTGGAATAAAGGTAAAACTGCCGCGGCTCTCGATATCAACCGCAGCACCCTGTGGCGCAAGATGAAAAAATACAATATTTCCTATTAATTTCAATTTCCCGCACGATCTTCCACTTCTGGGGCCTTCAAACCGATCCTGGTGTCACCAAATTGAAAGCTTTATTATAACATTGAAAGCCTGGCCCTCTGGATCAGGTTTTTTGGATAAAATGATGCAAAATAATGCAAATAATGTTGCATTTCATTGCAATTGTTTTTTTTTCAAATTATCTAAAATTCAATAAAGTTTATAATATACTATAAATATTGTAAAATAAATAATCCTGTTAAAAACTTACCTTCATAATCAACGCTTTTAATCGACTTCAACCTGCCAATTGACGTTGCATTTATGCAACACTTATTTCAGCTGCCGAATGCCAATCATCAGATTTAATTTATATTTAACTTATTAAAATCATTTATAAAAATTTTATTGAGGCTTCTAGAAATGCTTCCTGGCACGTTTGATGCTCAAGGTATTGACAGCGAGTAGAGCAAATCGATCAAAACAGAAACCATAACCGTGTGTCCCAGCAAACGAGAGACCGCCATGAATGCCGTCACCCTAAAAAAGGATGGTGCGATTAACCTCAACGGAAAAATAGTGGCAACTGACGCTCTCGATTTGCTCAGCTTCCAGATAGCGCTTGAAGAGGCATTCACCCTGAGAAGTTTCTTTAAGATGCTTGATAAATATGCGCTGCTTGTAAAGCTGAATGCTTTTTTCCCGTCCTGTATCGATCAGTACCGTAGCTGTCAGGAACAGGGATGCGATGCCGGTTTGCTCGATTATCTTGAATTCGGCAAAACAGTCGAGATGATCGGCGTTCCGGACAAGCGCTTGGAGATATACAACTCTCTTTTTGGCGTCCACGCCGGCGAGACCGCTGAGATTAGGTCCATGCAGTTAGCCAGTCTGCTGGACGTACCGCTCAGGCTCGGAAGGCTGAAACACATCGTTTTCGGAGACCGTGTCGACATCTTCGAATTTGACACGGTGTACACCCTGTTTGAATTCATCGATGGGATTGCGTGGCAGCTCGGTTTCCACGCCATCCCGGAACAATGCGAGCTAAGGAGGTAAGCGATGTTTAAAAAAATCCTTTTTGCCACAACGGCCTCCCCCACCTGTGATAATGCCGCCAAGGTGGCCTTTGATCTGGAACTGAAATGGGATGCGAAGCTTTATGTCTTTCACGTACTGGGCATCCCGAGTCGCGGTTACAGCCCATTTGTTACCGACGTGAGAACCGGTGAACTCATGGAGCCGGATCCGGACTATATCGAGTGGGTCAAAGAAGAAATGAAAAACACCTACGGCGCATTGCTGGCCGACAGCGAAAATTCCGTGATTGAAGCTGCCGTCGGGGTCCCTTACCGGGAAATCCTAAGAAAAGCCCGCAAGGATGACATTGATCTGATCATTATGGGATCGCACACCCGGCAGGAGGATGTCGGCGCGACTCGCTACCGCAGCATCGTAGGCAGTACGATGCAAAAGGTCGCCAAATCCGCCCGCTGTCCGGTGGTCATTATCAGCCGGCCGTGCACCACCTGCTGGAAGTTGTTTTCCAATATTGTTTTCGGAACCGATTTTTCCAAGGCCGCTGATTATGCTTACAAGTGGGCTTATGGCTTAGCCAGAGAAGTCGGTGCCAAACTGCATCTTTTTCACGCCTGCGATATCAACGCGAGCGCGGCCGGGGTGGTGATGGGGCAAGCGGAGATTGAAGATCAGATTCAAAAGGCCAAACAAAAAATAGAAAAGCGTTATGTCGCCAAGATGAATGGATATGATAATTATGAAATTGAAGTCCGCGAAGGGGTTCCATATGTTGAAATATTGAAGTTTGCCCGCGAAAAGACAGGCGATCTCATTGTTATGGCGCACCATACCCGGGAGGTGGATCCTGAAAAGGCGGTGTTGGGAAGCACGGTCGAGCAGGTGGTCCTGCGATCCGCCTGTCCGGTCGCCAGCGTCAATCATCCTGACAAAGTCGCTGATCTATAATCTTCAATCTCAGCAGCGGTCGTTGTTAGGGATGGAGTTTTTATATGAAAAAGAAAACGGTTCTTATCGTCGAAGATGAATTGGATATGAGAATTTTCTTATCCACCCTGCTTGAAACCAGCGGATACGAGCCGATCATAACCCGAGATGGACATGAAGGCCTGCTAAAAGCCAAAGACGTTTGTCCGGATCTGATCATTTTAGATGTGATGATGCCCGGAGAGGGTGGGGTTCAGATGTACCGGCAGCTAAAAATGGATAAGACCTTGTGTGACATACCGGTAATCATGCTTTCAGCCGTGACCCGCAAAACATTTGCCCATTATTTAAATATGGTCAACGCGCGACTGAAAGAGACCATACCGGATCCGGACGCCTATATCGAAAAACCGCCAGAAGCAGAAGAGTTGCTGAAAATGACCACCGCTCTGATCGGGTAGTATCATCGGTTCCCAAAAGAGACTCAGAGCGACAAAAGCTGAAAACACAAGGTGATCAAATAAAGCCAAACCAAGCAAAGAGGAGTCGATAAATGCTTACGCGAATTGACTGGGATTGGGAACCTGGCAGCAGAGAAATTGCGAATATCAGCCAGTGGCAAAAAAAGTTTAACTGGGTCGAGGAGCCCTATGCCAGTCCGAATGGCGAAAAAATAGCCGCCATTGTTAACCTGGCAGAAGGCGAGTTCAATGTCTGTGTTAACGATACTACCTGGGAGACGGTATTTGATAAAATCTGGAACCTGCGCTTCGCGCCCGATGGCCGACTGACTGCCATGGTATCTGAAATGGGTGAATGGACCGTAGCGGTGGACGGCACGCCCTGGGATCATAAATTCGGATACGTCTGGAATCTGATGTTTAGCCCCGACGGGAACAACATCGCTGTCGCGGTGCAGCAGGATATGGCTTACGGCATGGCGTTAAATAACATTGTCTGGGAGGAAACCTTTTCCAATATGACGCACCCCACCCTCAGCCCGGATGGCACCCGGACCGCGGCCGCCGTTCAGGTGGTCGATTTTGGCGAAGGCGAAATTCATAAATTCCAGGAGGGCGTTTTCAGCGCAGCCCTGGACGGCAAAACCTGGGACACGAAGTTTGTCAATGTCTGGAAATTGGCCATTAGCGCTGATGGCCAAAAGCTGGCGGCCGAGGTCCGGCTGAATCTTTACGACTATACGATTGCCGTCAATGGAATACCCTGGGAACAAACCTTTGATTGTGTCTGGCAGCCGATTTTTCATCCGCAAAACGGTGCTGTGATCGCCCCCGTCAGGACCGGTGGTGGGTGGTTTCTGGCGCAGGACGGACAGGTTATCTGGGATCGGAAATTCGTGCAGCTCTGGCATCCGATGGTCAGCGAAAACAGCAACAAACTGGCGGCCATCGTTGCGCCCAAATATGGCAAATGGACCATCGCGGTGGACGGCAAGCCCTGGTCCGTTTTATTTGGAGATTTGTTAACGGATCCGGTTTTTAGCCCGGACGGCAGCCGGATAGCGGCCATCGCCAAAAATGATGAGCGCTGGCGGGTTGCCGTCGACGGCGAGGTTTGGCAAAACGCCTTTGACCGGGTCTGGCCGCCGGTCTTCAGCGCCGGCGGCGAGGCGGTTGCGGTGAAAATCGAAAAAAACGGTAAATACAGTATCGCCATAAATGATCGCCTATGGGATCAAATGTGCGATGCCGTATGGGATCCCGTATTCAGCCCTGAAGGGGATAAAATTTTGCTGCGAACGTTGCAGGACGGCATCTATACGCGAAGCGTTCTATCTGTTGAAGATATTTTACGCTAAAGAGGGGGTTGCATGAACACGTTATACAATTTTGTGAGTGGCCCGTTAGCCTGGCTGGCATTTATTCTTTTCATCGGCGGCAGCCTTTACCGGCTCATCAGTCTGATGGTGCTGGTCCATAAAAAAGAAAAATTTATCTACTCTTACATGAGCTTGAAATACGGTCTGCGTTCCATTCTGCGCTGGAGCACGCCCTTTGCCACCGAAAACATGCGAAGGCATCCGGCGCTGACGATCGTCGCCTTTGCCTTTCACATCTGCCTGATACTGACGCCGATTTTTTTGCTGGCACATGTGACCCTGATCGATGAATCCTGGAACCTCAGCTGGTGGACGCTGCCCGACGGTGTCGCTGAGATCATGACCTTGATCGTTATTGCCGCTTGTGTATTTTTCCTTGTGAGGCGCTTGGTCAATCCGGAAGTTCAATATGTCACCTCAGCATCGGATTATATTCTCCTGGGTATCGTGGCGGCACCCTTTATTACCGGATTTTTGGCCTACTACCAGTGGTTTGGATATCAGACTTTCCTGATTCTGCATATTCTTTCAGGAGAAATTATGCTGGTGGCCATTCCGTTTACGCGCTTGAGTCACATGCTGTTTGCGCCGCTGACCCGGGCGTATATGGGCTCGGAATTTGGGGGGGTCCGGCATGCCAAAGACTGGTAAAAAAGCTGTCTTAAAAATGCATCTAATATTCATGGGGTGAGCCCGTTGCCCGTTAGCCCGGTGAAACCGTTAAAAAGGAGCGCTTTCGGCTTTTAACGCATTTACCGGCTCAACTGGCAAACCCAAACCACAAATATCGTCAGACAGGAGGGCGAACATGGCAGAGCCTGCAACACAAATCGAAAAGAAGATCATCGATGAAGGTCTGGAAGTCGGTGTACAAAATCTGACCGAAGAACGGATTACAAAAGTGATCAACCGCGTTTTACAGGGTGAATCCGGCGCGCGTCTTAAGGCCTATGTCAATACCTGTATCCACTGCGGTCTGTGTTCCGAAGCCTGCCACTATTATCTTTCCCACGATAATAACCCGAAATATTCGCCGGTGGGTAAAGTGAAACAAACCCTGTGGAAAATGTTAAAAACCAAAGGCCACGTCAGTGCCGATTTTATCAAAAAGGCCTCTCAGATTGCCTCCACAGAGTGCAACGCCTGTAAGCGCTGTGCCATGTATTGCCCCTTTGGAATCGATATTGCCTACATGATGCTTACCGTAAGGCGCATCTGTCATCTGCTGGGCGTAACCCCTCTGTATATTCAGGATACGGCCCACAGTCATGCGGTTACCATGAACCAAATGTGGGTCAAAGATGATGAGTGGATTGATAAGGGGCGGATATCATGTATTCGGTCATCGGCCCGGAACCCAAATTCCAGGCCCAGCTGATTTATCAGGCCGCGGTCATTATGGATGTGGCCGGTGTCAACTGGACAATGCCTGCCACCCCCGGCTGGGACAACAGCGATATGGCCATGTATACCGGCGACAATGAAATCATGGGGCGCGTAAAGCGGACTCATTTCGAAACCGCTATTCGATTAAGGGTTAAACGGATTGTCATGGGTGAATGCGGCCATGCGTTTCGCTCGGTTTATGATATGGGCAACCGCTGGCTGGGATGGCGCATGCCCCCCATACCCATCGTGCATGCCATCGACTTCTACTATGAATTGATCAAAGACAAAAAGATCACCATCGCTGAAAAATTTAAAGAGCCCGTTACCCTCCACGATCCGTGTAATGTGATTAGAGGCGGCGGACTGGCAGAAAAGGCCCGCTATGTGGTCAATGCCATCTGTGAACAACTGATCGAGATGCACCCCAACCGCGAACACAATTACTGCTGCTGCGCCGGCGGTGGGGTCATCAATTGCGGGCCGCCTTACAAAAACACCCGCATGGATGGTAACCGCATTAAGGCCGAACAGTTATTTGCGGCCAAATCCAGGGGCGCCAAGATACTGATCGCGCCCTGTCACAATTGCCACAGCGGCCTTGAAGATATCAACCACCACTATGGTCTCGGCTACGAGATTAAATTTATCAGCGATATTCTGTATGACGTTATGGAGAAGCCAACATCATAAAGGTTTAAAGGTTCAGGGTTCTGCGTTCTGGGTTAACGAATCGAGGCCTCAGATCTTCCGCCGACCCTGAACCCTGAACCCTGAACCTTGAACTTATAAACCTTTACAATATATGGAGACCGCATGATGAAAAAAGGGATTTTCCTCCTGATGGCTCCCGTGCTTGTTGGTATTTTACTGATACCGGCATTCTCACAGGAAGATATGGAAGTAGTTGATAATGGGGGTTTTACCAAAAAACAGCGGCCCCCGGCCATTTTTCGACATGACGAACACAACGAAAAAGCAGATATAGAAGATTGCAGCGAATGCCACCATATCTATGAGGACGGGAAGAAATTGGAAGACGAATCTTCGGAAGATCAGAGTTGTTCCGATTGCCATGATGAAAAAGGCGCCGGTAAAAAACCCGGCCTGAGAAAGGCATTCCATACAAACTGCAAAGGATGCCACCTCGCAAAAAAACAAGGGCCCATCATGTGCGGCAAATGCCATGTCAGGTAGAAGCAATTGTGATCCGATTTGCAGTTTTTAAAATTGAGTTGTAATCTACTGAAAGAGAGGAAAAACATGCCTAAAAAGATTTTGATCATTGACGATGATCCGGTGGTCGTCAAATACCTGATGGCTGTGTTTAGCGACAATGGTTATGCAACCTGCAGTGCCTCCAGCAGCATGGAAGGGCTGGATGTCGTCAAAACGGAAAAACCGGATCTGATCTGCCTCGATTTGCAGATGCCCGGTGAATGGGGCCCCCGGTTTTACCGCAAGCTCAGAAAAGATAAAGAATTAAAGGACACGCCAATTATCGTGGTCAGCGGCATTGACGGCGACCATGCCATCAAAGATGCGGTGGCCTTTGTTAAAAAACCATTTGATCCGGAGAAACTCATCGGCATCGTTAAAAATACAATCGGCTAGTGTTGCGTCCCGCAAGGAATTTACAAAATATGGATTGTTTTTATCAATCCTCAGATTTACGCCTTATGATTGTCAATTATGAATAAGAAACTGTTACTCGTAGATGATGAAGAAGGTATTCGCAAAGTCCTCGGCATCGCATTGTCCGACGCCGGGTATACGGTTTTTCTCGCAAAAAATGCTGAAGAAGCCCTCGAAATCTTCCGCAAAGAAACCCCGCCGATTGTCCTGACCGATATTAAAATGCCGGGAATGGACGGCATCGAACTATTGCAAAAGATAAAACGTGAAAACCCCGATACCGAAGTGATCATGATTAGCGGCCATGGGGATATGGACCTGGCCATCAAAAGCCTCAAGTATCAGGCCATTGATTTTGTCACCAAACCGATCAACGATGATGTTTTGGAAATTGCACTCAACCGGGCGCATGAAAAGATCCGCATGCGTGAGCAGTTGCGCGAATACACTGAAAACCTTGAAACCCTGGTGAGTGAAAAATCAGCAAAGCTGATAGAAGTCGAACGTCAGGTTGCCGTCGGCCAGGCGGTTGAAGGTCTGTCTTCAGCCATGCGTGATATTGCCGGGGATCTGGAAGGGGGGTTAACCTATTTCAACGAAATGCCTTGCTTTGTTTCGGTTCACAATCCCAAGTTAAAGATTATTGCAGTAAATCCCCTGTATAAGGAACGTCTGGGGGATAAGGTCGGTCATAACAGCTGGGACGTTTATTCGGCCAATACCGGTGTCGGGTTCACCTGCCCTGCCGAAAAGACATTTAAAACCGGCAAAGGCCTGCGAACAAAAGCAATCCTTAAAACCGCAGACGGCGATAAGGCTCCGGTGATCGTGCACACCGCACCGATTCGCAATCAGGACGGTACGGTGGAACTGGTCGTCGAGATATCGGCCGATATTACCGAAGTCAAGCGTCTGCGCGAAGAACTGAACCGCACCCAGCAGCGTTACCAGCAGCTTTTTGACGAAGTGCCCTGTTATATATCGGTTCAGGATCGGCAATTTCAGCTGACAGCAACCAACCGACGGTTTAAAGAAGATTTTGACGTCCAAATCGGTGCTTTCTGTCATGAAGTTTACAAACATCGGGATGCGCCCTGCCCCAACTGCCCGGTTGCCAGAACCTTTGAAGACGGGCAGTCCCACCAGGCAGAGATGGTGGTCACCGCCAAAACCGGTGAGCAATACAACGTGTTGATCTGGACGGCGCCGTTAAAGAATCCGGCCGGAGAGATCACCCACGTCATGGAAATGTCCACTAACATTACCGAGATTCGCAAGCTGCAGGATAATCTCTCATCTCTGGGATTGAAAATTAGCTCGATCTCACACGGCATCAAAGGCCTGCTGACGGGTCTGGACGGCGGTATGTATTTGATGGAGACTGGATTTGCCAAAGCAAAACCCGAAAGAGTCCATGCAGGCTGGGAGGATGTAAAAACCATCGTCAGCCGCATCCGCAAGCTGGTTCACGATATCCTGTTCTTTGCCAAGGAAAGAGAGTTGAAACGCGATCGTGTCCATATATTGAACTTTGCTGAAGATGTGGCCTCAACGGTTGAACCCAAAATAAAAGCAGACGGCATTGAATTTGTCCGTGACTTCGACACCTTGCCGGCAGAGATTGAAATTGATGCCGGCGTCGTGCGCCTGGCGCTGATCAATATTTTGGAAAATGCGTTAGACGCCTGTGCCGAAGATGATGCCCCCAAGCGTCATAAGATCGTCTTCAGTGTGAAAGGGGACGATCAGCAGGTTAAATTCGAAATAAAGGACAATGGTATCGGAATGGACCGGGAGACCCGTGAAAACTTGTTCACGCTTTTTTTTTCATCGAAGGGCAACAAAGGAACGGGACTCGGGCTTTTTATTGCCGACAAAATTATTGATCAGCACGGCGGTAAAATAACCGTTCAATCCACACCCGGTCAGGGATCAAATTTTAAGATTACGATTCCGGGATCTTTTACCGTTGGACAAATGGCTTGAACTCGAACAAAAAATCAATGAACGCTCCGGTTTAAATGCTTCGGTATTTAATGTCGACGGGGTGCGCATTACCGATTTTAAACGCTGGGCCAACAAACTCTGTCCGGTCATCAAAGCCGATGAAAAAGGGCAGAATTATATCTGTGCCGTCGCGCATCAAAACATTGCGGCCCAAGCGGAACGCTCGCATAAACCGGTCATCGCTGAATGTGATGCCGGGTTGATGAAAATGGTGGTTCCCATTTTCGTAAATGATGAATTTCTGGGGGTTGCCGGTGGCTGCGGTTATGTATTGGGAGAGGGTGAAGTCGATACGTTTATGGTCAACAAAACCATTGGGCTTGCCGAAGAGAAGCTCAAGAAGCTGTCCGATGACGTTCCCGTCATGACACCGGAACAGGCCCAATCTCACACCGCGTTTATCCAAAATGAAGTAGACCAAATTCTAAACGCATACGAGAACACAGCCTAAATCGAAATCCATTTTCTTTGAGAGCGGCTGCCGGGGCGGTTTCACTAGAGGTCTGCTTTTGCATGTCCTTCGCAACCTCGCCAAAACAACATCCATTACCGAAAATCAGCATGATACGTCAATATTAAGTTTATTTTAATCATTTAAAAGGAGGAAAAATGGCTTTGATGACACCGGATCAGTTTGAAGAGAGTTTGAAAGCGCTGAAGCCAAGGGTATTTATGAATGGAAAGCAGGTAAAGAATATCCTTGAAAACAGAAACACCCGAACCGTGGTAGAAGCAAACAAGGCCAGCTATGCATGGGCGCTGGACCCGCAGTATAAGGATATCATGTCCTGCTATTCCCCGCTGATAGACGATCAAGTCAACCGGTACACCCATATCAGTGCCAGCACCGACGATCTGGTCAAAAAGGCTCAAGCCGGCACCTTTACCGCTGAAATGCTGGGAACCTGCATCTACCGGTGTGTCGGATACGATGCGTTTCATTCCCTGGCCAGTACCTGCTGGGAGATGGATAACGATTTGGGAACCGAGTATCATCCGCGCTTTATGAAATACCTTAAGATGGTGCAGACAAAGGATCTTTCCGTCGCCGGAGCGCTTACCGAGCCAAGGGGCAAACGCAGCCAAAAGACGTTGGACTGGCCGGATCCCTATCTTTCATTAAAGTTGGTGGATAAAAACAAAGATGGTATCATTGTGCGCGGGGCTAAAATAAACATCAGTGGAGCTTTTGCCAGCCATGAGCTTGTGGTTTTACCGCAGGCCGCCCATTTCGAGGGTGAGGAAGACTATGCCATCGCGTTTGCGATACCCACCGATGCAGACGGGATTACTTATGTGTGCCAGTATTCACCCTATTCCGCAGAGAGGGATTTAGCCGATGATCTCTCAGAGCTTGGAAATCCCGTGTTTGGTCAGAGAGAGACGTCCATGGTCATTTTTAATAACGTCTTTGTTCCTTGGGAAAGGGTTTTTCACTGTGGCGAGAGCAATTATTCTTTAAAGCTCGTCAGCCGATTTGCCAAGACCCACCGGATGACATGCGGCGGCACCTGTAAGGTGGGCTTCCTGAATCAGATTATCGGAGCCTCAAAATTGATACAGGAATACAAAGGGCTTGAAGAAGCCACCCATATCAATGATCAATTGATGGAGATGGTCGTTTTGCGGGAAACCGGCAGAGCCTGCGGCCTGGCTTCCGCCACCGAGGGTGCAGAAGAGCCCCCCGGCTCGGGTGTATTCTTGCCGGATGAACTCATGAGCAACGTGGCCAAATTAAATATCTGCAACGCCTTCTGGCGGGTTATGGCACTGGCAGGCGATATCGGGGGGGGATTGATTGTCACCATGCCCTCTCTAAAAGAGCTGAAAAATCCTGAAGTCAAAGACTATGTAAAGGAGTTTTACAGCTTTGGCTCCGATGTGCCAACCGAAAATATTATGAAAGTCCATAAACTGTTACAACACTGGACGGCCGGCCAGCACGGCGTTGCCACCTGGCATGGTGCCGGGCCGGTTATGGCCAACAAGATCATGCTGCAAAGGGTGATTGACTACGAACGGGATAAGAATATTGTCAGGCAAACGTTGGACTTGGATGAAAAAAAGGACACCCCCAAATCATAATTGCAACCGGCTGGCCCGGGAAAAGGGAATCCGCCCAGCGCGGGTTCCCTTTTTATTTATAAGGATCCATTCGCGGGTCATTTTCTTTTTCCATGTATTTTAGATATTGTCAGAACCGATCAAAAACGGTACCCATATAAACACCCCAAACCTTCAGGTTCACAATTCACGATCTCGATCAGAAAGGAAATAGATTTGGCAATTCCTGGCAATTTATTGACGACCGCTATGGCGGTCATGCCCCATACCGATGTCGAGCGCGCGCTTGAAATGGCGTTATCGCTGGATGTGCCATTTTGGCCTCAGCTGCCCAACGCCAGTTACTATGAAGATATGTACGTGCAGGCGGCCGAGCATTTTCCGGGCATTTTGCTGGATATGGAAAAGCGGACCCTGCGGTTTTCGCTGGAAAAATTTATCGACGAACTTGAAGAAACCATGTCCCATTTTGAAGAGCCGCAATACTTTGACATCAGTGAGACCTATTCGGCGGTCTATCACCGCTTTTTATCGATGGCGCTGGCGGATCGCCGGGCGATTCGGGGCCAGCTCGAAGGTCCGATCAGTTTCGGATTCAATATCCTGGACCAGGATGAACGCCCGATTCTGTTCGACGATACGGTGCGGCCTTTTATGCTGGAGTTTTTAGCCCGGCGGGCAAATGTACAGCTGGAGCGCCTGAAAGCCCTTAACGAAAATGCATTTATGTTTATTGACGAACCCGGGCTGCAGTTTCTTTTTTCGGCCATGGCCGGCTACGGAGATGTGAAAGCCAAAACAGATCTGGATCTATTTTTTTCCATGGTCGACAGGCCGCGCGGAATTCATCTTTGCGGTAATCCGGATTGGGATTTTTTGCTGGGGCTGGATCTGGATGTCTTGTCGATGGATATTTACACCAACGCTGAAATATTCTCCGCCTATGCGTCGTCAATTAAGCGGTTTATCGAAAAAGGAGGCGTACTGGTCTGGGGAATTGTGCCGACCGGCACGGAATTTTTTGAAAAAGAGAACATCGATTCATTGATTGCGCAGATTGAGAGTGTCTGGCAAATCCTGGGCAAAAAAGGCATCGATTTTGAACATCTGCTGACGCGCAGCCAGCTTTCCCCGGCCACTTGCTGTCTGGTTAATCCGGATAAGGAAAAAACGGTTGAAAAAGCGTTTGCGTTAATTAACCATTTATCACGAGTGCTAAGAGAAAAATATGGCCTCGTGTCGGATAACAGATGACAGACGACAAAGGCAGACTGTTTCTGTTTTCTGTCATCTGACTTCTGTCATCCATTATCTGATCAGGAGTATCGCGATGAACGCTTTAGTGCGTGAAGCTTTTCAGAAACTTGACCATGACGACCCACTGGCGGGCTTCCGGGAGGAATTTTTTATCCCGCAAGATGTGATCTATATGGACGGCAACTCCCTGGGGGCATTGCCGAAGGCCCTCGCTAGGCGCGTGGGCGAGGTGATAGAACGGGAATGGGGGGTTGATCTTATCAAAAGCTGGAATACCGCCGACTGGTTTACTGCCCCACAGCGCATTGGTGACAAAATCGCCAAAATCATCGGTGCGGACCTGGGGGAAGTCGTCGCAACGGATTCAACAAGCATCAACCTTTTCAAAGCGCTGGGTGCTGCGCTGATGATCAATTCTGATCGGTCCGTGATGGTTATGGAAGGCAGCAATTTTCCCACAGACAATTACATTGCCCAGGGTCTGATCGAATTTCTGGGACGGCAACATCAGATCCGGTTTGTGGAAAAGGACGGCTTGATGGACGCGCTGGATGACCGGGTGGCGGTGGTATCCCTGACCGACGTACATTACAAAACCGGGCGCCGCCTGGATATGGATGCCATTACTGCCAGGGCCCATCAACAAGGCGCACTGACCGTCTGGGACCTTTGCCACAGTGCCGGTGCCGTTCCCGTTGACCTGAACGGTGCCAATGCCGACTTTGCAGTGGGATGCGGCTATAAGTATCTCAATGGCGGACCGGGTGCCCCGGCGTTTCTTTTTGTGGCCAAACGACACCAGGGCCAGGTGAAGCAGCCCCTGACGGGCTGGTGGGGCCACAGCGCGCCCTTTGACTTCACTAGAGATTATGAAAGCGCTGAAGGGATCTCTCGCATGCTGTGCGGCACCCAGCCGATTATCAGCCTGTGTGCGCTGGAGGTGGGAGTGGATATTATGGTACGCGCCGATATCTACAAAATCAGAGAAAAATCCAAAAAAATGGGTGATCTGTTCATCGCTCTGGCAGAGCAGAAATGTGGGGGCTACGGCTTTGGTATCGCCAGCCCTCGCAATGCAGACACGCGCGGCAGCCAGGTCTCCTTGACCCACCCAAACGGTTATGCCATCATGCAGGCCTTGATCGAGCGGGGCGTGATCGGTGATTTTCGAGCCCCGGATATCCTGCGTTTTGGTTTTACGCCGCTTTACCTCAGATATGTGGATCTGTGGGATGCCGTGGATATTCTGGCGGATATCATGGCCAATGAGATCTGGCAGGATCCGAAATACCAGGTCCGGGCGTCAGTAACCTGAAACGCTGAAAATTAATGCGCTCGATCATAACGTTATTTTTTTTGCGAAATGACGTCCCATTACCAAAATCAAAAAGCCCGGATCAACGCCAGCCGGGCAATACGCAGGAATTTATAAAAAAGCGAAAAAAAATTGCTGAGCGCATCGGCCTTCGAAAAAAAAATGTGCAGTACCTCGAACAACTGACATCGCGGGTAATCGGGCTGGAGTCCGTTGATTCGATTGAAATTCTGGACATGACCCCGGGAGCTTACAACCTGAGCTACCATGTCAGGGTGAATGAAAAGAAATTTATTTTCCGCAAAGAACTGGATCGGATGGCAAATCACTGGAAATAGATTTTTTGACCTAAAAAAAGGATAGAGAAAAGAGAAACAGAACACTGCCTGGAAAAACAAGCAATGCTTTGGCCCAATCCGACCAGGAAGTCGATTTTACCTCTTCTTTCCTTACGAGCGACTCGTCGATATGTGCCTGGTTTCTTCTGACAAAGTCCTTTGCATAATATGGCAAGACCTGATGCGCCATGTATCTCTTGAAATCCTGATCGATTCTATCACCGGATACCGCCCAGTCTTCCGCGGACTTACAGAACAGATGATATTCGGTCCGGCCGGTTGCCAGCGAAATTTTGTATAGAGAATTCTCCGTGGCAATCAGCTCAGCCTGGCTGTCTTTTTTAAACTTCCGATAAATGACCCAAAACAGTTGTCCCACAAGCAGCAGCGCGCAGATCCCCGCAACAAAATCCATTTCCGATGCATATCGGGGTTTGGAATCAACATCGCTGACGATCTGTGAGGCCGGCATCCGGGAAAACATCAAATTACTGCCAAGCTTGTCTTCCGGACGTAAAAGATGAAAAATCACCATGCCCAGCAGTATCACCAGCACAACAACTGATAAGTAGACCCATTCTCTTTTATCCATATCATCACCGCCATTCAAAATGTGCGACTTCACTTGAAAGTCTGGAAGGCTGAAACAGAAAAATTCTCGATTGCGGCTTCGAACTCAAATGGCTGGGAGCGCTATTTCCTGTTCTTTTGGATATGCTGGTCATCATCCCGGGTTTTGTCAATATTTGGCCTGCGAGATTTTTTTGGCCCCACTTGGCTTTGCCGAGCTGCGACGGAAAGGACCTTCTTCGTTTAAAGCATTTGTGAGGTCTGGAAACGAAACGCCAATTCTCATTGGACAAATTTTTATTTTCCTGAAAGTTTGACCGGTTCCCGTCCGGGGGCCGAAATTCTGCGGCGCTCGAGCAGCGATCCGTCCTGCCGGTAAAGATCGATTAACGCTTTGAGGTAATTGGCCAGGGCCCGCACCTCAGCGATGCGACTGACCAACAGGTCCCGCTGGGCTTGAGCCACCAGAAAGCTGGTTGATTTTCCCACGCGCAGTTTTTCGGTTTCGGTCCGGAGTTTTTCCTCGT
>WOR8_10008313_pt1 | contig 24565 bp, 21 predicted proteins | sample DeeMarSeWOR38_10_FD_19890 | JGI IMG/M metagenome (IMG submission 19890) | reverse complement strand
ACCATAGATTCGGTAGTGAGAATCTGCTCCTCTTCCAAACGAGCTTCGGGAGGCACCCAGACCTCTAAATCGTCTCTGACCTCGGTCTGACAAGCAAGGACAAAGGCTTCATTAATCTCCTCCCGGCTCAAGAATCTGATGCTGTGACTCGTAGGTTTTGCCTCGCCACCGGTAATTTGCACCTTACATTTTCCGCAGACGCCCTCGCCGCCGCAAAGGCTGTTAATATAAATGCCAGATTCAGCGGCCGCCTCGAGGATGTTAGATTCTCGCTCCACCTCTATCTTGGCGCCTACCGGTTGAAATACCACCTTGTGTTTGGCCATTGTTAACCCCTGACTTTCCGGTCCACCTGGATATCATAGGCCTTGAGTCGTTTCCACAGGGTTACCCTGCTGATACCGAGAATTTCGGCCGCCTTCGATTGGTTACCCCCTGTTGCTTCTAAGGCCTCCAAGAGGCGCTTTCTCTCCTCATCATCGGTTGGCCTTTTGGGGGACCTCCGCTTTGGGGTGACCATGGGCTGCTTTCCAGTGAGTCGAGCGGGGAGATGGTTTGGCATGATCTCGCCTTCGTGGCAGAGAACAAAGGAGTATTCGATGAGATTTATCAATTCTCGAACATTACCGGGCCAGTCATAGTGGAAAAGCAGGTCTAATGCCTCCTTGCTCATCCCTGTGATGGGTTTGTCAGTCTTGAGGCGGATCCTGTTAATGAAAGTTTCTACCAACAAAGGAATGTCTTCCCGCCGCTCCCGCACGGGGGGAAGGTAAATGGGGATGACTCCTATACGGTAATAAAGATCCTCGCGAAAACTGCCCTCTTCCATAAGCTTGCCAAGATCTTTGTTAGTAGCGGCTAAAATGCGGACATCTATTGAAATGGGGCGGTGGTCTCCGACCTTTTCAATCTCTTTTTCTTGAAGGACTCTTAAGAGTTTAACCTGGGTGGAAAGGGGAAGGTCGCCTATTTCATCTAGGAAGATATCGCCGCAGTTGGCTGCCTCAAACCGTCCAACCCGGCTGCGATCCGCGCCGGTAAAGGCTCCTTTTACATGCCCGAACAGTTCACTTTCAAGAAGAGACTCACTCAGGGCGGCACAGTTTACCTTTATAAAAGGAGCCTGGCGCCGGGGCCCAAGCTTATGAATAGCTGCAGCCACTAATTCCTTGCCGGTACCGCTCTCTCCGTAGATGACCACTGGAGCCTCTGATTGGGCCGAACTGGAGATAAGATCGAAAACCTGGCGGATGGCAGAAGATTTTCCAAGAATACCGTGGAAGCCGTCCTCGCCGCTCAATTCGCGCCGTAACCGGGAAATGACCCGTTCTTTGGTTACCACTTCAGTTAGGTCGGTCAGGGTCTCAACACCCCCAATCACCCTACCATCGCTATCTTTCAAAACTGCCGCATTCTTGTTCACATAGAGAGGTTTACCATCCTTCTTCCGCAGCATGCACTTGCGGCGACTTACATGACCTTCCTTGAACAGGGCGCAGTACTTGTCATGCCCCTCAGCCCTGGTTCCAAAGCAAGCGTCGCAATCCAAAATTGCACAAGACTGCCCCACAAGCTCATCTTTACTGTAGCCGGTAAGTCTCTCCATGGCTTTGTTGATGGAGACAATCACCCCTTCTGGATCCACCACCATCAAACCATCCATCATGGTGTCGATCACTGTCTCCCAGTAGTTGCTGTACTCTTCATCTAGCATGCTAAACCTTAACTTTCGTCTCCCCTTATCTCTTTACCACAGCTGTTCATTCCGGTCTTAAAGTTAACAGATGTTAAGTCTAAACGATTTACAGTTAACAATCAACAAGTAGGAGGGGGATAATTTTTATCATGTAATATCCAATAGATAATGAAATGGTCCAGACCTCAGACGGTTGGCATCCATCTTGCGCTAGGAAAACGTGATAGTCACTTAAGTCGTTTCCGGATCGGAGCACATGGTGAAGAAAAAAGCCAAAGTCGATAAGATCTTGGATGTTCGCGGTTGGAATTGTACGTGGTCGATTCTTAAAGCGAAAAGCGAGTTGAAACGAATGGAGCCTGGCCAGGTTCTTGAGGTGCTCGGTACGGACTCCCTAACTCTAAAAGACTTTCCCCCCATTCTAAGAGAGACTGACGATGAGGTGATCCGGGTAGATGAGGGCCCCGAATTCTTTAGTCTGTATGTGCGCAAGGGCAAGTCGAGGGCTGCAAGAAATCTGTCTGGAAGTCAGCAGGACTTAGAGCAGCTGTAGCGGGTTAGGACACCATAGACACGAGGGAATTTCCCATGCAATAGCGATCATTAAATCTTTACAGCAACATTCTTTCCTTAGTATAAGATTTGTAGTTTTTATCTGTTGCGACGCTTGCCTCTAAGTGAATGCCAGTCAATACCATAACCTCAGGAGCACTTTCCATTGAGATAAAAGGCATGGGTCCTTCCAAGATACTCATTCATATCTCAGATCGGGACAAGTGGCGCTTTGTCCTTAAGCAGATTGCTCGACTCATGGAAGTTGAAGAGAGGAGCAAACCGGATGTTATTATAATTGCTGACGGCTTTGCCGTGGGTGTTTGTATTGCTTGCGATCGGATGCTGCGGGAGCAGATGGACGACTTTGTCAGCGAAGGAGGACGATTACTGGGATGTGAAGAGTCTCTTCGATTTTTGAATATGAAATCGGAGAATTTGCCCGATTTTATCCAGGCTGTGCCCAACGGCCTGGAAGAAATCATCAGACTACAACTTAAGGGATTTCAATACCTCAAGGCTTGAGAATTCATTGGCCGGTATGAAGCACGGCCCTACGAAACAGGACTATATAGTCTCGAAAGGGAAAGGAGGTGACGAATATGGCCAAGATGCTCTTTATCATCTCCAATGGGTTTGAGAAGGCCGGTCGGGCAACGCGGGCCTTCCAGTTCGCCAAGGTTGCTCGGGAAAAAGGCCATGATGTGAGAGTCTTCCTCATAGACGATGCCATTCACTGGGCTCAGTTCGGCATGGCAGAGGGAGTTCGGGCGTCCACCGGCGAGGAGATGAAACCGTTTATTGATTATCTCTCAGAACACGGTGCTCCAATTTATGCCTGCAAGGCCTGAGTGGACCACAGGTATTTGTCCCCCGATGAAATGATTCCGGGGGTCGAGATTGAAGGGGCACCCTTTCTAGTTGATCTGATAGCGGACTCCGAAGTGGAAACATTGAGTTTCTAGCAGAAGATTTAAGCTTTCAGCTTCCCAAGGGGGTCAGGGAGATTAAAAGCGGTGCTACTTTGGCGGAAGCAGTAATCAGGCGGTTTGTTGTTTAGTATTCTCCTATTAGTCTAATTGGATACCGTATTTCTTCATCCTTTTCCATAGTGTGGTTCGGCCAATGCCGAGAATATGAGCCGCCTCAGCCCTGCGCCCGCCAGCGGCAGCGAGAGCTTCAATTATCCGCTCCCTTTGTCCGGCAGCGCTGAGCTGCCATTCCGCCTGAGGGAGACCGGTCCGGCGCAGGGGTTTGAGGCTAAGTTGCTCCGGGAGATGGTGAGGCATAATTTCCCCACCCTGGCAGAGGACGAAGGCATATTCAATGACATTTATCAGTTCTCGCACATTGCCAGGCCAATGATAATTGATAAGCAGGTCCAATGCCTCTTTGCTCATACCGTCGATAGGCTTGTCTGTCTTGAGGCGAACCCGGTTAATGAAAGCCTCCACCATGAGAGGAATATCTTCCCGTCGCTCCCGCACGGGTGGCAAATGGATGGGAATGACCCCAATGCGATAATATAGTTCCTCACGAAAACTTCCCTCCTCCATGAGCACATTTAGATCCTTGTTGGTTGCTGCGAGAATTCGAACGTCTATGGAGATGGGGTGGTGATCCCCCACCTTTTCGATCTCCTTTTCCTGCAAGACTCTTAAGAGCTTGACCTGGGTAGACAGAGGAAGATCGCCAATTTCATCCAAAAAAATGCCGCCGCCGTTGGCGGCCTCGAACCTTCCCACCCTGGTGCGGTCCGCACCAGTAAAGGCGCCTTTCACATGACCGAAGAGCTCGCTTTCCAGGAGGGACTCACTGAGAGCAGCACAGTTCACTTTAATAAAGGGGCCCCTGTGCCGTGGACCCAGTTTGTGAATGACCGAGGCCGCTAGCTCCTTGCCGGTACCGCTCTCTCCATAAATAATGACCGGCGCCTCAGACTGAGCTGCACTGGAGATGAGGTCGAATACCTTACACATGGCCGGGGATTTGCCCAAAATGCCGTGGAAACCGTCCTTACCGCTTAGTTCTCTGCGCAGTCTGGTGATAACTTGCTCCTTAGCCACCATTTCGCTCAGATCGGTGAAGGTTCCCACGCCGCCAATGACGCTGCCGGTGCTGTCTCTGAGGACAACTGCATTCTTGTACACATAGGTCAAGGTGCCGTCCTTTTTTCTCAGGCTAATCTTGCGACGGCTAAGCCGACCCTGTTTGAACAAGGCGCAGTACTTGTCCTCTCCTCCGGCCCGCACGCTCGGGCAAAGGTCACAATCCAGTATCACACACGACTGGCCCAGGAGTTCGTATTTGCTGTAACCGGTAATACTCTCCATGGCTTTGTTGACAGCCACGATCATTCCGTGTGGTTCAACAATCATTAAGCCGTCTGATATGGAATCGATAACTGTCTTCCAGTAATCACTGTATTCCGTCTCAAGCATTTCCCAATTTTCTCCTGTAACTACTCAAAGGTTCAGCCAAATGAGGGTAATTTTTCACCCATGCCTTAAAAACCGACTTCTGCTGATTCCAATTCCCATGAGTGAGAAGTCTTAACTGTTAACCTCCTTGGTGAACAGTTTGAACAACAATGAACAATGTTAAACATAGCTCATTTACAGCATGAGATCAACCAAGATGGTTTAATCTTATTTTATAATGTAAAACCGAATACTTAAAATAAACATCTAAAACAGACCCGGATGGCATCTACTTTGCTCTTCCAGCTGGCCAAGATGACAAGGCTTTACCTCAGGTTGAAGGACGCATAGTGGGGAAGGCGATGACAGCTGACCAAGTACTTGATGCACGAGGTTCGAGTTTCCCTTGGTGCTGTCTAAAGGCAATGAGTATGCTCAGGAAAATGAAACAGGGAGAGGTTCTAGAGGTTCTCGGCACAGATCCACTCACCTTGGAGGACCTTCCCCTTGTTTTACAGCAAAGCGAAGACGAGCTGATCAAGGTAGATCAGGACAAAAACTTTTTTCGGCTTTACTTACGGCGAGGACCGGATAGGTAAGCTCGATGTTTGGGACATCAACTAAGGAAAAATCAAAAAATGAGAGCACTTCTCATATGAGCCCGAAAATATTGCTGCCCATAAAGTTTTCTCATGTGACGGACAATGCCTTAGCCATGGCCCTGAAAATGGCCAAATGCTGCAAAGCGCGTCTTCACATTCTCCATGTGTTGGATCACCGTCTGCAGAGTCCAGAAGTGACGGATGAACAGATTGCTGAATTCACCCGGGCCGCAGAGAGACAGTTCGAAGAAAGGTATCTTCCCCTTCTGGGTGACTTTAATGATTTCTCCTTCAACTGCTGGGAAGGTGACATAGCTCTCGAGATCGCCAAATTTGCAGGTAGCATTGGCGCAGATTTTATTGTTATTGGCTGCCATATCAGGGGGGAAAAGCCATCTTTTACCCGACTGGGTGAAGTGGCCCTAGCCCTCTTCCAGTGGTCACCGTGCCCGGTGATGCTAGTTCCCTGCGAACTACATCGTGGAAATGACAAGGTAAGATGAAAGGCAAAGCACAACATAGAATCCCCTACCTGAGCCGACGGTGGAGAGTTTTGATCGTGCTCTTGGTCTTTAGTCTCACACCTTTCCTCGTAGTCACAATTTTGTGCCAGAGGGGAGCGGCTCGATTTGCTAAGAAAATTTTGTACTCAATTGAAGCGAATCTCACGGAGATGGTAGGAAAAGAACTCCAGCAGACTGCAGAGAGCTACGTCAGAGTGTTGAACGGTAGGACGGGAATCTTGGACCTTGATCGCTCTGTATCTGGCAAAACTGCTATAGATCAACTACTTTCCAGGGTTCACCAGATAAATGACCTTTCATCGCAGTGGTCATCTGCCATGCATGGTTTCCTGGTCAATTCGGAGATAGCCGAGAAAACTGGTGAGTTAACCCTTCAGATTATGGTCAAGAGGGATTTCACAGAAGAAGACAAGACCTGGCAACCGGTCAATGAGTCGGAATGGCTTAGTTCAACCAATACCAAGGGCATGGCTGGTCTAGTGAATGAGATTAGCAGTGGGAGGAATGGATATCTGGAGATGATATATGGAGGAGTTGAATGTATCTGGGCATACGCTCATGCAACCGAAGGCATGAGCGTCGTCCTCGTCTTGCCCAAGGAGCAAATACTGGCTCAGGTTCAGCAGGCCCATGATCTTTTGATGTTATTGACCCGGAGACAGTGGCTGGTCATAGGAGCCGCTTCTGCTATGGTGATCGTCCTAGTAATTCTAACGGCCTTCTGGAGTTCCCGCTCCATGACCAGACCCTTGCAAGTTATGGTTGAGGCAATAGATAGGTTGGCCGGAGGCGACTTTTCTTCGCGGATGGAGTTTGCCACCGGTGATGAGCGAGAAATATTGGCCAGGGCCTTTAATGAAATGGTTCCGCATCTGGAAGATAGACTGCGCATCCGCAAGGCCTTGGAAGTAGCTCAGGAAGTGCAGCAGAATCTTCTACCGCTAGAAATTCCGGTTCTACCTGGTTTTGATATATCTGCCACAGCCATCTACTGCGACGAGACCGGCGGAGATTACTTCGATTTCTTTCCTTGTGGCAAAGACTGTGAGTACCTTGGCGTGGCCATCGGTGATGTGAGCGGGCATGGTGTCCCGGCGGCGTTGCTCATGACCACTGCTAGAGCTCTTCTTCGCATGCGGTCCTCCCAGCCCGGGAGCATCGCCCAGGTTGTCAACAGCGTGAACCGCCTCCTAACAGCGGACACCTACGAGGGAGGCCGTTTCATGACTTTGTTTTACCTGAATATCGATCAAGCAAACCGAAGCCTGCGCTGGGTACGCGCCGGCCACGAGCCTGGAATTTTCTATGAACCGGCCACAGATACCTTCGAGGAACTTCTAGGTCCCGGCATTGCACTCGGCGTCGATGAAGAGTGGCAGTATGAAGAAAATGAGCGAAACGGGCTGGCATCAGGCCAAATCATCCTTGTTGGAACGGATGGCATCTGGGAAACTCGTAAGGCAGATGGAGAGATGTTCGGCAAGCAAAGGCTGTACGGAATTATTAGACAAAACACTAACAAAACCGCAAAGGGAATTGAAAAAGCAGTGCTCGAAGCACTTGGGGAGTTTCGTGGAGAGTCCGACCAAGAAGACGACATCACTATGGTGGTGATAAAGGTGAACTAAAGAGCTTTTAACCTATCGGCAGAGGGAGAGAATTTGAACGGTGCTATTCATCTCCAGCGAGTGATTTCCATGGAAGGGAGCATGCCATGAAGAACATCTTTAAATTGACAGCGATAATTACAATTCTTCTCCTGCCAGGCCTCTCTCTGCTTGCAGAACCGCCTGTTCAGTCCACTGAACCCTGCTTGACTTCTTTTTTCACGAAAAGCCTTCACTTTACTGGTGAAGGTATGCGCCATTGGTATGAAGAAGAAGGCGGCTTTATGCAAATCACCAAAATCCCTTATGACCAGCTGGATTGCAAGAGCTGTCACGTGAAGAGCTGCGACCAGTGTCATGCAAAGAAGAAAGGTGCCAAACTCGTTTTCTCTCCCCGGAAGGCCAGGGACATCAACACCTGTCTACCCTGTCACAGCCGTGAGGGACTCACCTTCAGATTCGACGGGGAACGTGAAAACTTAGATGTGCATCTCGCCGCAGGCATGGTCTGTGCTGATTGCCACTGGAGATACGACATCCATGGAGATGGGCGTTTCCGGCCATCTATGCGGCATCCCAAGGGAGTTCGTGCCAGGTGTGAAACTTGTCATGTCCATCAGGAAAAAGAATCTCCTGAATTTGATTCTAACACCGTTAGCCATGAGGTACACGGAGATAAGCTGGATTGTGCCGCCTGCCATGTAAGAGATACCATGGCCTGCTACAACTGCCATTTCGATCGCTTTCTGGAAACGGGCACAAAAAAAGGAAACTTTATTCCTATGAAAGACTGGCTGCTTCTCATCAACTACGAGGGCAAAGTGACTTCAGGAAGCGCTATGACCTTGGTCTATAAGAACAAGAAATTCGTTGCTTATGTTCCATACTTCACCCATTCCATATCGTCACAGGGCAGAGGTTGCCATGACTGCCATGGGAACGTGGCGGTGACCAAGATGAAAAGGGGTGAAAAAGTGGCGGTGGTGGATTTCAAAAATAAGGAGATTGTATCCTGGAAAGGGGTTGTCCCGGTAGTTGAGGGAAAACTGGAATGGGCCTTTTTGAACCGGACAAAAAAAGCCTGGGAGCAGATAACAACTAGGGATAACCCCTTAGTACAATTCGCTGCCTATGGGACCGCTCTCACCGAGGAGCAATTCAACAAAATGGCCGAGAAAGAGACTGTGGAAGAATATCTAGGAGAGAAGAAGCAAAAATCGGGAGCTAGGGAGTAGTTTAATATAGGTGTCGCTGCTGAAATCCTGGAGGTTACCAACTCAGCAGTGGATCTGAGGTAACGGGCTAAAACAAAGGTTTTAAGAACAGAATGCTAGACTAGCAGAGGAGGGATGGATCATGCAAAGGGGACAACGGCTTGTAATCGTCGGAATGGGAGGGGTTGGGGGCCCCGCCGCAATGCTGGCAAAAAGACTGATGCCAGAGGTGGATGTCACTATTATTCGGGAGGAAGAACGTTTCATTGTGCGCTGAGCTCTCCCCCATGTGGTGGCAGGTGTGGCCACCGTAGACTCAATAACCAACCCTGACAAAATGTTCACCGATGGAGGAATCAATGTCATCATAGATAGAGTGACCAAGGCCGATGGGGACAAGAAAACAGTGACCTTGTCAGATGGGCGAGAAATTCCATATGACAAGCTTCTTCTGGGAACTGGTGCAAGCCCCGCGGTTCTAGCCATTGAAGGTCATGAACTTGAGGGAGTATTTACTCTCAGAAGCGCACCTGATGCGGAGAAGATCAAAAATTTCTTGGAAGAGAGAAAGGCCAAGAAACTGGTCTTGATTGGGGCCGGCTTTACCAATCTGGAGGTTGCCACGCTTCTGTGCGAGACTAAACCGGACCATTACGACGTAACAGTGATTGAGATCTTGGGGTATCCACTGCCGCTCATGGTTGACAGTGATATGGGCGCACAGGTTCAGGAGCATCTTGTTGAAAAAGGCTTCACCATGAAGATGGATCAAAAGGTGGCGAAGATACTTGGACAAAACGGAGTAGTATCTGGGGTAGAACTGGCGTCGGTAGGAGTGAGGCAGAATCTGGAACTGGCAAAGGACCTGGGATTGGAGCTCGGCAAGTTTGGCATAAAGGTGAACAAATTCCTGGAGACTTCCGTTCCTGATGTCATGGCGGCAGGTGATTGTGTGGAAAAGTATAATTTAGTCACTAAAAAACCTGTTGCAGGACAGTTGCGCGGTCCTGCCGTTATCCAGGGTCGGCTAGCGGCAAAGAGGCTTGCTGGATATGAGATCGAGTTTCCCGGGGTCCTGAACAATTCGGCTGTCAGACTTTTTGATAAGTACATTGGTTCAGTGGGTTTGACCGAAGAGGAAGCCCGGAGGGAAAACTTTGAAGTCCTCAGCACCACGGTCACTTCCAGGAGTAAACACGGCATGATACCGGGAGTGCAACCGTGGACCTTGAAAATGATATTCGATAAAGCATCTCATAAGGTGATTGGCGGGCAGATCATCAGCAATAGTGTAGCTCCGGTGAAAGAGATCGATACCATTAATGCCTTGATTCTGGGGGAGAAGACAATTTCAGAACTTACCACCCTCATGTGTGCCGGCAATCCAGATTGTTCTTCTGAGCCGAGTCTCGAACCGATTACAATTTGTGCTGAACAGGCCCTGCAGAAATTAAGAACCTAAAGAGCACGCAGATGAGATGGGGAGGTGAGCCTGAGAGCGGTGAGTCCAATAATACCAAGCAGAACAAGGAGACGGTGATGAATCAGAAAAAACGCTATGAGGTTAAAGGGAAGTGTCCACAATGCGCCTGCGGTTCCATCTACCACCTGACTTTTGAGGAGATCGAGGCCAAAACCATTGACAAGGAGAACATCGAGCTCAGCTGCCCTGAGTGCGGGCAGGTCCATCGGGAGCAGGTGAAGACAGCCTGCCCAGAATATGCCAAGGAGTGTCATCTCTAAGGAGAAATCTGGAGGCTAGGGGGTGATGAGTAAACAAGGCCAAGCCGATTATTCTCGGGGAAATTCGAGTTCCCTGACGTAGTTATTAAAATAATCCGGGAAAATGATAGCCAGCCGATTTTCGGAAGCCTGCCGCCATTTTTCTGGTAATTCAACATCGCTTTCGGAAGTGAAGCTCAATAAAAAGCCAAGGGAATCACTCTTTTGTTCGGTTTTATCACGGATAGATATGGCCAAGTGGAAGATTTGGTTTTGGAGATAGGGTGAGGGAGGGGTCTTAATAAAAAGGTAGCCCGCCAACGATCCCCTCTCTTCCTCCCGAATCGAGGCGAAGGAGTAGGTGAGGAAGCTTTGTGAAGCTGGAGATATGGAAACGACAATATCTTTCATGTCGCCATCTTTGTCCTCGGCCTTAAGAAAGATTTTCCAGCCCGTGCCCGGTTTGACCTTTTGAGGTGCAAAGGCATCTGAGATGACCGGCTTACTACCAGGCTCTATGGGGACCAATTTCCACAGTTCACCACAGCCAAGTATTAATAGCGAGAGTGCAACTATTAGCAGAGAACTTCTCATTTTTTGTTAATCCACAGGGTCAATTCGCCGCTATGCTCTTAGCCTCCACCAGGTGGAGACAGCGGTTGAAAAAAAGAACCTCCCTTTTGACGGCAAGATTTAATCTCCCAAGAAGGGCCATGAGACCGCCACTTTCAGTGAAACTGAGGTAATTTTGATAATGGTGGCTACCAGCTAATCTTTCTATGAACCGGCAAGTGGTAGCAACAAAGTTTACTGGTGGAGGTACTCGATAATCTACCAAGATGAGGGTATGTGCCAGCCGCTGCATCTCTCTCAGCACTGGCAGCCGATGCCCTGCCTCCATCTCGTGCAGAACCATGCAGGCAGTGGCGTAGTCGAAGGAAGCGCTGGGAAAATCTGCCAATTTCTCCCCCGATGCAAAGATGAACCGGACGTTCCTGAGCCCCAAGTCTCGAACTCGCTCATGGGCGTATGCCCACATGCGATGGGAAGCTTCGACTCCCACCAATTCCGTACACGAATCACTAAGGGAAAGGACAAGTTCCCCAGTGCCGCAGCCTATATCAATGAGGGAACTTTTGGATTTTACTTGTCGGCGCACCAGCTTTCGCGCCTTACGCAAAGCTGGATCTACAAACAAATGGTAGAGCCAGCCGTCGTAGAAGTTCTCTTGGCGTTTTTGAGCCATGTGGGTGTCTTTCAGTCGCAGAGCGCCTGGCCATATCCAGCTCTCAGCTAGCAGTTGGCAACAGGCAGCCTTTTCAACTAGGCACTAAGCATCACACAAAAGTAACCAGTAGATAGTAGTCAGAATCCAGCAGGAAATCTGTTAATTCGCAATTCCTAAAGTGCCTAGTTGCTTTCCCCATGCTATGCTAACTGGATTCTGACTCCTGGATACTGTATTTTGTAGATGGCTAAATCTTCAGCCTGTTCCGCCTAAGGCAAGTACCATAAAGAAATTTTAAAAGAAAGCAACCGGTTTTTGTTCTATTTTTAAGCTTGATGGTCTTGCTCGCGGTATGATAGGGAAAGGTTCAGGATGGCAATGGCATCGAAGTTGATCCGGTTCTGTCCCTTCGCGAGTTGAACATGCCCGCTTTCGACAAAAAAAACTTCGCCAAAATACTCGAACAAGTGGAGCAGGGGAGTATTGCCCCCATCTATCTCCTCCACGGCGAGGATTACCTGGTGAAATCAGCCCTTGAAGAGCTCACAGAGTTGCTTGTTCCCGAATCACATCGAAGCACCAATCTGCAAGTGGTTGATGGCAGCGAAGCTGACTTTAAACAAATCTTAGACAGCGTCAACACTTTCGCGCTATTTGGGGGGCGCAAGGTGGTTGCGGTGCGGAATAGCCGCATTTTTTACTCTCGCGCCAACCTGCCTGCTCTGGTTGCCAAGAGCAAAGAAGGCTATGAAGCAGGAGATTTGAAAACTGCAGCTCGTCTTTTACTCGAGGTGCTGGGATATGCTAACTGGTCCCTTTCCGATGTGGCCGCCGGAGCCTGGCGAGAAATACCAACCGATCTGTGGAAAGAAATCATGGGGGAGGAGCAGGGACATTCGGAGTTTGAATGGCTGGACCAGGTTATAGATTACGCCAGCAGTAGGGAAATGGAGGTACCGGTTCAAACCGATGAGGGTTCCTTACTGGAAGAGGCTCTTCAGGGTGGGTTTCCTTCGGAACAGTGTCTACTCATCACCACTGACACCATAGACAGACGGAGAAGCCTTTATCGGCTTATTGAGGAAAAGGGGGTTGTAGTCGATTTTAGTGTGACTTCAGGCACTGGCCGCAAAGCTCGCTCCCAGCAAGAGTCAGTCTTGCGAAGCTTGGCTGAGGAAACCTTGTCTGCAGCAGGCAAGAAAATTAAGCCTGAGGCTCTCTCACTGCTCCTGGAGAGAACCGGCTTTAATCTCTGGGCCCTAAAGACTCAGCTGGAGAAGATTATATCTTTTGTGGGAGAAGAGCCCCTGGTAACTCTAGAACAAGTAGAAAGTATGAGCGACCAGTTTCGGGAGGAAGCCCTCTATGAGTTAAACAATGCAGTGACTGAGCGAGATTGCCAGGCGGCTTTGCAGGTTTTGAATCGACTTCTGGATCAGAACTACCACCCACTCCAGGTTCTGGCCTCTCTTGCCACAGAGGTGCGACGATTGCTTTTAGCCCGAGAATTTATCGAAGATCATCTGGCAGGAATTCTGGATACAAGCATCTCCTATGGCAGTTTCCAAAAAACCGTGCTGCCCACTGTAAAAGAGAAGACCGAGAAAGGATCACCCCTGGGTAGTATGCATCCCTTTGCTTTGCATAAGACCCTGGTCCGCTCCCGTGCTTATCAAACCGCGGACCTGATCAATGCTCTGCAGCATCTTTTCCGAGCCGATCTAACCTTAAAGAGCAGTGGTATTAGTGAGCGTGCTGTAATGGAGAGTCTGATTATGAACCTCTGCCAACCGATGCTGAGTGAGACGGTGACAGAGTGATGGCGAGAAACTGAGAGTTGACCATACTGCAGGAAAGTCGCCGTGTCTTCACGACAGTGAAATATCCTCTTGCATGACCGTGAGACGTTGCAGCGCATCTTCATTCACCTTGATGCCAAGCCCGGGTCCTGTAAGCGGCTGGGCCACCCCACCCTGCCCGAATTCCACCGGCTCATTGACAATGTCTCCTTTGAGTAAGTAATTGGAATATGAGCCTTCCAGATAGAGAAGTTTACGGCTCATGGCAAACTGCCGCCCTGCTGCGGAGAGAATTCCCGTTTCCCCCACTTGACAGCCGAGCTGCGCAGCAATTCCTTGCTCTTGCCCTATTCCAAACATCCGATCGGCAGCTAGGATGCCACCGCACTTGGACAATCTCAGGTTGAATACCTTACAGGCATTCAAAGATGCCAGATCTTCTGCATCATGCTCGAGACACAATGATTCGTCAGCAATCACAGGGATATTCATCCGATCTGCAACCTGCTTCAGCCCGGTCAGATCATGTTTGGGCACCGGCTGCTCTACCGCGCTAATGCCATAGGCCATCATGGCATCAATCCGCTCTTCCGCTTCTTCAGCACTCCAGGCGCCGTTGGCATCTACTCGAAGATCTACCTCGTGCCCTAAGATCTCCCGGGCCAGGGACAAAACCGCCAGATCATGGTTATTTCCCACTTTAATCTTCACAAAAGACATCTGCGCGTCACGTATCAAGTGGAGGAGACGATGGAAACTTGGTTGGCTCATCATGGGTATTACCGCACTGTAAACCAGCGGTTCCCCTCCACCCCCCAATAATTTAGCCACTGACTTCCCCCATGTTTTGCCTGCTGCATCAAGAATTGCAAGTTCCAGGGCACAACATGCGGCCGGGGCTTGAGCCCGATTTGGCTCTGAGATCAATTCCCTCAGTGTTCCAAAAAAATCGTCTGGATCATCCCAATGGAGTCCATTGCTCAGAGGGATCAAATGGTTTCTTAGGAAGGTCAGACTGGCAGCAGTTGTCTCGCCGGTAACATATTCCCTCGGAATACCTTCGCCGTAGCCAACTACACCAGAGTCGCTCACCACCTTGACCACAAGATTTTCACTATGGGTGCGTTCAGCCAAGTAGTGTTTAATTGGCATGCATAGGGGAATCTGCAATCGGAACAATTCTACCTGCTTCAGTTGCATAAACTAGCCCCTTCGCCTCGAAGAGTTTAGTTCCTAAGACAACGCGCACCTGTTTCCACTGATACCACTGCTCAGGTGCCAGATAAATATACCATTGTAGAGTTTCCAGGGCTCGCTGTGAGATGCTTGTATTTACGGGATCATGGTTGCTCCCTTTTAAAGAGTGTAGCTTAAGTCCATAATGGTAATTGCTTGAGCGGCAAACAAGCCCCATGATTACAGGGGAACTATAACGACGCTGGAGAATGTCCAAAGTCCTGTCCAACGGGCAGTGACAGCCGAGAAAAGTGGTTTGTAGATGCCGATTGGGACGCCAGGCAAGGAACTCATCACACTCGGTAATTAAGATCTGGTTCTCCTTCAAGGACTGGCAAGCACTGAAGATAACTCCTTCGCCTTCGCTGGCGTCTAGGAGGGTAATGCCCAACCTGGCGGCTCGTTGGCTCAAAGCTCGTTTCAATCCCTCCGTCTTGAAACGAACCACCATTGTCACCCTGTAGCCGTTGAGGGCTAAAGAAGTTGGCAGGAACTCAACTGCGCCGAAATGAGCTGTTACCAAAATGACCCCTCTGCCCTGGGCGAGGGCCTTGTCCAGAAGATGCTGTCCCTCCAGGACCACACGGTTTTTTATAAAACGGCATACTTTATGATAATTGGCGTATGCTGTGAGTAGCTTTTCGTGATAGTGGGAGAAAACTCCATGGAAAGTTCGACGTAAGATCAGCTCGATGGGGTCTGTTCTGGGCATTCTCCGGATGACCGCAGATAAATTGCGTTTGATCTCGTCCCTTTCGGCACGGTTGAAGAAGAAATATGCTCTGCCGAGCAAACCCACGTAGGCCCGACCGATCCTCAGAGGCAGGAACCTCATAAGCATGGCGTTGGGTCGCCATTGCAGAAAACGGCTGAGTCCAGTCCTAACCTTGAGGCGTCCGAAAAATCTTCTCATACCATTTCCCCCTTAAGACGCCCTGTTTAGATTTTTTTGAGACTCTAGCTCTTACGTTGGAAAACTATTACTTTTCCAGTGTCTCCACTTTTCTCGCCAGTATCTCTAGCGGATTGTTTTTTCTGGTCAAGCACTTTGCGAACGGTATGGACCAAGCCTTCAGGCTGGAAAGGCTTGAGTACAAGTGGGATATCATTGGTGATTAAGGGATCAGAATCATCTTCGCGGGTGCTGTAACCGCTGCAGATGAGTATTGCGACCGTTGAGTCCATCTGTCTAAGTCGGTCGAATGTTTCTTTGCCGCTCATCTTTGGCATTAGCAAATCCAGGATTACCAAATCAATTTCCGCCCTCCTGCTCTCATATATCTCAAGGGCTTCCACTCCGTCGGCAGCGTCGATAATCCGGTACCCGTAACTCCTTAAGATCTCAGTGCCCAGCTCCCTTACCATGGGCTCATCGTCCACTAATAAAATGGTTTCATCACCCTCTAGCCCGGGTTTCAGCTGCCCCAGGGTTAATTCTCGTTCTTCACCGCTGGCTACCTGAAACAAAAGATCAAATACAGTCCCATTGCCCTCACCGCTTTGCACATTGACGTAGCCGCGAGCGTTCTGAACGATACCGTAAACCATGGCCAATCCCAGACCTGAACCCTTCCCAACTTCTTTGGTGGTAAAAAATGGATCGAAAATCTTGTCCAGGTTTTCCTCAGGAATACCACTGCCGTCATCAGCCACGCGAATCCGGACATATTTCCCCGGTTTTACGGCCAAATCTTGATAGGCAGGGGCAATGTCCCCATCTAGATCAACCTCAGCTGTAGCAATCGATATTTTGCCGCCCTTGGGCATAGCATCTCGAGCATTAAGGCAGAGATTGAGGATTGCCTGCTGCACCTGGGTGGCGTTTGCTGCTATTGGGGGTATGTGGGGGTGTAAGTCAAGCTCCAACAGGACATCTTTACCTATTGAACTTTCGAGTAATCTGGCAGTCTCCCTAATTACACGATTTGGATATACCACCTGGAGATCTTCCGGTTGGGTTCCCCGGCTGAATGCCAGCAGTTGTCTGACCAGATCGGCAGCCCTTAAGCTGGAAGTTTCGATAATTTCCACAAAGCGCTGGGTTTCCGGCTGTTCTTGGAGTCGGTGTTTCAACAAGCTGGCGTAACCGAGAACTCCAGTGAGGATGTTATTGAAATCGTGGGCGATGCCCCCTGCCATGGTGCCGATACTTTCCATCTTCTGCTGATGTAGAAGTTTGGTTTCCATCCGCTTCTTATCTGTGATGTCAGTCACCATGGCAAAACTGCCCTTGTAACGATCCCCTTCCATATTTTGCACCAGCAATTGAAGAAGGTCTCGCTTTTTGTCGGGGGTAACAAGTTGGTCAATGTTTCGGTCAAGCATCTCCTCATAACCGAGAATGTAAGACAGCCGCTGATTGGCGAAGGTGATGATACCATTTTCATCCACAACCCATATACCCTCATGGGCGTTTTCCACAAGTTCACGATACTGGCGTTCTGAGTCTTCAAGCTTGCGGTAGAGATTGGCGTTGTGAATGGCGATTGCTATCTGGTTGGAAAAGCTGATAAGAAAGTCCTTTTCGGCGGAGATGTCTTGACCGCTTGAATTTTGTTGATCACCCACCAGCACGCCTATAACCTTTCCCCGAACCTTCAAAGGCAAAGCTATAAAGGCCTGAGGTTGAAACTGTTTGATCAGAGTATTCTCTTTGTTGATCCCGGAGCTGCCCACATCATTCACTAATTCCGGTTTTCCAGTCTGGGCCACTCTGGCCATGATATTTGAAGTCTTTTCCAGTGGTACGGTGTATGATCCTGCCTCTTGTAACTGCCTAGCTGAAGCGCCCACGGCGTGAGCCAAATAGAGAATTTCCTGCTCCTCTTCCACCATAAATATGGCGGCCCTGTCCAGGACCGACACGTCTACCAGCCGCGAGAGAATCAGAGTCATGAGCTCTTCGATATCTAAGGTGGAGAGAATGGCTGTGCTCGCCTCCTGTAGACTAACCAGCCTGTCCAGTTGGGACTTGAGTTGAATGTTGAGCCCGTGAACTTCCGCGTATTTTTCCCGCAGGAGTTCTTTGTCTCTCTCAAGCTCCTCAGTGGTGGCCTTTGCCAGTCGCCAGGGAGCTACTAAACGTAGGAGAAGAGACCTGAGTGAGGGAGGAGTCTTCCAGTTGATGTGATACTCGCAGTAGTCGTCACCATGGAAGAAGCACCTGCGCTCTTCCAACTGGCAAGGAGGCTCGTTCCATACCACTGGAACCGCTGTATAAACGCCTCGGTTCATACGACAGAAGTCGCGGGTCATGGGAATGTTCCTGAACCACTCCAGTCTGACTATTGCCCCATCTTTCCTCAACTCATCGATTCGGACGCTTTTGGTTCGGTTGAATCTGTCATTGAGAGTTTGAAGCCGCTTGAAGGTCAATGCGTATTTGTTCGGTGCCCGCGCATAACTGCGAAATGCAGATAGCAGAATTCGCTGGACGTAACCCAGACGTCTTTTGGCTACGGACTCGTAGCCGATTTCGAAAACCACATCTTCATGAAAAAACTTTTTAACTTTGTCATAGAGGTTTTGGAGGACCTGAGAGGACACCCAATTGTTTGGATCAGAGAGAAACTCCTTGAGGTCAGTTATACCGTTCAATTCAGGATCGAGATCCATGAGCAAGGCTTCTATCAAGGAAGGATCACGCTCCTCAACATAGTCAATGACGGCTTTGGTGTTGATACAGCTGTTGTGTCTTTCCATGGGCTATAAGCTCAGAAAAAAAGAAACCACACTACCTTAGACATACGGTCTCACCTCTCGTGGATTTATTAAAATCCCGAGACCGGCAACCTAAACGTGTGGTTGATTGGTGTTGGAGGCGAATGGTTGGTCAGCGGTTCGCTAACTCCAAAGTACTTGCCGCTGGCCTACATCTCTAGAACCACTTATACTTTTTATTGCCTTGAAATGTCAAGAAAAAAAACAGTGCAAAAGGGAAAACTTCATTTTTTACCAAGGCTTTGCAGCTGCTGGTCAAAGCGAGCTGTTACCAAGTCCTCGAACTCTTTACCCAGGTGGTGCCGGTTGTTAACAAGTTCAGTCCGTATTTTTTTCCACAGTTTTAATAGCGCTTCAATATTGATGCAGTTACTAATTTCTCGATAAATGGCCTTGAGTCTGCGGCTGCGCAAACGATCCCGATTGAATTCAAACATGTCCTTTGCCAGTTGTATTTGTTCTTCTGAAAAATCGTTTTCTTCAGCCAGCACCACCAGTTCATCAAGGACACGCTCAATGCCGGCAAAGCTCCTTTGCTGTCGCATCCTTTTTTGAGCCTTATGCATAGCCTGATCTATCAGTTCCTGTAAACGCAGATGAAAAGAGTCACTGAGAATCTTTTGGTAGTCCTCGGTATGGTAGGGATGGTTTCTGAGCTTTTTTAAACTTCGATGATAGAGGTGTTTAAGTCGTAAGATGTCATCCTCTTCCCTTACTTGCTCGAGAATGCGCTCAATTTCAAGACGATCTTGAAAAAGAACCTTTAATACCGCCTTGTCTGGGTTGACCTGTAGAATAATCCCTAGCCTAGCCCTGTTGAGACTGGAGAGCAACCGGCCGTCCTTAAATAGGCGCTCTGTAGGCAGATTGGCCAACTCTTCGGCTATGGCCTGGTAGCGTCGGTCAATGATCAGACTGAGGTCGTGAAAATCGAGTACCCATGGCTTTACATTCTCAGGGCAAAACCGTTCCAGAGCACGAAAGCTTAGAATCAACAGTTTTAGCCAGGTCTCAGGTTCCAGGTGTTGCGCCACGTAATCCAAGCCATAGATGCGGAGAAAATCGTGGGAGGGGCTAAGCTTGTCCACCAACTGTCGCCTGATTTCCTCGTCGAACCCCAAGAGCGCTTGGCAGACCACAATGGCATGCTGAAGATCTTTTTCGAATTTGCCTAAGCCTGTGCTTTTTAGACCTTTCTTGTGGTAGATGAAGCTCACCGGCATGTCCAAAATCTTCATTTGAATGTCCACAAAACTAATCTCTGGTAGCCCAACAAGTCGGAAGAGTCGTTCAATGGCAGTTGCATCCTCGCCCTTGCGGCGGTAACCTTGCTCATCTTTCAAACTATCCCAGTGAGAGAAAAGGACAAACTGATTCTGACCTGTTTTCACTGTATCCAATTCGGTCAGTAGACTCTTGCCCTTTGCTCTGAACTCATTATCCATGTGGGTTTGCCATGAAATCTCTCCACGCATAACGCTCAAAGCCAGCTGACGTAGATGTAAAAAGCGATCAAGTAAATCTTCAACCATAATGCCCTCACTGTATGCCGCAGCAGCAAGAACGGAGTGGAGGAAGAAGGCTTCAAATATTAGCTCGTCACCACAAGAGGTAACCAGGTCTAAGGCTGGCAAGGCTACTTCTCCCTTGAGCACATGTCCCACCAATCCGTGGACCTCCACGAGGAAATCGGTCAGTTTGCTTTTCTTCTCATCCATACCAAACCGCTCAAGAAGAGCCCGCCGCCGAATGATTTCAGCTCCTGCCTCTCCGTGAATATTGCTCTGGGAGAGAGACCTATATTCTTCTAGATACAGTGGAAGTTTGCCGATCTCTTGGAAAATCAACGCTGCGCTTAAGGATTCCATGAGGTCGGCTCGTGTGTTGATGCGGTTAACCACCTCCTCGAGCATGTCGGTCTGTATATTGCTTATGCCGATGGACTCACCCGTCATTGCACCAAATTGCTGTTGAGCCAGCTGGTAGAAGATCTCGGTATTTTGCAGTGCTTCACGATCTCCAGTCACCAAAGCTTGGAACTTTTTAAGGCAGCGAAGGACGTATCTGGCAATTGTCTCCCCAGAGTGAATTTTCTTGCTCGGCTTGATCTTATCAAGTTCCCAGAACTCGGTAAGGATACGACGGCCAATTGTGGGACAATGCTCGTGGATTACCTCCAAGGTGTCAAAAACGCGTTGGGGGATCAAAAGCTTTTGGGCAAATAGTTTCTCGAGACGTGAACAACAGCGGTCAATCTCAGCTTGCTGCCTGGCCAGTGAGTCGGGGTCAACGCCAGTAACCGGGGTGAACCGAAGTAAGTGGTCGTGGTAAGTGTGTAATTCTCCAAAGAGTCGATCGGCCTCTCTTAACTCTGATAAAGCAATCTCTGGAATTAACTGGTCGCGAGCCGACTGGAGGATTAATTCAACCTTTCTGAGGTTGTCCTTCACGTCAATGAAAACGACCTCGGTTGCCTGACTCACGGGATTGTGCCGCAGTTGAATACCGCTGTGAAAGATAAAGGCCGGTCGACCCTGAGACAAAGTCTGTTGTATTCCACTCAGGTAGTCGAAATGAAGCTGCTCCGGTGCCAAAGATTCTAGAGCCTTCTTCACCCTTGCCAGCCTTTCGTCGTTGTCGTGGTGCTCGTAGCTGATAAGGGGATTGAAGTTAATAACACTTCCCGGCGAACCGCTTATGGTAATCCACAGGAGGATAAATCCCGCCCGGGTACCAAGCATCGGAAAGATGTGACCTGTGCCGTGAAACTGGCAGTTAAGTAGTTTGCGGAAGAAGTATGGACGGCTGAAAAGTTCGCGCTCATAAAAACGTTCCTTGAATTCGTTAGTAATCCTTGTGAGTTCTAAGACCTGAGCAATGTGCTCTAGTTTTTCCGGGCGGTAGTCCGCCAGGGCTTCTTTTTGAAAAGGACCCTTCTCGGCGATATTGGTCCATGAGTCCAGGTACTCGAAAAGGTTGAAGAGCTTCAACATTTGGCGCACGGCCAGATTCTGAGCCCCACCCAGAGCCGCTATCTTCTGATCATGGAGAGTGTCCCACTCCAGTTGTGGATCAGCAGCTATCCAGATAGCCTCATCGTAGAGGCTGAAAAGCTCACTTCCCTGCTCCTTGGTGAGTTTGTCGCCCAGAGATGCGGCAATTTCTGCCATGCTGATTAGGCGGATTGTTCGGAGAAGATCAGCCACTTCTTCGAGGCTTTTGCGCCTGGCCTGGTCGGTAATGGATTTCAGAGTCCTCTCTGGAAGCTTTCCAAAGGTGATGCGCCCCATAGTGGTGTGGCCCACCACAATTAGATACATCTCTCTAAGTAGGGCTGGCGATAAGCCTAAAAGGGACAACTTTTCGATGTTTTCAAGAACCTTGGTGCTGGGTCCCTCCAACCCCGCAGGGTTGAGGAGAGATTTTAGTCGGCTCAACTGACCGGTCTTTTTCATCAAGTGCTTCATATGGGTGAAAGCGCGATAGCGGTTTTTGGGAGCGGCAAATGGATTGTGTAAGCGGTTTAGCTCGAGCTCTGACAAGCGATCGAATGTCTTCTCCCGAATTTCCGCCAAACCTCGCAGAACCGTGAGTACATAGTTGAAAGTATTTTTATAGCCTGCAACCAGAGTCAGAGAACATCCGGCCATACCACTTAACCGCTCGTCTTGCTCCAGTTGGGCCAGCCGCACTGCGGGCTCACGTTTACGGCCGAGGTAAATCTGCAGATTGTCAGGAAGCTCTCCCTCGACTATGTAGTTTTTCTCCCAGTCTTTCTTTAGTGACTGCGCGAGCTTGCTGCGGGAAGTAATTTTCTCAAAGAAGGGATTGAGTACCATATCCCAGCGGCTTTCCAGGTCAACTGGTTTACTGCTGGAGATCTTCATATTTAATCGAGGCAACCGGTCAATTTCCTCTGGGGCAAGCTGCATGGCATCCTGTTCGCCAACTACTTTCTTCAAGTCCTCACGGTAGACGAAAATACCGCTCAGGTAGTTGTAAAAGTCGGCAAGATGGACCCGGAGGAGACTGCCGCCCTTTCCACGGTACCGTTTTCTTGAACGAAAAACGTGAGTAAAGAGCAAAAAATTTCGCAAATCGGCTTGATTCCGAAATTCTACCCAAACCTCTTGGTTGGTAGGGGGAAAAGGTTTGCTTGAAATAACGCAGAGTTCACATCCTTTGCCGAGAAGATCATATATTTTTCCTGCCACATATGTGCCGTAAGTTGTGAAGGTTTCCTGACTGAGGGTCGAGCCTACCAATCCTTTGATTCCCATTGATAAGACGAGATCATCCATGTCTTTTGGGATAACCATGAGATCGAAAGGTCCGCTGACTTCACGTAGCTTGTCAATTGAATCGATGACCACAAATTTTTGAGTCGGCATTCTGCCGGTAATTTCGTGGACGACGAGTTCGTTAGGGGCAGTTAATAAACCGACCTTGAGCCTTTCTTTCTTCTGCTGATAAACTTGTTTTACAAGCACTCCCTCAATCTCGTCTACTTTGTCCTTTATGTCTGCCAAGGAATGGCTGACCCAGTTTATGGGAATGAGGAAGTAACGCTTGCCCTCTAGGCTAAAACGCATTAGTAAACCAAGTTTTCGATAGATGCTATTGAGCCTTCGGTAATTTTTCCTCAGAGTCGCTGGGTCGCTGAAATCGAGTCTCTCTAAAAAGTCAAGCTCACTGGCCCCAAGCTTGTCCCGCTGTTCAACAATACCCATGCCATAGGCATTCCCACCAAAGCGGCTGGCGAGAAAAGGAGGATGGTCTTTTGCCACGAAGGTGCCCACCGGCACATCCCGGGGATCAATCCCCAAAGAAGCGAATTCCTCAGGGCGGACAATTTGGTAGGAGATATCAACGGTGCGAATCCGATCAGGCAACGGCAACCCTGATGGTGAGCTGGTGGTGGGGATTTCGCTCTTAGAACTCATTGTTCAGCCGGTCCAAAAAAGATGATTTCTTAAAATTATAGTTGGATGTGAGATATGAGATCTAACCATTCAGGAATTGCGAATTAAGGGATTAAGGAATTGAGCCTAGTCTCTAAAAATCCCTGAATTCCTCAATCCCTAAATTGTTCAATTTTATTCTCACATTGCACATCCCACATCTGCAGTTCAAAATTTGTTTCATCCTCGCCCTGTGGCATTCCGCGATGCGGACCAGCCAAAGGCTGGATTCCCCAGGGCAAGTGCTTAGGATTTCGAATTTGAAGTCGTATACAAGAAAACAAAGCCATAATTTTACCCTTGACGAACTTTCAAAAATTGCTCATGGCCTAGTCCATGTCTAGCCTTAAGGCGGAGCAAACCGGGACTATTGTGGAGATACATCAAAGGGCTGTCGAAGCCAGCATTGAGAAAAAGAACTTCCAACTCATCAAAGAGCACCGATCGAGTTGGCCAGGTATACATACGTTCTCGACGGCGAAATCCTTGCCATTGCGAAGCCAACCTTTCATTGTCGGCCAGTACCAAGTTTTTCGCATGGTCGCACAAGAACATCTCACAGACAATGGGTTTACAACGCCAAAGACAACCACTCTCATTCAAATAGACACAATTGAATCCACCAGTATCCCCCTCGAGAATCTCCAATAATGTGTCGATTTCCTTGCTAGTCGAAAGGAGTACATTGATCGCCACATCGGCGAAAAAGGTGATAATACCTTCGCGACCACAACAGGCGCTCGTGCGACTGGTAAAGCATTTCTCTGAACAAATATCAGCGAAATGTTCGTCTTGAAAGGAGCCGACGACTTTTCTAAACTGCAAATATGACTTAATTCTTTGTTTGAGCCAGCGCAGTTGTGAATTTGGGAGGTGCGAAAGGTACTGGCGCACCATGAGGATTGCGTCCTTCTGCTGCTGATTGTATTCACTCATTGTTACCATTTCATTTTCCTGAAAAAACCAGGATCAGTGATGTAACGTCCATCCTGAGTTCGAGTCTGGCATAAGGTCCAAGGCACAAGGCCCAAGGCTTTTCAGCCGGAATGTTGGAATGCTGGAAGGATGGAAACTATCGGCTGCCGGCTGCAAGCTGTCCCCTGCTAGCTGTCTTTCCCCATGCTCTATGCTCCATGCCCTAAGCCTTACGCCTTACACCCTACTATAGTTCATAAAGCTTTTCATCTTTCCGGGGCGGCCTTTTCCTAGAAGTTGCCTTTTTTTGTCCCTGAAAAACCAAGGGATCTTCTTCCTCAAGTAAGTCACCCATCTCTGCTTCAATCT
>WOR8_10001928_pt1 | contig 24578 bp, 23 predicted proteins | sample DeeMarSeWOR38_10_FD_19890 | JGI IMG/M metagenome (IMG submission 19890) | reverse complement strand
GATTTTTTTAATTCGGGTTATGATTTTATCCCCAAAAATTTATACGGAACCAGGCAACCTTGCGAACGAATTAGTAAGTTCTGTATGTACCTAGTTAAACGAGCTTTCTATCAGAATATTAAATGGATTTCTAAATCCAAAATATTTTTGAACACACAATTAAGTAGTGGCGAAGGGGGGAAGGAGATGGATGCACCCACAATCCTGGTGGCTTATATGTAGGCCTTTTTCAATGCAAAAGGCGCCGGAAAACGAATTATGCAAAATCCGTGTTAGGTTCATCAACCACTACTCAAAGTTCAGATAGTATAATAGCTCCGTGTTTTCTGCAATTTTTCTAGATCGCGATGGTGTGCTAATCGAGAACAGGTCAGATTATGTTCGAGATTGGTCGGATGTAAAAATTTATCCTGAAGCAATCAGTGCATTATCTCTTCCAGCAATAAAAAACTATAAGATCGTGATCGTCACCAATCAATCGGCGGTAGGGCGAGGAATCATCTCGTTGGAAACCGCCAATGAGATCAACAGTCAACTTGTCAATTTGATTCATCAGCATGGCGGACACGTGGACGGTGTCTATATGTGTCCACACAAACCAGATGATGGTTGCTCTTGCCGCAAACCGAAGCCCGGATTGTTGTTTCAAGCAGCAATAGAATTGTCATTGGATATACAAAGCTCATGGATGATCGGAGATGCATGGAGCGATGTGCAAGCTGGACAATTGGCAAGAGTACGGCAAGCAGTTCTTCTAAAAACTGGACGTGGTGAAGAACAAATATCACAATCTCGCCCAGAAGATATTAAAAACCATCTCATCTTTGACAATCTACCTCTAGCATTTGACGCAATCATCACAAACGATAATACTCTAGCTACAGCTGAAAAACCTTAATCACTGAAAACATCTACAGATAACTTGGCAATCGACGTCTTAATATTCGCATCCGGTGGGGCCTGTTCTTTGATTGTTTTTACAATCATATGTTCCAGTACTAAGTGAACATCCTCAACATGTTCAATAATATTACTATTAACATGAATGTTTATATCCACCATTGGCCCTAACCTACCACCGTCAAAACCAGTAAATGCAATTGTGGTTGCGTTAGATCTTTTTGCTTCTAGAATAGCATTTAGAACATTCGGAGAATTACCACTCGCCGAGATCCCAATTACAACATCTTCCGGGTTTATTAAATTTGCCAATTGTGCCGCAAAAACATTCTCATATCCTTCGTCATTGGCATAAGCAGAAAAAATTTCCATATTATCCGTGAGTCCAATGACGCGGTAATGAGGCAGGCTATCTTTTCGAGTATTTTTCGCTAAATCACAGACAAAATGAGAAGCTGTCGAGGCAGAGCCTCCATTACCCATAATAAAAACCTGTTTGCCGTTCATACGGGCATGATGCAAGACATCGATAACTTGAGCAATTAGACTTTTAGGCAATCGATCAAGGGTTTGTTGAAGAACGGTAATGTACGTAGTTATTTGTTCCATGTTTTTTCTCTCCTTTACTTCCAATTTCTTTATCTTCGATAATTGAAGATCACCTTGGTTCCATCAGCTTCGAGTCTGAATGGTAATTCCTGAAGATCTTCCAATGCTTGACGAACTGCATATTGCTTCTCATAAGGAACATACAACAAAATAAATCCACCGCCGCCTGCTCCAGTAATCTTTCCTCCAACCGCACCAGCACGCCTGGCAATTTCATAAATATCATTAATGGTTCCATTGCTAATAGAACCTGCCATTTTCTTCTTCAACTCCCATGATTGATGAAGTAATGAGCCAAAGGCATCAAAATCTCCGCTTTCTAGATTACTCCGCGCCTGAATCGCCATTTGTTTGATCTCTCGTAGCACGCTCATTCGATCCCTAATATTATTTTTTTGTTCACTAAGTATCGTATCTGCCCTACGTGTAATTCCTGTATAGAATAGAAGGAATCTGTCATTCAATGCGCGTCGAAATTCTGAATCCAATTTCAGTTTTTCAGCTTTAACCTGTCCATCAGGTAAAAACTCAATGAACCGCAAATTCCCATAAGCCGCAATATATTGATCCTGAACCCCTATCGGTTTTTCGAGCTTATCGATTTCAATAGCACAGGCTTCCCGGGCTAGTTGTTCTGCAGAAACGATCTCTCCTAAATATGTATATAAGGCATGCAAAGTGCCGACAGTAACCGTACTGGAAGAACCCAAACCTGAGCCTTCGGAGGGAATATCACCCATTGTAGTGACTTCAATCCCATTCTGAATTTTCGTTGTTCGCAAGGCTTCCCGGATAAGTTCATGTTGGATTTCATCAATACCATCAACCATCTCAGTTTGTGTATATCCAATTCTCAATTTCGTGTCGAAGCGTTCCTTGACAGTTACATAAATATACTTATCAATAGCGGAACTTAGTACACAGCCTCCTTCTTGCATAAAGAAGGAGGAAAAATCGGTGCCTCCACCGAAGAAACTAATCCGTAATGGCGTCTGTACAATAATCAAGCAACTTCCTCCAATACCTTAAAATAGATATTTCCATTAATATGCCCCACGGCCTTTAAGTACAGCCGGGATGGTTTGGTATAAAAGTTGAAGGTCGAGCCATATGCTCCAGTTGCGAATATAGTACATATCCAATCGTACACGGTCATCATAGGAAATATCCGAGCGCCCACTCACTTGCCATAATCCGGTAATTCCAGGTAATACAGTCAAAAGATTCATGTCAAATTGCTTATACATGGACACTTCTTCTGGTGAGATCATTCGCGGGCCAACCAATGACATTTCTCGTTTGAGCACATTAAATAATTGAGGAAGCTCATCCAGACTAAATTTTCGCAGGATTCTGCCAGCTCGTGAAATTCTTGGATCGTTCTTAAGTTTGTGGTTTCTTGCTAGTTCTTCCTTCATTTCCGGGTGCTTTTCCAAAATTTCATCGCCATTGGTAAGCATTGTCCGGAATTTCAGGGCACGGAATTGTTTGCCGTTCAGCCCCATCACTAGTCTTTTGTGGAGAATGGGTCCCGGGGAATCGATTTTTACCCAAAGAGCAATTATACCTAGGATAGGTGATAGGAAAATCAAGCTGGCGATCGCAAGAACATAATCAAGTATAAACTTCAAAGCATTATCGATGCCGGTCAAACGAACCTTGCTAACATAAACCAGGGGAACGTAGGCAAATTCATTTACCGTTAGACTTGTTGTAATAATTTCGTACAACCCAGAAGACATACGAATATTAACCTTATCGGTAACTCCATATCTTCTGAAGATATCCAACAAATAATCACGAGTAGAGAATGCACTCGAAGCCAATATTACTTCGCCAATATCATACTGTTCAATAATTTCTCCCAACTGGTCCACGGAGCCCAAAGATACAAGACCATGGAATAGTGGAAAGGTAGCTGGTTCTTTGTTATCTAAAAACCCAACTATGTGCAAACCAGATGTTTCCCAATGAAGAAGTTGTTCCGCAAGCCAGCGCCCTTCCTGATTTGCTCCAATAACTACAGCAGGCGTCAGAAAGAATCCACGTTTACGAAGAGCATATATTACTCTTCTCAATATAAAACGGGCTACTGCCACAAAAAGAAATGTACTCCCCCAGGTTATTACCAACCAACCGCGTGCTATTATAAAAGTCGGCTCAAGAAAACCTGCAATTACGATTAATAAAAAGCCCGTACTTGAAGAATTGAATATTTTTGAATATTCATGAGTTCCGCCAAGTAAGATGTCTTTGGTATATAACCTATTGATCGCGAATATTACAAGCCAGAGAAAAGGCAGTGAATAGATCAGGAGTCGATAGTTATCGAAAATAAAATGCCAGCCTGAGTGCAAGATAAGTCATAATTGCGTCGGAGATAACCAGACTGGTAATATACAGTGCCCATTGAACATTTCGGGGAATGATCGAATTGGCGTTGTAAACTTTTTTGGAGATTTTAACTCGGGGCAAGTTTTCAGTTTTGGTTTGAATGTTCATAGATAATTTCTTTCTAAGAGGCATACATAGCCTCTCTATAAATAAAGGTTATAAAATGAGAACTTCTTGAAGCATCTGCAAGTACATGACGACCTATATAACAATTAGTTACTGAAACGAAGGACAGTGACACATTACAATTCTGTTTGCAGCAAAATCGTTATTTTGGAATAAGAATTCCGGTTTTTACATTCAGTACGTCAGCGGCTTTACGAAGATTACTAAGGTGAACATCATTATCTGTAAACTTCTCATAATCTTCATAAATACCGTTCCAAATCTTTATTGCAGTCGGCTCGCTGCACCCACGCTTGCGCATTTCACCGATGAAATCATCATATGACATTGCCCCCCTTGCGGCTATTAATTGAACTCGGCTTCCCATCTTTGCTCCGTAATTTGTTTTTGAATTAATTTCAGTAAATGCTTTTCTTGTGGAATGAGAATAAGATGATCTTTTTTATTGTGCTTTTTTCGTTTTAAAATCAGATTATGAAATGGTTAATATTAGATTATGAAATCGATTTAAAATTTCATGATAACGAAAAACAAAAAACGGGTAAAATTAATTAATAGAGCAGATTCTGCACAAACCCTAAATCCATACCTTTATTGTCCTATTTTAGCAAGATAGATATTTATTTGTATATGAAAATTCTTAGGGTTTCTTAGGATTTCAAAAAGTAAACATTGGTTAATTCAAGAAAAGATGTTGTGCACAATAGCTACCTGTGCTATATTGGTGGCATCTTATTACAAAACAGGAATTTACTTAATTACATGACTTTGAAATTGAAAGGGGTATGAGTGACTGATAAGATCTTAGTGATAGATGACGATCCAGACATTGCGAAACTTATCAATTTGATTTTGAAACCACGCGGTCTAATAACCTATCACGCAGTAGATGGACAAGATGGTCTAAAGCAGGCTTACGAACTACAACCTGATCTGATTATTTTGGACATTATGATGCCAGTACATGATGGATATGAAGTCTGTGCTCGTTTGCGAGAGTTAAGTGATGTCCCCATTCTTATGCTCACAGCTAAATCCCAAGCTTCCGATGTAACGCGTGGATTTGCCGTCGGCGCGGATGATTATGTTAAGAAACCATTTTCTAATGAAGAGTTGGTTTCGAGAATTGAAAGTCTCTTACGACGTAAAAAGACCACTGATGCAACCAATAATCTCAAGAGTTATTCAGATGGTTACCTTGAGGTAGAGCTTGCATCTCAAAAGGTCACTGTACAGGGTGAAGAAATTTCATTGACCCCTACAGAATTAAAACTTCTGTCTTTCCTAATTCGTCATCCAAATAAAACCCTACCTACCCGCACATTATTGACAGAGGTGTGGGGTGATGCATACAGTCATGAAAAGTCATTGCTTTCATTATATGTTCATCAATTGCGGCAAAAACTGAAAGAGGGTGAGGCAGAACATAAATACATCCAGACCCAATGGGGTCAAGGATACTGTTTCAATCCCTTGCTGCAAACCCAAAACCCGTCTCCTGTTCCCATGCCTGCTCTTGAAAAACAGATAGAACAAGAAGAAAAAAACACAAAGTCCTCCACTTTCACATGGGGGTGGATTTTTTTGGCTATTCTTATCATATTGATAGCTATACAACTAGCTAGCATTTCCAATATCTTCCCAATGCCTGTTGAAAAAAGCACATCTCTCGAAGCAATAGTTACCGCTGATGGTTTTATTGAAAATGATGTTACAGGTGTGCGTGGACAAATTTGCATATCTAACCGAGGCAAATACTCGACCGAACGCCTATCCATAATGAATACCGTTCAGGTAACCGGTGAACAAAAAAATGCGCTCACAACAACAGCAATCGATCTTGGCCAAAACCACATTATCGAACCAGATAAATCCTATTGCTACCCATATGAAGTTATTTTTGATCCCATCCTTGAGCCGAACGTTAGCTATGCTAATGTAGTTAGAGTAACTATTTCTAATTATAGGGGCTTGGCACCTGGCAGTGAACATTGTCCGGGCCCCGATCCATGTTCATTTGGGCCGACACTCACAACTGAGTTTACATTACCAGAACCATAACTTGAAAAATTTTTCCTGAAAGATAATCTAAAAAAACTCTAAGCGTTGTTGAAAAATTCTTGGAGATGAAAGATAAATAAAAATTCGCCCCGATGCCAACAATCGGGGCGAACCTATAAGGCTATATTGGCCAAATCAACCACATCAGCGTGGCCACCACAATTCCGAAAAGCACACCACCGGTCACCTCTAAAGGCGTATGACCGAGCACTTCACGTAATTCGTTCTGATCGAACATGTGCCCGCGTAATAATTCGTCGAAAAGCACGTTGATGCGCTGCGCATGGATACCAGCCTGCCGACGCACCCCGGCCGCGTCGTAGGTCACTACCATCGTGATGGCTACCCCCAGAGCAAACAACGGGTTATCGAAACCATGATATAAGCCAATCGCAACAGTTGCGGACGTCAGCAATGACGAATGTGAGCTAGGCATGCCCCCCACGCTCAACAACAAAGCCCAATTCCAACGACGTGTGTAGAGATAATCCAGCGGGATTTTTATTATCTGTGCCAGCAACCAGGCGGTCATCATCGTGATCAAGACACGGTTTTGAAAGAGAGCACCCAGGTTCATGGACTATTCTCCGGCCTCAAAATCGGATAGCTGATCACCAGACAATTCACGGACCTTGAGTTCAGCTCCATCGAGCAGCTCGCCACAACGCTTAACCAAAGCCTGCCCTCGTTCAAAAAGCGTCATAGCCTCTTCGAGTGGATTCTGTGAAGCATCTCCCTCCAATATATTAACGATGGTCTCCAATTCAGTAAAGGCTTCTTCATAAGTCAATTCTTCAATGGGTTTTGGAGATGTTTTTTTTGACATTATGACTCCTTATTTTTCGAAACAATTGCATCAAACGCGCCATCGCTGACGCGTACATGTATTGCATCACCGGATTTCGCCTGACCCACCCTGCTGACCATTTTTCCATCTGCCTGACGTGTGACTACGGCATATCCACGCCCAAGCACAGAAAGTGGATTGAGTGACTCCAATCGACGTTCAAAGCCTCGCAACCGAGATTCATCCAACGCAAGGCGGTGCCGTAACGTAGACAATCCGCGCCGGGCAAAATCATCCAGACGCTGACGGTCGGTTTGGATACGGCGCAGGGGGGATGCAAAACGTAGGCTTGCGGCTAAGGCCTCGAGTCCGGTTTGTTGTACGGTCAACAGGCCCAGAGTCGAGGTGAAGAGACGGTTTCTCATCCCCTGCAAATACGCAGACAGATCGGTAATCGTGATAGGCGTCGCCAATTCAGCAGCAGCTGTGGGTGTGGGAGCGCGCAAGTCGGCAACGAAGTCACATAAGGTGAAATCGGTTTCGTGACCTACGCCGCTTATCACAGGGGGTTCAGAAGCGGCTATTGCGCGAACAACGCGTTCGTCGTTAAAAGCCCACAGGTCTTCAATGGAACCGCCGCCGCGTGCCAACAGGATGACATCGGGTTCGAGCTGATTGAGATCCGCGAGCGCAGCAACTATTTTGGGCGGCGCCTCGTCACCCTGCACTGGCGAGGGCGCGAGGATAACTTCAACCAGCGGCAAGCGACGACGAAGGGTATTGAGAATATCTCGCAGGGCCGCGCCGGTGGCAGAAGTGACAATGCCAATCACCCTCGGCAACTCAGGGACAGGAAGCTTACGCTCGGCGTCGAACAGTCCCTCGGCTTCAAGCATGGCTTTCAGTCGCAGGAATTCCTGGTAGAGCACGCCTTCGCCCACTGGACGAATAATGTCGGCATAGAATTGATATGCGCCCTGCGGCTCGTACACCCCGATGCGGCCGTGTGCTTCGATTTCCATGCCATCCTGCAAAGGCAGACTCATGCGACGGGCATCGCCTTTCCACATGACGCCCCGTAATGAAGCGCCAGCATCTTTGAGCGTAAAATAAATATGTCCAGAGGCAGGCCGCCCCAGGTTAGAAATTTCACCCTGCACCCAGACATCCTGCAAGGTCACATCTGACTCCAGCAAAGAGCGGATGTGCTGGGTCAGGCGAGAAACAGTCCAGGTGACAGAGGTGAAGAGCGAAGGTTGGGACATCTTCAAAAGGATACTCCATTCTGAAAAGTCTTACAAGTCTGGTAGGTCTGATTAGTCTAACAAGTCTTATCGGTCTTATAGTTCAATCAGCCAATCTGTTTGACTTCATGAGACTTGTAAGACTTCTTTAGACCTATAAGACCGTTAGGACTAATTACCCCGTTAGACCTTTTCTCCCTTCTCTGCTACAATCCCAGAAACATGAAGAGAATCTGGTCTCCCTGGCGTATGAAATATATTGAAAACCACGAAAAAGAAGTAGGCTGCATTTTTTGCAATGCCCTGGCGCGCGTGGATAATGATGAAAACCTGATTATCAAACGCGGTAAGTTGGCGTTCGTTATCCTGAATCTTTATCCCTACACGAGCGGACATATCATGGTGGCGCCGATGGCACATCAACCGTCTCTAGAATTTCTCGATCCCAACTCGCGCGCTGAGATGATGGAACTGGTTTCAGAGTCAATCGTGGTTTTGAAGAAAATCTATCACCCGCAGGCCTTCAACGTTGGTGCAAATATTGGAGAGGCAGCCGGGGCCGGAGAACCCGATCACGTGCATATGCACATCGTCCCACGCTGGTCCGGGGACACGAATTTCATGTCCACCTTGGGAGAGACACGTGTGCTGCCCGAAGCCTTGGAAGAAACTTATAAACGCATCAAAGCTGGCTTTGAAAGTTAGTTTACCCAAATTCCTCTAAATTCAACTATGGAAAATTATGCTTGATCGAATTCGTTCTTATATATTAATAGTGACGTTCATTTTGGTTCTGGTGACCAGCTGTGTTCCTGCGAACATCACCGAGCAGGCACCCATTGAACAACCTGTTATCGCAACAGAACCTGCCAAACTAGTTGCTTCCATTCCTGAAGCAACTCAACCGCCCACGCCCGTCCCACAACCCACGCTGACTCCTTCAACATATGGACCTGGCCAGGCTGACTTCCCAGCAGATGTAAACCCGTTCACCGGGTTGCAAGTCGCCGATCCGTCTCTGCTAGAGCAGCCTGCCTTGCTGGTTTCGATCACACACTTCCCGCCGGAAGCGCGTCCACAAGGGGGGTTGTCGTTTGCGCCCTGGGTATTTGAGTATCTGATCGCCACCGGTACTACGCGCTTTGCAGCCGTTTTTCACGGACAGACTCCATATCCAGAAGCACCCCTGACAGGCGGTTGTGAAGTCCGTATGCAGCCATTTGAGCAAAAAGGCATCCTGCTGGGCAACCGCGTCTGGCTGGACAAAAACGCTGACGGCGTGCAATCGCCAGAGGAGCAAGGGATAGGCGGGGTGTGCGTCAATCTCTTTGATGCAGATGGGAAGCTCGTCCAGAAGACCAGCACCGACTCCAACGGGTACTACGGTTTCAATGTAGAAGCGGGAACGTATACGATTGAATTTGTAAAACCTGATGACTGGGAATTCACCGAAGCAAACGTCGGATACGAAGAGACCGATAGCGACGCCGAGCAAGCCACAGGGCGGATTGAAGCGATCCAGGTGAACGCGGACGTTCGTCTCTGGGATGCCGGCCTTATTCCATCAAATGAGCCTGATCCCGCCGACATCCCACCTGCACAAATTGGGCCGGTGCGCTCGGCGCGGCTCATCCACGTCCACCTGCAGAATTTCCTGCAAAATAGCTGCCTGGTCTACGCTGGGGCGACCGAGGAAATCGAGGCAGATATTCCTGGCTGTGCGACAGTTTTCAAACGAGGCGATGGCGGGATGGGTGCTATGTTGGAGATTCCGCGTATGGTGGCAATTTCGGAGGATAATTATCGCAGAGAGGGAAGCGATTTCAACTACGCCAATAATCTCTTTAAAGAAGAAACCCCCGCAGGAGGCCAGCCTGCGTCACAGGTCGAGATGTTCTTTTCGCAGCTCAATCAGAGTAAGTGGGCTTACGACCCTACCTACCAGGGCTGGCTGCGCTATGTGGACAATACCAGCGAACCAACTGAATTTCACGTGGATACCGATCGGCTTTCAGGCCGACAAATCCACTTTGAAAATCTGATCGTTTTGTTTGTAGAACACGAAGTGCTGGCCCCCGCGATCATGGATATGAACCTGCAGCCGGGTGAAGAAGAGCGCGGATTTGTGTTCCGCGACGGGCAAATGTATGAAATCAAATGGAGCACGCGTGCGGGGGAGTACGAGCAAGAGACCGGTTTCCGTCGCCCGATCGCTTTCCTCGATAAAAACGGCGAGCCTTTTCCGCTGCGTCCCGGGCGTTCATGGATAGTCATCGCAACACCATATTCTGATTACTTCCAGAATGAGCCTGGAAAGTGGCAATTCCGCATTTATGCGCCGCCTGGAGCAGGGATATATTAGCAAAGATTTGAGAAAAAGCCCGTTCACCAACCTGGTGATGGGCTTTTTAGTAAAATACAATCAAATGAAAAATTTAAAGATTTCGATAATTTTTGGTTTGATATTTTTATATGCTTGCCAGCCTAAAATCAAGCCAGAAATTACGCCCACAAGTACATTCATGACCAAAACAAGCGATACTTTTACCGCAACTGTATCCCCCACTCCATCTATTACATCCACACCACAGCCACGCCAGCAGCCAACCAGCTATGGGCCTGAACTCAAAGATTTTCCTCCCGGCTACAACCCGCTGACCGGCCTCCCTGTTCAAGATCCATCTATGCTAGATCTGCCAGCCGTGCTGGTTTCGATCAGCAATATGCCGGTTACCGCCCGTCCGCAGGCGGGATTGGGTTTCGCGCCCTGGGTCTTCGAGCTTTTCATCGGCGAAGGCACCACACGCTTCATGAGCGTTTTCTACGGCGACTATCCGCGCATTATCCCCAATGTCAGCGGGGATTGTACCGTCCGCGAAAAACGCTTCATCCCGGAAAGAGATTGGACAGGTAACTACATCTGGTTGGATGAAAATCATAACGGGCAACAGGATGCTTGGGAAGTTGGCGTGGGAGGGATATGCATCCATCTGTTCGATGCTGCTAGCGGCGAACTTCTCGCCAGCACATCCAGCAATTCCAACGGCTATTATGGGTTTGAGATCGTCCCCGGCACAAAGTATTTTCTCCAATTTGAATTACCTTCAATCTATCAATTCACTAACCCGGATGTAGGGGACGATGACCACGATAGCGACGTCGACCCTACCAGCGGACAAACTCCCGTTTTCCAGCCATTTGCCAGCGATTCATCCTGGGACGCAGGCTTGCTCCTGCTCGAAAAGCCGACTGCCACCCCTAACCCAGTTGTGACCGGCACACCGCCCGGCTGGTATATCCCATCCGGAACGTATGTTGGCCCGATCCGCTCCGGGCGATTGACCTACAACCAAATCAAATACATGTTCACCGATAGCTGCCTGGTCTACGCCAGCGCGGGACGCGGTATCCGTGAGGCGTTGGACGGCTGCGAGATCATCTTTGGCGTTGACCCAACCACTCCTAACAGTTCCCTTCTAACCGTTGAACACATGCTTGATTTGGCCGAAGAGAGCAAAGTTGAGAATCATCCCATCAACTATTCAGGGAATGTATTTTCAGATACCCCGCCCATTGATGGTCAACCCGCTACCGACCTCCACGTTTTCTACCATGATTACAGTCAATCCCTTTGGGAATATGACCCCATCTCAAAAAGCTACCTGCGTTTTACTGACTTGGCAGATGGCACCGCCATGTTCGTCCCTGCCACCGACCGCCTGACCGGGCGCCAACTCAAATTTGAAAATGTGATCGTTCTCCCAGCCATCCACAATCGGATTCGCCATCTGCAATTCGATATCGACCTGGGGATTGGAAAAAGAGAACCGGCATATTTGTTCCGTGATGGACAGGTGTTCAAAATCTACTGGTCAACAGTCAACCGCGAGTGGGAAAAAGAAAGCGGATTCCTGCGCCCCATCCATTTCGTAGATTCGGATGGCAACCCAATCCCGCTGCGACATGGCCGCACCTGGATACACCTGGTCACACCCGAATCTTATTTGGAAGATTTGGGCGCTGGGGAATGGCAGGTCCGTTTTATTCAGCCTTACGATCCAATTGATACGCCTGAACCCTAGGAAGTGACAACTGTCCTTCAACTTTTTGACTTGTGCCAGTGTACTTTTAGGGGCGAGAAACGCTATAATATCAATATCCTAATCACCATACAAGATGAAACAGGAGACAATCCATGAGTAAAGAGAATGAAGCTGTCATCCTATCCGCCGTGCGAACGCCGATTGCAAAATTCCAGGGAGGCTTGAGCAGCGTGCCGGCGACAAAACTGGGGGCAGTGGTAGTCAAAGAAGCTGTAGAACGAGCAGGCATAGAGGACAAAGAAGATTTAGACGAGGTATTCATGGGGATGGTCGTCCCCGCCGGGCAGGGACAAGCTCCCGCCCGCCAGGCTGCCATCTTTGCCGGGATTCCGGCCACGGTCAGCGCAACTACCTTTAATAAGGTTTGTGGTTCAGGGCTTAAGACTGCCATGCTTTCTGCCCAAGCCATTAAGGCCGGGGATGGACAGCTTTTTGTGGCTGGAGGCATGGAATCGATGACACGCGCGCCCTACCTGGTGCCCGGTCGCACGGGTGAGCTGCGTTATGGTCACACGCCCCTGAAAGATTCCCTGCTGCACGACGGTTTGTGGGATCCCTTCGAAGATTGGGCCATGGGCAACGCCGCCGACTTCATCGCTGAAGAGTACGAAGTCACACGCGAAGCCATGGACAATTTCGCCGCGGAAAGCCAGCAAAAAGCCGTTGTTGCGATGGAAGCGGGGAAGTTCAAAGCCGAGATCGTACCGGTGGAAATCCCGGGCCGCAAAGGCGCAGTGACTGTTTTTGATACGGATGAAGGTCCGCGCGCTGGCACAACCGCCGAAGGTCTCGCCAAGCTGCGGCCTGTCTTCCGCGAGGACGGGCGAGTCACCGCCGGGAATGCCTCCACACTAAATGACGGTGCAGCCGCTGTGGTGGTCGCCAGCCGTGCCTATGCCGAAGCGCATGGGCTGAAACCGATGGCGCGCGTGGTCGCTTACGGGCAGGCTGCTCTCGAGCCAAAATGGCTCTTTGCCGCCCCGGCCAAAGCCATGCCAAAAGTTCTCGAAAAAGCCGGCTGGACTCTTGCGGATGTCGATCTGATCGAACTCAACGAAGCCTTTGCCGCCCAGTGTCTTGCCAACGGCTACGAACTGGCTGACCAGGGCTGGGATTGGGAAAAGGTCAACGTCAATGGCGGCGGGATCGCGCTTGGTCATCCTATCGGCGCCAGCGGCGCGCGCATCCTGGCTACGCTAATCTATGCCTTGAAAGACCGCGGTCTGAAACGTGGGCTCGCCAGTCTGTGTCTGGGTGGTGGCGAAGCCGTCGCGATGGCAATCGAACTGGAATAACAGATGAATCGCGAAGAGATCAACGAGAAGATTGAGCTGTATGGGCGCGGATTCGATCTATTGACCGCCGCGCTGGCTGAAGTCCCGAAAGAAGCGTGGCTTTTCAAGCCTGAACCCAAAGAGTGGGGCGTCCATGAAATCATCATCCATCTGGCAGATAGTGAAGCTATCGCCGCGCAACAGGCGCGTTTGATGGTTGCCGAGCCGGGCGGAACAGTGATGGCATATGATCCTGATGCCTGGGCAAATAAGCTCGATTATCAAAATCAGGATGCGGAAAAAGCATTGCAATTACTCAAAATTACCCGGTTGACAACCTATCGTTGGCTGAAATCCCTGCCTGATTCAGCATTCAAGCTTTCTGCAATTTATCCAGGTGATGAAGAACCCTATTTTCTGGATGAACTGCTGGGTATCTACGCAGGACATATTCCGGACCATATTGAACAGATCAAGAACAACGTCAAATTGTGGAGAGAACAGAAATGACAATTAAACACATTTTCATCGTCGGCGCAGGAACAATGGGGAACGGCATTGCTCAGGTAGCAGCCACATCTGGTTACCGCGTCACTTGCATGGATGTTATGCCTGCCGCCCTTGAAAGAGCCAAAGCTGTCATCGCGAAATCTGCCGCTAAACTGCTCGAAAAGGAAAAGATCACCGCAGAGCAAAAAAATGCTGCGGACGAAATCGCCTTTGCATCAGACATGTCTTCCATCGGCGAAGCAGACCTGGTCATCGAAGCGGCTACCGAAAACCCTGACCTGAAATTCAAAATATTCAAGGAAATGGATGAGAAAGCGCGCGAAGGCGTTATCCTGGCGACTAACACTTCGTCCATCAGCATCACCAAAATTGCGGGCTCCACTTCACGCCCGGACAAAGTGATTGGGATGCACTTCATGAACCCGGTGCCGTTGATGAAACTGGTGGAAGTAATCCGCGGCTTGGCTACATCCGATGAAACCACTCAAACCACTGTTGACATCTGCAAAGTAATGGGCAAAGAACCGGTCGAGGCCAACGACTCGCCGGGCTTTATATCCAACCGCATCCTGTGCCCGATGATTAATGAGGCCATCTTCGCCCTGCAGGAAGGTATCGGCACACCGGAAGCGATTGATTCTGTCATGAAACTGGGGATGAACCACCCCATGGGTCCACTGACTCTGTGCGACTTGATCGGCCTGGATGTGGTGCTGAACGTGATGGAAATCCTGCAGCGTGATCTGGGTGACGACAAATACCGCCCGGCTTACTTGCTGCGCAAGATGGTAGATGCAGGGTATTTGGGGCGCAAGAGCGGTCGTGGATTTTACAATTACAACAAATAAGGATGAATTCATGAAACAACGCAAAAAGTTGATGTTATGGAAAGTTCTAGCTACCTGGATTCTATTTCTTTTGCTGCACTTCTCATATGAGAGATTCCCAAATACGCTTTTCCAAATAATTGGTGAAGAGGGTGAAACTAGCTATTTTCATATGAAAATGCTCTTTTTCGCCTATTTATTCACAACAATTGTGGAATATTTCTTGAAACGAAAAGCATTATCCAACTCAACCAGTTTCTTATCTGCACGGATGTTAGTCGCAGTGGTTTTTCCATGGATGACTATTTCAATGTGGTTCACTGCCCAGGCCTTAGGCTTTGAAATCACGAACATTCCGATGGAAATCACCTACTCGAACATCATCACTCTAATTGGTATCTATTTTGCCATTCGTGCAGATGAGGTTCTGGAAAATATCGATTACCGGCCATCGTTGCGTAATTTAATCATTTTATTCTTTGCAGCAACTTTGTTGGGCTATATTTCATTCTCTTTCAACACACCAGAACATTTCTTCACTACACCTGAGGGAGTTGGACACGGGCATTAGCTGAATGAATTGATTTTTTCAAGAACCAATCGTTCCACCACGTTTGAACAATTAGCTTCTCGGGAGGGCACCATGAAAGTCGAACTGCGTGAAATGACCATGACCGATTACGATAAGGTCTATGCTCTATGGAAAGACAGCGAGGGACTGAAACTTAACAGCGAAGACGATTCTCTTGAGAGCATCAAACGCTTCCTTGAGCGCAATCCCGATCTGAGCTACGTTGCCATTGACCAGGGCCAGATCGTCGCCGCCGCATTATGTGGCAGCGACGGGCGGCATGGTTACATCCATAACCTGGCGGTAGCCAAGTCCCATCGCAGACAGGGTATTGGCAAGTCACTCGTCGGACGCTGTATGTTCGCGCTGATGCGTAAGGGCATCCATCGCTGTCACCTGTTTGTGCTGGGCGACAATCAGGCCGGGCTGGACTTCTGGAAGAGCCTGGGCTGGCAACAGCGGGTGGAATTGATCACAATGTCGCAGCCGTTGGATGTATAGCGGTTAGCTTTTAGCTTTTAGCCGCCAGCAATATGATGCTGGCGGCTTTATTAAAAATAATCTTTCGCTAAAGGATTTCCATGACAGAAAAAATCTACGACTATGTCATCATTGGTTCCGGCTTCGGCGGCTCTGTCTCCGCCATGCGGCTGACCGAGAAGGGCTATTCCGTACTGGTGCTGGAGAAGGGCAAACGCTTCAACGATGAAGACTTTGCCAAATCCAACTGGGCCATCTGGAAATATCTATGGATGCCTGCCCTCCGTGCCTATGGGATTTTGCAAATCAGCATCACCAAAGGCGCGATGGTTTTGCATGGCACGGGCGTGGGCGGCGGCAGTTTGGGTTATGCCAATGTGCTAGAAGTTCCTTCCGATGAAACCTTTGCTACCCCGGCCTGGAATCAGCCGGTGGCGTGGGGCAAGGTACTGGAACCGCATTATGAAACATCTAAGAAGATGTTGGGCGTGACCCGCAATCCCAAACTTTGGAAAGCGGACGAAGTCATGCGCCAGCAGGCTGAGGAGCGTGGCTTGGGACATACCTTTCGCGCGACCGAGGTGGGCGTATTCTTCGGCCCCGAGGGCGAGACCGTGCCCGATCCGTACTTCGGCGGGGAAGGGCCTGAGCGAATGGGCTGCCGTCACTGCGGCGCGTGTTTGGTCGGCTGCCGTTACAACAGCAAGAATACCCTGCCAAAAAATTATCTGTATTTAGCGGAAAAGAATGGGGCGGAAGTGTTAGCCGAATCCGAAGTAACAGATGTTCAACCTGCGACCTTTAACGGGGAACAGGGGTACGAGGTGACGTTCAAGTCGTCGACCCGCTGGTTTAGCGGAAGTACCCTTTCGGGCACAGGCAGGCAGACGGTCCGGGCGCGACGCGTAATCTTCTCCGCAAGTGTCATGGGGACGATGAAACTGCTTCTGAATTTAAGAGAGTCATCTTTGCCCAATCTGTCTCCCCGCCTTGGCGAGAAGGTGCGCACAAACTCCGAAGCGTTGTTGGGGTCGGTCGCCCGCAAAAGCGACATCAAATATTCTGAAGGCATTGCGATCACATCCATTTTCAATGCCGACGAGATAACGCGCATCGAGCCAGTGCGCTATCCTGACGGCTCGTCTGTGATGCGCTTTGTATCGGCGCCTTTGATTTCACAGGGGGATGCAGTGCCAGTGCGCATGCTCAAGTCTTTGTGGTGGACGCTAACACATCCGTTGGGATTCTTGAAGGCAATGGTGCTTTCAGGTTGGGCGCACAATACAACCATTATCCTGGTAATGCAGCACGCCGACAACTACATGAAGTTCCGGCTAGGGAAGGGACTACTGACGCTCTTCCGACGTGGACTGGTGGCCGACCCAACGATTGACCATAAGATTGGCGCACGCGTGGACGTAGGGCACGGTATCACGCGCGATTTTGCCGCGCGAACAAACGGCGTGCCAATGGGATCGCTGGGAGAAAACCTGCTAAATTTGCCAACCACCGCGCACATTTTGGGCGGCGCACCAGTGGGGAAAAATGCCGAAGAAGGTGTAGTGGACGAGAAATTCGAAATCCATAATTACCCTGGGCTCTTCATCGTAGACGGTTCAATCATGCCTGCCAATCCGGGCGTGAACCCTTCGTTGACCATTACTGCATTGGCGGAATATGCGATGTCAAAGGTTCCAGAGAAAGCAAAGTGAATTAGATTACCAACGAAAAGAGCCAGAATTGAGTAAATTTCTGGCTCTTTTTGATTCCTGAAAACCATCCTCCAGTAGGTTTTCTTGGCCAGCTATCCTTGCTAGCATGATAGTGACGATTCGCATCAAGGGCTGCGCAGATCGCCAAAACATTCGTGGAGGGAAGCCATACATGAATATCCAAAAACCGTTCTTTCGATATCTGCTGCCAATTGCAATTATCATCGTCTTTACCATCAATACAGTCAGTTGCCAGTCAACACCACCACCGCCAAGCCCAACACCAGTTGTTCCCTCACCCGAACCAGACAATTCTGAAACTCCATATGAACTGGTCTCCCAGGAAAGCCTGTTTACTTATCTGGAGGAGCTTACTTCCATCCAGGCCTATTCCGGTTGGCGTACAGCAGCCACCGTCGGCGAGGTCGAAGCGTTCGAATATGTCGAAGCACAGTTAGGGCAATTCGAAGCGTTGCAGGTCGCAGGGTTGGAGTTGGAGCGGCAAAGTTTCAACGTTTTCATTACAACCGAAATTTGGGATGCGCGTCTTTACCTGACAAAAGCTGATGGGCAGGAAGTTGAAGTTCCGGCTAATGGCTTGCGTGGATCGCGTTATGATCCCAACCTGACCATGTTTTTCGATACAGATGGGGAACTCAACGATTCAGATTCGGACCCTCTTTCTGCTTCCGGCACCCCATTGTTCATTCGCGACGCATATGAACTCAACATGCTTGAAGATTCAGAAGTCCAGGGCCGCATTCTCTTTTTTGATTTCGCATCAATCGATGGTTACGCTACGAGTAGCTACGAAAAAAACGGCCAACAACTTTTGCAGGCCATTGACAAGGGCGCGGCAGGCCTTGTGCTGGTCACTCAATTCCACAATCAGGCCGGGGAAAGCCACGGCACTGTGGTAGGGGACGGAGCTATCTTTCAAAACAATGTTCCAAATGCTCATATCCCAATCCTGTATGCTCGCCTGGAAGACCTCGCTCCCGCCGGCGTGAACACCTGGGATGATTTTGAGCACGTCCAATCTGCCAAAATGATTCTAGATTCGGATGTTATCTCTCCTGCGCCGTCGGGTAATTTGATCGCACGTATTCCTGGTGCTGATTCAACCCGTGCAATGATTCTGGGCGCACATATTGACTCTCCTAACAGCCCCGGCGCATTTGACGATGGCAGCGGGTCAGTTGCCTTGCTCGAAGTGGCGCGCGTATTGAATGAAGCTCAACTTCAACCACCGGTTGACCTTTACCTGGCATGGTTCGGAAGCCATGAAAATGGCATCTATGGCTCGGCACATTTTGCTACTACGAATCAGGAACTGCTCGACCGCACTATCGCCCTCCTGCAAGTGGATTGTCTGGCTCATCCCCTGGATGGGAACACATCTGAGATCGTTATGAATTTGACATCCTATGGCCGTTTTGGCGACGAAAGCCTGCCCTGGCCCGATTTCCTGGCAGGAGCAGTTGCGGCACAAGGCATCACCACCGAACCTTACGTTGAATTCGGCTTGATTGCCGACAATAGCAATTTCGATGCTTTCAACCTGCCAGAACTAGACCTGATCTATATAAACACCCAGGAACTGGAAACAATGGGCAGTGGCTACATCCATTATTCCGGGCACATGCACGATCCGTATGAGACGGCGGAATTGGCCTATGAAGTTGGGGATGTGCTGGAGGAGATGACCAAAGTGGCATTAGCCGCTGCGATTGAGACAGGCCAATCGAAGCAAAACCTGAGAGTTCCTCCTGCACCTGAAAAACATGCGCTGATCGTGGCCAGCCACACTGAGCCTGTCAGCATGGTGACCACCGTCACCAGAGAACTGGGCATGGCTCTGGCCTGGGAAGGCTTCGACGTCGATCTAATCCCTTACGGGCAGACTCTGGCCCAATCTGACCTGGAAAACGTAGAGATTATCGTTTTGCTCCCACCCCTGGATTACCCGGGGCCCCATGAAGAAACCTGGACAGAGGCTGAGCTTGCATTGTTAGATACATACGTAACCAAGGGGGGCTTACTAGTTGTTACTAATAGCGCCGGCAGTTTTGCCATGACACGCCCCATCAACGATGCAAACGAAGATGCTCTTGCAATCAATCCTTTGCTAAAGCCTACGGGAGTAGAGTTCCAATCTGGGGTTCTGCAAGGCGACTTCGCTATGGCTGCAAGTGCGCATCCTATAACTGAAGAGGTTAACTATCTGGCTCTATATCCTGGAAACGGCGTTCCGTTCGACATGAACACAGGTGTTGAATTGGCTCAGGTCAACAACCAGCCTGCGATTGGGTTGGTTGATTACGGGGATCAAGGCGGGGAAGTTTTGATCGTAGCTGATATCAGCCTGCTTTTTGATAGCAGTGGTGATGCAAACAATTTAGTCTTCATCAAGAATATAGCCAGCTACGCTCACGCTCATTGATACTTACAAACTTTATAAAAGCTAAAATGGTGACTCGGTTGGGTCACCATTTTAATTGCTTCAGTCTCCTCACACAGACTTCTATCGCTTCGCTGAAGAAATCGGGTGAGACAGGGTGCTTTTGAACGAAAATAGGTATGTTCCCTATCACTCCTTCTCTGCAATTTCCGGCAAGGGGAACGCGGTAATTAAGTCCCGACTGCGGAAGCGATCGATATACTCTCGCGTTTCCCAATAATCCAAATCCAACTCATCAACAATTTCAAATACGCTCTGTTTCCCTTCGAAGCGCATCATCATTTTTTCGATAGCTCGGTTGAGTTTCCAGTTATCCTGCCAATCAACCCAAAGCCCGTGACCGGAGAGAAAGACGGGGCCGCGGAACTTCCTTTTCGGAACATAGTTGGTGGCATAGATGCGGATGATTTCCTCGATCACATCCGCAGCTTCTTGCAACTTGTCTTCGTGGATGATATCGAGATTATCATCTGACGTGTGGTATTCAGGGTATGGAAAACGGCTGATCGAAAGGCAGGGAACATTCACCCCCGGCCCATTCAAAACGCGTTCATCGTTAGCGATGATGTCGGCAAAGGTGCCTTCACGGAATTCACTTCCCCTGGCTTTGAGCACATAACCCCCGATCCGGTCGAGCATGTGCATATCTTGACGGGTATGCTGCAGGGCAATCGTGTTGTCATTACCGGTCATTTCGACGAAGATGCCGCCCCGGAATTTCGGGATCAAATCTTCGTGCTGAGCCAGGTAGGCAATGGTGCCAATCGTCTCGGGTCCGAACCAGAAACGGACGCTCATCGAGCCAGCCGGTAAGGGATTGGCTGCTAAACGGCGCGCAACCTCCAGAGCGGTGACGACGCCGGCGGCATCGTCGTTGGCCTGGTTCGGGTGGCAGACGTGCGACATAATGAGCATCTCCCCTGCTGCTTCATTCACTCCGCCCAACGGATGCAGGAGCGCGGTCGAAACTTTAAAACCCCGCTCGGGGTCTGTCACAAACTCGGAATTAATGACCGCGTGATATTTTTTGTCGCGCGAGAGCGTATCGAATAGGTTCTTCGAAAGGCAAAAACCCCAATCGCGATCGTAATATTTGAACTTCCATGGGATGGTATGCGGACGTTCTTCGTTGTAATACAGGTGAGGGGTGAGATCATCCCAGGTCAACATTTTGTCAACTGGAAGGGAATAAGATACAAGGTGCAGTGGGTCGTCTTCGAAATCCACGATACGCTGACCATCTTCCGTCTCGAGATAGGCTTCGTGGACAACATAGCGTTCGGGCACGTACCAGGTCCAGACCGGTTGCAGCGGTTCGTAGGTCTCGATTTTGTAGTTGGCGTTTTCAGGCAGATAAGAACCAATTATATCGAGAGCAGCATCGGTCCCATCTGATGCGAGCGTGCGATGAAGCGGAACGATCTCGGCCAGCACATCTTTCAAGCTGCTGACCGGTTTCATATCTGGAATCCAGTCCCTGGCCTTGTCCGGGGTTTCGATCACGTAAGTCAGTCCCGGCCCTTTGTGTTCTTTAAGCGCGTTGACCGCTACACGGAAAACATCCCGGCATTTCATCAAACGCACATCGCCCAAGCCAATCTTTTTCATGTTGACAACCTGGCTGTCGAGCAGCGCGCCAATCGGCTCGAAATCCAACACAATGCCGCGCTCCACATCACGGACGAGCATGGTGTAGGTCACTTCATGTGGTTTGCCGTCAAAATCGATGGCTATACCGGTAAACTCTTTCAAATAACGATAATCCACTTCAGCGGCCTGTTCGCAGTGATGCAGGTAGGTGATGCTTTTGCTGTAAATCAATCCCAGAATCAGGATTTTGGCATCCCAATCACGGAATTTCTTGAAGATGGTGGTTTCGCCAAAACAATCAGTGGTGCGGTGCGCGGCAAGTTCGTCCGCGTGCGCTCCGATAGCCGCCATCGAATAGATCGGGTGGAACATGCGCTTCGCGCGTGGATCGACACGCAACATTTCCGTCAACACGCCCATCTGGGAGGGTGTGGTACGGATATCCCAGGGCACGCCCTTGAGAAAATCATAATTGAAGGTAGGCTGGATCAGCGTACCTTTAGGGCCGACAACTTCAAGGATGGCTTCGTTGACCGTTTGCGGCCCGCCTTCCACGCCGCCGGGCACGCGCCCGAGCGAGGAATATGCACTATGAACAAAGATCGTATCCCCTTCCGTCATGCCAAGGGAGCGGAATTCGTCCATGAGGAATTGTTTGGTGATCATCAGTGACTCCTGATTGCAAAGATGCAAATTTCGGATAAGATAACACAAAACGACGACCTGTGCAGTCGTCGTTTTGATAACCAGGAGTTTTGCCTATGTTAGCTTAGCGCTGATTTTCTACGTAGACCTTCACGGCTTCCTTCATAAAATCAGCCAGTTCGGGATGTATCTGGTCGAAGTTGGCTTTGAAGTCGGGGCTTTGTCCATACATGCTTGCCAAACCGAGCAGTTGATCCAGGTTGGGTGTCCAGAAATAATCCATGTGTTTGCGCCAGCGTTCGACGCAGGCCTGGGCTTCGGGCGATTCTGCGCCTTTGGGCATGGCTTCGATCATATCGAGATAGACCTGCTTGCCCTCATCTAAAATAGCCTGCTTCTTCTCGGCAGAATAATTCTTCCACTTGCGGTTCGACTCGCGCACCGTTTCGGGATCATACATCTGTTCGGCCTGTTTGGCATATTCTTCCTGTTGTTCTTCACTAAAGCCTTCGAAGAGTCCTTTGGGGCTCATAACTTTTTCTCCTTTCAAATGATGGATGGTTTTGTCCACGGTCTGGATGAGACATTCCAGACGGCGCACCCGTCCCTGCAGGGATTCGCGGTGTTCTTCCAGCGCATCCAGGATCTGGAACTCAGGCCTGCCCAGCATCTCCCGAACGGAATCCAGGCTGAAGCCCAGTTCACGGTAGAACAGAATTTGCTGCAATCGCAACAGCGACGTCTCGCCATAGTAGCGATACCCATTCTCGCCAACCGACTCGGGTTTGAGCAGGTCGATCTGGTCATAGTGGTGCAGCGTGCGCGGGGTCACGCCCGCCAAGGTGGACAATTGTTTTACGGTGTACATCGTGTCCTTCTGTCATTGCGAGGCGGCGCAGCCGCCGTGGCAATCTCTTCGCTAGTTTGAGACCACCACGCTGCGCATGCAATGGCATCAGCAGTATAAACCCTGACGTAACGTTAATGTCAAGGGTAGCAGTAATTGAAAACAATAATCACAGTTTAGAAGTATTTTCCTTTATCCGTGTTATCTGTGGTTTAATTTATAGCATGGAAATTCTCTATCAAGATGAGCACATCATCGTTCTAAACAAACCTGCAGACCTGCCCGTACTCCCCGAAGGCTGGCAACCGGATGCACCCTATCTGCGCCAGATGCTGGAAGAAAAGTATGGTCAGATCTGGGTTGTTCACCGGCTGGACAAGGTCACCAGTGGCGTGATGGTCTTCCCACGTACGGCGGAAGCGCACCGCGTACTCAACCGTCAGTTTGAGAAGCATGAGGTGGAGAAGGTTTATCAGGCCATCGCGGAAGGCCTCCCGCCCTGGGATGAGCGTACTGCCCGTCATATGTTGAAAACCAACGTTGGTCGTAGGCATCGCACGGTGGTGGTCAATAAACGAGGAAAGAATTCGGAAACGCACTTCAAGGTGCTTAATCGGGGGTCGGCCGGGGCTTTGGTCGAAGCGCATCCCAAAACCGGACGCACGCACCAGATCCGCGTGCATTTGTCTGCGTTGGGTTTTCCCATCCTGGGTGACACGCTGTATGGCGCGTCGGAAACAGACTTGATCGCGCGTCCGGCCTTGCATTCTTACTCAATCGCCTTTTCTCATCCCAACTCCGGGGAACATATCAATTTCCATGCAAATCCCCCAAATGACTTCCTGCAAACGTTGAAACGATTGGGGCTTTAATGGTATGCTCCACTATCTCATCGTATAGAAAGCCCATGATTCCCAATTTACCTACTTTCAAAATTCTGCCCATTGAGCGGCTGATCTTGCACGAGGATCACGACTTGCAACGTACCCTGCCGCTGGTTGAGAAGTTGCGCGCCCAGGGCATTTTGCGCAACCCGCCTATCGTGATGCCGCTCCCCGACAATTCAGGCCGTTTTATGGTGTTGGATGGTGCCAACCGTGTCACATCGCTGCGAGAAATGGAGTTCCCACACATTGTGGCGCAGGTTGTGGAATCCAATAATCCAAACGTCAACCTGCAAACTTGGAACCATGTTGTCTGGGGCATGGACACGGAAGTCTTGATGGATTCGCTTGAAAAGGTGAAGGGCATCCAACTGATCAAGATCGATACGAAAAAATCTTTGGACGCCCCAAAGTACACCCCTCTCCAAATCCGGTTGCCAGATGGCAGCTTTTACATCTTAGATGAAGCGCCAAGCGACCTGGCAACCCACATAGACACATTGCACCAGATCGTAAACTCGTACAAAACAGGTGCCTCGCTCGACCGCACCAG
>WOR8_10001384_pt1 | contig 24594 bp, 20 predicted proteins | sample DeeMarSeWOR38_10_FD_19890 | JGI IMG/M metagenome (IMG submission 19890) | reverse complement strand
TGAATGGATTGCAAATGTTTTTTTATTAATAGGCCCTTTTTTTATACCTGCTTTATTACTACTTATTTGTTTAATTTTTTTAAAAGCAGATGCACTTGATAAAATAGTACCTGTACATGTAATTGGTACAGAATATAGTTTTGGAGGGCAATTAACAATTTTCGGTGCAAGTCTTTATAATTTTTCAGAAAAATTTTTTGGTTTTTTAAGTAATATAGATTTGTTACATCCGGGTCATTTTGGGTTTCTGCTTTTATTAATTTTTTTAGGTTTGGGAATAAGACCTAGCTATATAGGTGAAAAAAAACATGAAAAAATTGATATATTATATGATTTAAAAAATATATGGTCATTAATTTCTTTAAAACCCTTGTATATACTAATTGTATTTGTTATAGCGTATCTCTTTTTCCATTTATCAGCTGTTTTTAATCAATTTTGGTATGTAGAGTTATTTTTAATATTTGGTTGGTTATCAATTATTTCAATCACTGCATTAATTATTGCTGATTTAATAATAATTTTAATTAAAAATACTGACAGTATAATTGGTATATGGAAATTTTTACCGTATATAACTATTCCCTTTTCATATGTGATTATGCGGATATTCTTTTTTTATTTTCCATCAAATTTTACAAATATTGTATCATTATCTATTGTGATTTTTTCAACTATTTTAGTTACTTTTTTGTTATTAAAATATAAAACCAAAAAATTTAATACCACGACTGCTATGAAACCTGTGAGGGGAAAAGATGCCAAAGAAAAAAAAAGAAAAAGAAGAATTTTTAGAAAACGAACTAATTGAAAAAAGTCTATCACCTCACCCGCTTTCATTTATGAAATTGCAGTCATTATGTTTATTTTTAATAATTTGGGGAGTAGTTTTAGGATGGTTAGTAAATTTTTCAGAATATAAATCGCTATTTTTGGGAAGTGAATGGTTTATTCTACTTGCATGGGGTCTTGTAATACTACTTGTTGGCGTTATTGCATCTTTAGTTGCAATTAGATGGATGATTTTTTTTCTTTATCTAGCTGTTTTTGTTGGTGCAATAGCAATTATGATCTGGCAAAATTGGTTAAATAAAGATGTTGCGCCAGTTTTTATTCCATTTTATTCAGTTGCTATTTCTATAATAGGTTTTTTAATAGTTGAAATCTACAGACGCTCCCATCAGTATATAATAACAAATTTGCGAATAATACTTATGAGCGGTTATATAACAAAAACAGAGTTGAGTATTAGATATGACAAAATTACTGTTTTTGGTAAACAAAGTATCTTGGGGCAGATTTTCAATTTTGGTACAATTATTCCTATAACTCAATCTGGTTTGGGTTTAGGTAGTGATCAATCTTTAGCAGCAGGAGGATTGATGCTTGGAGGAAAAAAAGCAAAGTTATTAGGTATTGCTGGTGGTGGGAAAGAGGTTCAAACTCCTAGAAGTAGAAGCTCTTATGAGTTACATGGTGTACATCCGTATAGAGATATAAAAAATTTAATTGAAAAACTTGTACAAGAAAGTGTACCAACGGCTTATCATCAGGAACAAGCTGTTTTCCAAAAACAACAAGTAAATTTACAAAAACAGATGAGAGATCTGCTTAAGATACAAACAACAAAAGGTAGTAAAAAACCTGCATTTACTGCTGATCTACCTGAGAAACTTGAAGAGGAAGAAGAATCTGAAGAGAATATTGAACCTGAGCAAAACGATGTTCAAAAACAAATGAAAGAACTACTTAAAAAACAAAGTCAATTAAAAGAAACAGAAAAAATTACCGAAGAAATTGATGAGAAAAAAATGCAAGATGACACATAAGCGCATAGATATCTTTATAAGATAAATTTACATTATTTGAAAAAATTATGGTTCCGAAAAAGGTTTTTTTTACTAAAGGCGTGGGGAGACATAAACACGAATTGCAGTCTTTTGAGTTAGCTTTACGTGATGCTGATATTGAACAATGCAATTTGGTATATGTATCAAGTATTATTCCTCCAAATTGTAAAATAATTACAAAAGACAAGGGAATACAATGTCTTAGACCTGGTGAAATAACTTATGTAGTTATGTCTAGAAATACTACAAATGAACCAAACAGATTAATTGGTGCAGCGGTAGGAGTTGCTGTTCCTAAGGATAGTGAATCATATGGTTATATATCAGAACATCATTGTTTTGGAACTGTTAGTAAAAAATTAGAAGACCATGCAGAGGATCTTGCTGCAACAATGCTTGCTACAACACTAGGTCTTGATTTTAATCCTGATAAAGCATGGGATGAAAGAAAACAAGAATATAAAATGAGCAGACAAATTGTTCGTACTCAAAGTGTTGCGCAAACAGCTAAAGGAGATAAAAATGGATTATGGACTACTGTTATTGCAGCAGCAGTATTTTTAGAAGATGATTAATTAAATTTGAATAGTTTTGAATTGTATTTTTTTGAATTTATAACTGCATGTTTTGTTAGTTTTTGTCTTGTTTTCAATAAAGCGAGTTTATAGGGTTGATTTTAAATAATTGTTTTTTATAGGTTTTTGTGGTTTTTGGGTCTACTTTCGGAACTACTGTATCCATCGCAAGTTTTTAATATAGAATCTGAATGTCTGCACCTGATTACAATTAAATAAAAAAAGAAGGAATATCTATGGAAAAAGTGTTTATTAAATGGTTTGAAGAACTAAAAATAGCAGACGTACCCTTAGTTGGTGGAAAAAATGCATCTTTAGGTGAAATGATACAAAATCTTGGCAAAAAAGGAGTAAGTGTCCCATCTGGTTTTGCAATAACTGCTTATGCATATAAATATATGATTGAAAAAGCAGGAGTTGATAAAAAAATAAAGGAAATTCTTTCAGATTTAGATACTCATAATGTAAGAAATCTTGCAGAAAGAGGAGAAAAAATTAGAAAATTAATCAAAAAAACACCAATACCGCCTGAGCTGGAAGAAGATATCCGTAAAAATTACAAGAAAATGGAAAAGCGTTATGGTAAAAATGTTGATGTGGCAGTTAGAAGTAGTGCAACTGCAGAGGATTTACCAGATGCTAGTTTCGCTGGTCAGCAAGAAACCTATTTAAATGTAAGAGGGGAAAAAGAGCTTCTTGAAAAAACAAGAGAATGCTTTGCATCTTTATTTACAAATAGAGCTATTTCTTACCGAGTTGACAAGGGATTTGATCACTTTAGTGTGTATTTATCTGTTGGTGTACAAAAAATGGTACGATCGGATCTTGCCTCATCTGGTGTGATGTTTTCAATTGATACTGAAAGTGGATTTAATAATGCTGTTTATATAACTGGTGCATATGGGCTTGGTGAAAATGTTGTACAAGGAATAGTAAATCCTGATCAATTTTATGTTTTTAAACCTACTTTAAAGAAAGGATTCAAGCCCATTGTTGAAAAGAAGGTTGGATCAAAAGATAAAAAATTAGTATATGGAAAAAAAGGGACGATACAAAAACCGGTTAATAAAACTGATCAGCAAAAATTTGTAATTAGTGATGATGAGATTTTAACACTTGCAAAATGGGGATGTATAATAGAGGAACATTACAATAAACCAATGGATATAGAGTGGGCTAAGGATGGAAAAACAAAAGAGCTGTTTATTGTTCAAGCAAGACCTGAGACAGTTCACTCTTTAAAAGACATGGCCACGTTAAAAACATATATACTTGAACAAAAGGGAAAGCTACTTGTTGAAGGCGAAGCTGTTGGAAGTAAAATCGGTCAAGGAATAGTAAATGTAATACAAGATACAAAAGATATTCATAAGTTCCAAAAAGGCCAGGTGTTGGTAACGGACATGACTGATCCTGATTGGGAACCAATTATGAAAATCGCTGGTGCTATTATCACAAATAGAGGCGGTAGAACTTGTCATGCAGCGATTATTTCTCGTGAACTTGGCATTCCTTGTGTTATAGGTACCGGTAATGGAACATCTAAGATAAAAGCAAAAGCAAAGGTAACAGTTGATTGCAGTGAGGGAGTTGGTAGAATTTATGATGGATTATTAAAATATAGAGTAGATGAGTTGAGATTAGACCGTCTTCCTCAAACAAAGACTAAAATAATGATGAATGCAGGAGTACCAGAACAAGCGTTTACCCAGGGGCAAATACCAAATGATGGAGTAGGTCTGGCTCGAGAAGAATTTATTATAAACTCTTATATTGGAATACATCCTCTTGCATTAATTGAATATAAAAAACTAAAAAAGAAAGCAAATAAAGATCAAAAAGTAAAAAAAGTTATAAAGAAAATTGATGAAAAAAGCAGCACATATAAAGACAAAGTTGAGTTTTTTGTTGATAATCTTGCTAGAGGTATTGCGAAAATAGCAGCAGGCTTTTATCCAAATGATGTCATTGTTCGTATGTCTGATTTTAAAACAAACGAATATGCAAATTTGGTTGGTGGATATCTTTATGAGCCTGATGAACACAATCCAATGATTGGTTGGCGTGGTGCATCACGTTACTATGATGATAAATTCAAACCAGCATTTGGTCTTGAGTGCAGAGCTTTAAAGAAAGCAAGAGATGAAATGGGTCTTACAAACATAAAACCAATGATACCGTTTTGTAGAACACCAGAAGAAGGTAAAAAAGTCATTGAAACAATGAATGAATTTGGACTGAAACAAGGTGAAAACGGTCTAGAAGTTTATGTAATGTGTGAAATTCCGTCAAACGTGGTTGTTGCAGATCAATTCTCAGAAGTATTTGATGGTTTTTCTATTGGTTCAAACGATCTAACACAATTAACTCTTGGACTAGACAGAGATTCAGATTTAGTCGCACATATTTTTGATGAAAGAAACGATGCAGTAAAAAGACTTGTATCTCAGGTAATAAATGTTGCACATTCTCATAAACCTAAAAGAAAAGTTGGTATTTGTGGACAGGCACCATCTGATTTTCCAGAATTTGCAGAGTTTCTAGTTGAATGTGGTATCGACAGCATCTCACTAAATCCAGATACAGTTATAAAAACTAGACTGAAAATAGCAGATGCAGAAAAACGGTTAAAAGGAAAAAAGTAGAAAAAATAAATCTACTTTTTTTTAATTTATTTATTACCAGAAAACTTTTTTTACTACATGACACTTTGCATAAAATATGGAAATTATTCCTTGTATAACTTTAAAAAATCGTAAAATAATAAATTCCACTATATCTTTAGACAAACTTTCTCAATATACTAAAGAAGAGGAAAAACTCTATATTTTGGATCTAGATGGAATAGAAAAAGATAAACCAAATCTTTGTACTTTCCAAAAAATATCATCCAATTATCAGTTATGGATTGATTGTGGACCAAGAACGCTTGGAGATGTTGTTGATATTTTTATGACAGGTGCTGAAAGTGTTACATTGAGAAAAACTCTTTTTTCTTCTTTAAATATTTCTGATATTAGAGAGATTTCAGAAAATAAAGTTTATTTAAAAATAGATTTTCAGGATTATAAAAAATATAACATTTATAACTCATTTTTAAAAGAATATGACGGTTTTGTAAATTTTAATAATAAAGAAGAAATTGAACAAGATTTTAAATTTGAGGAGTTTCTAAATAAAATACACATGCAAAATAAAATATATTTTTATGAAAAAGAAATTAAAAACCGTAATTTTTGGGAAAAAATTGGAGCCACAGGATTAATGGTTGATATTGATAAATTAAAGGAGTTTAAAAATGGTTTTTGAAAATGAAATTATTCTTGCTTTTTTATTTAAACGTAGTGGAAAAGAAAAAATGAGTTTTTCTGAACTTTATTTGAATCTTTCAATGGATTTAAAATGGTTTTCACCTGAAGAGGCTAAAAAATTTTTAAATGATGCAATTAAAAAGAAATTGTTAATAAAAGAAAACGATTTGATTTTACTTTCCTTTGATTTAAATAAAATTAAGATTCCTATAGGTTTTTCACCATCAAAAGATTTATTTGTTGAGAAAAAAAATCAAGAAGATTTAGAAGAAATAAATGTTGTAAACCAGATAATTAAAAAAATTCATGAAAAAACTAAATTAGAAGAGCAGCAGATTATTGATAAAATAAAAGAAATTTCTAAAGAAAAAAATATAATTGATGAAATAGCAGCATTACTCCTTGGTAAGGAATACGAAATAGAGCTTAATGAATTTTTTGAAGAAATCGAAAGTAAAATAATTTAGAATAATTTTTTTAAAAAATAAGTTAACACAAGTTCTAAATAAAATATAAAATAATTGGTATTAATAAAACACCCATGCAATGACTTCTTCTAACACCCCACTGTATAGGTAGAAGGCCGATAAATGTTGCTACAACTAAAACAATTAAACCAATTAAACCTGTAAAAAGAAATACAAGAATTATTATCATGCAGATTGTTAATTTTATTAGTGATAAATAAGGAATTTTTGTAAAATGTTTAGCAAAAAATTTTCCTATTTTCAATGTTAAAAAATACGATAGAGTTCCTCCGAAAATAAGTGCTATTAAAAAATAAATAAGATTTGTTGGCATAATTAGCCTGTTCCATTCAACAATAGTTACAAGGCTTTTTACAGCAAGTGTTGCACCACTTCGGGCTCTAAAAGTAATAAACATTATTATAATTACACAAAAAGCACAAGCAGTATTTACAGCCGATAGCGTAATAATTGTTTGTCTTTTATCTGATTTTCCACGTGCAATCATTGCAATAACTGTCCCTGTTGAAGAAGTAAGTCCTGGAATAATAGATACAATAGTTCCTCCTAAACTACCAGTAATAACTGAAAAAAATAAAGATTTCTTTGTTTTTTTATCAAAGGATAAATTCATAATTTTTTGTTTAGGAAGCTTTGGTTTGGTTAATAAAGAAGTTAAAAGCGTTGGTGTACCAAAAAGTCCAGCAAATACTGGAAATAAAACAGGTGAAGATAGACCTATTGGTGAATAAACTTGCATCTCAAAAGCAATAATCCCAAAAACACCGGAAATAAAAAATACACATATAGCAAATAGGATTCCTATAATAGATGAAGTAATTCCTCTCTTTCTAAAAATCTCGATTTTAGCTTTTTCTGTTGCCAATAATAAAAAAGACACGGCTATTAGAACAAATAACATGATTTCTCTTAATGATTCATAGAGAAACAAAGGCTCTCCTATAATAAAACGAAAGGGATAAATTAAAAAAAAGCAAAATAAAATTGCACCAAAACTACCTATTGCGGATAACGTTACTGCTTCGTAACCTTTACCTTCCAACAAAAGAGAATGCGCAGGAAGAACAGACAAAGCCATATCTTCATCTGGTGCACCTAAAAAAGTAGAAGGAATTATGTCATGAAAAGTATGGCTTATAGAAACAGATATTATATAAACAGAAATTAGAACCAAAATAAAATCTGTAGAAATACCATAATTAAAAAGAAAACTAAAAACTGATAAAATTGCCCCAGATAAAGAAAGAAAAATTAAGGCTATATTATTAACATGAAGACCTGGTAAAATTCCTGTTAAAACACCAGTTAAAACTCCTAAAATGCAAAACACAAGAACAAGTATCAGAGAAAACACAAACACTATCCTCCCTGAAAAACAATTCTATGGATATCTTGGTACAGCTTAAGTTTATATCTAAAATTTTCCTTATCAAATAATAATTGCCCGTATACACATATTTTTTGTTTAGGGGAAATCGTAATATTTTGTCCTAGTTCATAAAAAATAGGTAAAGAGTATTTTCTTTCAAAATCTGTAAGATAAAAATATGAGTTAGAAATATACTCTATGTAACCTGTAACATTAATATTTAAGCCAACATATCTACTAGGATTTTCTGCAATTTGCCAAAGAGGAAAAGACCGATTTCCCCATTTTTCTATTATTTTTATCTGATTTACACTATTAACTACTATTTCCCATTCGTTTTCATATTTTTGCACTTCGCCTATAACTTGAATTAAGTCACCAAACTCTAGCGCTGTTGTTCCTTCAATAAAAACGGTTGTTATTGCATTATTCTTTTCAATTTTTATTATTTGACTACTATATTTTGTTAAATGATGTTCAACTACTCTCCCTTCTATAATAATCTGTTTGCCTTCATATTTAGGTATTTCATAAATGTTTATTGCAACTGGTTGTGAGAGTTTTAATAGAAAGTATAAGATAATGATACCTATTAAAGAAAATATTAATGAGTAGTGTTTTAATTTCATTTTTTCAATCATTTTAATTTTAAAAAAGTAATTTAAATATTGTGTTCTATTTATGCTTAATTATTATTGAAAATATCAAAAATATACTATTTGTACTCCATTGTAACAGAAAAAATATAATAATAACTTCTTTATTAAGCCTAAAATATCGATTTGGTGGGAGTAATTATGAGACAAAAAGAAGCAGAGTTAAAAGTTGCTGAGGCGTTTCAACAAGATGTAGGTTACGGCAGAGCACGTATTGATAATCAAACAAGATTATCTCTTGATTTATCTATAGGAGATGTTATTGAAATTGAAGGCGCAAAAAAAACTGCAGCTGTTGTTTGGAGAGCCCATCCTTCTGATGAAGGAAAAGGAATACTTCGGATTGATAATTTAACGAGAAAAAATAGTGGTGGAGGACTTGGTGATCGCGTCAAGATAAAAAAAGCTGAGGTAAAAGAAGCAAAAGAAGTCTCTCTTGCCCCTTTAATATCTAAAGGACAACAGATTCAATTTGGGGAAGGAATAGATGTTCTAATAAAAAAAGGTCTATTAAAAAGACCACTTACTAAAGGTGATAGTGTTATAATCCCTGGTATTGCTCTATTTGGAAGTTCACTTCCTTTTATTATAATAAGCACAAATCCTAGTGGAATTGTATCTATCAGTGAAGATACATTTATAAAAGTCAAAGAAGAAGCTGCAAGAGAAGCTGAAATCGAAGGCCCTCGTGTAAGTTATGAAGATATAGGTGGTTTGCATGAGGAAATTTTAAAAGTTAGAGAGATGATAGAGCTTCCTCTTAAACATCCTGAGCTTTTTGACCGTTTGGGTATAGATCCACCTAAAGGAGTTCTTTTGCACGGACCACCTGGAACAGGTAAAACACTTATTGCAAAAGCAGTTGCAAATGAATCAAATGCCAACTTTTATACAATTAATGGCCCTGAAATAATGTCAAAATTTTATGGTCAAAGTGAAGAAAATCTAAGAAAAATATTTGAAGAGGCAGAAAAGAATGCTCCCTCCATCGTCTTTATTGATGAAATTGATGCTATTGCACCAAAAAGAAGTGAAGTACATGGAGAAGTTGAACGTAGAGTTGTCTCTCAACTTCTTACTCTTATGGATGGTTTAAAAGGCAGAGGAAAACTTATTGTAATTGGTGCTACAAATATACCAGATTCAATCGACCCTGCTCTAAGACGCCCGGGTAGATTTGATAGAGAAATTATAATAGGTGCTCCTGATAGAAACGGCAGAAAAGAAATTTTACAGATTCATACTCGTGGTGTACCTATGGGAAAAGATGTAATTCTCGAAGAGCTTGCCGATATAACTTATGGTTATGTCGGGGCAGATCTTGCAGCACTTGCAAGGGAATCTGCAATGAACGCTTTAAGAAGATATTTACCAGAAATTGATTTAGAAAAACCAATTCCTGTTGAACTTCTTGAAAAAATGGAAGTTACTATGGAGGATTTCAAAAATGCTCATAGAGGCATTGAACCCTCTGCAATGAGAGAATTTTTAATTGAAATTCCTAAAATATCATGGAAGGATATAGGTGGTCTTGAAGAAGCAAAACAGCAATTACAGGAAGCTGTTGAATGGCCTCTTACAAGACCTGATGTTTTTAAAAGAATGGGTATAAATCCCCCTAGAGGAATTTTATTATATGGCCCTCCGGGAACCGGAAAAACTCTTCTTGCAAAGGCAGTTGCTAGCGAATCAAATGCGAACTTTATTTCTATTAAGGGACCGGAGGTTATGAGTAAATGGGTTGGCGAAAGCGAAAAAGCTGTAAGAGAATTATTTAAAAAAGCACGACAGGTTGCCCCTTCCATTGTTTTTCTTGATGAAATAGATTCTATTGCTCCTCCAAGGGGAACAGATGTTGGTTCACATGTAACCGACAGTGTTGTAAATCAGCTTTTAACTAGTATTGATGGTCTTGAAAGTATGGAAGGCGTCGTTGTAATTGGTGCAACAAATAGACCTGATATTATCGATCCTGGTTTGCTTAGGCCTGGTAGATTTGATCGTCTTGTTTTGATCAGGTCACCTGATAAAAAAGCCAGATTAGAAATTTTTAAAATTCATACTAAATCTATGCCAATAGATAAAGATATTGATTTTGAAGAGCTATCAGAGCTTTGTGAAAATTATTCTGGTGCGGACATAGAAGCTCTATGCCGAGAGGCCGCTATGCTTGCGATTAGAGAAAATCCTGAGGCAAAAAAAGTTAAAAAATCACATTTTGAAAAAGCAATGGAATCAGTTAGAGCATCTATCACACAAAATATGATAAAGTTTTATGAGAAAGTTTCAGAAAATTTAGGTAGTGGTATAGCCAAAAAAGATAAAAGCGAAAAAGATATTCAATATTTGTAGAACATTTAAATAAAAAGGATGGTAAAAAAATGAAGTTAACTGAAAATCAACTTAGAGGAAAATCGGTCATGAGCGAAGAGGGTTTATATTTAGGTATTATGAGAAATGCAACTGTAGATAGTAGAACTGGTAGATTAATTGGGGTTTTAGTTGAACCCTCTGATGATATAGATCCAAGGTTGTATCATTTAGACCCTCAAGGCAATCTTGTTTTTCCTTTTGAATCAATTAAGTCTGTTAAAGATGTTATTATTATTGGGGGTCATTAGACCTTCAATTATTTTTATTAAATTTTAATTTTAGTAAGTTTTTTTAGTAAGAATTTTTGTATATATAAAGAGATAGACCCCTTTATTTCCTTTGGAATATATTGTTTGTGAGTATAAGTAATTAAAAGCTTTTTGACGTGAGTATATCCAGAAATGTATAAATTTTATAGTACTTTAATATTGTGATTTTTAAAAATATAAATATAAAAAAATATTATAATAAAAAACAATCTTTTAAGTAATGTTCCATATGAAATAAAGGCCTTCCTTTACAATTTATTTAACAGAAGAAATTCAGGAGAAAAAATTATAAAAATTTTACACAAATTTTTAATATATAATCATTGATTACAAAGGTCCCGGGAGGTTATTTTTTACGGTCAAAAAAACAACAATAAATAGTGATATATTTGGTCATTTACTTGGCGCGGAATGTATATTTGCAAATAGAGAAGCTATGAGACCTACATATATACCTGATTTATTACCACATAGAGAAAAAGAAATTAATCATTTAGCATCAATTCTTGTGCCTGCTTTACGTAGTGAGACTCCTTCAAATGTTTTTATTTATGGCAAAACTGGTACCGGAAAAACTGCGGTAACTAAATTTGTTGGAAAAGAACTATTAAAAAAAGGAGAAGAAACAAGTAAAAAAGTTAATTTTATTTACATTAATTGCGAGGTTGTTGATACTCAATATCGACTTCTTCAAAATATAACTAATCATTTTGTAGATAACTGGTCAGAAAGAATACCTTTTACAGGGTGGCCTACAGATGAAGTATATACAAAATTAAAACAGATGATTGAAAAAGAAGGCGGAGTAACTGTAATAATACTTGATGAGGTAGATAAATTAAAAGGAGACGAAGCATTGTATAATTTAACTCGTATTAACTCTGATCTTGAAAAATCAAAAGTATCTATAGTTGGATTATCAAATGATTTAAAATTTACTGAATTTTTAGACCCACGGGTTAAATCAAGTTTAGGTGAAGAAAATCTGATTTTCTCACCTTATAATGCAGAAGAACTTCAAGACATTTTAAATCAGCGTGTTGAACTTGCATTAAAATCAGATGCAATTGATATTGATGTAATTCCACTATGTGCGGCACTTGCTGCTCAAGAACATGGAGATGCAAGACGTGCTTTGGATTTACTTAGAATATCTGCTGAGATTGCTGAAAGAGCTAAATCTCCAAGAATAACAAAAAAACATGTTAAACTTGCGCAAAACAAAATTGAAATTAACCGTGTAATGGAGGTTACAAGAACTTTACCTACTCAATCAAAATTGTTACTTTTTGCTATTCTTTTGCAAGAAAAACATAATAAAAAGACAGGAGCAACAAGTGCAATAACAACTGGCGAAGTTTATGAGATATATAAGGATTTATGTAAAAAAACAAGAGCAGATGCATTAACTCAAAGACGTGTTGCAGATCTTATATCTGAACTAGACATGCTTGGTATAATAACCGCCCGTGTTATATCAAAGGGTAGATATGGCAGAACTAGAGATATTAAAATATCACCAACTACTGAAGATATTATGAAAAGTTTACAAGAGGAAGAGGTCTTTAAAGAAATTTCTAACTATAAAGTTCGTGGGCAAACTCGCTTAATTTAAAACTTATTTTTTTAATTATTTTTTTAATTTTAAGTGGGGGAATCAGGCGTTACACGTTTTTACGTGACTCGCATGTCTTTGTAAGGTGTATTTGGTTAGTTATTTTATTTAATATACCTCACTATCCTCCCCAAATACTTTAAATTACGGAATCGGAAATGGAAGACCCATCCTTTGCCCTTGTTTTTTGGTCCACCAAATTCCCCCAAATTATTGAATACTTTCATAATACATAAACCTTTAGATATTTTTTAATAAAAAAAATTAATATTTAAAAAATAAATAAAAATTTTGTATTACACAATAACTATTTTTACTATTTGCAGAAACTATTTAATTTTAATTGATATAAGCAGTTTAAATTTTAAGAGGAAAAACTATGACAGAAGATAAGAAAAACGATAAACCAACTGAAAAAATAAAAAATGAAAATGAGAATGAGAAAAACACAATATTCATTGGACATAAACCTACCATGAGTTATGTGCTTGCAACAGTTACACAATTTCAAGGCGGTGGTTCTGATAAGGTTATCATTAAGGCAAGAGGCAAAACAATAAGCACAGCGGTAGATACTGCTGAAATTGTAAAAAACAGGTTTATTACAGACGCAAAGGTAAAGGATATAAAAATAGGAACAGAAAGTATTACAAATGAAGAAGGTCGAACATCAAATGTTTCTTCAATAGAAATTGTCCTGACAACTAAAAAGAAATCAAAATAATTTTCTATTTATGAAAAAGACCTAATGAGGTCAATTCTTTTGACAATTTGTTAACTGCTAATAATACGTCATCTGTTCGTCTTGCCCCAGCACAGACTATTTTACCTGAACCAAATAATAGCATTACTACTTTAGGCTCTTTTAACCTATATACAAGACCAGGAAATTGTTCTGGTTCATATTCCACATTTTCAAGTCCAAGTACCATGGCAACTTCGCTAAGATTTAGATCGCCTTCTAAATCAGAGGTAGCTACAATATTTTGAATGATCATCTCAGGATTTTTATTTACTTTTACACCAATTTTCTCTAATTTTTCTGTTATTATACGTATTGTTTTTCTTACATCTTCTACGTTTTTTGCCCCAGTGCAGTTTGCTTTCCCGCTTCTAAATAACAGCGTTGCTGTTTTTGGGTCATTTAATCTATATACTAGACCGGGAAATTGTTCTGGTTCGTATTCAGCCTCTTCTAATGTTTGTGCTATTACATCTAAATCTAGTTTTTCTGAGAATGTTGTAGATGCAACAATATTTTGTATTTTTATTTCAGCCATATGTTTTCACCTTTTATTAAATAATTAAGTATTAATCTTCTTAAACAGCAAAACCAAGAACGCGTTTATCTATTAAAATAATTCTCTTACATCAAAATGACTAATATTTAATTTTTCTATCTCTTTTTATATAATTATTTCAGACAAAATTTATAATTAAAAAATTCAAAAAAAAAGCATTAATTTAATCCTTAGAAAAATTACAAATCAGATTAACGTGTGTTAATTTTATTTAGAAAATAATATAAATCATTTTATTATTTATGATAAACGGGGAGGCAAGATATAGGGTAATTAACCCATTATGTATTCGCAGGTGCGTAAAGGGTACGATAGTCTCCCTTCGTATCCTTAATTTTAAATATATTGTCTTTAGTCAAATATATTGTTTTTTATAGCTATTTAAAAAATTATTTAAAGTGACAGCTCTCCTTTCCTCAATGCTTCAACAGGAGATAATCTTGATGCTTTTTTAGCAGGTAAAGCAGCAGCAAGAACTGAAAGAGAAACAGGTAAAACTAACGCTATTAAAATTGATAACCAATTAATAATAAAACCAACTTTTAGTTGAGTACCTGAAATAAATTCTACGCTTAATCCATACCAATTAACAAGATACATAACAATAAGTGAAAATAAAATACCAAGAAGCCCTGCAATAAAACCAATAATCAAACCTTGATATAAAAATATTCTAAAAACAATCCTGTCTCTAGCACCAAACGCTTTAAGCGAACCAATCTCTCTTGTTTTACGCATAATAATAGAATCCATAACATATTTTATAGCAGCACCACATAAAAACAAAGTAACAATAATACTGCCCCAAAGCATAATTGTGATAACATCCTGCATAGAACCCGCTATATAAATTAAAAAGTCATGCCAACTATAAATTTTCAAAAAAGGTACAACATTTTTTACTTCTTCCTTAACATAATCTGCATAACCAAGTGGATTTAACGAGTGTATAGGTTCAGGTGCATTTACTATAACAACATCTCCCCTATTACGATCAATCACAATAGGATTATATCCTCTGAAAGTACCAATACCAGGAATATACCAATCTTTACCAGTTACTTCCCCATATCTTTTTATTTCCCTTAAAGAATCAGCATGCATAAACCAAATTAAAGCATCTAATGTTGGGGTGCCACTTTCATATAAACCTATTACCTTAACCATTATACTTGCATAACTTGTTTCCCTACTTGAAACACTTAAAGTAATAGAAAATGTTTTTCCAATATCAACAGAAGGATGTATTTTTGCAGCAGACGCCCCAACTATTATCGGATAAGGTTTTTCATCTCCAAGAAGTTTTTCACCAGTTCCATATGTAAAATCAGGTAAATTGCCCGGTCCTTTAATTTCTATATATAATGGAGTATGTCCCCTTAAAATAGGATCATCGTCCTCAAAAAATCTACCTTTTACAATTTTATTTGCTATTCCTGAAATGCTGTTGTCTTTTTTTGGATCAATGCCTTGAATAGTACAACCATCTACAACCTCCCCTACAGTACCTAGTCCATAAGTTCCTTGGGCTGTAACCCTAATAGTAGCTTTATAATTCGGAAGATTTTTTTCAATTCTTCTGACTATTTCCCCTGCGTTTTTTAGCTCAAGTTCTGTACCATAAAGATCTCTAATATTACTATTTTTATCAACAATAGCCGCATCTGAAGTTACAAGTTTAGTAGTATCATCAACGACTTGCATCATATAATTTAAATAAGCATTTTCTAACATAAAAGAAGTCATTGTAAGAGCAATTACCAAAACAATTATTGTATAAATTCTCTTATGATCCTTTAGTTCACCAAGCGCTAAAATACTACTAACTCCCACTTTTATTTACCTCTTTGATTTTACCAAGTTTTTTAATACTTTATTCAAATTTTTTAAATCCCCTTTGGTGTCCCCAACTATTTTCCCGTCTTTCAAAGCAACGGTTCTTTTTCCATAACGTGCAATATTCATATCATGAGATACAAACACAGATGTTACATTCTTTTTATCATTCATTTTTACTAAAAGACCCATAATCTCTCTGGAGCTTTCAGAATCCAATGCTCCTGTTGGCTCATCAGCTAATATAACAACAGGGTCATTAATTAAAGCTCTTGCTATAGCAACTTTTTGCTGTTCACCACCAGACAAATGTATTCCCTTATGATTAATACGATGAATAATTCCAACCTCTTTTAACAAAATTTTTGCTTTTTTTTCTAAAATTTTTTGTTCCTTTCTCATTATTAAACCAGGTAAAATGACATTTTCTAAAACAGTTAAACGAGGAATTAAATTATAACTTTGAAAAACAAAACCAAGTTTTTCTCCTCTAAATAATGCTATTTCCTTACCACTAATTTTTGTCGTATCTTTTCCATCTATGTATAAAATTCCAGAAGATGGCCGGTCTAAAAGACCCATACAATGCAAGAGCGTTGATTTTCCACTTCCAGACGGACCAACAATTGAAACAAATTCTCCAGGAAAAATTTTTAAAGAAACGCCATCTAAAGCATTAACTAAAAGTCCATACTCGTTATATTTTTTAGATAATTCTTTAAGTTCAATAATTGGAACATTTTTATTCATAAATCTTTTTTTTAATATTTATAACTAATATAAATATTTAATGTTTAATAATAATAAATTTTTTAAATTTTAATAAAAGAAAAGTAAGGAATTTTCTACCCCACATAATGAGACATTCCTCTTTCATCCTCTTTCTTTTCATTTTCTTTTGCATCAAAGACATCAATTAACAATATAACATGAAGAGGGACAATCCTTATCTTGCCTGTCATTTCTCCATGACTTTTACCTAGCTCCATTAAAAGACCTGTTTCGTCAACACCTATTGATATAAAACCTCTGAAAATACCTTCGGTTTCAAGTAAAATATCTCTTCCTCCAAGAGAAGTTATCTTATAAACAGATCCTTCAGTTAATTCCATTTTTTTATTTTTATTCATTTTTTTACCTACCTTTGTTTTTCAATAAGATTTTGTAAATGCTCAACAGTCTTTCCATAATTTTCAATAGCAACTTTTAAATGAGCTTCAACAAAGTTCCAAGCTTTTTGAATATTTCCATATCTTAAACGATATGCTTTTTTATTTTGCTTTGTATTTTCATCAAAAACCTGGGTTTCTTCAAGAATATCAAAACCTTTTAGTTTATTTAAATGTCTATATATTGTAGGTTTAGATGTTTTTAATTTTACAGAAATTTCATCAACAAACCAAGCTTTCATAGGATGCTTTAAAAAAAATTCATTAAAAATTTTATAAGGAATTTCAGGATCAGAACCTTTTGACAAATAACCTATCTGCTCAAAAAATTTTTTTGCAACAATATCTGCATCATCCTCCCCAATTAAAGGGGTATTACTCACTACTTGCATTTCAAATTTCATAAGACTAATCTCTCCAAACGATAATACAATAATTAATTTATATTATTTACTTAACTATGAAAAGGAAAAAAGATAAATAAGTATATTAAAAACCTTAAATTATAAAATATGTAAGTATTTATCTGTCTCCCATTTTGTAACCTGCATTCTATATTCATTCCACTCATTTTTCTTTACATGTAAAAAATTTTCAAAAATATGATCCCCTAATGTTGTCTTAACAAGTTCACTTTTTGACATAAAAGAAAGTGCATGACCAAGACTTTCTGGTAATTGATCTATACCATATTTTTCTCTTTCCTTTTCAGAAAGAGCGTATATATTTTGTTCAACAGGTTCGGGAGATTCTAATTTTTCTTCGATTCCCTTTAATCCAGCAGCTAGCATTACAGAAAAAGCAAGATACGGATTACAAGAAACATCAGGATTTCTTAGCTCACATCTGGTACTTTTACCACGCTTTGAAGGTATACGAATAAGTGCACTACGATTACGATTAGCCCAAGAAATATATGTTGGTGCTTCATATCCTGGAACAAGTCTTTTATAAGAATTTACAGTTGGGTTTATTACTGCACAAATTTCTTTAATATATTTCAAAAGACCTGCAATAAACTGATAAGCAACATCACTTAATTGATACTGGTCATTTGGATTAAAAAATGCATTTTCACCATCGTATGTAAAAAACGATTGATGAGTATGCATACCTGATCCGCATAACCCAAAAAAAGGTTTAGGCATAAAGGAAGCATGTAAATTATGTTGTGATGCAATAACTTTAGTAATATACTTTAAAGTAATTACCCTATCCGCTGTAGTAATTGCATCAGCATGATTAAAATTAATTTCGTGTTGGCCCGAGGCAACTTCATGATGAGAAGTATATGTTTTTATACCAAAAGCTTCTAATGCAATGGATATATCTGCTCGTACTCCCTCTGCCAGATCGCGATGAGATAAGTCAAAATAACCTGCAGAATCATTTGGAATTAATGTAGCATCATCACCATCTTTTTTAAATAGAAAAAATTCACATTCAGGTCCTGTATTGAATATATATCCTAACTTTTTTGCTTTATTTACAATTTGTTCTAAAACAAATTTTGTATCACCTGCGAATCTTTTACCATTAGGGTCATAAATATCACAATTTAGTTTTGCTGTTTTTCTTTTTTCTATATACTCAGGTATAATTACAAAACTATTTGCATCTGGTTTTGCTATTATATCTGATTCTTCAATAGTTGCATAACCATCAATTGAAGAACCATCAAAGGGTATGCCATAATCAAGAGCTTCTTCAAGTCTATTAGGTGGGATTACAATGTTCTTGGGCACTCCGAGAATATCTACAAATTGTAATCTAATAAACAATACCTTTTCTTTTTTTGTAATACTTAAAATTTCATCTTTAGAAAGATTTTTGTTCTCCATCCTTTATCCATCCTTATTAAAAATTTGAATTGAATTATATCAACCATATGATTTATGTATATTAAAAACTAATTAATTTTTAAAATATCAAAATATAAAAAACTTTAATTTCACATTCTTATGATAGCAAGTTTATTATAGGGGATATTATTACGGTGACTACCAAATATTAGGAGATATCTTATGGATAAAGACATTGAATCGTTTATGGAAAATATAGTTGCAAAAAACCCTAATGAAAAAGAATTTCATCAAGCTGTACAAGAAGTGGCAGAAAGTATTATGCCATTTATTAATAAAAATCCAAAATACAAAAAAGCAAAAATTCTTGAAAGAATTGCAGAACCTGAAAGAGTTGTAATGTTTAGGGTGCCTTGGGTAGACGATAGTGGTGAAATCCAAATAAATCGTGGATATAGGATTCAAATGAATAGCGCAATTGGTCCATACAAAGGCGGCCTTCGTTTTCATCCAAGCGTTAATCTTAGCATTTTAAAATTCTTAGCATTTGAACAAGTTTTTAAAAATAGTTTAACAACTTTACCAATTGGGGGTGGTAAGGGAGGTTCAAATTTTGATCCTAAGGGAAAATCAGATAACGAAGTTATGAGGTTCTGTCAAAGTTTTATGTCAGAGCTTTATAGGCATATTGGCCCAAACACAGATGTTCCTGCTGGGGATATTGGTGTTGGTGGCAGAGAGATCGGTTACTTATTTGGGCAATATAAAAAAATTAGAAATGAATTTACTGGAATACTTACTGGAAAAGCTCTTAATTGGGGCGGGAGTCTAATACGACCTGAAGCAACAGGTTATGGATGTGTGTATTTTGCAAATGAGATGTTGAAAACTAAAAAAGAGACGTTAAAAGATAAAATATGTACAGTCTCCGGGTCAGGAAATGTAGCTCAATATACTGTTGAGAAATTAAATCAACTAGGTGCAAAAGTTGTAACTTTATCAGATTCGACAGGCATGATATATGATCCAGATGGAATAGATGATAAAAAACTTGCTTATATTATGGAACTAAAAAATATTAAACGTGGTAGAATAAAAGAATATGCAGAAAAATATGGTGTAACTTATGAAGAAAGAAAAAGACCTTGGCATATAAAATGTGATATGGCTTTTCCATCTGCAACTCAAAATGAAATAAATAAAAATGAAGCAAAAATGCTTGTTGACAATGGTTGTATATGCGTTTCTGAGGGTGCAAATATGCCAACTGAACCAGAGGGAATTGAAATATTCCAAAATGAAAAAATACTATACGGTCCTGGAAAAGCAGCAAATGCTGGAGGAGTTGCTACAAGTGGTCTTGAAATGTCACAAAATAGCTTAAGAATGAGTTGGTGTCGAGAAGAAGTGGATGAGAAACTTCAGTGGATTATGAAAAATATTCACGAAAACTGTGTTAAATATGGTAAGAATGGAAATTACATTAATTATGTTAAAGGCGCAAATATAGCAGGATTTGTAAAAGTCGCAGAAGCAATGCTCGATCATGGAATTGTTTAAAACAATTCCTTTTTTGATTTTACTACCAAAAATTCTTATCAGAGTAATATATTTAAGTGAAAATAGTTTTCTATGAAAAATGAAGAAAAGTATTGTCTTGACATACCATCAATTGATATCACAAATAATGAATATGATTTTGCGATTCAGGTTTTTCACAAGTTAATGCCCTTTAAAGTAAGAGAGATTCTTCTAGTATCAAGCCTATATGATGCATTTATTATTGAAGAAGAAGGTTTAATATCTGAGATGGTTATTGAAGAGTATAGACATCTTCTTCTTAGTTCTCCTCCACGAGTTACACATGTACAGTCCGGACAAGAAGCTCTTTCTAAGGTTAAAACACAAAAATATGATCTAGTTATAACAATGTCTAAAAATATTGGCATAAATCCATTTGAATTTGGTAAAAAAATAAAAAGCCAGTGTAAGGATCTTCCAGTAATACTTTTAGCTACCGATACTGCTGATTTACATTATTGTCAAGATAATATGGATAAAGAAGGCATCGATAAATCCTTTTATTGGTATGGAGATACCAGTCTTTTTATTGCTATAGTAAAATATGTTGAAGATAAAATAAATGTTAAATATGATACAATAAACGGTAATGTGCAAGTTATTATTGTTACAGAGGATTCAATTCGTGATTACTCTATACTTTTACCTGTTATTTATAGTGCTTTTGTACAACAAACACAAATATCTATTTCTGAAGATTTAAACGAAATGCAGAGACTTTTACGCAGGAGAGCACGCCCCAAAGTTCTTTTAACTAATAACTATGAAGAAGGAATTAAACTTTATAAGAAATATAAAAAGAATATTTTGGGAGTAATTTCTGATGTAAAATTTTATAAAGAGGGAAAAATAAAACCATATGCAGGTCATGAGTTTATACGTTTTATAAAAAATGACAATCCCTTTATTCCATCTATGCTACAGTCATCTGATGAAAAAAATCGTAAAAAATCTGAGGAAATTGGAGCATTTTTTATCCATAAAAATTCACCAACATTAATGCAGGATTTCGAACATTTTCTTCTTAAACATTTTGGTTTTGGAGATTTTACTTTTCTATTACCAAAAAAACCACATAAAAAAGATAAAACTGATAAATATTACCATAAACAAACCATTGAAATAGCAAAGGCATCAAATCTAAAAGAATTTGAAGATATGCTTCAAAAAATACCAATCGAATCTATAAGATTTCATGCAAGTAGAAACGATTTTTCAAAATGGTTAATGGCCAGATGTGAATTTAAACTAGCAATGAAATTAAGACCACAAAAAGTATCTGATTTTAAAACTCTTGATGAGATGAGAAAATATTTAATTAAAGTTTTTAATGAAAGTCGTCGAGATAGACAACTTGGTGTTATGACAGATTTTAAACAACAAAAATTTGAATTCGAATCAACTTATACAAAAATTGGAGGGGACTCTTTAGGAGGTAAAGGAAGAGGAATAGCTTTTATCAGGACGCTTTTGTCTCGATACAATATTCAGGAGAAATATAAAGATGTAAGAATTACAGTCCCCAGCACTGTTGCAATTGGTACTGATGAATTTGACAAATTCATGATAAATAATAAATTATATGATAAATTAAGAAAAAAAGAAAATGCTTCAGATGAAGAAATTGCAAAATTATTTTTAAAGGCAAAAACACAGGATGATTTAAAGAAAAAGCTAAGAATAATTTTAAGAAATTTTTCAAAACCCTTAGCAGTTAGATCCTCAAGTCTTTTAGAAGACTCGCAAAACTATCCCTTTGCGGGTATGTATTCAACATATATGCTTCCAAATAACCATGAAAATATTGAAAAGCGACTTAAACAACTTTGCCAGGCTATAAAACTAGTTTATTCATCAATATTCTATATAGATGCAAAAGCCTATATCGAATCAACATCTGCTAAAACTGAAGAGGAAAAAATGGCTGTAATAATACAAGAACTTGTTGGTACTAATCATAATGGAAAATTCTATCCAACTTTTTCAGGTGTTGCACAATCATTTAATTATTATCCTGTGTCTTATCAAAAAAGAGAAGAGGGAATTGTAAGCATTGCAGTTGGTTTAGGATATTCTGTTGTTGGCGGTGAAAAAGTATTTCGTTTTTCACCATATCACCCTGAGATTATCCCTGAATTTTCATCCCCTGATCTTATCCTTGAAAATACTCAAATAAAAGTATATGTGCTTAATATGTTAGAAAAAGACTTCACTTTATCTGAAAAAGAATATGAAACAATTAAAAAAGTTCATATCTCAGAGATTGCAAAAGACAATACACTGAATTATATTGCTAGTACCTATGATAAAAACGATGCAATGATTAGAGATACCTTTGTTAAAGAAGGGCCTCATCTAATAACATTTGCAGGAATATTAAAATATGGTGTTTTTCCTCTTGTAAAAATTCTCAAAGATATTCTTGAAGCCGGATCGAAAAGCATCGGAAGTCCAGTTGAAATCGAATTTGCAGTTAATATTGATCCTGAAAATAAAGAAAAACCCCTTTTTTCAATTATACAAATAAGACCTCTTATTATTTCTCAAGAAAAATCACAAATAACTTGGAACGAAAAGGAAATTGATAAAGACAAAATCTTAATTTACTCAAATAATGCACTTGGAAATGGAATTATTAATGTAATTAAAGATATACTATATGTATTACCAGAAAAATTTGATTCGGCAAAAACTATTGAAATTGCCAAAGAAATCGGTGAAATTAATAAAACCCTAAAAGATAGACCTTATTTATTAATTGGACCTGGAAGATGGGGGACACAAGATAGGTGGCTTGGTATACCTGTTCAATGGGGAGAAATATCAAACGTAAAAGTAATAGTAGAAACAGCCCTTGAAGATTTTAATGTCAAACCAACTCAGGGAACTCATTTCTTTCAAAATATAATTTCACGTGGTATAGGATACATAAATATAACCTTAAAGAAAAATGAAAGTAATATAGACTGGAATTGGATTAACAATCAAAAATTTGAAAAGAAATTAAATTTTGTTAAGCATATTAGTCTAGTAAAACCATTAACCGTTAAATTAAATGGGAAAAATGGCCATGGTTTAATTCTTAAACCTTAATAAAAAAATAGATCTTATTTTTAAGAGAAAGTTATAAAAAAGCACTTTATTACAGGTATTCACTATTATTCCTAAAAGAAGTGAGCAAATGTATGAAATACTAGAAAAAAAGATAATGTCAGAGACAGTAAAACTGATGAAAATAAAAGCGCCTCTTGTTGCTAAAAAAGCTGTAGCTGGCCAATTTATTATTCTTAGAATAGATGAAAAAGGTGAAAGAATACCTTTAACAATTGCAGATTATGATAGAGAAAAAGGAACAGTTACAGTTATTTTTATGGAAGTTGGAAAAACAACTAAACAACTAGGTGCTCTTAAAAAGGGAGATATGCTTTTAAATTTTGCAGGTCCACTTGGTAGGCCTTCTGAGATTGAAAAGTATGGAATTGTTGTATGTATTGGTGGAGGTGTAGGTATTGCTCCACTATATCCGATTATTAGAGAATTAAAAAAAGCTGGAAACTATGTTATTTCAATTCTTGGTGCTAGAAATGAAAAGCTCTTAATGCTTGAACAAGAGATTGATTCATTAAGTGATGAGTTACATATATGTACAGATGACGGCTCAAAAGGAAGGAAAGGATTTGTAAGTGATGTTTTACAAAAATTAATTGATGAAGGTAAAAAAATCAATATTGTTTGGGCTATAGGCCCAGTTATTATGATGAAAGTTGTTGCAAATCTTACAAAAAAATATAATATAAAAACTATTGTCAGTCTAAATCCTATAATGGTTGATGGAACTGGTATGTGTGGGGGTTGTCGTGTTTCAGTTGGTGAAGAAACCAAGTTTGCCTGTGTTGATGGTCCTGAGTTTGATGGTCATTTGGTTGATTTTGATAATCTTATGCTTCGTAATCGCAGATTTATTTGTGAAGAAGAAAAATCATGTAAAATTGCAGGTGTATAAAAATGGCAGTACAAAAGACAAAACATCAAATGCCTGAGCAAAAACCAAAAGAGCGTATTAAAAATTTTAATGAAGTTCCTTTTGGTTATGATCAAAAAACTGCTATTGAAGAGTCAAAGCGCTGTTTACAATGTAAAAATAGGCCATGTGTCGAAGGATGCCCAGTTGAAATTGACATTCCTGATTTTATTAAGCAAATTGCAGAAGGAAAAATCGATAAAGCTGTAGAGGTTTTAAAATCAAAAACAAGTCTTCCTGCAGTTTGTGGACGGGTTTGTCCATATGAAAATCAATGTGAAGGTAAATGTACTCTTTTAAAGATTGGTGAGCCTGTAGCAATAGGCCGTCTAGAACGCTTTTTAGCTGATTATGAGCGGAAAAAAGAAATAAAAATCC
>WOR8_10002383_pt1 | contig 24626 bp, 28 predicted proteins | sample DeeMarSeWOR38_10_FD_19890 | JGI IMG/M metagenome (IMG submission 19890) | reverse complement strand
CAACGGATATCGCATGGTCTTTTCGATCTCTGGCACTTTGGGCGCCATCATTCTCGCCACAGTGTTGGGTTGGAACATCACCAATAATCGCTTACTGTATCTCATTTTGGGTGTTGGGTTGGGAATCATATCTATTATTCCGCCGCTAATCGTCTTCAGCATAACGCGTGGACGGACCTCCGACGAACTCCCGGAATCCTTGCCATTAAAGCAGGCGCTCAGGCAAACACTGAGCAACCAACCCTTCCGCATGGTTATGGGCCTTTATCTGCTCAGTTGGACGACTGCCAGCATCATTGCCGCTGTGCTGGTCTACTTTGCTAACTATTACCTGCGTGTCCCGGAGCAAGCCAACTACTTTGTCTTAACGGCGCAGGGTTCAGCTATTCTATTCATCCCGGTGATTGTCAAAATCTCGCAGCGCCTTGACAAGCGCCGCGCTTTCATCATCGGTTCGTTGACCTGGGTGATCATCCTGCTGGGCATCTCCGCTCTCCGCGCTGACCAGGTCGGGCTGGCCTACTTGCTGGCTGCTCTGGCTGGTTTCGGTATCGCCACCGCCTACGTGGTGCCTTGGTCGATGGTGCCGGACGTGGTGGAATATGACGAAGTCCGCAGCGGGCAGCGCCGCGAGGGATCGTACTACGCCTTTGCTTCCTTCTTCCAGAAACTAGCGACTGGCGTGGCTTTATGGGGGATGGGACAGGCTCTAGCACTCACAGGCTATATCACCCCGCTTCCTTCTGGACCTCTACCGGTTCAGCCCGAAGCGGCTGTGAGCGCCATTCGGATTTTTACCGGTCCCATCCCGGCTGTCCTGCTGTTCCTGGCTGTGCTCTTCGCCTGGAAGTATTCGATCACGCGCGAGAGCCATCAGGCAACGTTGCAAGAGTTGGCGGAAAGAGAAACGTAGTAAGGTGGTGCGTGCGGAATGGTATTCCGCGTACAGCGATTTGGCGGGATGTCATCCCGCCCCACATAGCGAGAATGTTATGGAAGAATTCGACTTCGAAACCCTTGCCATCCACGCGGGCGAAAGCCCTGACCCGACCACAGGTGCTACGCGCCTGCCTTTGCACATGGCGACTACCTTCAAGCTGCCCAAGTTCGGCATCAAACTGTTCGATGCGCTGATGATGGATTCTGCTAATCCGCCATTCGCTTACACACGCTGGGGAAACCCGACTCTGCGGGGTCTCGAAGAGCGCCTGTCCGCGCTGGAAGGGGCCGAAGCGGCGGTTGTCACTGCCAGTGGTATGGCAGCAGTTTCAGCTCTGGTATTCACGTTCCTGAGCAGTGGCGACCACCTGATCGCCAGCGAAGTCTGTTATGCTGGGTCAGTTGAGTTGTTCGGGTTGCACCTGCCACGCTTTGGGATTGAGGTCAGCCTGGTGGACACCAGTGATCTGGAGCAAGTCCGTGCTGCCTTACGGCCTAATACCAAGATGATCTACGCCGAAACGCCTGCTAATCCCATCCTGCGCATCTCGGATATTTCTGGGCTGTCAGAAATCGCAAAAGAAGCAGGTGCACTGCTGGTAGTCGACTCAACCTGGGCCAGTCCCGTCCTGCAAAACCCCATAGCCCTGGGCGCGGACCTTGTCATCCACAGCTTGACCAAATATTTGAACGGCCACGGCGATGCTTTAGGGGGAGCGGTTTTGGGGGCGGAAAAGAACGTGCAGCGCATCCGTAAGGAGATGTTGGTACATCTGGGTGGCGCGCTCAGCCCCTTCAACGCCTGGCTGATCACGCGTGGACTGATCACCCTGCCAATGCGCATGGAAAAGCATTGCCAGAATGCTTTGAAGGTAGCTCAGTTTTTGGAAAGTCATCCAAAAGTTGAAAAAGTCTTTTATCCAGGATTGAAAAGCCATCCACATCATGGGTTGGCATCAAGGCAGATGTCCGAATATGGGGGGATGCTGACCTTCCAGCTAAAAGGTGGTTTGGGTGCGGCCATCACGCTGGCTGAAAAGATTCGCTTGTTCTCCTACGCCACATCCTTAGGACACGCCCACAGCCTGCTGTTCTACTATCCTACCGACATGTATATCGATGCCATGCCCTTTTATACCGGGGAGCAAAAAGTCCGCATCCGCGAGTGGACTGGCGATGGCCTCGTCCGCGCCAGCATCGGGCTGGAGAGTGCCGAAGATTTGATCCACGATTTGGATCAGGCCCTACGGGCACGAACATTTAAGGGAGTAGTGGGGCCGTTGGCATATCAGGTGATGAAGGGGATTGCAAAGTAACAGCGAGAACATGCCTGCAGGCAGTGGGGAAAATGGGTCATCTCTCTTACCGTGTGTTAGGGGTGTTATTGGAATCTACTAAGGGGCAAACCGAATAATAATCACACTCTCTACGTTAACTAAACAAAGATAGGCTTTCGGAGAAGCAGCAACTTTTCCAGATATCCTCCGTACATAATATAAATGTGCCGAAATGCACAATTGTTGAAAGTAGATTTTTTTCGAGGAAAAGATGGACCGCACATCTGACACTAGCGGGGCACTGGCGATACTTCCGCTGGGTGGACGATGTTCTTGACGCGGAGTCAGGTTCGAAGCCTGTGCTGAGCGAAGCCGAAGTATCCGAGAAGATCGCTTTCGCCAATCGCCAGAAGTCCTTGTTGGAAGCTTGTTATCGTGGAGAAATACCAGAAGATCTGTGTACCGAAGAATGGCTGTTGGTAGATCTGATTTGCAATGACACTGAGAAGAATAGTGGGTTGCAGTCCTATCTGCGCAACATGATGGCTGTTATGATTTTCGATGCCGAGCGGCGTGGTCAGGTCATCTCACAAGCAGAACTCTCCGGGTATTCACGATCGCTGGCGGTGGCCGTCACGGAAGCCATGTATTATTTCATCGGGCATGATGATCCACCCCCATCCCACGAAGCCCGCTACCTGGCAGTGACCGCCGCGCACATCACCCACATGCTGCGCGATGCGTTGGAAGATGTCGAGGTTGGATATTTCAACATCCCGCACGAATATCTCCAGGCGCGCGGGCTTTTGCCACAAGATGTAAAGAGTCGGGTCTATCGCGAATGGGTCTGTGGGAGAGTGAAACTGGCGCGCATGTACTTCCAGGCTGGCCGGGAAGCGACCGCGCAGGTCAAAAATATACGTTGTCGACTGGCCGGCTACGCTTATACGGCCCGTTTTGAATGGATGCTGCGCGCTATTGAACAGGACAACTATTGCCTGCGCTCTGAATATCCAGAACGAAAGGGGTGGCGAGCCAGTCTGTGGATGGCCTGGTCAACCCTGACTGCTATGCTTGTGACTCCTTTTGTAAAGCTCCAACCCCAGGCATTGGTTATACAACCTGTACAGATTGAAAAATAATGAAGACAAAACACATAATCGTTATCGGTGCTGGTATCGGCGGGATCACCGCCGCCATTCATCTGGCAAAACAAAACTTTCATGTAACCGTAATCGAAAAGAACGCCCGTTTCGGTGGGCGCTGTGACCGCATCAGCCGCGAAGGCCATCACTTCGACACCGGCCCCACTCTTCTGGTCATGCCCTTACTCTACGAAGCGGAATTTGCCGCGTTGGGCACATCAATGCACGAGATGCTGGATTTGCAACGCGTCGACCCGACCTATCACCTGGTCTTTGATGATGGTAGCAGACTGGCGCTCACATCGGATATGAAAAAACTCCAGGAACAACTGGAAGCCATTGAGCCAGGTAGTTTCCAGGGCTTGCTGCGCTACATGGACGAGGGTCACCGTCACTACCATCTCGGGATCGAAAAACTAGTCTACCCGGATTTCCGAAAGGCCTCCGATTTCTTCAAACTGAGCAACCTGCCCCTGCTCCAGCAGGTCAAGCCGCTGGGGAAGCACTACGCTAACATGTCAACCTATTTTGACGATCCGCGCTTGAAAGCAGCCTTCACTTTCCAGGATGTCTACATGGGGCTTAGTCCCTTCGAGGCCCCGGCCACCTTTTCGATGATGCCCTACACCGAACTGGCGCACGGCGTCTGGTATCCGCGCGGGGGGATGTATCGGGTGGTCGAGGCGCTGGCATCCCTGGCGCGCGAGGCCGGGGTGGAGTTCATATTCAACGAAAGCGTGGAGCAGGTTGACGTCAACGGAAGAAGCGCGCGCGGCGTGATGGTGGATGGTCAACACCTGGAAGCGGATGCAGTCCTGGCAAACGCCGACCTGTCTTACGTCTATCAGAACCTTCTCCCACAGGACGGGCAAGGGGAGAAGTTCGACAAGAAGCGGCATTCCTGCTCGGTCATCAGTTTCTTCTGGGGGATGGAGAAGCCATACGAAACGCTGCCCCCGCACACGCTCTTCCTGGCCGATGACTACCGTGAGAATTTCGACAGCATCATCCGGGACCTGGACCTGCCAGCCAATCCCAGCCTTTATGTCCACACCCCGGCCCGGCTCGACCCATCCATGGCCCCGGCAGGACAGGATACCCTGATCGCCATCGTCCCCGTCGGGCACATGTCCGCGATTGGGAACCAGGATTGGGGCGCCATTCGCGACCAGGCGCGCGAACACGTCTTCCGCCGCCTGCGGACGCTGGGCATCCACGATCTTGAAGAGCATATCAAGTTCGAAATTAACTTCACGCCACTCTCCTGGCTCAAACGCTATAACCTGGTGAAAGGCTCCACGCATGGCCTATGCCACAACCTGACCCAGTTAGGCTACTTCCGCCCTGACAACCAGCATTCGCGTTATCGCAACTTGTATTTCACCGGAGCCAGCACGCGCCCAGGCACCGGCATGCCGACCGCCATGGTCTCAGGCCGCCTGGCCGCGCAGCGAATCATGGATGATTTGTAAGAACCGAATAAAATCACCTGCATTTTCATTAATATACAGAAATCTCTAAGGGAAAGAATAATGTCATCAACCCTTATCGCACTATCCTACTGGACCCATGCTTTGGCAACTGTGATTTTCATCGGTCATTATCTCCTGCTTGCATTGATCTACCTGCCGGTGCTTTCAAAGGAAGGAAATGGTTTAGCTCTTAGCGAAATTTCCAAGCGAAGCCGACCCTGGTTGTGATGATGTTAGTTAAACATCTCTTGATCCTTGGAATGCTCGTGATAGGCTTCTGGTTCAACGCAATTATGCGAGTGGGACCGCTAATGAGTTCGAACACCGGGGCTGTGCAGGCAATCGCCCGCTTCTGCTGGTATAACAATGCCATGGCGATCTCTGGCATTTTGGCCCTGCTTCTTACGGCTCTTGCACAGGTGGAATAAGAACTTATCCGAGAATTCCGCTCAAAGCCAGCGTCCCCGCTGGCGAGACGCCAGCTTGAGCATATTTCGGATAGATACTAAAGTTAGGAGTAGATGTGACGGATAAAACACACTCTCTACCAGTTACAAGAAATTTAGCAGCGACATACGCACTTTCTCTCGTAGTCGCTTTCCTGATGACCGCCGTGTGTCTTGGCGGTCTATTATTTCCATCTGCTATTTATCCAACAGATGAATTGACGAAAAACTTTTTCCCTAATGATGTGGTCAACCTGCTCATTGGGCTGCCGATATTGCTCGGTTCAATGTGGCTCGCACGGCATGGCAGATTGCTGGGCTTGCTTTTGTGGCCGGGGGCTTTGCTTTATTTTGTCTACAATTACATTGCTTATGTGGTGGGGATACCGGGGGGTATAGTCACACTGGCATACATCCTGATCGTATTACTGAGCGCTTATCTTATTTTTGACCTACTGAAGAATATTGATCGAGAGTTTGTGCAAAAACGACTCGTTGGCGTCGTATCGGAAAAAATCGCTGGCTGGGTTTTAAACGCCTTCGGCATTTTGTTCACCTTTCGGGCTGTTGGGGTGATCGCCCAGGCATATATCGATCAGGTTCCGCTCCCGCCCTCTGAACTGGGTGTACTAGTTGCTGACATGGTTCTATCAATATTGCTGGTTATTGGCGGCGTTTTACTGCTCCGACGAAAGCCCCTGGGATATGTCAGTGGGTTGGGATTGCTTTTCGCTGCCAGTATGTTGTTCATTGGGTTGATCGTTTTTCTGCTCTTACAACCCATCCTGACGTATGCTCCGTTCGCACTAGTCGATGTAATTGTGGTCTTCATCATGGGACTGATTTGTTTCATCCCCTTCGGGCTCTTTTTGCGCGGCGTTGTGTCAAGAGCATAAATATGGAACAGGGGTAAGCGCATCATGGGTCCCGGACATTTCGGAGTAGCCTTTGCCGCCAAACCCCTCGCCCCGAAAGCGCCCCTCTGGACGCTTTTAGTCGCCAGTGAAGCGCTCGACCTGTTGTGCTTTGGCTTCATCTCCCTCGGCCTGGAAAAAATGGCGGACAGCCAAATAGATTTTGAACATGGTATCCAAACCATCACGCCGGGTTCCGTGCCCTGGTCGCATGGGTTATTCATGTCCATTGTTTGGTCGTTGTTCTTCACAGCAATTGCCTATCTTGCTTTCAAAGATTGGAAAACGAGCGGGATGATAGGACTGGTCACGTTCAGCCACTGGATTCTGGACTTCATCGTCCATGCGCCTGATTTGCCGATTCTATTCCGCAACTCACCTGAACTCGGGCTTGGCCTGTGGACATCCGGCCCAGGACTGATCCTCAGCATGATCCTGGAAATTGCTCTTTTAGCAGGTGGTGTCGCTATCTACACCACTTGGCGAAAACAAAGAAAAGTGACGGTAAGCGATTAGGAAAAGGAGAAGATTAATGGAAACCGGAAAACTTGAAATCTATAACAAGGCAACTCGAACAGTGGCCTCCACAATGGGTATTCTGGTTGGGCTTGCCGGAATTGAACATGGTATCTTCGAAATTCTCCAGGGGAACGTACCACCCAGTGACATAATGTTTGCCGCCATTGGACCCGCACAGCGATTCTGGGAATACGGCGAGGAAACCGCATTAACAATCATACCCAACCTGTTCATCACAGGTATTCTGGCGGTGATCTTCGGAATCCTGGTCACCCTGTGGGCCTCGTTATACATAGACAAAAAATTTGGCGCTGGATTTCTAATGCTGCTCTCGATCATCCTTTTCTTGGTAGGTGGCGGCTTTGCTCCTATCATCATGGCTACCATCGCCAGCCTGACTGCCACTCGCATCGACAAGCCGTTGAAGTTTTGGCGCGTGGTGCTTCCCAGATTTCTGCGGCGTTTCTTAGGCGAGATATGGTTGTGGGTGTTGATCATCTTTGTAGTCATCTTTGTGTTTTCGGTTGTCGTCGCCATTTTTGGATGGCCTTTGATATTGTTTTTCGATGCTGAAACCACAATGAGCTATCTGAACATATTGGCGAATATCATGCTTGGTTTCATGTTGTTCGCCCCAATCACAGGGTTTGCCCACGATATTCAGGCGCAGGTCGATAGGGAAACTACTCACCATGGATAATTCGACTAGCGTTGGACCGAAAGAAACTGCCTGGAAAGCCCTTTATATAACAGGTGGTGTGGCTGCCCTGATTGCTGTCATCTTCTTCCGAAGGTATTTATCCGCAGAGTTGATGGCCTTCAATGGCTTCGGGATCTTTGACGTTCCCAAGGCGGCACCCGTCACCGCAATCGAATGGTTTACCCTGTTTCAAAAGAACAAGTTTGTCGGCCTGGCCTTGCTGGACATCTTTGACCTGGTCAACTATGCCCTGGTGGGTTTGATTTTCTTGGCACTCTACGCAGCTCTCAGGAAATCCAACCAAAGCGTTATGGGGCTGGCGACCATTATTAACATCGTAGGGACTACTGTCTACTTTGCCTCGAATCAGGCTTTTAGTTTCTTATATCTCAGCGAGCAATATGCGGCGGCGACAAGCGAGATGCAGCGGTATCTATATTTGGCAGCCGGGGAAGCGTTGTTGGCTAACACACATGGAACAGGTATCCACATCAGCCTGTTTCTCGTGCTTCTGGCTGGGTTGATCGTTTCGATTGTCATGCTAGGCAGCAATATCTTTAACAAAACAACAGCAGTGACAGGGATACTCGCAAACGGTTTCGGTCTAGGCTATTTCATCCTATTGATACTCGCGCCTGCAATATCCTGGCTGCCTCCGACTCTCTCTGCCCCATTTCGGATAATCTGGTATATCTTGATTGCAATAAAACTCTTCAAGTTAGGGAAGGATAGCAAATAAAATGATCGCCGAACAAATTCGTGAAATTGCGCAGGATGAAAACCTCCCTGTGTTTGGCATTGGTCCGGCATCTGCCATGGCGAACGAGAATCTTGGTCACCGACCCGAAGACCTTCTCCCTGGAACACAGAGCCTGATATGCTTCGGGATTCCGGTCCCTGACGGTGTTTACCACATGCCAGCTTATGGATTGGAAACAGTCTGGCGTTCGCAGAATCTCCTCTATCGTCGGCTTGACACTCTGTCCATGCGATTTGCAGCCTTATTGGAAGAAAGCGGCGAAAGGGCAGTTCCCACATACGGCTGTATGCCTCTTGGGATGAACGAAAAGGGAGTAGTGATCGGGTATTTGAATCAGATTCGGATGGGCGAAGTGACCGGGATCGGGGTGATTGACAAGAACGGTTTGCTGATAAACTCCCGATTTGGCTCCAGGTTGATGCTGGGATGTGTACTCACAACTGCGATCCTGCCAGAGATGCGTTATCCTGATAATGACGAACCTGGCTGCCCACCCGATTGTCGCATCTGTGCGGATGTTTGCCCGGTGGATGCGATTATGCCGGATAGAAAACAGGTCAAGATCATGCGTTGTTTGAGCTACACGGCACGCACACCTGCGATGTCGAGACTCAAATTCTTCTATTTGAGGGCGATCGATCCCCAAAGAGCCGCCAGGTATATGAGTCTGACATCCTTCGACGAGCACACATTTCACGATTGCTCCAAATGCGTTGCAATCTGTCCTTATGGAGGCGAAAAATGAGAAAAGCAACAAAAACTGTCGCCATGTGGTTTGGCGTTTCTGCCGGGATTGCCGGGTTGGAACACGGCTATTTTGAAATCCTGCAAGGAAACACTAAACCAGAAGGACTAATGATCGCTTCAATGGGACTGCCATGTGTGCCAGAAGAGATTTGGAATGCCTGCGAACCTGCCATGACGATCATTCCCAACTTTATGTTCACAGGATTTCTGGCCGTTATCACCGGCCTGCTGGTATTGATCTGGTCAGCATTATTTTTGCAGCGCAAATGCGGAGGTCTGATTCTGATCCTGCTTTCGGTGATGTTACTGCTATTTGGCGGAGGGCTATTCCCACCCTTGATAGGGATTGTTGGTGGCGTTGCAGGAACAAAGATCAATAAACCTGTGTCCAGGGAACAAACCGGGACCATGCTGCGCATCGGGACTGCGCTCTGGCCCTGGCCGTTGGTGATCTTCATGTCATGGATTATCGGCCAATGGCCTGTTGGATATTTTTTCAACGATTTTATGCAAACAGCCATGTATTTCGGTTTATTCTTGATTTTTATCACGCTTCCGCTGTCAGTCTATACCGCTTACGCTTATGATGTTCAAATTGCACTGAAAGGAAAATAAAATGTCACACTCGGTGAATGGAAATTCAGCATGGGGCAGTATTTATAAGATTGGCGGTGTGGCCGCCTTGAGTGCTGTTCTAGTCGGAGTAATCGAAAGCATGATCCAATATCTACCAGGGAACAACGTCTCTCTTGAAACTGTTCTGGACTGGTTTGTGCTATTTCAAAATAACCCCTTCATGGGACTTCGGAACCTGGGTTTACTGAACATCCTTCTCAACATCCTGGCCATCCTGACATATTTTGCTCTCTATGCGGCCCATAAAGAAAATAGGAATCAACCTTTTGCTGCTCTAGCGTTGGTCATCTCACTTCTCGGAATCGGTGTGTTCTTCGCGACCAATCGAGCTTTTCCTATGCTTGATTTGAGCAATCAATATGCGACTGCCACAACCAATTCACAACGAGCGATGCTGGAAGCGGCTGGTCAGTCTATGCTCTCGGTTGGTGCAAGCCACACGCCAGGAACTTTTTTGGGATTCTTTTTCTCAGAAGTTGCCGGGATCATGATCTCGGTCGTGATGCTACGCGGCAATGTCTTCAGCAAAGTCAACGCGTATGCAGGGATTCTCGGGTTTAGTATTTTATTGGTTATTGAATGCTTTTCAACTTTTTCAGGATTAAGTGATGTGCTGATGATACTTTTCATGGTCGGAGGACTTTTGAGCACGATCTGGTACATCTTGATCGCCAGAAGATTGTTCCAGCTTGGGTAGGATGCCCATGAAATGCTCTGCAAGAATCACCAATCTCTGCCCCGAAACACACTTTTTCCAATCCCCGGCCAGATGCGCAACACGCCAAACAGCGCACGGAAAGTAATCAGGATTCCAATCACGATCCAGACCCAGAGAAGCGCATGCGACCCGTTCAGGTCTATAAGCGAGACGCCTGCGAAACCTATTGTCGCTGACACGATCATGGCATTGCGCAGATAGCGATAATCACCTGTGCCCCAGTGTACGCCATCTGTGAGGAAGGCCAGGGAACTGACCGGCTGACTTATAGCGGAAACAGCCCAGGCCGGGAGAAAGACGCGGACTGCCGTCTCCGGGATGAGGAAAGCCATCACTGCGTCACGACCCCACCACATCAATGCACCCAGAGCGATTCCCGTCCAGATGCTCCAGCTTATCCCGACACGCACAACGCGTTTTGCCCATTGAATTGAATCCCGCCCCACAAAATAACCCACCAATGACTGCACGGTGGACGCGTATGCATCCAGCGCCAGCGAAGTGAACATATACACCTGTCGAATGGCCTGATGTGCTGCGCCTGCGTCCGCGCCGATGCGGGTGGCCGCGCGGGTGGTGTATGCCAGGAAAAATGTCAGTAGGCCGGTGCGCACAAAAATGTCTCTGCCCACGCGCAGCAGACGGGTTACATCGCGGAAGGTAAAGGAAAAGGACAGGCTCAATCTCGCCCCTACAATCGCCACACCTACCAGCGCCCCCAACCATTGACTGATAGTGCTAGCCAGCGCCGAACCGGCCACACCCATCGCGGGGAAGGGACCATTTCCGAAGATCAATAACCAGTCGAGCAAAACATTGAGCGCGTTGACACCCACAGCGATCCAAAGCGGCGTACGCATGTCTTGCAACCCACGTAAAGCTCCAAATGTGACCAGCATCAGCAGGACCGCAGGCGCGCCATACAGCCTGATCTGCATATAACTGACCGCCTCCACCTGTATAGCTCCCGAAGCACCCAATAGCTCGGCCAGCCAGTTCGAACTGGGAAAGAGTAACACGACCAATAAAAGGCCGAATCCCACTGCCAGCGCCAGTGCCAGCCCCGCGATGCTCCCCGCCTGTTCGGGATTCCCCTTACCGTCCGCTTGCGCCACTTCTGTCTGGGTGCTGATGCTCAAAAAGTTGAAGATCCAAAACAGGCTGGAAAGAGCAGTTGTCCCCACGCCCAGCGCCGCGAGCGCGACCGATCCCAGCGAAGCGACAAAAGCCGTATCCACCAGCGCGGTGATCGGCTCGGCTGTCATGGACAAGAGCACAGGAAAGGAAAGGATCAGTAAGGTGCGATGCGGGCGGATTGTGAACGGGTGGGGTTGGTTTGCCATCGCGCAATTGTAAATGCAATTGCTCTCAAAAGCTGATATTGACTTGGAGTATTATAGAGCCAGGTTCTATGATCCTTATACTAACCACATCATTATCTCGATGTAACGGTGTCTGGATTTTATTTTCATGCAATTAGAACAATGTATTTATAAGCATGGTTGAATACGGTACAATTCTGGCAGTCACGCTGCAGACTCACAAGGAATTCCTATGTCCCAATTCGACATGTTTAACCCGGAAACACCTCCAACCCAGTACACATCCCTCGACGAACTGATAGAAACCATGATGCGCATGAATGACGATCCACTGGCCGATGCAGGCACCAACGTGGTCATCAGCCGCGGCAACCCGAATGCTAAATTGCTGCTGATCGGCGAGGCCCCCGGCCCGCAGGAAAATATTCAGGGCAAACCCTTTGTGGGACGCGCCGGGCAATTGCTCGACAAGATTTTAGAAGCCGCAAATTTTGACCCTGAGCAGGATATCTATATAACCAACTCGGTCTTCCGCATGCCTCCCGGTGATGGGGGCAAAGCCTTCCGCAAGCCCACTAATGAGGAGATCGAATTCTATCGCCCCTATGTTTCTGAGATTATCCGTTTGATAAATCCGCACATCATGCTACTGACCGGCAATGTAGCCTGCTACTCCCTTCTCGGTCAAACAGGCATCACCAGGTTGCGTGGCCAATGGACACAATCTGATGGGCGCTGGATCATGCCCATCTTCCATCCATCCTATCTGCTGCGCAATCCATCCAAAGCGCCCGGTTCCCCAAAAGCCTTGATGTGGGACGATATACGGGAAATCCGTAAAAAGTTTGACGAGTTGCTAGGACAATAAATCCGCAACTTCCCGGACCCTCTAACCGCTCCTGATTCTTAGACAACTCCAACACTTCGGATGGATAGATTGCAAGGCTCATACGTTATAATTTCCCTAGCATGAGCAACCGCACCAATGACCAATGGCTTTCCGACTTGCGCGCCGAAGGCGAAGCGCGTGAATCTGCCCTTGAAGACTTACACACAATTATCCTGCGTGGCCTGCCGTTTGCTCTGTCACGCTGGCTTTCCCCTGCCAACCCACAATTCGACTCCCTGACCGAAGAAGTCGCCCAGGAAACCCTCTTGCGTGTGCTGGATCAATTGCACACCTTCGAGGGGCGCAGCCAATTCACCACCTGGGTGCATAAGATCGCCATCCGCATCGCGTTGACCGAGTTGCGCCGTAAGCGCTGGCAGGACTCTTCCCTCGACGAAATGGTCGACAATGAAGAGATACCCGTCTCACCGGCCATATTGGAAGATTCCAGTGCTACACCGGAACAATCTGCAGAGCGCAAGGATATGATGGAACGCATCCGCCGTGTGATTGATGAAGAATTAACCGAACGTCAGCGCAGCGCACTGATCATGCTCGGTATGCAGGGCATGCCTATGGAGGAGGCAGCCCGTCGGCTCAACACCAACCGAAATGCGCTATACAAGCTGCTTCATGATGCACGTCTGCGCCTGAAGCAGCGTTTGCAAACCGAAGGACTGGATGCGCAGGAAGTACTTGCAGCCTTTGAGGGTGGGTAAGAATGTTCACAATCTGCACGTCAAAACAGTGGCCCTTATGAAAATCATGCAATACTTCAAAAACATCATCCGACGGTTACGCGGCGAACCAGAACTCCCTGATGCTTTAGTAACCAAACTGATACACAGATTGACAAAAACACACGAGGAAGAACTTTCCTGTGATGAAGTTTTTGCATTGGTGGATGAATATGCCGAAGCCAGCCAACGCGGCGAGGATGTAGATAGCCTCAAACCACTCATCCGTCATCACCTGGACATGTGCCGGGAATGTGATGAGGAGTATGAAGCCCTGCTCCGCGTTCTGGAAGGGACTGCTTCAAATTAAGTGATTCGTAGGGATACGATTTATCGTATCCCTACTGTCAAATTTGTACTAACAGGCTGCCTCTCGGCAGTCTGTTTTTAGTTATGAAATATTTTTTCCCCGGCCCGGATGGGTACTTTTAACCGGTTTTCAGGTGGCGTCAACGGACAAGACCACATCTCGTTGTAAGCACAGTAGGGGTTATAGGCCAGGTTGAAATCCACCAGAAAGCGGTCACCAGGCAGAGGGTCCGGTTCGAGGTAGCGCCCGGCGGGATAGGTTTCCTCACCGGCCAGAGAATCCGCAAACGGCAGGAAGAATCCGTGATCGCTGGCGTACAGGGTTAGCTCTGCATCCTGTCCATTTACTGAAAACTTGAATTTGCCATAGCGAGTATAGGTCTGGGTTTGACCCGTCGAAGTTTGGATTACCACTTCATTCTGCTCAGGGAATTTCTCAATAGCAACTTCCAGTTGTAATTCCGAGTTCTCGTCAAAATAATCCAGGCCATGAAAGACCCGCTTCTGTTCGGATGTCAGCGGACTTTGCGGGTGGTGGGCAAAAAAATCGTCTTTGCTGGTGCGGAATTCTTGTAATCGGCTCATGCTACCTCCGTAATGTAACTGTCAAATCTACAAAATCTACACAGCTTAGACCACCGTTCACAAATGTTTCTTACAAACAGATTAGATCACAATCGAACACAGGGGCTCTTGCCTTTTCATACATCTTGTGCTATTTTTACTCAAGGACAGGAGCTTCTCTTTTATGACCGAAGACCAGAAAACAGTGATTGTTGTTGAAGACGAGCCGGATGCCGCCGAACTATTCGCAGAGATGATGCGCGTCAGCGGCTTTCGGGTGCTCAAGACCTACAGCAGCACTCCGGCCATCTCCCTGATCGCTCAAGAGCAACCGAATGTGGTTATCCTGGACATCATGATGCCTGACATTTCTGGTCTGGAAGTGTTGCGCTTTATGCGACGCGAGGAGCAATTGAAGGATATTCCTGTCATTGTTGTTTCGGCCCGCAGTATGCCTTCTGACATACAGGAAGGGCTGGAAGCGGGCGCAACCATATACCTGACCAAACCGGTTGGTTACCTGGACTTGAAAAAGGCGGTCGATGAGGTTATGCAGGGAAGTGAATCTGATCCAGATATGGAACTGCCAACCTAGTATATGAGTTTGCTGCGTGCGTTCATCGCTGTTGAAATCCCCCCTGATATTCATAAGGCAATCGAAAGCGAGACAGCCCTGCTACGGGCTAAGCTCGACTCCTCGCTGGTACGCTGGGTGCCAACCGGAAATATCCATTTGACATTAAAGTTCTTAGGCGATGTTTCGCCGGCCAATATTGAAATGCTCTCTCAAATGCTCAGCCTGGAAGTGCGTCAGCATGACAGTTTTACGATAAAATTCGGGGGATTGGGAGTCTTTCCCAACCCCAGACGACCGCGCGTGATCTGGATCGGGATTCAGGCCCCGGCGGGGCTTGAAGCGCTTCAACACGGAATTGAAGCTGCTACCGCTACGTTAGGCTATCCCGCCGAAAAGCGTCCCTTCTCACCTCACCTGACGATCGGACGTGTAAAACAGAAAACTGGTTCGGCAGATATCCAAAGAATTCGTACCTCATTGGAAGAGACCAAAGTCAGCGCTCTGGGAAGTGCCCAGGTAAGCGCGGTGCATCTCTTCAAAAGCGACCTGAAACCCACTGGTGCAGTGTATTCGCGATTGTTCTCTGCGCCGTTGAAAAAAATAAGCACGAGGTGACATCTGAACGCACTTGAACTGGCTCGCTCTATCGTCAACGCCCTGGAAGAAAAGAAGGGTGAAGATATCCTATTGCTCGATTTGAAAGACATCGCATCTTTCACAGATTATTTTGTCATCTGCAACGGCACCACCGACCGCATGTTAGATGCCCTTGCGAAAACAGTCGTGGACGACATGCGAAAACAACACAAGAAGAAAGGCCGGGTAGAAGGCGAAGCCCGCGGCGGCTGGCTGATCGTGGATTATGGCGATGTGGTCTTGCATCTCTTCTCGCCCGACCAGCGTGATTATTACAAGTTGGAAGAGTTGTGGGGCGAAGGCAAGGTGTTGTTGAGAGTACAGTAAGAATTTACAAATAAAGGAGTCCAAAATGCCTGCAGGCCCTCCCGAAAAAATTGTTCCAAAATCGCTGAATGATTACCTTGAGATTATGAGCAAGTCCGTTTTTCAATCTGGCATGTCATGGAAGGTCATCGAGAGCAAGTGGCCAGAAACCCGGGAAGCCTTCCACAACTTTGACATCCACACTGTGGCTAATTTCCATGAAAAAGATATCGAGGATCTTACAAAAGACACTCGGGTGGTTCGCAATTACCGCAAGCTCACGGCAATCGTTTCCAATGCAAGAAAAATTATCGAATTGGATAAGGAACATGGCTCGTTCCAGAAGTACCTGCGGTCACATGGAAGTTTCGATGAAACCCTGAAAGCAATTCGCAAGGATTTCAAGTTTATGGGGCCGTCTGGGATCTATGTATTTCTTTATGTGGTTGGTGAAGATGTGATTCCGCACGATGAGTTTGAGAAGCTGTATAGAAAATAGTAGTTGACAATCTTTATAATTCGCCAGAAAAAATGAAAAAGGTCTCCACTTTGCGATGGAGACCTTTGCCTTATAATGTCAGGACTTACGCAGTTCGTGAAAAGATACCGAAAATAAGGGGTGCGTGCGGAGCACGCACCCCTTATTTTCGGGGCTCCTCCATTTTCAACTGCGTAACTTCTAAATGTATCAGAGTAAATTAATTCTTATTACTTCTTACTCCAACTCACCCCTCAAACACCCAGGTATCCACTTCTCGCGTCCAATCCACCAGTTCTTCCGACTTGAACCACAGGGCGACTTCTTTCTCGCCGTTCTCGACCGAATCCGATGCGTGGGTCAGGTTGCGACCAACCTCTAGGGCAAAGTCATGGCGCAGGGAACCGGGAGCAGCCTCGGTCGGTCGGGTGGCGCCCATTGTCTGGCGGATGGCGGCGATCCCATTGGGGCCTTCCCACACCATTGCCATCACCGGCGCAGACGTGATGTAGGCGATCAAACTTTCATAAAAGGGTTTCCCCTTGTGAATGGCATAATGTGTTTCAGCCAATTCCTGGCTCACGGCCAGAAACTTAGCCGCCACCAGGCGCAATCCACGGCGTTCCAGGCGGGCAGTGACCTCACCGATAAGTCCGCGCTGTACGCCATCCGGTTTTACAAGTACAAGTGAACGCTCCACAAATTCCTCCGATTTACATAATAAATTCGGGGCATACCCCGAATTTAAAGATACAAGTAGAGACGACTCAACAGGTCATCTCTACAAATTTACCGTAACAATTCTTCCGCTTTTGTATATGAGTCCAGTGCATCCTGCAAGCGGTTGGCACGCATGTAAGCATCGCCCAGTGTTTGCAAAATAGCCACCTCTACCGGGTAACGATACAGTGCTTCCCGTAGGTCAAAAATGACCTCGTCCAACATTTTGCCTTTCTTGATCAGTTTGCTGTAATTTTCCATTGCAGCTGGGATATTGCTGCGCGTGAGCTCATTCTGTGCATCCACAAGGAGTGGATCCTGGGTAGTGGAGAGCATCCCCGTCATGCCCGAACGAGTGCGAGTTACAGGTTCCTGATAGGCTTCACGTTCCGGTGGTGCAGGAGGTTCTGGCTCCGGCTGTGGTTCTGGTTCCGGTTTTTCATCGACAGGCGCTGGAGGTGGCGGTTCGGGAGCGGGTTGCTCTTCCGCTATTGGTACAGGGGTAGGAGCAGGGGCGGGGGCTTCCTCAACTGGAGCAGGCTCTTCCACTGCATCCGCAGGCTTCCAATCTGCGGGGCCGGTAGGTTCTGGTTGGACAGGTTCATCTTCCTTCTCAGCTTCCGCACGCAACCAGTCTGGCAGATCATCACCAGCAGCGATAGCGGGTTCGGCAGGTGTTTCATCTGCATCACCGTCCAGGTCGGCCAGCCAGGATGGAAGATCTTGCGCTGGAACTTCTTCAGCGGGCGCTTTCTCTTCTTCTATTCCTGACGATTCTGCTTCCAAGCTGCGCAACCAATCAGGAGACTCGGGCTCCGCTTCTTCCTCAAGACTTGGGGCGGTTTCCTCTTCAGGAACTTTTTCCATACCTGGGGTTGATTCCGTTTCAAACGCAGCGCTCAGTTCGGCTTCTTCCGATTCAAGCCCACTCAACCAATCAGTGAAATCCCCTCCTGATTTAGGTTGTGCCGCCTGACCATCGTCAAAGCCACTCTCTTCGCCCAATTCTTGCAGCCACAAACCAGTTTCGTCCGAATCAGCAGGTGAAACCGGCTCTTCAACAGCAGGTTGTTGTATCGGACTCTCACTCTCATCTACGGGGGGCTGTGGCTCAATTTCTTCAGGGGTAGGCTGTGCAACCGCAGCTTCTGAAGCTTGCTGCACCCAATCCGGCGCAGTTTCCTTGCGGGCTTCAGGATCTGTCACCAATTCTTCGGGCTTGGCGCCATGTTTGGATGCCAATCCTTCCAGCCAAGCAACTGCATCATCCTGCTCTTGCGCTGATGTACCCAGTTCGCCAGTATCGACGGTGTCAAACCTCACTTCAGGCTCCCCTGTGGGTTCAACCTGTTCTTCAGCCATGAAATCTGGTAAGTCTGCAGCTATCGGGGTTTCTTGTACAGGTGGGGCAGGTTCTTCTACAAAAGCAGGAGGTTGCTCTTCTGAAACGGGCGCTTCAGCACCATCTTGCTCCCGTACCGCTTTTGCTTGTTGTATCCAATCGGGTTCAGTTTCTTTGCGGGCTTCCGGATCTGTCACCAATTCTTCAGGTTTGGCGCCATGCTTGGAGGCCAACCCCTCCAGCCAGGCAATAGCGTCGTCTTGCTCTTCCGCAGAGGTGCCAAGACTGCCAGTATCTGTTTTATCAGAATCCACTGGCCCTGCAGGGATTTCGTCATCAAACTGCCAATCAGACAGGGGCGCTTCTTCCGTTGCCGGAGCCTCCTCCAGAACAGGTTCTTTCGGGGCTCCCTGAGACGCAGCTAGCTCTTCGTCTGGCTGTAAAGACTTCAAAAAATCTGACATCTCTTCTTCATCACTTGCAGCAGCGTCTGCAGGCTGTTCTTCAAGCTGGGATTCCGTCTCTTTTTCAAGCTTCATGGGTTCAAGCCAATCTGGAAAATCTTCCCCGGCTGCCAGCGGCTGTTCAGAAGATGGTTCACTTTGCGCATCACCCAGGCCTTGCAACCAATCCGGCACATCGTCTTGTGTCAGGTCTTCGCCTGGCTCTACCTGTGGAGTTGGGCTTTCCACATCTGCGCCAGTGGGTGCCATGGCTTTGACCCAATCGGGCAGATCGCCTTCAGCAAGTGCGGGTTCTTCGTATGAATCATCCGAAGAGTCATCAAAAGCTCCAGAACCTTCCTGGAATGTACCAGTATCTTCACCCCACCCAGCTGCGCGTAGGAATTCGGGGATTTCATCCTCGCCACCATTTGCGGTAGGGGAGGGCAACGTTCCTGGAACGGCAGCAGGCTCTTCAGCCCATGAAGGTACGGAGGGGGATTCGGGTACAAGACCGGCTTTCAGCCAATCAGGCTCTTCATCGCTCCCAGCAGAGCCCTGATCTCGCCCAATTCCCTGTGATTCAGCCCATTCTGGCCCCATATCCACCGGTTGGCCGTCCCATTCCAGACGCTCAAGATTGATGGCAGCGTCTGGGACTTCGTCAGTGCGGAAAACCGACCCGGTTGCGTGAGCAATATATGGGTCCAATTCATTGATGCGTTTGCGATAGATCTGAACGCTTTCACCATGTTCTGTCTCAGGGAGCAACTCTACCAGGACGCGGTTGGCATCCAGGCAATAAGGATAACGTCGCAATAATTGTGAGCAAATATCAGCGGCTTCGTTCTTTTGACCGGAATTGAAATAAGCACGGGCCAACAAGACCTGCATATCGTGCCGTTCTCGATCTTCTTCGAGTACGCTATTGATTTCTGAGATGGCCTGGGGGTATAACTCGCCCTGCACATACATTTGTGCCAGCGCGCCGCGCGTTAGGCGGATTTTGGACGGCTCAACACCGTCGCGACGACCGTATAACCGTTGCAATTCAGCCTGGATGGCCGCATTAGACGGCTGCACTTCGAACGCGCGCTGCATGTGCCAGATAGCAGCATCCATATTCTTTTGCTCGTCATGGATAATGCTCATGCCTACATGGGCGACAAAGTCATCAGGCACGGCCATCAGCAGGCGCTCGAAGATGTCGGTAGCTTCGTTATAACGTTTGGCTTCCAGGTAAGCTTTACCGATCAGGCGATAGGTTTCCAAATTTTTGGGGAAGGTATTCAAGACATGGCGGCAGTGTGCAATGGCTTCATCCAACTGGCCGCGTTCCACCAGGTTTTCAATTTCTTTATTATATTTACGTAAAGATACTTTCGCCATGCCTATTTCTCCTTACAACCTACATCCTGTGATCGCTATAATGAAAAGCTGAGGTTCTTCCCTGTAAGTATGCCCGATTCTTAAAATTTGTGCAAGGCTATACGCCATATTATTCATAGAATAAAGGTAACGCAGGGACCGGTGTGTCATTCCAGTTATGGGCGGCCAAGATTTCTTTACGTGCTTCTACCAGCAACTTCTCGTTGTTGGCATGGATCGTGAACAACGGCTGCCCTTTTTCGACTTTGTCACCTACTTTATGATGAATGACAAAGCCAACGGCATGGTCTACAGGATCGCCTTTCTTTGCCCGACCAGCTCCCAAAGCGACGGCTGCCTCCCCTACGCTTCGCGCCTGGACCTGAGACAGGTATCCGTTTCGAGGCGACTCAACCACCTCGATAAATTGAGCTTTTGGCAGTTTGTCGGGATCGTCCACATAAGTCACATCACCGCTCTGGGCCTTAACGAGCGTTCGTAGTTTTTCGAAAGCGCTTCCATCCTCGACAGCTTGCTCCGACATCACCCGCCCATCGGCAAGATCTTTGGCTTTTTCTCCCAGCACCAGCATATGCGCGCTGACATGCAGGCAATGCTCGCGAAAATCTTCTGGGCCACCGCCGTGCAGCATATCAATCGCCTCGTGAACTTCAAGCGCGTTGCCGACCGCATTGCCAAGCGGCTGGTTCATGTCCGAGAGCAAGGCAACCGTTTTGCGTCCAGCCAGTTGACCAATTTGCACCATTAGGTCTGCCAACTCACGGGCATCCTCCAGGGTTTCCATGAAAGCGCCATGTCCTACTTTTACATCTAGCACTACCGCGTGCGCACCCGCCGCAATTTTCTTGCTCATTACAGATGAAGCAATCAACGAGATGGAAGGAACCGTCCCGGTTACATCGCGCAGGGAATAAAGTTTTCCATCTGCGGGGGCCAGTTTTTTAGACTGGCCACACAATACAATACCTGTATCTTTTAACTGCTTTTCAAACTCTTCGGTGGTCAAGTCACAGCGATAGCCAGGGATGGATTCCAGCTTGTCCAACGTCCCGCCACTAAAACCGAGCCCACGACCAGACATTTTGCCAACCGGCAACCCGCAGGCTGCGACAATAGGCAGAACCGCGATGCTTGTTTTATCGCCCACGCCACCAGTGGAATGTTTGTCTACAGCAATGTCGACCACGTCGTGCATATCCAGCACTTCGCCGGTTTGTGCCATGGCAAGCGTCAAGTCAGTTGTTTCCTGGGGGGTCATGCCGTTCAGCAAAACGGCCATCGCCCAGGCAGATACCTGGTAATCGGGAATTTTTCCGGTTGAAATACCGTGTACGAAAAAGCGAATTTCCTCGCGTGTGAGTTCTTTTTTATCGCGTTTTTTAATGATGATATCAACGGCACGCATATGGGATACTCCTTTGTGAAATAAGCCTCTTTTATTGTATCCCATTTTGGGCCCCCACTCATTCTCCATCATTTTCCTTCGGAAAATGGGGGAGGTGTTACGAAGTGACGGAGGGGGCTTAGTCCTTCACTAACTTTTGCCCATCCGGCGTATCTTGCACCTGCCAACCAGATGCTGCAATCTCATCGCGCAGACGGTCTGATTCAGCCCAGTTTTTCTCAGCGCGGGCCTTCTGTCGTTGACCTGTCAGCGCAACCACTTCTTCCGGCGGGGTATCGTCATTCTCCAACTCATTTGCAGCCGTGACCATATCCCACACCTCGGGAGGAATGCCTGCATCTACTGGTTCAGGCGCGCGGATTTTGCCAAGCTCGCTCAGGGGGAAAGTTGTTCCAGCAGCGTAAATTTCCGGGTCACACTCGCGGACAAGCGAAACGCTGCTCACCCCCAGCACCTGGCATTCCCCAGATTGAAAATCAAAGATAATGCCTGTATGCTCATCAAGCCCCAGCGTGGTGTTCTCAGATGGCAAAGTATTACACCACTCGTTGAACCGGTCAAGACCGACGAAACAACGACTGGTGTCCAGATCCACGCCACCTTCGGCATTGTTCCAATGCGGGATAAAGGACAGGGTCAGCCCAAAGTCAGCGAACAGGTCCAGTCCTGGGATGCTGTGTACATCCTCGCCGACTTTGAAAATCTCGTAAACGGGCAATGCCCAGGCGCCGACTGAAATCGTTGCAGCGGAAGCAAATACCAGCGTAGCCCCGAGGCGATGCCTCGCCCGGAGAATGTCCCATGCCAGGCTGCCACGAAGTTGCCGGACGGCATAGGTCGGGCTGCCAGGTCCCATAAAAATCATATCGGCTAAAAGCAGTGGCTTCAGGATATCGGAATCATCCGGGCTGAAGTCTGTCCCGCGTTTACGGGCAGGGATCACATCGATCTGCGGCTTGTAGTTTTGCAGGCGTTTTTCCAGAAATTCGGCCACGCGTCCGGCAACCTGGTCAGAGTTCAATTCAAATCCAGCCGGGGTTTCCAGAATGGCGATTTTTAAAGGTTGGGGCAGGTTGCGGGCCAGTGCTTCAAAAATGCGGCCGCCGGCCAGGGATGTTTCACCCGAACCAAGGAAAGCGATTTGTCCAATAGGCATTCTATTCGGACGAGGCGTTGAGTTCGTCTATTACCCCCAGCAGCGTTTCGTTATCGGGAATATCGGACATGCTGTAGCCGTAATGTATGAAGCGGATCAATCCCGCCCGATCCACAATCGCGTTCAGTGGCATGCGCCCCAGCTTGAACAGGTTGACTTCTTGTTTGTAGCGTTTCATAACCTGCTTGTTCGGGTCGGGCAGGCCAGGGTACGGAAGGTTGTTTTCTTTCCAATAAGCTAGATTCTTCTCGAAGGAATCTGGCCCAATCGCCAGGATTTCCGCGTCACGCGCCTTGAATTCTGCATAGCCATCTCGCAGGCGCGCCAACTGCGCGCGGCAATATGGTCACATGAAACCGCGCAAGAAAGCTAGGACTACAATGTTCTTCTCCCGATAGGATGACAGGCGCACAGAACGCTCGTTGATATCTTTCAATTCAAAGTCGGGAGCCAATTGGCCTTTGAAAACCATTTTATTTCCTCAAAACCGCTAAAAATGCAACCGTTGAATCCACAATTAGCGCTTGCTGGTCAGCAGCGCTAATTGTGGCAACATTATCACCATTCTGGAAACCATAATCGCCAAACTGAGCGTGGTTGCCGCCTTCAATCACTACCCAGGTGGTATCGGCAGGCAAGAGCGCACTCGAAGCATCGAACTTCTCCATGCCAGCCATATCGAGCGTGCCATAAATCGAAAGCACCTGCAAACCTGACCCCGACAGGTCATTGTTCTCAGCCGGGTAGGAGGCCCACAAAATCAGGCCGTCCGCTATGCCGGGGTTGGTGTACAGATAATTGGCCGCCATCGCGCCGCCCAACGAATGTCCGCCAACAGCCCAGTGCTCGATCTCAGGGAATTGCGGGAAAATCTCACCCGCGGCATCAACATCAAAAACCATCAAATTCAGTGGAGCAGGAATCAACACAACCAGATAACCCTGCTTCGCTACGTCCCGCAGCGCCGGGGCATACGAGCGATAATCAACACGCCCGCCGGGATAGAAGATGAAGCCAGTCGTCGGCTGGACATTTACAGGACGGAAGACGATCACATCCTCCCCGCTGATGGAGACATCAGCACCCGCTTCCAACGCTGTCAAAGCCTGCTCCCCGGGGCCCAGCCCATTCGACGCCCAGAGTATGGACCCGCCAATTGCAAACAACAAAATAACTAACAACCCAATTGCTACATAACGAAATTTGAACTTCATTCTTTCTCCATCAGCAGTGATTTGACTTTCTCCCACATCGCATCGAACATTTCGACGGTCAGTTTCTTCGTGGATGTGTTCTGCTGGCTGGGATGGTATGAACAAACCAGCCAGGGACCTGCTTCCAGCCGAAATCTCGCACCGTGACCAAATTTCTTGCCAGCCTTTGGTTCAGAATATATGCGCAGGATTTTCTCAAACGCCACTCGCCCCAGGCAGACGATCACTTTTGGCTTGAGCAACTCAAGCTCCCTCTCCAGGAACGGCTGGCAATTGTTCAACTCTTCGGCTTTGGGCTTGTTCTGCGGCGGTGCGCAACGACCGGATGCGGTGATGTACATATCCTTGAGCATCAAGCCATCATCTCTGGAAATGGAATCAGGCTGGGAAGCAAACCCCGCTCGATACAACGCCGGGAATAGAAAATCACCCGAAGCATCGCCCGTGAACTGGCGTCCGGTGCGGTTGGAACCGTGCGCGCCGGGGGCCAGCCCAACAACTAACACACGCGCATTCGAATCACCAAATCCGGGGACGGGTTTACCCCAGTAATCCCAATCCATGTAGGCTTTGCGTTTTGTACGCGCTACTTCTTCACGCCACGCCACCAGCCGTGGGCATTTGCGGCAGGAAATGATTTCTTCGTTCAGTTCACTTAGGGACATTGAGATAATTCTTCGTTTGCTTGAATAAAACTTCCAATGCACTTTTGTTGGTCGCTCCACCGCCCTGCGCCAGGGTAGGGCTGCCGCCACCGCCACCGTCAATGGGAGCCAGATGGTTGTTGAGCAATTCACGCGCATCTACATCCGCATCGTCCGCACAGGCAGTGACCATCGAGAGTTTTGCGCCGTCATAGGTTGCCA